>Ga0315270_10000407_pt1 | contig 23851 bp, 22 predicted proteins | sample C1_bottom_MG_FD_204932 | JGI IMG/M metagenome (GOLD analysis project Ga0315270, IMG submission 204932) | Sediment microbial communities from Yellowstone Lake, YNP, Wyoming, USA - C1_bottom | ecosystem: Environmental > Aquatic > Freshwater > Lake > Sediment | place: USA: Wyoming | collected...
CTCGGAAACGGGCGCCCATGCTACATCTGATGCGTCAAACTCGCCTTAGGTTCAATACTGGCGCGGGTTTGATTCACAAATTTGATGTCGCCAGGTTGTGCGACAGGCTCTAAGACGGAAAAAATTCCAGCGCCGCCCGTCGGAGGACTTCACCCGGTCGGGCATCTAGCATGGAGTCATGCGCTGGTCGGACGAGCAACTCTATGAACGGATCCTGGCGAAGGACGCTTCCTTCGACGGGCGGGTGCTCACGGGCGTCCTCACCACCGGGATCTACTGCCTGCCGTCTTGCTCCGCTCGCAAGCCCCAGGCCCGCAACGTGCGGTTCTTCCCGGACGAGACCTCGGCCCAGGCGGCGGGGCTGCGGCCCTGCAAGCGGTGCCGGCCCGACGCGTTCTACCGGGGGGAGGACGCGGACCAGGCTCGACTGGAAGGCGCCATGGCCCAGGCGCTGGCGCATCCCGCCGCCTTTCCCGAGGCGGAGGCCCTGGCGGAGGCGGCAGGTGTCGGCCTCACCAAACTGAAGGCCCTGTTCCGGGAGCATGCCCACACCCAGCCCGCGGCCTTCCTCCAGCGGGCGCGCATCCAGGCCGCCTGCGCCCGGCTGGAGACGGGCGTAGCGTCCCTGCTGGATCTGGGGGCGACCGTGGGATTCGAAAGTCCCTCGGGCTTCCATGAGGCCTTCCGCCGGCAGACAGGCCTCGCGCCCGGGGCTTACCGGGACATGCTGGGCTCAGACCGCTTCACCCTGCCGCTGCCAGAGGGCACTCGGCTCAATGATCTGCTCCGCTTCCATGGCCGAGATCCAGATAGCGTGTCCGAGCGGGTGAAGGGCGCCACCCTGCGCAAGGCCGCCCACTTCGCGGGCCGGCCCGCGGTCCTGAGCCTGGCTTTCGGCACCGAGTCGGTGGCCGTGTCCCTGGAGGGTACCCATGGGCCCGGCGCCATGGTGGAGGCGCACCGGGCAGCCTTGCGGCTGATGGCCTGGCATGGGGATCCCGCCTCCTTCGAGGAAGCGCATCCAGCTCTGGCCCAAGGCCGGAAGGGTTTGCGGGTGCCCCTCACCCTGGATGCGTTCGAGGCCCTGGTCTGGGCCATCCTGGGTCAGCAGGTGAACCTGGCCTTCGCCTACGCCCTCCGACGCGACCTGCTCCGCCTGGCAGGCACGCCGGTGGGAGACCTCATCGCCCACCCCGAGGCCGCGCGCATCGCGGCGCTGGATATCGGGGATCTCCAGGCCCGAAGGTTTTCCCGGCGCAAGGCCGAGTACGTCCTGAATGCGGCGGGGAAGGTGGCGGGAGGCGAGTTGCGCCTGGACGAGATGCTTACGGCCACGGGAGCCGGGAAGGCCCTCCTCGCCCTGCGGGGCTGTGGCCCCTGGACGGCCCAGTACGTGCTGATGCGCGGGCTCGGCTTCCGGGACTGCGTGCCCGTGGGCGACTCTGCCCTCACGCTGGCGCTCCAGCGCTGGTTCAAGCTCGAGGAGCGGCCCGGCCCCACCGAAACGCTTCGCCTCATGGCGCCCTTCGCGCCCCACCGCAGCCTTGCCACCTTCCATCTCTGGGCCAGCCTGAAAGGAGTGCCCGCATGACGGGAATCCATCGCTTCGTTACTTCCCTCGGCCCCGTCCAGGCGGCCTTCGACGCCGAGGGCGCCGTGATCTACCTGGGCTTCTCCGATCACGAGTTCCGTGCGCCCCTGCTGGCGAAGTTGGCTCGTCTGGGCCCGGTGGAGGTCGCTCCCGCTGAGGCCATGGCCCGCCTGCGGGAGCAACTGGAGGCCTACGCCGCGGGTCGCCGCAGTGGATTCGAAGTGCCCTTCCGCCTTCACGGAAGCTCCTTCGAACAACGCGTCTGGGCCGAACTCCAGCGCATTCCCTTCGGTGAGACCCGCAGCTACGGCCAGCTCGCCGCGGCCCTGGGCGACTCGAACCTTAGCCGGGCCGTGGGCCGGGCCAATGGCGCCAATCCCGTATCCATCCTCGTGCCCTGCCATCGCGTGATCGGCGCCAGCGGCGCCCTCACGGGCTATGCGGGCGGCCTGGCCATGAAGGAACGGCTGCTGCGCCTGGAGGGCGCGATCAGGAATGGAGGGGACGAAGGGGCCCGCGCTCCAGTTCCAGCCGCGTTTCCGATGCGGCGCTGAAGGCGGCCTTCAGGATCGCCACGCCGCGGTCCATGTCCACATCACCGCAGCTGAAGAAGTCCACGGCGGCAAAGCAGTGCTCGGGCCAGGTGTGGATGGCCAGGTGGCTTTCGGCGATGATCACGGCGCCACTGACCCCGTAAGGGCTGAAGTGGTGGAAGCTGTGGGTGACGATGGTGGCGCCTGAGGCTTCGGCCGCTGCCAGCATGACGGACCGGACTCGGTCCAGGTCTGCCAAGGCCGCAGCCTCACAGCCCGTGAACTCTACGAGCAGGTGGCGGCCCAGGGCGCTCACGGCTGCCTGGTCATCAGGGCCACGCATTCCACGTGGCTGGTGAGGGGGAAGAGGTCCAGCACGGCCAGCTTCTGAAGTTCCCATGCGGGCGCCAGCCGCTTCACATCCCGGCAGAAGGCGGCACCGTCGCAGCCCACCAGCACCAGCGTGCCAGCCTGGGCGGCGCAAAGACGGTCCGCGAGGGCCGGTTCCAGCCCTACCCGGGGTGGATCCAGCAGGATCACGTCGTCCGGTCTACCCAGGCCTTCGGGTACCCAGGCTGCCACGTCGCCCACCAGACATTCCGCCGGCAGGCCCAGGGCTTCCAGGTTGCGCCGGGCCCAGGCGACCGCGGCCTCGCCGGATTCCACCAGCACGCGGTGGTCGAAGCGCTTGCCCAGCAAGGCGGAAAAGAGACCCACGCCGCCGTAGAGGTCGTAGAGGGTGCGGCCCTTCACATCCCAGGTTTCCAGCAGGGTCCGGAAGGCCTCAGCGGCCCAGGGCGGACTCACCTGGAAGAAGGCCCCGGGCTCGTGCCGTAGCGTGATGCCACCCAGCCGCTGCGCGAGCGGCTCCTCGCTGCGATGCCAGCCATCGGGTTCCAGGCGCCAGGTGCGGCCCCGCTCATCGGTGGCCAGGACCTCGTCCGCGGGCGTGCCCGTGGACAGTTCCCAGCGGCCGGGCCGGGAGGTGAGAATGCGGGCAGCCAGGGCCTCCTGGAGCCGCGGAATGGCCAGGGACAGGGGCTCCGCGGCGGCCGGGCAGGCGGATACGGGCACCAGCGCGTGGCTGTGGCGACGGAAATAGCCGAGAGCCGTGCCGTCCCAGTGGAGCTGGATGCGATGGCGGCGGGCCTCCTCGGGGGCGGGATGCCAGTCCCAGGGCACTTCTTCTCCCAGCTGGCGGCGAAGGAGGTCGGCGGCCATCTGGCGCTTGAGTTCGGGGGCGTGGCGCCCGGCCTCCCAGAGCTCGCAGCCACCGCAGGTGCCGGCCACGGGGCACTCCGCGACGGCGCGGCGGGGATCCCGGGTGATCCAGCGGGTGACGCGGCCTTCGCCATGGCGGGCTTTCCAGATGACCGTAGCCTCCACGACCTCGCCCGGGAACAGGGCGAAGGGGGCTTCCAGCAACAACAGGCGGCCGTCGGCTTCACGGCCCACGCCCTTGCCGCCCCAGGCCAACCGTTCGATAGGACCTCGCCAGGTTGCGGCCGGGGTCGGGGAATTCCGATATGCTGGCGGCACCTTCGCCTTCATCTTCCTGGAGCCCGATTCTGCCTTGCGATTCACGGTCGCCGTCCCCCCAGAGCACCGTAGCATCCTCCTGGACCGCGTGGCCGGAGAGATGCGCCGTTCCCTGGTCTTCGTGGATGGTGGCTCCGCGGACGTGGTCCTGGGTCTGCCTGGGGATGGGACCTTTGCGGACTGCGAAACCTGGCCGGGCCTGGAGGCGGCGGAAGCCCTGGTGCAGTCGGCCTGGGCACGCCTGCAGGACCGCCGGGACATGGAGCGGCTCCACGAGGTGGGCCGGGCCCTGGCTTCGGAACAGAACCTGGACCGGCTGCTGGACCTGATCCTCACCAAGGCCCGGGAACTGCTCATGGCCGAGGCCGGGTCCATCTACCTGCTCACCGGTGGCGAGGACCATCCCGAGCTGCTCTTCGCCCACACCCAGAACGCCCGGGTGAGCCTGCCCTTCGCCCGGGTCGTCATGCCCATCTCCCGTGAGGCCCTCGCGGGTTTCGTGGCCCTCAGCAAGGAAAGCCTGAACCTGCCGGACGTCTACGGGATACCCTCGGAGGCGCCCTATCGTTTCAACGACAGCTTCGACCGGCAGGCCGGCTACCACACCACATCCGTTCTGGTGGTGCCCATGCTCGATACGGAAGGGCGGGTGCTGGGTGTCCTGCAGCTCCTTAACCGCCTGGAGGAGGGCGGCCAGGTCGTCGCCTTCTCCCCCGCGGATCAGGGGCTGGCTCAAAGTCTGGCAGGGCAGGCGGCGGTGGCGGTGAGGAACGCCCAGCTCCGGGAGGAGATCGAGCGGCTTTTCGAGGGCTTCGTGGCGGCCTCCGTGACGGCCATCGAGGCCCGGGATCCCGTCACCAGCGGCCACTCGGGCCGAGTGGCCGATCTCACTGTGGGCCTCGCGGAGGCCGTCAACGCCACACCTAATGGTCCCTATGGCAGCCTCACTTTTACGGACCATCAGCTCCGGGAGCTGCGCTACGCCAGCCTGTTGCATGACTTCGGCAAGGTGGGGGTCCGCGAGCAGGTGCTGGTGAAAGCCAAGAAGCTGGACCCCGGCCAGCTCGAGATCATCCTCCAGCGCCTTCGCCAGCGGGAGTTGGAGGGGGCCCTGGATGCCCTGGCCCAGGCCTGGAAGGGGGGGGGCAACCCCGACCAGTGGGAACAGACCATTCAGGATCGGCAGGCGGAAACGGAACGGCTCATCCACCTGGTCCGTCAGAGCAACGAACCCACGGTGATGGCCCAGGAGGTGGCTGAAGGCCTGGGCCTGTTGGAGGACCTCACCTTCACCCATTGGAGCGGTGAGCGCCGGACGCTGGTGGAACCGGGAGACCTGGCCAGCCTCAGGATCCGCCGGGGGAGCCTATCCGAAGCCGAGCGTCTGGAGATCGAAAGCCATGTCACCCACACTTTCCGCTTTTTGGAGCGCATCCCCTGGACCCGGGACCTGGCGGGTATCCCCGACATCGCCTATGCCCACCACGAGCGCCTGACCGGTCGGGGTTACCCCCGGAAACTCTCGGAACTCGAAATTCCGGTCCAAAGCCGTGCCATGGCCATTGCCGACGTCTACGATGCGCTCACGGCCCAGGACCGGCCCTACAAGGGGGCCGTGCCCGTGGAGCGCAGCCTGGCCATCCTGGACGAGGAGGCCCGGGACGGGGCCCTGGACCGGGGCCTGCTGGACCTGTTCATCGAAGCCAGAATCTACGAGCGGACGGCACGAAAAGCCTAGGGCTGGAGGCGAATGCCCGGAGCCGTTAGGCTAGAGGATTGGAGTGGCCATGTCTGAACGCGAACCTCGAACGATCGACCTGCAGGGGATCATGGATCTGCTGCCCCACCGGTATCCGATCCTCCTGGTGGACCGCATCCTGGATTACGAGCCCAAGCAGTGGATCAAGGGCCTGAAGAACGTCAGCTTCAACGAGGCGGTGCTCCAGGGCCATTTTCCCAGCCGGCCCGTCTATCCGGGCGTCTACATCATCGAAGCCATGGCCCAGACCGGTGGCTGCCTGCTCCTTCAGGAGATCGAGGACCGGGCCCGGAAGGTGATCTACTTCATGGGCATCGACGGGGTGAAGTTCCGCAAGCCGGTTCTTCCTGGCGACCAGATGATCATGGAAGTGAAGGTGCTCCACTTGAAGGGGCGGATCTGCAAGATGCGCGGCGAGGCCTTCGTGGATGGCCAGAAAGTCGCGGAAGCCGAATTCATGTCCATGTTGATGGACCTGGCCGAGGGAGAAGGACGATGAGCGCTCAGATCCACCCGAGCAGCGTGGTGAGCCCGGAGGCCCGGTTGGGCGAGGGCGTGGTCGTAGGCCCTTTCTGCGTCATCGAAGGCAACGCCATCATCGGCGCCCGAACCCTGCTACGCAGCCATATCGTCATCGGGCCCCATACCGAACTCGGCGAAGACAACGACATCTACCCCCACGCCACCCTGGGCATGGGGCCCCAGGACCTCAAATTCAAAGGCGCGCCCACCCGCCTGGTGGTGGGGAACCGCAGCGTGATCCGCGAGGGCAGCACCCTCCACCGGGGCACCGAGGGCGGGGGCGGCCTCACCACCCTGGGCGACGACAATTTCCTGATGACCGGTTCCCACATCGCCCACGACTGCCATGTGGGGAGCAAGAACATCTTCGCCAACTGCGCCACGCTGGCAGGCCACGTGGAGGTGGGCGACGGCTGCAACATCGGGGCCTTCTCCGCCGTCCACCAGTTCTGCCGGGTCGGCCACCACGCCTTCATGGGCGGCTTCACCGTGGCCACCCAGGATGTGCTGCCCTTCATGAAGACCGCCGGCGCCCGCGACACCAAGAGCTACGGCGTGAACACCATCGGCCTCCAGCGCAAGGGCTTCCCCATCGAGGTGGTCGAGGGGCTGAAGAAGGCCCACCGTCTGCTCTTCCACTCGGGGCTGCTTCGGGACGAGGCCATGGCCCAGACCGAGAAGGAAGTGGGCCATATCGCCGAGGTCGCCTACCTGCTGACTTTCATTCGAGAGGCCAAACGGGGTGTCCACCGTGGCTGAAAAGCGCCACGCTACCCTCGCCATCATCGGCCTTCCCAACGCCGGCAAATCGACCTTGCTGAACGCCCTGCTTGGGCAGAAGCTGGCGGCCACGAGCCAGGTCCCGCAGACCACCCGCACCAAGGTGCTGGGCGTGGTGAACCGGGGGGACGTGCAGTTGGCCTTTCTCGACACGCCAGGCATCCACTTGCCCAAGCATGCCCTCAACGAGCGGATGATGGCCCACGTGGAGCAGGCGCTGGAAGAGGCCGACCTCCTGCTGTGGATGGTGGACGCGGACGACTACCTGGGCACCGGAGAGCACGCCCTGGCCAAGCGCCTGCGCAAACTGGGCCGACCCACCTACCTGCTGCTGAACAAGATCGATCTGCTGTCCAAGGGCCGTCTGCTTGAGAAGGTAGCCACCTACAAGGAGCTGCTCCCCTTCAAGGAGATCGTTCCCATCGGCGCCAAGATGGGCCTGAACCTGGATCCGCTCTGGCTCCTGCTGGAGCGGGATGCCACTCAGCCCGGCTGGCCCTACGGTGAGGAGATCTTCACGGACCAGACGGAACGGTCCCTGGCCGCGGAGTTCATCCGCGAGAAGGTGCTCCGGAAGACCCGCGAGGAAGTCCCCCACGGCGTGGCGGTGCTCATCGAGCAATGGATCGAGCCTGGTCACGAGGAGTACCCGGAGGATCTGGGGCCCGAAGGCATCTTCATCGCGGCGCGGATCCTCGTGGACCGGGACGGCCATCGCAAGATCCTGCTGGGCAGCCAGGGCGAGATGATCAAGGACATCCGCCAGAGCGCCCAGCGCGAGCTGAAGAAGCTCCTCCAGCGCCCCGTGCGCCTGGAGTTGTTCGTGAAGGTGGACGAGGGCTGGCGGGACCGGCCCGATCGGCTGGACCGGCTGGAGATCTAGGCCGTCAAATGGACAGATCTGTCGCGCGATGCTCGACATCAAGTGGCGCAGGGCCATCCGTGCCCGTGACCGAGGTGTACTGGCCCCGGTCCGGATCGAAGGCGAAGACCTCGCCGGTCTCGATCTTGTAGACCCAGGCGTGCAGGTGCAGCATGCCGCTGGCCACGGCCTTGGCCACGGAAGGATGGGTCCGCAGGTTCTCCAGCTGGACAAGGACGTTCTCCTCGACCGTGGCGTGGAGTAGCTGGTTCCCCTTTAGGTGGCCGTAGCTCTCCCACATGATCGTTTCGGTCTTGCGGGCATGGGTCAGCCAGGCCTTGGTGGCCGGGAGTTCACCCAACTGCTCGGGTTCCAGCAGGGCCTTCATGGCGCCGCAGTTGGAATGGCCGCAGACGATGATGTCCTTCACCCGAAGGCTGGAGACGGCGAACTCGATGCCAGCGGTCATGCCGCCCATGTTTTCGTAAGGCGGCACGAGGTTGCCGACGTTGCGCAGGATGAACAGCTCACCCGGTTGAGTCTGGGTGATCAGGTTCGGACTGATGCGCGAATCCGAGCAGGTGATGAAGAGCGTTTCGGGTGCCTGGTCCTGGTCCAGCCGCTCGAAGAGTTCTTTGTGGGAGCTGAAGATCTGGGTCTGGAACTGGTGGATGCCTTGGACGAGTTTCTGCATCCGTCCAGTTTACCGGAGGTCAGGACCAGGTTCAGAGATTCAGGTGCGCCAGGTGCTCTTCGGAGGTGATGGGCGTGTTCGGCTCGTCGTGGATGATCTTGCCATCGCGCAATTTCACGATGCGGTGGGCGTGGCGGGCGATGTCCTCCTCGTGGGTGACGAGGATGATGGTGTTGCCCTTCTGGTACAGGTCCTCGAAGAGGGCCATGATCTCGATGCTGGTCTTGGAATCCAGGGCGCCAGTGGGCTCGTCCGCCAGGAGGATGGAGGGATCGTTCACCAGGGCCCGGGCGATGGCCACGCGCTGCCGCTGACCGCCAGAGAGCTGGTTGGGCATGTGATCGCTCCGAGTGCCCAGGCCCACATTCTCCAGGGCCTTCAGGGCCATCTGGTGCCGCTCGACGGGGGTCTTCCCTGCGTAGATCAAGGGCAATTCCACGTTCTGCAATGAGGTGGTACGGGCCAGCAAGTTGAAGGTCTGGAATACGAAGCCGATCTCCTCGTTCCGGATCTGGGCCAGATTGTCGTCCGTCATGGCGGAGGCCAGCTTGCCGTTCAATTCATAGGTGCCAGTGGTGGGCGTATCCAGACACCCGATAACGTTCATCATGGTGGACTTGCCGGAGCCGGAAGGGCCCATGATGGCCACGTACTCCCCACGGCGGATCTCCATGGACACGCCGTCCAGGGCCCGCACTTCCATGTCGCCCATCTGATAGACCTTGGTGATGTCGGTGAGCCGGATCAGGGGAGCGTCGGTCATGGAGTCCTCGAAGGGCCGCCAAAGGCCCTCTTCCATCTTCGCAGAAGTGTCTCCGTGGTTTAGGGGACGGTTTCGATCAGCAACGCCAATCCCAGCCCGCCCCCGATGCCCAGGGTCGCCACGCCCAGGCCGCCGCCCTGCTTACGCAATTGGTGAATCAAGGTGCAGACAATGCGGGCGCCGGTTGCGCCGATGGGGTGCCCGAGGGCCACGCCGCCTCCGGCCACGTTCAGGCGCGCTTCGGGGAGATCAAGTTGGCGTTGGCAAACGAGCAATTGGGCGGAGAAGGCCTCGTTGAGTTCCCACAGGTCGATGTCGGAGACGGTCAGGCCGTGGGCCGCCAGCAGGCGGCGCACGGCGGGAACGGGCGCCTCGCCCATGTCCAGGGGATCCACGCCCGCCTCGCTCCACCCCAGGATCCGCGCCAGCGGCGTGGCACCGCCCGCCTGATCCCGCCGGGCCAGCAGCAGGGCCGAGGCGCCATCGGACAGGGCCGAGGCGTTGCCAGCTGTAACCTGGCCCAGTGGATCGAAGACTGGTGCGAGACACGCCAAGGCCTCCGCCGTGATTTCCGGTCGGATGGACTCGTCGTGATCCAGGTTTGGATGGAACAGGTATTCAGCCCGGAAATCGGCAGCGGCGGCCCGGTGGTGGCTTTCCACCGCCCAAGCATCGGCCTCCAGGCGCGTGATGCCGCGCTTGACCGCCAGCCGCTCGATGGTCTCGCCCATGAGCAGGCCCGTCACGGGGCAGCGCAAGCCGTCATGGTGCATGACGTCAGGCACCTGGCGGTGGCCCATGCGGAAGCCCCACCGCAGACCCGGCATCAGGTGGGGTGTGTCGGACATGGCCTCGCTCCCGCCGGCCAGGATGGGAGCATTCGCGCCATCCCTCAGCCGCTGCCCGGCGAGGATGATGGCCTGGAGACTGGAGCCGCAGGCCATGTTCACCGTGAAGGCGGGCGTGTCCTGGGGTAGGCCGGCCTTCAGGGCGAGAGTGCGAGCTGGGTTCATGCCCTGGGTGTGGCTGCGGGCCATGCCCCAGATCAGGCTGCCTGGCCGCTGGGGCGTCAGGCCCAGCACGCCCTCCACGGCGGACAGGCCCAGGGCCACGGCGCCCAGACCCGCCAGACTGCCACCATAGCGGCCCTGAGGGAGGCGCCCCGCGGCGAGGATCAGCAGATCGGAAGGACCTGTCACGGGGCCGGGTCCCAATCGTCTGGGGTGGGCTCCCGCGGACCCAACCGGGTGGCCGGGGGGAACCAGGCGTCCCAGAGGGCGAGGTGCCTGGCGACGTATTCTCGGATCCAGTAACGAACCCGGTTCACTGGCGGCCGGTCCTCCGTGGAGGCAGGGACGCCCCAGGCCCGGAGGCCGATGCAATCGGCCAGGTAGAGGGCCCGGGGAAGGTGGAAATCCGAGGTGACGATGACCACCTGTTGCTGACCGAAGACGGTCTGGGCCCGCTTCAGGCTGTCCCAGGTGCGGAGCCCTGCATAATCGCTGACGATGCGAGTGGGGGGAACGCCCTGTTTCACCAGCCAGCGCCGCATGGCCTGGGGTTCGTTGTAGGAGGGGTGGCGGTTGTCGCCAGATACCAGGAACCAGCGGACCTTCCCGCTCTGGTAGAGGTTCAGGGCCGTGCGGAGGCGCCCCTGGAGGAGTTCGGTGGGTTCCCCGTCACCATAGACGCCAGCCCCCAGCACCAACACTGGGCCACCCACCACCGGGAGCTGATCTGTCCGGTAGATTTGCTGATGGTGCATGGCTGGGAACCTTCCCAGGGTCCAGAGCAAGTCTCCCAGGAAGAGAAGCACCAGGGCCAGAAACAGGGTCCGCCGGTGCGGCCAGCAGCGATGAAGAAGGGCGGAGATCGGCATCGTGAGTTAGCATAGACCTTTCGTACGCCCCAGCCCCATGGACCTCCAGCCTGAATGAGATGCCTTGATGAATCTGAACCTTGATCCCGTTATCTTTCCCCCCCGTGTGCCCTCTCGCCATAGCCAGCTGGTCATGGCTCCCCTGGCCCTGATCCTGGCCGCGGGTGGGATGGGTTGTTTCCGGGCCACGGGCGTGGCCCGGCCCACGGTGGCGGTGGAGGAAATCCCCGCCTCTGGCGGCGACCGGCTCGTGGGCCTGAAGGCCACCTCTGGCCCGGGGGACTTCTTCCTCGGTAATGATGCGGTGCAGCTCGCGGTGGATGGCGCGGTTTTCGGGGATCGGGAAGGTCAGTTTGGCGCGGCATCGGGGGGTGCCATTCTCGACGTGGGCACCATCGCCCTCGACCAGAGCTACAAGCGGGTGTCCATGCCCACGGACTTGGTGGAACGGCTGGGGCCCGTGGCCAACCAGGACCCCGACCTGCCTCTGGTCTTCGACCGCTATACCCCCGGAACCGGTGTGAACGAGGTCTACCTGGAAATGCAGGGCTACCTGCTGGATCCCAAGGGCAAGCTGGGCGTGGCCACGGATGGTCAGGGCCGCGTGCAGGGCGTCAGCGCCATTCACCGGATCACCCTGACCAAGGCCGACACCTTCTTCACCCTGGAGACCACCGTCACCAACGGCGGTACCACGGATCTTCCCGTGAAAAACCTTGGGGACTACCTTTCCCAGAACGGGGGCGGATTCCGTTTCGTGGTGCCCGCGAGCAGATGGGGTGTGGAGATCCCGGGGTCGGATTTCTCGGCGCCCCTGACCAGCAGCGTGGTGGCGCCCATGGTGGCCCTCATGGGGGCGGAGTCCGCGGGGAACTCGCTGGATTCCCATGCCTCTTTGGGCATCCTGCCTCTGGGTGTGGATCAGGTGCTGGTGGCCTCGGATCCCCAACATGCCCTCACCGAGCTGCGCCCCCGGTTCCCCGGCCGCCTAGTCGTGGGCAGCCCTGCGGTTGCCAGCCTGCCTGCCGGGCAGTCCATGACCTACCGGCGGCGGCTGTACTCGCTGGGGGGAAGCAGCATCTCCAGCACCCAGCCGGCTCAGGCCACGGCCGTCTTCAATGAGATGGTCCAGGCGCGCAGCGGACTTCGAGGCGGGGACGTCGGCATCCTGGCCTACGATTCATTCGGTACCGCGGTTCGCGGCGGCCCCGTCCAGACGGAGTTCCGATTCGAACGCTACACCGGCGCCAATGCTGATCCCACCACGGACACGACTGCTTCCCACTGGGTGACGGAGCGGGTGGAGTGGCGTGAGAGCAGCGACATTCCCGCCAGTAGTGGGGCTGTCGGGATCCTGCTCCCGGCCGTGCTGGATACCCGGGGAACGGGCGGCACCCAGCCATACCGGGTGACGGCGGCCAATGCCACTCAATGGAATACGCTCTACCTTGGCACCAATGCGGTTGATGCCAACCGCCCCTACCTGCCTACACCCATCACTCCCTCGAAGACCCAGGCATGGCACCTGGCGGAAAGCCTCAGCCCCGAGCGCGCGGAGGTCGTGGACGCCGCGGGCAACGTGACGCACCAGAAGCAGATGATCCATTCCTTCACGGTCCGGCAGGCGGGAACCCTGGAGTTTGCCGGCCTCAACCCCCTTCGCATCACCCTGTCGGCTCTGGGCGGAATCCCCGACCCTGCCATGCAGCGAAAACGCCGCCTGGCAGGCTATTTCGACCAGATCCTCAAGGGCAAGGCCATCGTTGGCGGCAACTTGGCTGCCTATCAGTACACGGCCGGGAACCAGATCTTCGGGACGGCTTTCGTCTCTCCCGCAGGAGCGGCGGCAGCCTATTTCCCCACGGGGGACTACCTCGCTTATGGCACCCGAGGCCCACTGTCCCATCTGGATGTGCTGCCGGTGAAATCCTTCGCCGGACAGCAGGATGTGACGCATGGCTTCGTGGCCATTGCTTCCTCGCTGCCCACGGGTTGGACCAGTTTCGATGTCCCGGGCCCCACCCAGGCGACCACGGGTGGCCTGAACCCCGGTGAGATGCTCAGCTCGGCCCTGGCGGAAGGTGTGCAGGTGGTGGCCCGCACTGAAGAGGATCAACTGGCGGATCCCACCGCCCTGCGAACGGAATTCCGGTCCGAGATCGAAAACGCTGCCGTCACTGATGCCCAGCGCGCCCCCATTGGTAATGATCCTTTCGTGGTCGGTGCCCGCAGTTCGATGCTGGCTGATGGTTTCGCGACGGCCCTCTTCACCCCTGCGCCCACCGGGGACCGCAACGGAGGCGCCCGTCCTTCCAAGGGATGGACTTTGGCGGATTTCATCACCCAGGCCGAAGGCGCCTACACCATCGTCCACCGTCCCCGGGGCCCCCAGGGGCTGTTCACGGTGCGCGGATTCGATCCCGCGGTGCCGATCGGAACCGGCACCAACGCCTGGTGGACCCTGGCCAGTCCCGTATCCCTGGGCAAACGCCAGGGTGATTTCGATGCTCTGGAGTTGATCCGGGCCGAGGGCTGCGACCCGGCGGATCCCAGTGCCTGGTTTGCCGAATTCAAGGCCGTACGTGCCGACTGGTTCGCCCTGTTGAGCCAGCAGACGCCGACCGCCTTCACCAAGGGCCTCGGGCTCTCCGCATCGCGGTTCAGTCTCGACACGCCCGTGGGCCTGGCCCGAACCTACCTCAAGGTGGGGTCCTCCACCCTGTCGCAGACGGCCCTCGATCCGCTGCTGTCCTCGCTGCGTAGCGGGGCGGTCGTGGCCTCCACAGGGCCCTTGCTCGATGCCACGGTCAACGGAGTAGGCCCGGGCGGCCTGGTCCCCGGGCCTGCGGCCACCGTCACTGTCACCATCTCGCTCTATGCGCCAGATTGGGTACCCGTGGATGAGGTCCGCGTCGTGGTGAACGGAGTGGCCCAGGTGGTGCCCATGGCCAGCTTCACGGCCTCTACCACGGACTTCCGTCTCCGCACAGCCACCCTCAGCGGTGTCGCCATGCCGTCCGGCAAGGATGCCTGGGTGGTGGTGGAAGCGGGTGTGCCTCTGGCCACGACTGGGGCCTATCAGGCCGGAACGCCCTGGAACAAGATCATGAAGGGCATCTATCCCATCGCCGTCACCAACCCTGTCTTTGTGGATGTGGACGGCGGCGGGTACACTCCTCCGGGACTCTGAACGGGCGGTGCACTGATGGCGGATTGGCTTCCGGAACGCCTTCCGGAGGATATCGACGCAGAGCGGTCCTTTTTGGCCACCTGCTGTGCTCCGGGAGCGGGCTTTATTGCCAGCGAGGCCGTGTTCACGCTGACGGAGGAGGATTTCGTCCATCCCGCCCACCGCGCGGTGTTCCGGGCCCTCCGGACCCTGATCGAAGCCCAGGTCGAGGTCAACTCCCTCACCTTGAAGGACGCCCTGGACCAGGATGGCAACCTGAACAAGGTGGGTGGCTATCCGGGTCTGGTGGAGCTGCTGGCCGGTGAGGATGTGGAACGTCCCCAGGTGCTGGCGGACCTGATCCGCCGCAAGGCCAAGCTGCGTCGCCTGGTCCACCTCGGCGCCCAGCTGGTGCGCCAGGCTGCGGAGGAGGACGAGCCACCGGAAGTGCTGGTGGACCAGACGGCCCAGAGCCTCTTCCACCTGGCCCAGGGCGATGCCAAGGCCCGGGGTCTACTCCCCATCAAGTCTGTGGCGGACGATGCCATGGACCGCCTCCACGACCGGCTGGAAGGCCGCCTGTCCCCCGGCGTGAGGGTCGGGTTCAGCCGTTTTGACGAACTGACCCAGGGCTTCCAGCCGGGCAACCTCATCGTGCTGGCGGCCCGCCCGGGCATCGGCAAGACCGCGCTGGCTCTGAACTGGATTCTTCGGGCCGCCCAGGAGCGGGACGGGCGCCCCGGCCATTGTGGCGCCTTCTTCAGCCTAGAGATGAGCCACGAGGAGGTCTTCCTGCGCCTGCTCGCGGCCCAGAGCCAGACCAACATGAAAGATCTCCAGTCCGGCCGGGCCACGGGGCGGCTGGACCAGGTGATGCGGTCCCGGGATGAACTGGTGCAGATGCCGCTCTTCATCTGCGACCAGGCTTCCATCACGGTGCCCCAGATCCAGAACATGATCGTGAAGCAGGGCAGCCAGAGCAACCGGCGCGTCGAATTCGCCATCATCGACTACCTGCAGCTGCTCAGCAGTCCCGAGAACAGCCGCGGGGCCAAGCAGAACGAGGCGGTCCGTATCGGCGAGATCAGCCGCGGCCTCAAGCTCATGGCCAAGGATTTCGGCATCCCCGTGGTGGTGCTCTCCCAGCTGAATCGCGAGGTCGAGCACCGCACCGGTGGCCGCCCCCAGCTCAGCGACCTCCGTGATTCCGGCGCCATCGAGCAGGATGCTGACATGGTGGCCTTCATCCACCGGAAGATGATCCCCTCCGCCAACGAGGAACCCGACCCCTCCGCCGAGCTGATCGTGGCCAAGCACCGCAACGGGCCCACGGCCATCATCCAGCTGCACTTCCAGGGCGAGTACGCGATGTACCGGGAGATGGTGCGGGAGACCTCGGCCTACGCGTAACGAAAATCGGCCAGCTGGCCGATTTTCGCAGGGACCGCCTGGCGGCGGTCATTCAAGGCCGAAAGTCGACGTCTCCAGCTCCTTCTTCTCGGTATCGCCCCGGGGGGGCGATACGCGAGACCTCTCCGCTGATCAGGTCGATGGAGGGGACGTGGCTACTCCAACCCGAAGGTGGAGTTCTCCAGCTCCTTCTTAACGAAAGCCATGAAGAGGTCCCCGACCGCGCCGTCGATGATCCGGTGATCGAAGCCGAGGCTGCTGAACATCATCTGGCGGATGGCGATGAAGTCGGTGCCGTCGGGGCCGGTGATGACCACGGGGCGCTTCACGATGGCACCCACGCCCTGGATGGCCACCTGAGGCTGGTTGATGATGGGCAGGCCGAAGGTGTCGCCGTAGACGCCGGGATTGGTGATGGTGAAGGTGCCGCCGCCAATCTCATCGGGCTTGAGTTGCTTGGTGCGGGCACGCTCGGCCAGGTCGTTGAGGCTGCGAGCGAGACCGCCCAGGTTCATCATGTCGGCGTTTTTCACCACGGGCACGATGAGGCCCCAGTCCAGGCTCACGGCGATACCGAGGTTGATGTCCTGCTTGTAGGTGACGTTGTCTCCGTCGATGGAGGTGTTGGCGACGGGGTAGGCTCGCAGGGCCTTGCAGGCGGCCATCATCACGAAGGGCATGAAGCTGAGCTTGGTGCCGAACTGCGCCTCGAAGGCCTTCTTGTGCTTGTTCCGCAGCTGGGCCACATGGGTCATGTCGATTTCGAAGACCGTGTAGACGTGGGCCGAGGTGCGCCGGCTGGCCACCATGTTGTCCGCGATGGCCTTGCGCATGCGGCTCATGGGCTCGACCTTCACCCGCTCGCCGGCGGCGAAGACGGGCATGGCGGGAGTCAACGCCAGGGCCAGGGCAGGGGTGAGACCCATGGTCGGCGCGGAGGGATCATGCACCATGGGTAGGGCGGGGGCGATGCCGATGAGGGCTGGGGCCGCCGAGGGTCCCTTGGCGAGGTGGGCCTCCAGATCCTCCTTGGAGACGCGGCCGGCCTGGCCGGTGCCCTGGACCCGGGCGAGGTCGATGCCGTGCTGTTTGGCCATCTCGCGGACCAGGGGGCTGCTCTTGGTACGGAGGCGGCCTTCCAGGCTGTTGTCGTCCTCCTCGGCCAGCGGGGCAGGGGCCGGGGTCGGGGCGGTGGGAGCCACTGGAGCAGCGGTGGCCACCGGCGCGGCGGCACCGGAAGGTTTCTCCGAAGCGTCGCCGATGCGGGCCACCACGGTGCCCACGGGGACGGTGGCATTCACCTCCACGAGGATCTCCAGCAGGGTCCCGGCGGCGGGGGCGGGGATCTCCGCATCCACCTTGTCCGTGCTGATCTCGTAGAGGGTCTCATCCTTGGCGATCATGTCGCCGGCCTTCTTGTGCCACTTCAGCACGGTGGCTTCCGCGATGCTCTCGCCCATCTGGGGCATGACAACGTCAAAGGCCATGGTTTGCTCCTATGCGGGCAGGGTCGGGGTTTCGAGGTGGTGACGGGTGACGGACTGGAAGGCGTGGGCCACCTCCAGCAGGCGGACATCCGAAAGGGCCGGTCCGATGAGTTGGATGCCGGCCGGCAGGCCATCGGTGAATCCCGCGGGCATGGACAGGCAAGGGAGCCCGGCGAGGGCGGTGGGGACGGTAAAGGCATCGGCGAGGTACATGGCCAGGGGGTCGTCCGTCTTGGCGCCGAAGGGGAAGGCCGTGCCGGGGCTGATCGGAGACACCAGGATATCCGCCTGGGTGAAGGCTTCTCTGAAATCCGCCGTGATGAGCGTGCGGGCTTTCAGGGCCTTCAGGTAGAAGGCATCGTAGTAGCCCTTGGACAGGCAGAAGGTCCCCAGGAGGATGCGTCGCTTGACCTCGGGCCCCAGTCCCTCATCCCGGGTTTCGGAAATCATCCCCACCACGCTCGACTCTGGTGTTCTGGATCTGAGCCCGTAGCGCACCCCGTCGAAGCGGTTGAGGTTGCTGGACACTTCGCTGGTGCAAAGCAGGTAGTAGGTGTCGATGGCATAACGGGTATGGGGGAGGCTCACGTCCACCAGATGAGCGCCCTGGCGTTCGAATTCCCCGAGGGCCGCGTCAAGGAGGTCCCGGACGCCAGGCTCCAGACCATCGGCAAAATATTCCCTCGGGAGGCCGATGCGAAGGCCCTTGAGGTCTGCGACCTGGAGGTGGGCCAGGCGCTCAATTCCCGGCAAGTCCACGGAGGTGCTGTCCAGGGGATCGGCGCCGGCCATGACGCTGAAGGCCAGCGCCAGATCCTCGGCAGTGGCGGCGATGGGGCCTACCTGATCCAGACTAGAGGCCATGGCCGTGAGGCCGTACCGGCTGAGGACGCCATAGGTTGGCCGCAGAGCCGTCACGTTGCAGAAACTGGCAGGCAGGCGCACGGAGCCGCCTGTGTCGCTGCCCAGGGCCAGGGGGGCATAGCCCGCGGCAACCGACACGACAGAGCCACTGCTGCTGCCACCGGGCACCAGGGATGGGTTCCAGGGGTTCCTGGTGGGACCGAAGGCGCTGTATTCGCCACTGGAGCCCATGGCGAACTCGTCGAGGTTGGCCTTGGCGATGGGGATGGCCCCTGCCTCAATCAGGCGGCGCACCACGGTGGCGTCGTAGGGGGCCACATAGCCTGCGAGCATGCGGGAACCACAAGTCATCGGCAGACCCGACCAATGCAGGTTGTCCTTGAGGACGATGGGGAGGCCCAGCACCGGGGTTCGCTCACCTTTCCGCAACCGGGCGTCGGCGGCCTTTGCCAGGGCCAGGCTCCGGGGCTCATCTGTGGCCAGAACGGCGTGGAGGCTCCCATCCAGGGCGCGAATCCGTGCGAAGGCGGCACGTACCAGAACCTCGGAGGACAGGTCGCCTGCATCCATGTCCCTGCGGCAATCCATCGCCGTCCCCAACGCCATCCCCGCTCCCATGGAACCCTCTACTGTGCCACTACGCAGTGGCGTCTTCCAGCCTGGATCGCTGAAACGGCCTCTGCCTGCCGGTGAGATTCCGCCTCGATTGGATGCCCCAGGCCTGCACAGGTGATGGAAATAGGCTACTATCCTCTGCTCAAGCCCGTGTTCTCCACTCCCATCGCTGCATCGGCACAGGGTACCGCGGAATCCCATGAATCCTTTTGAAGTGCTTGAAGTTTCCCCAGATGCCTCGCCCGAGGACATCAAGGCTGCGTACCACCGGCTGGCCAAACAGTGGCATCCGGATCGGTACAGCGGGGCCGAGAAAGCGGAAGCTGAAGCGAAGTTCCGGAGCTTGGCTGAGGCCTTCAGCACTTTGAAGGATCCGGGCAAGCGGTTGACGCTTCAGCAGCAGATGCCCAAAGCTGTGCCTAAAACCGCCCCCGTCGCTGCGGCGGCCGTGGTGGCAAAGGAGGCTGAATCCCCGCAGGAAAGGACCCCCGAGAACTGGGCGGCCATGGCCAAGGAGGCCTTTGACGAAGGCCAGGTGGACCAGGCCAGGGCGCTCATCCATTACGCCATTCGGTTGGACGAGACCAAGCCCCAGTACCATGCGCTGTTGGCCACGATCCTGGAGCGGGAGGGAGGCGACCTCCGCGCAGTGGTGAAGGCGCTGGAGGCCGCGGTTCAACTCGCACCCAGGGATGCGGACTGTCACCTCCGCCTGGCGGGCCACTTCCAGACCTTGGGCATGGCGGCCCGGGCGCAGCGGCACCTTCAGGCGGCCCGGGAGATCGCCCCCAATCACCCGAAATTCCGGCCATCCGCTCCCAAGGGTGGAAAGGGGGCCAAGGGGCCCCCGGGGCCCGGCAAGAAGGGGCAAGCTTCGGCTGTTCCTGCCTCCCAGGCGGGCCTTGTGGATCAACTGAAGGACCTTTGGGGCCGACTGACGGGAAAGGGTTGATCATGAGGATCTGTGCCGCAGGGAAGACCGATGTTGGTTGTGTCCGGAAGCACAATGAGGACAGCTTCCTGGCCGACACGGATCTGGGTCTTTTCGTGGTGGCCGACGGGTTGGGTGGACACGCCGCTGGAGAAATCGCCAGCCAGATCGTCGTGGACACCGTGGCGAGGTTCGTGGGTGACACCCTCGAGAAGGACCGTACCTGGCCCATGGAGTACGATCCCAGCCTCTCCTATGACGGCAACCGGCTGAAAGTAGCGATGCTCTTGTCGGACCGGGCCATCACCGAAGACATCCGCCGCAATCCCGAACGGGAAACCATGGGTTCCACCGTGGTGGCAAGTTTGCTTCATGGCCCCCGGGTGACGCTGGCCCATGTGGGGGACAGCCGGGCCTACCTCCTGAGCCCTGAGGGCATCCGCCAGGTAACGCGGGACCATAGTTGGGTGGCCGAGCAGGTGACGAACGGCATCCTCACGCCTGCCGAGGCCCGGGTTCACCCATTCCGAAACGTCATCACCCAGGCGCTAGGCAATGGGGGTGACCTCGAAATTGAGGTCCAGGATTTGGAGTTGGCCAAAACGGAGCGACTTTTGCTTTGCTCCGATGGCCTGTCAGGAATGATCGGCGACAAACAGATCTGGGACATCGTGGCGCAGTCCGGGAACCTTCAAGTGGCTGTGGAATCACTCGTTCTAACCGCGCGGGAGCACGGGGGCGAGGACAATATCACGGCCATCCTGATCGGTTTGGAACCCGACCCAGCTTGACGCAAACAATAGTTAGACTTGACCTAATCTCTTCCAGCGCTACCATCTCTAATACCTAAATTCTCCAAGTGAGGCATCCGGTGGGTCTTTTCGGAAGCAAACCCAAAAGTCTTGTCGGCTTGGATATCGGATCCAGCTCTGTGAAAGTCTGCGAACTCCAGCAGGTTGGAAAGGGTAGCCAAGTTCGCTACCGCCTGCAAAAACTCGGGCAGGTGGCCCTGCCGCCTGATGCCATCGTGGATGGCGACATCATGGATAGCAACGTCGTGGCGTCAGCTATCCGGCAGGTCCTGGCAGAACAGAAAATCAAAGCCAAAGATGTGGCCATCTCCGTATCGGGTCAGCAGGTGATGGTCAAAAAAGTGACATTCCCCCTGATGAGCCAGGCCGAGTTGGCTGAATCCGTCCGCTGGGAGGCTGAGAGCTTCTTCCCGGCCGGACAGGGGTTGGACTCCTACGCCCTGGACTACTACCTCATCGAGGAACGGGCGGCCGACGGCAACATGGATGTGGTCCTGGTGGCCTGCCGCAAGGACAAGCTTGAAGCCTACGTGAGCTGCGTCGCCCAAGCGGGGTGCAGCCCCAAGGTGGTGGATGTCGACGTATTTGCCGTGCAGAACGCCTATGAGGCCAACACCGTGGGTGCTGGGCGCGATGAGGTCGTGGCCCTGGTGAATATGGGCGCCACCTTCACCAACCTCACCATGATGGTGGGGGGCAAGTCGGTGTTCTGGCGCGACATGGCTTGGGGGAGCAGCCGGTATTCCGAGAAACTCATGGAGGACTGGGGCGTCACCCGGGAGGGCGCGGAGCGCCTGAAGCGGAACCAAGCCTCAGAGGGTCACGATCCCGACGAGGTCCATCAATCAATCAACGCCGTATCGGATGCCTTTGCCGACGAACTCAGCCGCACCCTTGATTTCTTCAAGAGCAGTTTCAAGGTGGATCGTCTCGACCGCGTGCTCGTCAGTGGCGGCGGATCCATGACCCACGGATTGATGGATGTGCTGAGCGACCGGCTCCGGGTCTCGGTGGACCGGCTCAATCCCTTCCAGCTCATTGATATCGATGGCCGGACCGAGGATCCCATGACGGTTCGCGAGATCGGCGGCGGTGCCACCGTCGTGGTCGGACTGGCCTTGCGCCAAGTGGGGGACCGATGATTAAGATCAACCTGCTGGGTGACGCACTGGCTCAGGGCGGGGCCAAGAAGGGGGCCGACAAGGTGGCCGCCGAGCCCGTCCAGGTCTATACGGGTGAGGGCGGAAGCCGTTCCAGCCAGCCCATCGCGGGCGTGGTGGTGGGCCTCTTGTTCGCCGCCCTCGGAGGTGTCTACTACGTCTGGCTGAACAGTGAGTTCACCAAGGCAGAGGCATTAAAGGCCGACCTTGAACGTGACAAGAAGCAGTACGAACCCTACATCGCCCTGGAAAAGGCGTTCCGGGAGAAGAAGGCCGCCCTCCAGCAAAAGGAAGAAGTGATGACCGCCCTCAAGCGGCAGCAATCGCTTCCGGTCCATTTCCTGGAGGAACTTGCCAGCAGCCTCCCGGATGACGTGTGGTTCAAGAAGATCTCCCAGAAGGGATCGCTCATCACGATTGAGGGTGAAGGCCGGAATTTCGAGGCCATCAACGCCTTCTACGGCAACCTCCAGTCCCGCACCCGCTGGTTCAAGAAGATCAACTATCCGGGCGCGAAGCGGGGGAGCACTGGCTCCTTCGACTTCACGATCTCCTTCGAACTCCAGAACGCTGTCTGAGGTAGGCCATGAATCCCCAGCTTCAGAAACAGATCGGCGTCGGTGCGGTGGCAGGCATCGTCCTGGCTGGCTTGGTCTACTTCCTGCTCGGCGGGAAGCGGGGCGAGCTGGAAGTCATCCGGACCGAGGTGACGTCACTCCAGGCCGAGGTCGACAAGGGCCGCCTGCTCAAAGCCAGCTACGAGAAGCTGCGCGAGGAAGTCGCGAAGCAAGATAAGCGCATCGAAGAGCTGGTCAAGATCATGCCTTCCGAGGCGGATTATGGCGAAATTCCCTACCGCATCAAGAAGATCGCGGATGATGCGGGCATCGACCAGGTCTCCTTCGCCATCAAGCCTGAGCGCAAGGACACCTACTATACGGAAAAGCCCGTGGAGTTCGAATTCCGAGTGGGTTACCACTCCTTCGGCCAATTCACAGCGCTGGTCTCCGGCTACGACAAGATCATCAACGTCTCCAACATCGAGTTCAACCGCAAGGCCGACAAGGGCAGCGTCTATCCGGCCACGGTGAAGTGCGTCATCAGCGCCTTTGTCTACAACCCCGAACCTCCCGCGGCGGCGCCCGCCAAGAAGCCCGCTCCGGCACCGGCCCCCAAGGCCAGTACCAAAGAGGATTGAGGAACCCGCCATGATCCATCGACTCCTGCATCTCCCCCTGTTGACCGGGCTCGTCCTGGTCGCCCAGACCGGTCCCGCCGCCAAGCCAGCAGCCAAGGCTGCTGAAGCGCCAGCTCCAGAGCCCCCCGCCCAGGACGTGGCAATCATCAAGATCACGCCCTACAAGCCTTCCATCCAGCGGGATCCGTTTTCGGCTCCCCGCGATGACCGACCTATTGACGCGCCCGATGTCATCGACGACATCGCCGTGAAGGGGATGGTCAGAAAAGATGGCAAGAATTTCGCTGTCGTATCCGACAGCCGTGGAAATGTCCGCTGGCTGCCAGTGGGCCACCGGTTCAAGGATGGCGAAATCGCCAGCATTTCCGAGAAGGCTGTGATGTTCCACCAATGGGATGTGAACACCACGAACCGTTCCGTGTTCCGCACCATTACGAAGACGTTCAAGCGTGAGGAGGGTAAACGATGAATGCTCGCCTGAGTTCCTTGCTAGTCGCAGGGGGCGTGGTCCTGGCGGGGATCCACACGGGGTCCCTCCTTGCTTCGCCATCTGCGGGAATCACCGCATCCAAGGCCACCCTGGCCGCGGCGACTCTCGAGCCAGCCGGTGCCGGTGCCAGGGTTTTGCTCCGGATCCCCGGCATGACCGGACAACCTGTCGTCCAGGTCCTCTCCAGCCCACTTCGCGTGGTGTTGGACCTGCCTGGGGTCGAACGTGGCTCTGCCGTCACGAAGAAGGACCTGGCCCTTCTCTCCCATCCCCTGGTCCAAAAGGCCCGTCTAGGCCAATTCGTCACGGCGCCCAATCCTGTTACAAGGCTGGTGCTTGAAGTGGTCCCCGGTACCCAGGTGGTTGTGGGTTTCAGACCTGATGGCGTCCAGCTGATGTTGAGCCCTGGCGAGGGCCGCGTCCAGGCCCGGATCGAGGGTGCCTATCGCCCAGAGGCGCTGCCACTTCCGGCTACCTCCTTGGCAGCCACGCCTGTGGTCGTCGCGGCTGCCGCTCCGGTTCCCGCAACGCTCCAGGCCCCGGCGAAGCCGCTGGCCAACCTGCCCTCCCTGGGAAGCTCCTTCCAACTCCTGCCCCAGCTGACCGCCTCGACCGCCCTTCCGGTGGCGAGCCCCGAGGCGGTGCAACTGCCCGAGTCAGGAAAGGCCATGCCCACCCAGGGCCGACCCGCCGGTCGCACCCTGGGCGAGGCCTCCGTCAAATACACCGGCGCCAAGATCACCATCGACCTCCAGAACACCGAGATCCGCGATTTCCTGCGGCTCCTCGCAGA
>Ga0315270_10000408_pt1 | contig 23847 bp, 22 predicted proteins | sample C1_bottom_MG_FD_204932 | JGI IMG/M metagenome (GOLD analysis project Ga0315270, IMG submission 204932) | Sediment microbial communities from Yellowstone Lake, YNP, Wyoming, USA - C1_bottom | ecosystem: Environmental > Aquatic > Freshwater > Lake > Sediment | place: USA: Wyoming | collected...
GCAGAGGACGCGGAGGACGCAGAGTAACCCTGGAATTGCTTTACCCAGCGTCCTCCGCGTCCTCTGCGGTTATTGCTTTTTGGTTTTTCACCTATACTGAGCACATGAAACACCTCACCCCCAAACAAGCCCACGAATTCCTGCAACAGCATAAAGACGCAGTGCTGATTGATTGCCGCTCGGAGTTTGAATTTTTATTCGTCGGCCACCCGGTCGGCGCCATTCTCGTCGCCTGGTACGACGGCATCGATTGGGCCTTGAATCCGCACTTCGTCGGCCAAGTGCGCATGGCCGCGTCGCATGATCGGCCGGTGATCCTGATTTGCCGCAGCGGCAACCGCTCCAAAGAAGCCGGCAAGGTGCTGGAAGATTCGGGCTTTACCAATGTCTATAACGTGCTGCATGGCTTCGAGGGCGAACTGAGCGACCATCACCAGCGCGGCTCCGTCAGCGGCTGGCGGCATGACGGCCTGCCGTGGGAGCAGTGCTAAGCGAGCGTTACCCCCAGCGCCTTGCCAATGATGTAAGTGCCTGCTCCTGCCGCGCTGCCGATGGCCAGCATGCGCAGGCCACCGAGCCAAGCATTGCGCCCGGTGAACAGCGACAAAGCCGCGCCGACCGCGAACAACGCAACACTGGTGAGCACCACGCTAGTCACAATGGCCTCGATGCCGCGCAAAAACAAATACGGTAACAATGGAAGAATCGCCCCGGCAGCAAACGCCATAAAGCTGGCAATCGCCGCGCCCCAGGGCGAGCCCAGATCGTCCGGGTTCAACCCCAACTCTTCCCGCGCCAAGGTGTCTAGCGCACGATCCGGATCGGCAATGAGCTGATCCGCCAAAGTGCGCGCTGCCGTGGCCGACATACCCTTGGCGGCGAAAATCAAGGCCAGCTCAGCCGCCTCCTCTTGCGGATATTGATCGAGCTCAGCGCGCTCCATGCCGATCTGATACTCGAACATCTCGCGCTGCGAGCGCATCGAAATATACTCGCCGGCCGCCATGGAAAATGCTCCAGCCAACAAGCCAGCAACACCAGCCAGCAGGATCGCGCCGGAATTTCCGGTAGCGCCGGCGATGCCCAGGATCAAGCTGGCATTCGATACCAATCCATCGTTCACGCCGAACACACCAGCACGCAAAGAGCCCCCGGAACCGGTGTTATGGCGGCGCCCGACTTCCGACAGATTGGTGGGGATCGCATGACCCACAGGTGCTTTGCTATATAACGACATGCCGCGCACTTTCATCGCCGCAAGAATAGAGCGCATGCGGCGCGGGCCAAACCAACGGATGAGATACCCGACCACGCGCGTGCGCCGGTCTGGCTGGTACTGCGCCGGCTCTGCCATGCCGGCCTTTTTCATTTCCGTCAGCCATAAATTGGCCTGCACTTCGGCGGCTTGCGCTAACTCCAGGAACAGGATCTGACGTGGCGTACCGGATTCCGCATCCGAGACGATGCGGTACAAATAGGCCGATTGCTTTTCTTCGTGCCAACTCTCTAGTTCATGGTTCATCAATCGCAGTCCTTTTAAATCTAAAGCGCAGGGATGTGCCGTTGCGCGCAACCGGTTTCGCAAGGATAAACTCTTTCTTCGCATCACAAAGAAACCGATATAGCGTCACGATCCGCAAAGAGAGCGCATCGGATTTTGTTTGCCTCGGATTATCTGCTTTCATTCCTAATTGATTCAATAGGGTTTCAGATTCAACGTGCGCTGAATTTTTTCGCGCACGCCATCAGGCACGCCTGCCTTTTCTGCAAACGACTTCCATTGCGCTACCGTCGCCTGCACCTCGGCAACGATTATCGCGGCGCGTCCCCGTTTCATCGAAGCCGTCTTTGCGCAGGCGTTGAAATCCTCTAGCGTGAAATTGTCGCGTTTTCCATTCATCGTCATTTGATGGTTTGCCGTCCACGCCCCCGCAGGATTAAAGCTGTAGGTCATATCAAACGCCGGCGCTAGCGACCACTCGCCGGATTGATTCATCAAGAAGGCAATATTCTTCACGTGGTCATCCTGATTGCGGGCCACGATGTTGAACGCCATGCGCCGAAACAGTTGCTCGATAGCTTGCATGGGCAACTGCAGTTGCCGCATCACCATCAAGGCCTGCTCGTAGCTGTAAGCGCCCGCCATATTGAAATCGTAGTGCGCCAGGGCGCTGAGTGATTGCATGTGAAATTTTTCACCGGAAGCCAAACGATCAAAGCGGCGCGTCATGAAATGCGACCGGCCATTCTCCTCAAACAGCCGACATTCATTCATCTCAATGCCACATTCAAGCGCCATCAGGTAATACGCATACTCGATCACGCCGTAGCCTTTCGGGTCTTCCAGTTCTTTATCTTTGTTGCCGCTGACGCCGTCAAATTTCAGCAGCCAGTATTCAAATCCCTTGCCGGCTTTAACCTGGCCAGATCGCACTTCATTGGTTTTCGGGTTCCATGCGATCACCGCCTTCGCCCGCGCGCCACCGGCGGAGGTGCCCACGCGCAGAATATCTCTTAGCGTATCTTCTCTGCCTTCAGCGGCAAATGTCGCCTGCAAATTATTGCGGTGGGTCAACACCTCCGATGCAAGCGCAACCAACTGACTGACTTCAATGGGTGTGGTCTGCTTTGCAATGGGTCCGGTAACGGGGGCAAATTCCAGCGCCCCCATGCCGCGCTCACCGGTATAGCAAAGCCGCTCAACTGCGTTAAAGGTTTGCGCTTGCCGCCCCTGCGAAGCCAGCCAGGCATCAATCAGCGCGTTGCCGAATCTATCGGGAAGTGAGTCGGCCAGCAAGCCGGGCAGCCCATGAAAAGTCGGGCGAGAAAGCGCTGCGAAGCGGAACACGCGCCGGGAAAGCGGCATCACAATCGGCGCGACCTGAATGCCGCTTTGCGCGAATGCCGCATCGTATTCAAAGCTGGCAACGTCCTCCCCATCCAGCAGTGAAACCGCGCCGATGGTTTTACCCCACAGCCTGACTTCGGCCAGCGTGCTCATGGCTTCTCATCCCAGCGCCATGGTTTGCCAGCCGCCTTTGCTGCACGTTTACCCGAAGCCCGTTGCCGGATCTTGCCCTTTTGCTTCAACAAATCCATCGGTCTGGGGCCTGACTCCGGAATCAGACTATCCAGCCCGGATGCAGCGTCCAACACCCGCAGCACACGAACCAAAGTGCCCAACTGCGAGGTGTGCCCGGCCTCCATACGCTCAAGGGTACGCTTGGCGATACCCGCCTGTTCGGCCACAGCCGCCTGGGTCAACTGCAATTCAACCCGACGACCGGCAATGCGAGCGCCCAATTCGGCCAGCACGGCATCATCTGTAAGAAAGCCAGTGATTTTCATCATCGTAATAGTTTGCGAATAGATCGGTTAAATTGATATATATCGTCAGTTATTACGATATATATCTTGATAATTGCACTTTGTCAAATCGTAATAAATGGCGAGATAATAATCTTAATGCCTGTTAGTCGTAATATATTGCGATATATATTTCATGCGTGATTAGCTCACCCCGGCGCGATGCAGCAGTTTTCGACCGCCTTGCAAACCCGCCTCAAACCCGAGCTCAAACCCAGCTTGCTGGCCGTGGCCGCCGTCAACAGCCCGATGCAATGCATGATGAAAGAAGTCTGCGCGCAATGCCTGTGCCGGCATGTGGATCAAGCGACTGGCGAGACGACCAAGTTTGTTTTCTCTTGCTTCAACCAGCATCAGCCCTTGGTCGATCTCGACTTCGCCAACCTGCAAGCGCGGCAAGGACAGAATAGCGTGCAAGAAAAAGTGTCGAGTGCTTGGTTGGCTTATGTCATCGAAGGCGCGGCTGTCGCTAAGGCGAATATAGCGAAGCCGATGCCGGACCCGGCGGCGCATTAGGGGGCTTGTTTTGTGAGGTTGAGTTTAGGTGCGGTCCCAGTTGTACTGGAAGCGGAAGTGGGTGCTTTGGCGTATGGCCGTCCCTTGCTCGGCCGTAGCAGCAAGGGTCATAGCAGCAAGGGTCAGGTCTTGACAGGCTGCTTATCTTCTTGGGTGAACTGTCACGTCAAGACTTGACCCTGTGTTCCCTGGCATGGTGCTCATGATGGCTAACGTAAAATTAAGGGGGCGCGCTTTAGCGCGTCCCTTGTATATTAGGACTAGCTTGAATAATAACGAGCACCACGTGTTTTACCTTCTACTCTGAGTGTTGAACCGATCAAGGGTATAACAATTACCTGGGCCATTTTGACGTTTACCTTGAGGATGTCAGCAATTTCCTCCATTCGTAACCCAGGAGACTTAGCAACGAGAGCGGAAACATCTGCTTGTAAAGCAGATATGTAGTCGTCCAGCGGCTGGCGTTGCTCCTCCTTCGGATAGCGTTGCTCAAGAAGGGCGGTCAGTTTTTCCTCCAATTCGGAGAAGCTCGTGTATTGAATTCTATCGATCCCCTTTATGTCGCTCGGCACCTCATCGACAGGTGTTTTTTCCGGATTGAAGCAGATGTACCAGTTATCTGAATCAGCGATTGCAATCCCGAGTTCGAGAGTAACATTCGGGTTCCACCCTGAAATATCGAAGATCGAGAAGTCCGAAGACCGGATGTAACTGATGATCTTCTGGAGAATGTGCATGTTGGTAATTTTCTCATCTGCGAAGATGAATTTGATACCGTAGGTCTTTTCCAGTGAGAGGAATACCTTCCGATAATCACGTTTGTCATACAAATTGTATGCATAGGCAACGAAAATTTGTTTTTGCAGAGTAGTTGTCTGAGTAGTCATAGTCGAAACCGAAATGATAAGCCCTAACAGTTAATCAACTGACCCACCGGTCAGCATTACTGATAATAATAGGGCGCGTTGATTTCCCATAAGCTGTCGATTCCTATTTGTTGCCACTTGGTCGCCTGCCCGCATATGTAGTTAATAATACTGCAAATCAATAAAGCCTACTTCGGAGCAAGCCGAAGATCCGCTTTCTGATGTTATTCGCTGATGACCAATTAGATCTAGATGGCTGCTACCGCAGCCAAGCTGCCACCCGTCAACGATACATGACTTACCGCCAAGGCCGAGCAAGAAACATCAATCCAACTCACCAAGCGCCTTAGCATGATAAGCCAAATGCTCCCCAATGAATGTGGCAATAAAATAGTAGCTGTGGTCATAGCCTTCTTGCATGCGCAGCGTGAGGGTCGCGCCGTGTTCTGCATAGGCCGCTTGCGGATCCTGTGGAAACGGTTTTTCAACAAACTGCTGAATTCATCGTTGGTGCCCTGATCGATTAATGCCGGTATGGCGCTGTGTCCGGCCTTGATCAGTTCGCTTGCATCGTAGGCTTTCCACTGCTCTTGATCATCGCCCAGATAAGCGCTGAAACACCCCTCGCCCCAGGGAGATTTCACGGGGTGGCTGGGTTTGAAAACGGCGGACAAATCAGCATGGTACTGGATGCCCGCCTGCGCGGGCATGACGGCAATTGGGCTTTTGTAGCGAAAATGTCGGGTTACGCTGCGCTAACCCGACCTACGTATTCATGCCTGTGATGGCAGCCCTAAACTTTGCACGGCCGCGCCGGTTAAAAAGGGAAGTCTAGATCATCGGCTATCTGCTGCACTCGAAGCGCCTTAAGCCAAGCCTTAAGCTTTTTGATATCTTGGAATGCAAGCAAATCGTTTTCTATTTCGTGGATGGCTACTTGCATGCCGGCGATATCGGCGGCGAGATAGCGCATGAGCGTGTGCGGCGACAGTGGCGTATAGGGATCGATGTCGAATTGCCCTCGGAACATGCCCTCGGTGTGATGGAGTTCGTGCTCCAACTCGCTGAGCTGCTCTTTCAGGATTTTGTTGTAGTGCTTCAACCGGCTTGCGCTGATGGTGTTGATGGTGGTCTGGTCGATATGCTCCAGCTCCAGTTGCAACTCCAACAGCAGCAAGAGATTGTTTTGGTCATAGGCCTGGTTAACACGCTGCATTAAGACCGTTTTGCGCTCCCGTTCCGCGGGGTCTGGCTCGCGATCGGGGTGCAAGGCGCTAGCAAGTTTGCGGTATAGCTCGCGGATGGACTGACTGGCTTGCTGCTCATCGGCGAGTTGCTGCGCCTCTTTGGCGAGTTGCTTGGCCGATTTTTTACGCTTGGCATTTCGTGCCTGTCGCTCGGCATCGAATTGGTCCTGCTGCGCTTGCATGTGGGCATGGGCGCGCTTGAAAAATTCATCGGGCGAACTCATGTCGATGTCGTCGCCCAGGTCAGTCCCAAGCTCATCCTCCAACATGGATTTCATGTTCTGCATGGCGGCGGCCTCCTCCGCATCGAAGTCGGAACCGCTGTGCTTGTTGTAGATGTCCTTCAAGGTCGCATCGCCGCGCGCCGCCGCAAGCCCCCCGGCCATATCGCAGATCAAGCTCTTGATGGTGCGGCGCTCGGTCAAATTCAGGCCCTTTTGCTGCGTGGCCTTATCCAGTGCATGGACCAACTCGACTTGCAGACCTTGTGAAGTCTCGATCAACGGCATCATATCGCTGGCAAATTTCTGTTGATAAAACGGCATCGCCTCTTGCCACGCCGCCAGCAGGACACGTTTGGCATCAATCTTCTTGATTAAGGCGTTGAAGGCCTTTTGTTCTTTGGAGAGATGTGTTTGATCTTTGTCGGCGGCGATGCGGATGGGTTGGGTCTTGAGCATAATGAGCAATTTGTTGAATGAATCGGAGGCGCAGTTGTATTGACCTTAGGGAAGTTCTGCAAAAGTTCGTCATCCCCGCGACGGCGGGGATCCAGTGGTTAAAAACACCCGAAAAACAGCAATGAACTGGATGCCCGCCTTCGCGGGCATGACGGCAGGGGACTTTTGCAGAGCTTCCTTAGCTGAAATCGAGCGCCGTCCAAAAAAGTATAGCCCAGCAACACCTGCGGGTAAACGACCCCGGTGTGAGCGACGAGTCGCCTCAAGATAAAAGTTACCCAAAGTAGCCCGCGTAGGGCGCAATAACCAGCGGGCATTGCGCCGGATTGAGTCGGTGCGGAAGAAAGCGGTTGTGCTACGTAAACTGGCGCGAGGTGCAATTACATCCGGCGCAATATTGATTGCGCCCTACACGAACTGACGTATTAATTTCGCGGGACCTATGGCAGTAATGGCCGAGCAAGAAATATCAATCCAGATCAGCAAGCGCCTTGGCGTGATAAGCCAAATGCTCCCCAATGAATGTGGCAATAAAATAGTAGCTGTGGTCATAGCCTTCTTGCATGCGCAGCGTGAGGGTCGCGCCGCACTCTGCATAGGCCGCTTGTAGGTCCTGTGGAAACAGTTGTTCGGCTAAGAACTCATCATCGGTGCCCTGATCAATTAGCATCGGTATGGCAGTGTGTCCGGCCTTGATCAGTTCGGTTGCATCGTAGGCTTTCCACTGTTCTTGATCATCGCCCAGATAAGCGCTGAAACACCCTTTACCCCAGGGCGATTTCACGGGGTGACAAATGGGTGAAAAGGCGGAGACGGAACGGTAGGCGCTTTTTTCTTTCAATGCACAGATCAGTGCGCCGTGACCACCCATGGAATGGCCGCTAATGGATTTGATGCCGGGTAGTAGCGGCAAATTTGCCTCGACTAATGTTGGTAGCTCTGACGTTACGTAGTCGTACATGTGGAAATGTGCTGACCAGGGGGCTTGGGTGGCGTTGACATAAAAGCCGGCGCCCTTGCCCAGATCGTAACGATCCGGCGCATCGGCTACGTCATCGCCACGCGGGCTGGTGTCCGGCATGATCAAGGCCAACCCAAGTTCGGCGGCGTAACGCAGCGCGCCGGCCTTGGTGCGGAAATTCTCATCGGTGCAGGTCAGGCCCGATAGCCAATAGAGCGCGGGGACTTTTGCCGTTGCAGACTGCGGCGGCAGATAAACGGAAAAAGTCATGCTGCAATGACAGCTAGTGGATTGGTGCTCGTAGCGGTTTAGCCAGCCGCCGAAGGCTTTGATGCTTTCGATTTTTTTCATGGGGCAGCTGCTTTAAAAAATGATCACGGAGCGGATGCTTTCGCCGCTGTGCATCAAATCAAATGCGCGGTTGATGTCCTCGAGCGGCATGGTGTGGGTGACCATCTTGTCCAGCTCAATTTCGCCGCTCATGTAACGATCCACATAGCCGGGCAGTTCTGTCCGACCCTTAACGCCGCCGAACGCAGTGCCTTTCCAAGTGCGGCCGGTGACTAGCCGAAACGGGCGGGTGCAGATTTCCTGACCGGCACCGGCGACGCCGATGATGGTGGAGACGCCCCAACCCATGTGTGTGCATTCCAAGGCTTCGCGCATCACGTGCACATTGCCAATGCACTCGAAAGAATAGTCCACGCCGCCGTTGGTCATGTCGACAATGGCTTCGGTGACGCTGCCGCTTAATTCTTTGGGATTGACGAAATCCGTCGCGCCCAGCGCCTGGGCGATGGGCCATTTGCTAGGGTTGATGTCGATGGCGATGATGCGTTTCGCCTTCGCCATGACAGCACCCTGAATGCAAGACAGGCCGATGCCGCCCAAGCCGAAAATAGCCACTGTCGAACCGGCTTCTACTTTGGCCGTGTTGATGACCGCGCCGATGCCGGTGGTGACGCCGCAGCCGAGTAGGCAGACCTTGTCTAGCGGTGCCGCTGGATTGATTTTTGCCAAGGCAATTTCCGGCACCACGGTATATTCGGAAAAGGTGGAGCAGCCCATGTAGTGGTAAATGGGTTTGCCGTTCATGGAAAAACGTCGCGTGCCGTCGGGCATGAAACCGGTCCACACGGTGGAGGCGATGGATTGGCACAGATTGGTTTTGGGGGAATGGCAATATTCGCATTCGCCGCATTCGGGAATGTACAGGGGGATCACATGGTCACCCGGTTTCAGACCCTTGACGCCGGGGCCGCACTCCACCACCTCGCAGCCACCCTCGTGGCCCAACACGACCGGAAAAACGCCTTCGGGGTCATCGCCGGACAGGGTAAACGCATCGGTATGGCAGACGCCCGATGCGATGACTTTGAGCAACACTTCACCTTGCTTCGGGCCTTCCACGTCGATCATTTCGATCGACAGCGGTTTGTTTGCTTCCCATGCAACAGCGGCTTTTGATTTCATTGGGGGCGTCCTTATTAGTTGAGAGTTTTGTTTATGCTGTGGCCTTTTGCGCGACCCTTAAATAAATCAGCCACGACAAGCCGCCGCCAATCAAGCAGCCGAGCATGCCGAGCGCTAGCAGCAGCGGCGAGTGCGCCAGCCATGGCGATAACAAGCCTGCGGCAAATGCAGAGCCCAGGGTATGGATAACGCCTTGCAGCGACGACACCATGCCGCGATTGCGCGGATAGAGTTCTAAATTCAGCAACGAAATACTGGGCAAGGCCAAGGACATGCCGGTGCCGTAGAGCATGACCAGCAACACTGCCCAGGGCAAGCCTGGCGGCGTCATGAAGTTATACAACACGTTTAGGACGGCTGCTGCGAATGAGATCAGCAGCGCATAGCGCACGGTGTGCCGCAGTGAACACTTGCCCGCCAGACGACCCGAAATAAATGCGCCCAGCACGATGCCCGACACCGCCGGAATGAATAGCCAGCCGAATTGATGCTCGCCCAAATGCAGGTGCTGAATGATGAACACCGGCGCAGAAGCGATGTACAAAAAGAAACCAGCAAAATTGAGGGCGACGGCCAAGGACAGCCATTGGAATTCCGGGTGCGAGCCAACTTTGCGATAGTTGGCGAATAAGGGTGTGGGATGAAACGACTCGCGCGCTGTGGGTGGTAGCGTCTCCGGCAAGTAGCGCGCACACACCGCGAATAGCACGGCGCCGAACAGCGCTAAGAAAATGAAAATCGAACGCCAGCCAAACCACGTGTGCAGCCAGCCGCCGATGATGGGCGCGATGGCCGGCGCGATGCCGAAGATCATGGTGACGCGCGACATCAAGAGCTGCGCTTCGGCGCCCTCGTACAAGTCGCGCACCATGGCGCGACCGATCACCAGCCCAGCGCCGGCGCTCACACCTTGCAAGGCGCGCAAAACAAACAGCGTGCCGATGTGGTCGGTGAAGGCGCAGCCGATGGAGGCCGCGGTATACAGCAATAAGGAAATCAACACGATGGGGCGACGACCATACGCGTCGGACAGCGCACCGTGGAACAACATCATCGCCGCAAATGCTACTAAGTAAGCGCTGAGTGTTTGTTGTATTTGCAGCGGTGAAGCGGCGAGCGCGGCACCCATGGCCGGAAACGATGGCATGTAGGTGTCGATGGAAAACGGCCCGAGCGTAGCCAGTGCGGCCAATAAATACTGTAGAAGGTGCGCGTGCTTTGGGATGGGGTGGGTTTGGGTGTTCACAGTATTTGTAATGGTGTAGGTCGGGTTAGCGTAGCGTAACCCGACGTCTTCAGCTTATTTCCGCGCATCGAAGCGCCGGTACTGAATTGCTTCCGCGATGTGCGCGCTTTGCACTGTCTCCGCACCCGCCAGGTCGGCGATGCTGCGCGCGACTTTGAGGATGCGGTGATAGGCGCGTGCCGATAGGTTGAAGCGGCTGATGGCTTGCTTTAGCAAGTTTTCACCCGCTGCATCCGGGGCGCAGTAGCGGTCGATTTCTTTGCTGTCCAATAAATTATTCGGTTTGCCTTGGCGCGCTAGTTGCTGATCGCGCGCGGCTTGCACACGCGCTTGGATTACAGCGGACTCTTCCCCCATTGCGGCTGCCATTAGTTCGTTTTGCGGCAAGGACGGCACTTCGATTTGCAGATCGATGCGATCCAATAATGGCCCAGAAATTTTTCCCCGATAGCGCGCCACTTGATCCGGGGTGCAGCGACAACGTCCACTTGGATCACTCAGATAGCCGCAGGGGCAGGGGTTCATGGCGGCGATGAGCTGAAAGCGCGCCGGATATTCCGCTTGCTGCGCGGCGCGCGAGATGTGGATGCGGCCCGACTCCAAAGGCTCGCGCAGCACTTCCAGGACTTTGCGATCGAACTCGGGCAGTTCGTCCAAAAATAGTACGCCCAGATGTGCCAATGATATTTCGCCCGGCTTGGCTTGGCTGCCGCCACCGACCAAGGCCACGGCGGAAGCGGTGTGGTGCGGTGATCTGAATTGTCGACGTTGCCATTGCTCCAACTTGAAACCACCACTACCCAAGGATTGCAGTGCTGCTGCTTCTAATGCTTCAGCCTGGGTCATGCTGGGCAGGATGCCGGGCATGCGCGCGGCGAGCATGGATTTGCCAGTGCCGGGCGGGCCGCTCATGAGTACGCTGTGGCCGCCGGCAGCCGCGACTTCCAGCGCGCGCTTGGCGTGGTTCTGGCCTTTGACCTCAGAAAAATCTGGGTAAGTGACTGGCGTCGCAACAGCTTGTGCAGCATAGCGCTGCAAAGATTCGTGGCCGGCAAAGTGCGCGCAAACCTGTAGCAGACTGTCTGCTGGATAAACTTGCGCTTCACTCACCAAGGCTGCTTCGGCTGCATTTTCTTGCGGCAAAATAAAGGCGCGACCATCGTGCGCTGCTTTGTAAGTCATGGCCAGCGCGCCGCGTACCCGACGCAATTGTCCGGTCAAGGCCAGCTCGCCGGCGAATTCATACTGGTCGAGTTTGTCGCCCGGGATCTGCCCGGATGCTGCGAGGATACCGAGTGCAATCGGCAAGTCGTAACGCCCGCCTTCTTTGGGTAAATCGGCGGGTGCAAGATTGACCGTGATGCGCCGTGCTGGAAACTCGAAGCGCGCATTCAACAGAGCAGCGCGCACTCGGTCACGCGCCTCTTTTACCTCCGCCTCGGGCAGGCCGACAATGGTGAAAGCAGGTAGGCCGTTGGCTAGGTGCGCTTCCACCGTGACCAACGGCGCGTCCATGCCAGACAGGGCGCGGCTATAGAGAACAGCTAAACTCATTATTAGGCGTTAGCCGCCTCTATCGCTGCGACCTTGGCCTCCAGCGCCTCCAACTTCTCGCGCGTGCGCAGCAATACTGCTTGTTGCACGTCAAATTCTTCGCGCGTCACCAGATCCAGTTTGGCGAATACACCCTGCAACACCGCACGTAGATTTTTTTCGATATCCCCTGTCGGCGTTTGGCCCAGCACGTCTTTGAGCTTGGAAGAAACTTCTTCGATGATTTTTTGGTTGAACATGACGCCTCATATGCGTAAAGGGGAAAGGCTGAGTTTATCAAATCTAGGGCTGACCAAGCATTTGGCATTTTAAGGCAGGCTTGCCAGCCCCCATTTGGTGCGAAGGGTGATTGTGGCGCACCAGGGCGGCGCATGATGAATTTATGAAATTTCGGCTGTTATCGCATCCTTATGATATATATCAATTTAATTTCTGGCATGCTCTATGCTAAATGTTCTATGCCACATTTTTAATCGTATTTTTTAAAGGGGAAAACACTATGTCCAAACTCAAACCAATCGCTTTGCTACTCGGGCTGGCATCTGTCGGTCTTAGCATTTCTGCAATCGCTGCTGATGCCCCTGCGGCACCGGCCTCGCCGCATACCTTTACCGCTAACGTCGGCTTGTATAGCCAATACGTGTTCCGCGGCCTGACCCAAACCAATCGTGATCCTGCACTGCAAGGCGGTTTCGATTACGCGCACAGCAGCGGTTTTTATCTGGGCACTTGGGCTTCGAACATTAGCTGGTTGAAGGAAAATGCAACGACCAGTGGCACCGCTTCATCGGGCACCTATAAATCCGGCGGCAGCTTGGAAATTGATTTATACGGCGGCTATAAAGGTAGCATTGGTGACTTTGGGTACGATGTAGGTTTGTTGCAGTATTACTATCCAGGCGACACGATCCCAGGCGCCAATAATGCCAACACACTTGAGGCCTATGTCGCAGGTAGCTGGAAGTGGTTCAGCGTCAAATACTCGCACAGCCTCAACAATAAAACCTTCGGCGTAGCCGATTCCAGTGGCACCAACTACCTCGACTTGTCCGCCAGCGTACCGCTGGGCGAAACCGGCCTGACCTTGGGTGCTCACTACGGCATTCAAAGCTATACCGGTCGTGATCGGGTCAACACCAATAGTGCCAGCAACAACGATTTGTATTCGTATGACGACTACAAGATCAGCCTGACCTATGACCTGGGCAAGGCCAGCAAAACTTTCGAGAACGTGACCGTGGGCGTGGCTTATACCGACACCAGCAGCGCCAATACTTGCGGTTATGGCGCCTTTAACCAGGCCGGCAGGGTGAACCGCGCCGCCTGCACGGGCTCATTCCCGAAGAACATTGCTGATGGCCAAGGCACGATCTGGATCTCTAAAACCTTCTAAACGAAAGGCAGGAATGCTATGAAATTCGTTACTGCAATCATCAAGCCATTCAAGCTGGACGAGGTACGTGAAGCGCTTTCCGCCATTGGCGTGCAAGGCGTGACCGTCACCGAAGTAAAAGGCTTTGGACGGCAAAAGGGCCACACCGAACTATATCGGGGTGCTGAATATGTGGTGGATTTTCTACCCAAAGTGAAGATCGATGTCGCGATCAAGGCCGATATGTTGGATCAGGTGATCGAAGCGATCAGCAAATCCGCCAATACCGGCAAAATTGGCGACGGCAAAATTTTTGTCTTCGATCTCGGCCAAGTCATACGCATCCGCACCGGTGAGTCCGGTCCGGACGCGCTATAAGGAGAACGTTATGAAGCGCTTATTTGTTCTGCTCACCCTATTCGGGATATTCGGATTGGCAAATCCTGTCATGGCGGAAGACAAGCCCGCCACAGCCGCACCAGCGGCTGCAGCCCCTGCTGCAGTGGCCGCGCCGGCTACGGCAGCACCAGCACCGGCGGCTCCCGCTGCCGGGGCTGCACCTGCCGCAGCCCCGGCTGCAGCAGCAGCACCCGTTCCGAACAAGGGCGATGTGTCGTGGATGTTGGTCTCGACGCTGCTGGTGTTGATGATGGCCGTGCCAGGTCTCGCGCTGTTTTATGGCGGATTGGTGCGCACCAAAAATACGCTATCGGTGTTGATGCAGGTGATGGTGACCTTCTCGCTGATTAGCGTGCTATGGGCGGTATATGGCTATAGCTTGGCTTTCACAGAAGGGCATGGCGCACTTGCACCCTTCATCGGCGGCTGGGATAGGCTGTTCATGGGCGGCATGTTCGACGCTGCAAAGGGCACGATGGCCATGGGCGCTACCTTCAGCAAAGGCGTAGTCATTCCTGAGCTGCTGTTCGCTGCGTTCCAAGCCACCTTCGCCGCCATCACTTGCGCGCTGATCGTGGGTGCTTTTGCTGAACGCATGAAGTTCTCCGCTGTGCTGCTGTTCATGACGCTGTGGTTCACTCTTTCCTACCTGCCAGTTGCACACATGGTGTGGTTCTGGATGGGCCCGGATGCTTACACCGGCAAGGAAGTGGTGGATGCAATGAACGCCAAAGCCGGTCTGTTGTGGCAGTGGGGTGCGCTTGATTTTGCAGGCGGCACCGTGGTGCATATCAACGCCGGTGTCGCTGGCCTGGTGGGTGCTTTCATGCTCGGCAAGCGCGTAGGCTACGGCAAGGAAGCCATGCCGCCGCATAACCTGACCATGACCATGATCGGCGCTTCTATGCTGTGGGTGGGCTGGTTCGGTTTCAACGCAGGTTCTGCGCTGGAAGCAGGCAACTCTGCCGTGCTGGCATTCTTCAACACCTTCCTCGCTACTGCTGGCGCAGTCGTATCTTGGACTTTCGCCGAGTGGATGCTGAAAGGCAAACCCTCCATGCTGGGCGCGGCTTCTGGCGCAGTGGCTGGTCTGGTTGCGATTACCCCGGCTGCCGGTAACGTCGGCATGATGGGCGGTCTGGTGATCGGCCTGATCGCAGGCGTAGTCTGCCTGTGGGGTGTGACGGGTCTGAAGAAGATCCTCGGTGCGGACGACACGCTGGATGTGTTCGGCGTGCACGGTCTGGGCGGTATCTTGGGTGCGCTACTGACGGGTGTGTTCAATACCCAGGCACTCGGTGGTCCAGGCTTGGTCACCGACTGGGTCACGGCAGGCGTCGGCTCCAACGACATTCTCACGCAGCTCTGGATCCAGGCTAAAGCGGTGGGTGTCACGGTGCTGTGGTCAGCAACCGCTGCCTATATCTCCTACAAGATCGTTGATCTGGTTGTCGGCCTGCGTGTAGCAGAAGACAAAGAACGCGAGGGTCTGGACGTCGCCGAACATGGCGAGCGTGCCTACACGATGTAATCTCTCCTACCTCTCCAAGTGACGGGGATTTGATGAGGCGCCGCAAGGCGCCCCTTTTTTTATGCGGGAAATACTGGCGGTACTAAGCGAATGCGGCTGCCGCAATCTCACGCAGCTTCGGCACCGCCAACCCCGCCTGATCGGCGAAACCCAGATTGCGCTGCAATCGATCCGGCGCGCTGCGGCCACGGCAAGCATGCAGCGGATCGGCGTCGAAGGCCTCAAGCATGCCGCCGAGCAAACGTTCGCGATCGTTGCGCGCACCCGTCAGCCAATCTTGGATATCCATGATTTCCTGCGCTACTTCGGTGGCGAGCGCACGATGCAATTGCCACAGATCGCTAACATTACCGCCGCTCAATATGCCGGCAATATTCGCGGTGAGGATGTAAACGTTCTTGCGCACCAGCTCATAGAGCAGTTCGTCTTCGCGGGTAATGACGTGCGCCGGAATATCAATACTTTGCAACGCCTCAACCAGCAGGGCTGCGTGCGGGCCATACACCGGCGTTGCAATCAAGGGTTTGGCATCCGTGCCTTTTTTCTTCTCGAACCAAACGGAAGCCACGCTGGGTTGCGCAATACCATGCGCCAGCCAATCGCGTGGCAGCAGTTCGTTCTGGATCAAGGCCACGCGATCGCGCCAGGATGCGGGCAATGCGGACAGCACTGGATGCAGGTCGGCTTCTGCCACTGCGACCAAGACACATTCAGGCTTTGGATAGTCGGCGGCAATTTGCAGCAGATCGTCGTGACGGTTCGCTGGCACTATCTGGCAACTCCTGCGCAACAAACCGCCGGAAAAAATGCGGCCCAATTGGCCTAAGCCGATAATGACAACTGTGCGCATAATTCCTCCGCTAAAAAATGACTATCTTAACAATAGCGATGAAATTTGAAGAGCCGCGACTTTCTGGCACACTCCAAAAACGCCTAATGCGCTACAATCATTGCCCTTTCCGACTAAAATAAACCATGGTCCCACATCTCACTACCGCCTTAACCGGCCCCTTGCTGGATATCGAAAAACGCACATTGGCTGCGATGCCGCAGATCGAACATTGGTTTCGTTCGCAGTGGCAAGAAAATAGCGTGCCGTTTTACTGCTCGGTCGATTTGCGCAATTCCGGCTTTAAGTTGGCGCCGGTGGATACGAACTTATTCCCTGGCGGCTTCAATAATCTCAATCCGCATTTTCTGCCACTATGCGTGCTGGCGGCACAAGCAGCCGTGGAAAAAATTTGCCCTGAGGCGCAGCGCTTTCTGCTCATCCCAGAGAATCACACGCGCAATATGTTTTATATGCAGAACGTGGCGGCGCTACGCTATATCCTGAGCCAATCCGGGCTGCATGTGCGTATCGGCACGCTGTTGCCCGAGATCACCGCGCCAACCACGATTGATTTGCCAAATGGCGAACAGATCGTGCTGGAGCCGATTGTGCGCGAAGGGCGTCGGCTCAAATTGGAAGGCTTTGATCCGTGCGCGATTATCTTGAATAACGACTTGTCCGCCGGCATTCCCGAAATCCTGCAAGGCCTGAACCAACCTGTGATCCCGCCGCTGCATGCAGGCTGGTCTACGCGCCTGAAGTCGAATCACTTCGCTGCCTATAACGAGGTGGCGGAAAAATTCGCGTCCTTGATCGGCATCGACCCCTGGATCATCAATCCGTATTTTGCGACGTGCAGCCGCGTCAACTTTCAAGCGCGCGAAGGCGAGGAATGCTTGGCTGGGCACGTGGCCGATTTGCTCGACTCGATCCGCGTCAAATACAAGGAACACGGCATCAGCGAAGAGCCATTCGTGATCGTCAAGGCCGATGCCGGCACCTACGGCATGGGTATCATGACCGCCAAATCGCCGGACGATGTGCGTGAACTGAACCGCAAGCAACGCAACAAAATGTCGGTCGTGAAGGAAGGCTTGCAGGTGTCCGACGTGATTATTCAAGAAGGCGTGTACACCTTCGAGAGCATCAATGCCGCCGTGGCCGAGCCGGTGGTGTATATGATGGATCGCTTCGTGGTTGGCGGTTTCTACCGCGTGCACACCAGCCGTGGCGTGGATGAAAATCTGAATGCGCCGGGCATGCATTTCGTGCCACTGGCGTTCGAGACGCCGTGCTCCATGCCCGACCGCGATGGTCGCCCCGATGCAGCGCCGAATCGCTTTTACACCTATGGCGTCGTGGCGCGTTTAGCACTGCTCGCGGCGTCGTTGGAATTGAAGCGCAACGACCCATTCAATCTCGAAGACGCCGCATAATCGAATCAGCCCATGCGCCTCGCCCTGATCCTCGACCCGCTCGAACACATTAAGACCTACAAGGACACCAGCTACGCCATCATGCGCGAGGCGGCTCAGCGCGGCCATGAACTGCATGTGTTGCAGCAAGGCGATGTGTTGCTGCAAGACGGCCAAGTGTTGAGCTATGCGCGGCGCTTGGAAATGCGCCAGCATGATCACGCATGGTATGTGCTAAGCGAGCCGGTGGTCGAACCGCTACATGCTTTCGACGCGGTGTTGATGCGCAAGGATCCACCGTTCGATATGGAATATGTGGTCAGCACTTATTTACTGGAGTTGGCTGAAACGCAGGGTGCGCGCATTCTAAACAAGCCGGCGTCGATCCGCGATTACAACGAGAAATTGGCGATTGCCAAGTTCCCGCAATTCATGGCGCCGACTTTAGTAACGCGTCAGCCCGAGTTGATTCGCGCCTTCATCGGCGAGCAGCGCGACGTGATCGTCAAACCGCTGGATGCCATGGGCGGTGCGGGCATTTTTCGAATCATCGACGCTGACCCCAATTTGAATGTGATCCTGGAAACGGTAACGGCACTGGGGTGCCGCACCGTGATGGCGCAGCGCTACATCCCAGAAATCGCGCAGGGCGATAAGCGTATTTTGATAATCGACGGCGAAGTCGTTCCATATGCCTTGGCGCGCATTCCCAAACCAGGCGAGACGCGCGGCAACTTGGCAGCCGGCGGCAAGGGCGTGACGCAAGCGTTATCAGCACGCGATCGCGAAATCGCTGCGACCCTCGGGCCAATATTGAAAGCAGCGGGCTTATTCTTGGTGGGCTTGGATGTGATCGGCGATTTTCTCACTGAGGTAAATGTCACCAGCCCAACTGGTATGCAAGAAATTACGATGCAGACCGAGTTCAATGTTGCAGGAATGCTGGTTGATGCGCTGGAGAAGCGTTGTTCCTGATGTCGCCACGGAAGATTAATTTAAAAGCTCCTCCTACTCTGCGTACTCCGTGGTTCAATATTTTTCTGCTAAGTCTTTTTGTTATGCTCGCAGGCTGCACTAAGGAACCACTCTATCAACAGCAAGCCTTTGTATTCGGCACCCAAGTTGAAATCAGTATCTATGGCGTAGACGATGCGAAAGCGCGTGCCGCCAGTACTGCCGTATTGCAGGAGTTCGACCGACTACATCGCACGTTTCACGCGTGGCAACCGAGCCCGGTTACGGAACTGAACGCAGCCTTTGCGCGTGGAGAGCGGCATCGGGTAACGCCGGAATTGGCCGCAGCGATTCGCACCGCAACGCGTTATAGCGAAATTTCGGATCATTTATTTAATCCGGCCATCGGTCGTTTGATTGCCTTGTGGGGCTTTCAGTCGGATGAGTTCAAGCCGCTGTTGCCGGCACCGGAACAAGTCGCGGCGCTGGTGCAGGCCAACCCGCGCATGGACGATATCACCCTGGATGCCGAAGGTTGGGCGGTAAGCCGCAATCGCGCGGTGCAGCTTGATTTCGGCGGTTACGCCAAGGGCTTGGCCTTGGACCGTGCGCTACAAATTTTGCGTGCGCAGGGCATTCAAAACGCTTTGGTAAATATCGGCGGCAACTTGATTGCGCTGGGACGGCACGGTGCGCGTCCCTGGCATATCGGGGTGCAGCATCCGCGTCGGCCGGGTGCGGCGCTGGAATTGGATTTGCAGGACGGCGAAGCCATTGGCACTTCCGGTGATTATCAGCGTTTCTTTGAACTAGGCGGTAAACGCTATTGTCACATCATCGATCCGCGCACCGGCTATCCGGCAATGCGGGTGCAATCCTTGACGGTATTAGCCCCGACGGGCGCCCAGGCCGGGCTACTATCCGACATTGCCTCAAAGCCGGCTTTTATTGTCGGTACAGCCGACTGGGAGGCCCAACTCAAGCGCTTGGGCATAGAAGCCGCTATGTTGATTGATGGAAGCGGTAAAATAGCCTTAACCAAAACATTGGCCCGCCGCGCACGTTTAGTGCGTGAAAAATAACAGGGCTAAATCAAAACCAGAGCAGAAAGACAGGTGTTGCCATGATCGGAATATTGATTATCGCCCACGGCACATTGGGCGAGAGCTTGATTCACTGTGCCAACCACGTGTTTGGCAACCATCCGCCGCATTTAGCGCAGATGTCGGTGGCCTTGCACGACGACCCCAATGCGCTATTGCCGCGCGCCCAGGACTTGGTCAAGACCCTGGATCAAGGCGATGGTGTGCTGGTGTTGAGCGATATGTACGGTGCTACGCCGTGCAATGTTTGCTGTCGCTTGATGCAGCCAGGCAAGTTGGAAGTAGTGGCGGGTGTGAACCTGCCGATGTTGGTGCGGGTGCTGAATTACCGCAATGAATCCTTACCCGTGCTGGTGGAAAAAGCCATCAGCGGCGGGCGCGAGGGCGTGCTCGAAGTTTCCAAGGAAGCCTGCCGTGTTGCAACAGGACGTTGAAATCATCAATAAGTTAGGGCTGCACGCGCGGGCCTCGGCCAAGCTGTCGCAGACCGCTAACCAATTCAAGAGCGATGTGCATCTTGGGCGCAACGGCAACAAGGTCAACGCCAAGAGCATCATGGGTGTGATGATGCTGGCCGCCGCCAAAGGTACTTCCATCGCCATTGAGACCAATGGCCCGGACGAGGCCGAAGCCATGCATGCGGTTTTAAAGCTGATCAACGACAAGTTCGGCGAAGGCGAATGAGTTTTACCATGCATGGCGTGGCCGTCTCCGGTGGCATTGCCATCGGCTTCGCGCACCTGGTATCGCACGCCACGCTGGAAGTCCCGCACTACGCATTGCCGCCGCACCTGCTGGCAGATGAAGTAATGCGCTACGATCGCGCCGTTGCCGCTACGCGCCAAGAATTGGAGTCTATGCGTGAGCACATTCCGGCCAGCGCCCCGCCGGAAGTCGAGGCCTTTCTCGATGTGCACTTGATGATCCTAAACGATTCCTCGCTGTCAAAAGTGCCACGTCAATTGATTGAGGCGCAGCAGTGCAACGCCGAATGGGCGCTGACGCAGCAACTGGAAAACCTGCTCGACCAATTCGACAGCATCGAAGACGCTTATTTGCGCGCGCGTCAAAACGACGTGGTGCAAGTGGTGGAGCGCCTACTGAAAGCCTTGCTGGGCCACCCCGGTGTGCCGAGCAGCGACGCTACGCCGGAAGAGGCTGGCATCCTGGTGGCGCACGATCTGTCGCCAGCCGACATGATCCTGTTCAAGCGCCACCAATTTGCCGCCTTCGTTACCGATGTCGGTGGTGCAACTTCGCACACCGCGATCTTGGCCCGCAGCCTGAATATCCCGTCGGTGGTGGCGCTGCACCATGCGCGACAATTGATTCGCGAGCGTGAGCTGTTGATCGTCGATGGCGATCAAGGTGTGGTCATCGTCAATCCCGACCAGCATGTGCTGGCCGAATACCGCATCAAACAGAACCAATGGGATATCGACCAGAAAAAACTCAAACGCTTGGCCGGCGCTGCCACGCGCACGCTGGACGGCGCCACGGTGGAACTGCATGCCAATATCGAATTGCCGCAAGATGTGACGCTGGTGCATGAGAATGGCGCTGCGGGTGTCGGCCTGTTTCGTAGCGAATTCTTGTTCATGAACCGCCCGGAACTACCGGACGAAGAAGAGCAGTTCCTAGCCTACCGCAGCGTGGCGGAGGGTTTGAAAGGTCTGCCGGTCACCATTCGCACCCTGGATTTGGGCGCGGACAAGCAATTAACGCAAATGGAACGCGGCCAAAGTGCGAACCCGGCGCTGGGCCTGCGCGCCATCCGCTTATGTCTCGCCGAGCCACATTTATTTCACACCCAACTGCGCGCGATCTTGCGTGCCTCGCATTACGGCCGCGTGCAAATGCTGATCCCGATGCTGTGCTCGCTGTCGGAACTGGATCAAACCCTGCACCACATCAAGGCGGCCAAAGAAAGCCTGGACGCCGAGCATACGCCCTACGACAAGGGGATCAAGGTGGGCGGCATGATCGAAATTCCAGCCGCTGCGTTGATGGTGCAAAGCTTCGCCAAAAAACTGGATTTTCTGTCCATCGGCACCAACGATTTAATTCAATACACCCTGGCCATCGACCGCACCGACGATGCCGTAGCGCACTTGTATGACCCCCTACATCCGGCAGTGCTGCAACTGGTGGCGCACACCATTCGCACCGCAAACCGCGTCGGTACACCGGTCGTGGTGTGTGGCGAAATGGGCGGCGACCCACATCTCACGCGCTTATTGCTAGGCTTCGGCCTGCGCGAGTTTTCGATGCATCCGGCGCATCTATTGGCGGTAAAGCAGCAAGTGCTGAAAACCAATTTACCGGAAATTCATGCGCTAGTAGCCAAGATGCTGAAGACTGAAGACTTCGAAAAAATGCACAGTTTATTGGCAAAGTTAAATAGCATTTAGGGATTGGATAGTACCAAGCGATGAAGTGTAAGCGGCGCCACGGCGCTTGCTCACGTCATAGAACATGGGCATAATATGGGGATCGTTACACATCGAACCGGAGTCCCCCGTGAACCTCCCCGACCCCGCCCAACTTATCGCCGACACCGCCTCACTCTTCAACGCCAACGACCGCATCATCAAGCTCACCCTCGCAGAGGATAGCGGCATCGACCCCAGCCTCCTCGTCCCGTTGCGACTGACCGGCAAGGAAGCGATCTCCGAACCATTCAAATATCAGCTGGAACTGCTCTCCCACGACGCCAGCATCCCGCTCAAATACCTACAGGGACAAGCCGTCGCAGTCAGCATCCTGCAAGCCGATGGCAGCTACAAGCCAGCCTGCTGCGGCATCGTCAACAAAGTCGGCAGCAAAGGCTCCTGCGGCGGATTCGCCAAATACGTCCTGGAAATAATCCCCGCCCTCGACCTGCTCAAACACACGAACAATAGCCGCATCTTCAACGACAAGACCGTCCCGGAAATACTCACGCTCCTGCTGCAAGAGCTATGCGAGCGTCACCCCAGCTCGCGCGCCAGCCTAATCGTCGTCAATCAACTGACCAAGGAATATCCGCGCCGCCGCTACATCGCCCAATACCGCGAAAGCACCTTCGCATTCTTTACAAGGCTGGCGCGGGAGGAAGGCATCTCCTATCGCCACGCATTTACCGATAGCGAAACACCCAGCCACAAGATCATCTTCTTCGACGACTGCTTCAGCTTGGAAATGACGACGGTAGATGATGGCAAAGTGCGCTTCCATCGCGCCGAAGCCACCGAAAACAGCAACACCCTGGATCTATGGGAAAGTGAACGCAGCACCCAGCCCGCTCGCACCACCCTGAATAGCTGGGTCTACCAATCCAGCCACATCGACCACAGCAGCGAGGCCACCTGGATCGACGTCGGCGACACCGCCCCACAACTCGAAAACTACGATCCCCAAACTTCGCACTATGGCGACGAAACTGAACTGAGCGACTACACCAAACTCCGCCAACAAGCGCACGACCTAAAAACAAAAACCTTCTTTGCCGCCGGCAACGTCCCGCACCTCAATTCCGGCGACGGCTTTACCCTGACCCAACACCCGGTGCATGACCAAGACCCGGTGGCGCATCGCCAATTCATCGTGCTGGCGCAGGAAGTCGAGGCAAACAATAATCTGGGCAGCCATGAACTGGCAGCGGGAAGCGGAAACAGCGCCACGGACAACCCGCCTTTCCGTACCAAGCTCACCCTGGTGCGACGCGGCATTCCCATCGTGCCTGAATTCAGCCACACCGAACACGCCAAGCCGCGAAGCCGTGGCCCGCAGACTGCCATGGTGGTCGGCATCGGTAGCGAGGTTCACACCAACGAACGCGGCGAAATCCGCGTCCAGTATCCCTGGCAACGCAAGCAAGACCATCTTGAAGGCGGTGCCGACTTCGACGACAAATCTAGTTTCTGGGTCAGGGTCGCGCACGACATCGCCGGCAGTCGCTGGGGCAGCCAATGGATACCGCGCATCGGTCAGGAGGTGCTCATTGACTTTATTGAGGGTGATATTGATCGTCCCGTGTGCGTAAAAGTCCTGCACAATGCCCGCCACGAAAACCCGCACTTCTCCGGCACCGGATCGCTCCCTGCGAACAAGGCGCTATCCGGCACGAAGACGAAAGAGTTCGACGGCCAAGGCTATAACGAGCTGTTGTTCGATGACACGACCGGAGAGCAAAGAACCAAGTTCAGTTCCGAGCATGCCAAGAGCCAGCTCAATCTGGGCTACCTCATCCATCCGCGCACCGAAGGCCGTGGCGAGCCGCGCGGCGAGGGCATCGAAATACGCACCGATGCCAGCCTCGCCCTACGCAGCGCCATGGGCACGCTCATCACC
>Ga0315270_10000409_pt1 | contig 23823 bp, 28 predicted proteins | sample C1_bottom_MG_FD_204932 | JGI IMG/M metagenome (GOLD analysis project Ga0315270, IMG submission 204932) | Sediment microbial communities from Yellowstone Lake, YNP, Wyoming, USA - C1_bottom | ecosystem: Environmental > Aquatic > Freshwater > Lake > Sediment | place: USA: Wyoming | collected...
TGGAGGATGTGATGGAGCGGCGGGTTGTCCGCGGCGACCAGGACCCAAGCCGGGGGCGCTACCACGCGGCCGACACGCTGGTGGGAGACGGCGACCAGCAGGGATTGCGCATGGAGGATGTGGTGGAGCGGCGGGTTGTCCGCGGCGACCAGGATGCGGGGCGCCAGCACACCAGCACTGGGACGGCTCTGATTGGGGCGCAGGATGGCCGGATGGCCGACGAGCAGGCGTTTTTGGCGTCTTTTAAATTGGTGGATGACCGGAGCTGGGAGAAGGCGGGGGCCCGGGCGCACACGCCCTGTGGCGGAACGGTGCATGCCAAGGGACAGGTTGGGGGGCTTTCAGCAACGCGGCTTGGCACCGAGCTGGCCAATAGTGTGCGAGCCCAGGGCTTTGTGACGGCAGAGGAGTCTGTGTATGGGGAGCGTGTTGCGGAGTGGACCCGGGCAATTAAGGACACGGCGGTGCGTGACTACCACGGCGGCACCAACACGGGGGGAGAGCATCGCAGCGAAAGGTTGTTTCGCAATTCGGAAAGCATTAGGGGCTCGCAAGACACCTACGGCAACTGGACCCGGGGTGGTGAACCAAATGCGGCGAGCACGCTGGCACACCGGGACGTCTACCGGCTCTCGGATGCGGATCTGTATTCAATTGTGGGAACCCGGAATCCGATACGGGGACTCGAGCAAGTGGCTTAAAAAATTTAGAAGTTTATAAAGGTTGTTTTTTATTAATCACAGGCTCAAAACAACTGGCCATACCCAAGATCGCCAAGCAGCACATTGGCTTTGCTGCGCAGCTGCTGCACCACAGGCCACTCGTCGCTGCATTCCAGCGTGTTGCGCAAATTAGATGCCTCTCCATGGTCACCCAGCAGCTCCTCTACCCGGGCTACTTCCGCCAACAATGCATCAAAGACAATCTGGTGGGCCTGGGATTCGGGCATTCGCTGCAACATGCCACAGAGCAGCACCACACAGTGGCAGAGATCGGACCGCTCCTGCTGAATCTTTTCGTAGCGCAGTGCCAACACACTTTCGGCACCACACTCGGAGGCAATCACAATAAAAACAGACGCCATGAAAAATTCCTGCGCCGCTGCAAGAGCCAACAGTTTCCCAAACATGCCGTACGTGGCCTGGTAAAAGTGATGCTTCAGAAAGCCCTGCTTCAGCCCGGTGCTGTAGTTATTGCGAAACTCGCCCAACCAGCCCTTGATATTAGAGCCCATCTGTGCTGCATTCAGGGTCTCTTCGTAGCACTCCTTATGCAGGCTCTCGGCAAAGAGCTGCATGGAAAAGAAGGCCCGTGCCTCGGGGAGCTGCACCTGCTGCAGCAACTCTGCCGTCAGGTATTCGCCCCAGAGGTCCGGTCCCAGGCAGCAGTAATTGAGCACATTCTCGAGCAGAATTCCCCCGGGAATTGGCAGACAGTCTTTAACTGGAGTTTTTTCTGTGCACAGCTGCGAGATTGAAGCGCGGTAGAGTCCCCAAAGGTCCTGGCAGACGAGGGGCGAGAGCGTGCGGGTTATTTCTGCTGGGGTGTAAGATTTCGAAGGGACGGGGTCTGGAAATTCGAGCTCCTTTCGAACTTTTGAAAATTCGATTAGACGGGGGTTTGATTTTGCGAAATTTTGCAGGCGAATGCACAGGATTTTCCAGACAATGTAGAGGGGCAGCAGGTGTTTGCGGATGGCAAGGACAGCCACGAGCGACAACGAGGCCAGAAATAAAAAGAAATAAAAAATCATTTTATTAGTAACTAATTTATTGGGCGGAAGTATACGTATTAAACACACGTTTAAATTTAAATTTTAAATAATTTAGCGATTGAAGCCGCCGTAGGGAAGATCTGAGACCGGGATGCAGGACCCCTGGCGGGGATCCGGAAAACGGGGGAGCATACTGGGATTGGAATGGGAACCGAAGCGGTTGGCATCCGCAATGGGGCCAACTCCGACCGGGCGTGCACAGGAGTCGGGCAACAGAATGCCAAAGAGGGGCCCAAAAATGCCCTGCATTTCCGGGACGAGGTTGCCGGCTATTAGGGGCGACAGGTTCGTAGAGTTCTGGTTTCCAAAGCCGTGCATCATGGAATATGGCGGCTCAAATGGAGCAGCATGAAAAGGAGCCATCTGGTACTGGGCACCCATTGTAAGCGGAGCCTGGTTTCTGCTGCTGCTGCTGCTGCTGCTGCTACTGTCTGGCCAGGTAGCGGTAAAGGGATAACCAAACATATTTATTTATAGGTTTTTATTATTGGTGTTTTTATATTTATAATTATAATTTTATAACAAAATGCACTGCAGCGACACAAATTCCGTGGGCTCCTGGAAGGACCGCGACTGCACCAGCATTGCCCACTGGCTCGTCAAGAATGGCTTCCAGACTCGCAGCACTGCACTGGCCACCCACCTGGATCTTTCCGGGGGAATGTACGCTGTGCCGCCCCCCGCACTACCGAAATTCTTTGAAATGGTCGTGCGCGACCTCAAGGACAACAAGTCTTTTTTTCTCTGCGAAAAACGCCCCGAAGTCTCGCCCTTCTACCTGGACATTGACTACGCTGCAACTGCGCCCTTGAGCCAGGACGATATTTTTCGCATTGCGTTGCACTTGCAGGCCGCCGCACGCGCCTTTTATTCTCCCGCGGCGTTTGATGCCGCGGCGTGGCGCAGCCGTGGCATGGTTGCCGTGCTGGCTTGTGACGAGCCGACCGCAGTCGAGGCCCAGAAACGCCATTTTGTCAAGAGCGGGATCCACGCCATTTTTCCGAATTTATTTGTTACCGAGGAGCAGGCTCTGGCCCTGGCCCAGTACGCCATCCAGTACCTGATGGTGCACCAGCCGCAGCACGCCAACATGCTTCCCTGGGCGTCGGTCATTGATTTGGGCGTGTATGGTCCAGGCAAGGGTCTTCGCATGCTGGGGGCTTCCAAGTGCGTCAAGTGTGTTGGCTGCCTCAAAAAAACCATTCTGGAGCGCAATCTTTGCGAAATGTGCTGCGGAAAGCACGTTACGCTTTTCGGCCGAGGACGCCGCTACATGCCCCTGTGGGTCATCGAGGGTGGGGACACCCGCCCAGCAAGCAACACCCCCCGTTTCCAAGAGGCCAATGATTATGCGATGTTTCTCAGTACAATACTCGGCGTGCAGAAGCGTCCCTGTAGTGGTTTCCAACAGCCCGTCGATTTTGTACCGCTGTTGCGCAAAAATGTATTGGCAATGGGACGCATACTTAACAACGAGATTCCAGCAGCGGACATGCGGGTTTCCATACTGCAGGAGCTGATTCGCGGCATTCGCCAAGACTGGCAACACATTTCTCTGCTCAAGGTGCTCTACACCAACAATAAAAAACACGGCGAGGGCTACCTCTGCAAGACTCATGGAGAGGGGTCATTGTTTTGCCAGCACGTGATGCGCAAACACAGCAAGAGCTCTATTTATTTTACGGTAAATAAGTTTGGCATTGTGCAGCGCTGCTATAGCCATAAGGGTGAGAATGAAGGCTGTAAGGGGTACGCATCAGTGTCCCAGCCGATATCGGACGTGAATGCATTTATGCTGCTGTTTCCCATGCTGAAGGCTGTGGGCACGGAGCTTGACAAGGAGTATGGGGCAATATTGGGGCATATGTGGGGTTCTTCTGGAAGCGACGATATGCGGGAGAGCATTTTGCGGCGTCGGCGGGCAATGAACCGCATCAATACTGTGATACCGCCAGCGCGTAAGAGGGCCAGGGTTGAGGTGGCTCCTTCATTAGATTCGGACGAAATTGAATTGTCTGACTAATAAAATTTAAATGCCTTTTTTTATTACAATTGTGTTTGTTGTGTTTGTTGTACATAACTGACTAGTTGTGCGTTAATTTTTTTAAAAACAAGATGGACGTGTTGCTACAAGAGCTCAGTGTCGATACGACCAAGATTTCCCGGGACGTTTCAGGGACTATGGTTTCTCCCATTGATGTTATTGCTGCGCTTCTTGGGCAAAACCCCTTCAATGTTAAACGAAAATATGGTGCCTGTTGCATTGGACTTGCAAAAACCAAGCTTATTGGCGTCCGAAACAGCAAAGAAGCCGGAGATGCCGCTACAATCAAGCGCGTGTTGTGCGCCTCTATCGATCCCAGGATCAAAGCAATTTGCCAAAAGACCTGGCCAGCTGAAATTGTCCCAATGGATGTTGCACCGGAGTCTACTGAGGAGCCATGTGGAGAAGAAATTGAAAGCGCCCACACTTTTGTTTCCGAACCCAATCAACTTTCTTCTTTAATTGCACCGGCTGTTCAGGCGCCTAATAATGCAAATGACGTCGATGGCGCTTTGGCGGATAATTTACAAGATGATGACGATATGATAAACAAAGACCATTTTGATTTTGTACCAGCCCAAATGGTTGAATTTGTTTTGGAACTCAATGGTTCTAAATTTAATATTCCCGTTCGTCGCGATGGCTACGTTAATGTTACAAAGATTTGCCAAGCTGCTGGAAAACGATTGGATCATTACAAGGAGTCTCCAGCTGGAAAAGAGTACATGAAGTTTTTGAAAAATCGCAACCTTGCAAAAAGTAATACCCGAAATCCGGGTATTACTTTGCTAACTTCAATACGTGGAAATTGCCCAAGTCGTGGAACATTTGCACACCCAGATCTTGCGATGGCAATCGCAATGTGGGCTCATCCGCCTTTTTTGGCTGAAGTTTCCGGCTGGATTCGGGAGCTAATGATAACCGGCCGCGTGGAGCTTGGCAAGGAAAAGAGCTCTGAGGAGGTTAATGAAAAATTAGAGGAAACTTTTCAAGCTGTTGACGAAGACAAAAAACTTTATTTGCGTGAAAAGCGCCGCAAAGAGCTATTGGCACTTGACGAGGACCAAGAAGCCAAGCGTGCAAAGCGCCACAAGAACGAAGAGCGCAAGCAAATGGCTTTTGAAAAGGAAATGCAGGAGAAAGAAGCCAAGACTGCCCGGGATAAAGAGGAGCATGAGAACAGGCTTGCTCTTGTAAAAAGAAATGAAAACATTGCACTTGTTCAAAATTCTCTTGATTTTGGCAACAATGCCCATTTGATTGCGCTATGGAATGATATTAAAATGGATGTGCTCAATCAAATTAAGAAACAAGTTACTGGAGAATGCTTTGTGCCCCAGGAGACCAAGTTCTGCGATGACGTCACAACCATTGGAAAAAAATTGGGATTTGTTAATACTATTGTGGAGCAGCACCGCAGTGCGCTTGGAAAAGCAGTCGCCAAGGAGTATCGCAAACGCTTTAACGAAGAACCTCCTGTGGCGCAAAAGTATGTTAATGGCAACAATCGAAAGGTAAACACTTATGGAGTAGAGCATCAAGAATGGATTGAGGAGGTAGTACGCGACTTTCTTGCAGATAATGTGTCACCTCCTCCAAGTACCCGGGCGTCCCAGGCTTCTCAAAAAGGCATCAAGGCTTTTTTAACCACAATGTAATTTTTTGCAATAAATAATTTGTGTATTAAACAATGCTTATTTCTTCAAATATAAAATATTATTTATTCAACATAGCCAAAAAAAAATTCTTTGCAGAGCCCACACTGCAAATAATTGAGCGAACGTCAGGACAAATGCGTGATTTTCCAACCTATAGTCATAGCATCGAGTCGGCCATCGCATTCACCATAAACCTTTTACCTAGTAATGACTTTACTTTACAGCACAATAACCAGTGGCTTGCAGTTACAAATCTTGCTATTGCTGGCCACCAGGGATATACGGATCTGCTTGAATCTGGGGTTGTAAAAAGAACACAATCAATGTTTTTTTTCTCACAGTCTCCCGAGACATTTTCCGCAAACCATCGTAATGACTCGGGGCTGCTCCGTAGCTATACGCCGCTCATGCTCTGCGATAGCACGCTTGCCGCTTTCGACACCTTACCGATCGAGGACCCCCTGGACCCGTCTTTTTTAGAATCCGTGCAGATTATTCCCGCAGAAACCCGCGATTCAACACCCACAACGCAGGCTTTCCAGTGGATGTTGGTGCCCACAGAGGTGTTTGGGGGAATCAATTGCAGCCAGACGCCGTCGCGCGAATTGGCCCACTTTGCTACACCCGCTGTGGCAAATTTTTCGAGCGGTGAGCAAATTTTGTACGGCATTGTGGATGAAATGCCGGTGTTTCGCAACGGGGAAGAATGTGCCTTGTTCCACAAACTAATGGGCAATGAACTTATAATTGGGTGGCAGTGTGTTGGGGCAAATAATACCAATCGCTGTGTAAGTGTTACACGAAATACACTGGTTTTGGGAAAGCATCTGTACGAGTCTGTGGGTGACTGTCTGCTGAATTGCGATGTTTTTAGTTCACAAGACTACGAGAGTTTTGACTCAAAGGAGGTAAATACACCTGAAGCTGTTGTACAGGTTAAAGCCAAACATCGTGGTGCTGTTTTTTTAATAATGTGTGTGGCAATGGTTGTTTTTTTTGGGGGGCTGTTGTTTATTTATAAATGAGTTATCTAAATGATTTAATAAATTTTTTAAAATTTTTAAAATTTTTATTAAATATTTTTTTAAAATTATCTTTTTGTAAAGGTGTAAGATTATTAAAGCGTTTTTCATACAATGATTTTAATTTTCTCTTTTCTGGTCGATTAGTATTGTGAAGCATAAATAAGCCATACATTGCACAAGAATCCGCCCGGCCAAAGTCAGCATATGTTTTTATATCAAAATCTTCATTATATACTACATATTCGTTATTTGAGATAACAAAATCATCAATTTTTGAATTATTATCAAGAAAATAAATATCTTTCTCATTGTTATTATCCAATTTTTGTGATAATATTTGTAGCTTATTAAAATCAATATCTGTTATTTTTTTAAACTCATTTGTAATTGTAATAAAAATGTAACTGTTTTCTTCACTATTGTGACATTTTTGAAAATCATGAATTTTTAGATATCCATTAAAAACTATGTTATTTTTTCGTAAATTTTCAATTTTTTTATAAATACCATCATTTTTTAGTTTCATTTTAAAATAATCATCATTACATTCTTGTTTTTTGCAATAATCAACCAACGCAAATTTAGCATCATTTGCATATTTATATGTATTTTTAGAAAATTCTGTTTTAAATGGATGTTCAAAATCAATACCATAGTTACTAGTACTAAAATTACAGTTTGGTTGTATTTCTAAAAACTCATCATTCGACAATTTTATTTTAATTATATCAATCATTTTTAACTGATCATCATATGCTTCGTTAAGACAATTCTGAGAAGTATTTTGAGTTTCCATTTGTATTTTTATTATAATCAAAAATTTTTAAAAAAAAGATGCCTTCGCAACAAATCAGGAATAAAACTTGCAAAGGGCCGATACAGGTTCTCCGCCAGTATAGAAAAGGTAATGTAGTCCCCGGCATCCACAAATGGCAGATAGAGCAGCCAGAGCCGGTAATTGAGCGCCGCAAGCGCTAGACGTATGAAGCGCTGCTGGGCAGGCGGCTTAGCAAGAATCCAGGTGTAGTAATCGAACCCGGTAAGCGAAGCATAGTCGTGGCGCAGCTCGACATTAGAAAATGGCACAAAATCCGTGGCTGATGATGGTGGGGGTGGTGGCAAGTAAGGTGGAGTTTTTAAGGAATGAGGGGAGTCCAGCAGTTCAGGAAAATCGTAATCCAATGTGTCCATCTTTTTAAAGTAGTTGCAACATTTGCATACGAATATCTACATCAAACACGCTTTGTGCTCGTGCAGTCACAAGCAAAGCGACTCTTTTTGTAGGTTTTGGGCAGGGAGATATGATCAGGACTGAAGGTCTTTGCAGTGATTGGCGGAGCTTGTTTTGGCGCCTCTTCGTCCGACGAATAAACCACGTCTTTGTTGCTCTTTATGCTGTACTTTTCGGGCTTATAATAGGTTTTGTTGTTCTTGGTTTCAGATGAGTCTTTATCCATGTATTTTTTGTATTTTTTAACAAATTTGTTGACATCAAAGCCAGTCGCCATTCTTTTTTAATGTATATTTTTTTCATCAATTGCGTTTGGATTTATTTTTATTAAAAAAAGTTTTAAAACAAACCCGTGGGTATGAATTTCCTGCCAGAAGACTTGCTCCGCGAAATTTTTCGCCGCACTGTTCTGACGGAACGTCTTTTTTTGCGCGCAACCTGCAAGCGCTTTCGCTCCCTCGTCGACGGAGACACCCGCCACAGCCCAAACTATATCGTGTATACGCGCTGGAACCCCCTCTCAACTGTACAGGGAAGGCCATTTCCAGTCCAGCGCTTGCTCGCCCTCGTGGAGCACTGCACCTCATCCGCAACAATCATCCAATTGTTGCCCCCAATGCTTAAAATCCAATGGGCCTTCAACGCAGACGAGGACCTGGTCGCTGCGATTCTTCGGCACGACGACGTTCAAATTAGGACGGTGGCGCTCCACATTCTCAGGGTGTTTGGCCGGGGGTTTTCCAGAAATTTGCAACAAAAGCTAAAATTAACTATTAATTGATGGAGCTTGAGGAGCACGAATCGCTCTTCCGGGACTGGGCCCGCCGTACGATGCGCTTCTCCAGCAAACAGTTCGACACCCTGCTGCAATATACCCACGACGCATTGAACGATCCAAAGCGGGCAACGGTTCCCGCAAATCTTGCAAGCCACCCCATTCCATTGGCCTACTGTCTGGCCTACCTGCAGGCAAACGCCAGTTGCTCGGAGCTGGCCTCCCGGCCGGTAACCCCGCCCCTGGAATCTGCGCTGCGGGGCATTTCACGGACACTAGGATTTCGGATTTCCTCGTTTTCGCATGACGGGCGCCTAGCAGACCTGCCCATGTTCTCCGAGCTGATGCTGCAGTGCGACGACGACCTGGCGACCGTGAACTTGCGGCTCCTGGATTTGGTTGTCGGGCAATCGAGGCTCTGTCTGGATTTGCTGGGCTCGGCACAGTGCGAGGATGCGCGCCAACAGATTTTGAATGTGTTTGCGGACCTGAACACCCTGAGCGGAGTAGTGTTGGAGCAGTTGAGAGGAAAATAAAAAAAAATTAAATAACTACACCGTAGCCAGGGATCTGGCGCACCAGCTCCCTTGTGAGTTTGCACCAATGGTTGTTTAGAGGGCTTCGGGATCTCTCTGTGGGATCGTTCTCCACCACCTTGCAGAGGTAATCCAGGAGAGCGGCCACGGCGAGCCCGTTTCCCGTATAGGGAAAATTAGATCTTTTTTCCAGGTAATTCTGGCAGGAGAGTTCCGGGGAGCCTAGGCGTCGATTCACAGCATTTTTAAGCGGAAAGAGAAACTCCAGGCCAATGTCGGCGCAGCATTTGCGTTGCGAGTCCTGGACAGAGAGCCAGAATTTTTCGTAATGCTTGCGGCATTTTCCACAGGGAAGGATATTCTTGACCCCCGCAAAGAAGTCGAAGAGCTCTGTGTCTTTGAGGGGGTTTTCGGCGTTGTAGCCGCGGAAGTGGTGGGCAATGTCAAAGAGAAGATTCCAAAAAACAGGACCCCAAACCCGTGCAGAAAGCTTTACAAACATTTTTAATTTTAAAATAAATTAATCATCGAATTCAAGAACATTCCACCGATATTTCGGCCGATCCTGCTGGATGGTCGTCCAGTTTGTGGCCATGCTATCCCGCAACGCATGCTGGAAATCACCCCGCGAAAGCCGCTCCACCGGCAATTTAAGGCGATCCGGGGATTCCAGGAGGTGACTTTCCGGGTAGCACTGCGTCCAGGAGGCGTGCAGCGCAGCCGCAACCACCGACACGGCTTGCGCAATGGAAATTCCCCCCGGGTTTCCAGGCACCGGACGTCGCGTCAATCGAAAGCGTTCGGTCACAAAGACCCGGACGCCGGTCCCGTCGCTATGCTGGTCCAAAACCTGGTGATATTTTCCCAGTGTGGCGTAGAGAGCCGCGGCCTCGGCCCGCAGGTTGCGCGCAGTAATGTTTTCTAGGTCGATGGATTTCCGCATTGCGTCCAGCTCGTTGTAGATGGTGGCATTGGGTTTTTGGGATTCGGGTTGCTCGCCCTCCAGCTGGATGTGCTGCTCCCGGCGGAGAAGCACCTTGGTGTGCATGGTTCCCACAATTCTGGCAACCAGCAGGTCAGCCAACAGGTTCGTTTGGACCAACCCGCTGTCCAGCTCCAGGAACTGTGTGGTTTGTTTTAGCAGTGCCTCGCAGTCCGCGGAGCGCTGCAGAATGCCGAGCAACTGGTACAGTTCGGTGAGCGAAAGGGTCTTGCGACGCCAGATTTCCTGGCGCCGCTCCAGCACCATTACCCACAGTATTTCTTTGATAAGCAAGGGGAACCGTGCGGAGTCGCGACCTGCGAGCAGCTCGCGTTTCCGGGCGGTATGGGCGGTCGTAATTTCCTGGGAGTGTTTTAGTTTCCGGTAGATTTCCGCGAGGGCCGTGTGGGTCTGGCCGGTCTGGGCGAGGCACCTTCCCAGCAAGGAGGCAGTGTCGTTGACAAACAGGGCGGTGGGAGGCAGAGGAGAAAAGGAAGGGTTTTCGAATTGTGCGTCGAATTCGACGATGCTGAGGCCGTCCATCTCATCGGATTCGTATGTTTTTTCAGAAACGCGTGCATTGTTTTCGCGGACAGAGGGGCGCGGCCGCAGCAATGGCTGGGGTTTGATGAAGGGGGGTGGTCTAGTATTTGGCGCCATCTGCACAAAGGAAGTTGGGGCCGGGGCCATGCAAATTGTAAGAGAGTCGTCGTCCTTTTTTGAATGGTGGCTTTGGATGATGGCTTTTGAAGCCATTGTTTTGATGAAGAAAACTAATTTTTTTTTGAAAGTAAAACAAACGTATTATGTCCGGAGTCTCACTGGACATATGGAACGAAACACCGGAAGGCAAGGTTGCCGTGCCACAGCCGGGTCCATCGCGCGACAACCACATGCGCCCCATCGATGGGGATCCCCGGAGGCGTCCAATGGCAGTGCGCGAAGTGCAGCCGCCAATGATGGTTCGCGAGGCGCCTCCGACAATGATGGTGCGCGAGGCGCCGCCGCCGCCGATGATTGTTCGCGATGCGCCGGCGCCAGTTGTGCCAACGGTGCATGAAAAAAAGCATTATCGGCAAGGCGATCAGTTCTGGATGAAGGCGTGTCTTGTGTTTTGCATGCTTCTGCTTGTAATTATAGTGTTCCAATTGAATCGGACAAACCGACTTCTTTCAAAGAAATAAGAAAGAAATAAAAAAAATAATAAAATATTCCATAATAAAAAAACAGTCATCCTCCATGTACGGACAACGTAACGGAAATTCTTACCAGCTCTCAAAGCCTGCTCCCCCAACCTTTGTTGCCGACTACAACACCAACGCAAAGGCGTCCGTGTTTGCCGGCACCCCGCAGCCCGCAACCATGTCTGATTTGCGAAAGCTCGCGGGCTGGGTCGAATCCATCCAGCTAAAGGTAAACTCAATGGCGCCCGGCCCCAGGCCCTCTCCCCCGGCCCCCCGGCCCCCTGCTGGAAAGCAGGCCTACTACAACCCCAGCAACAAGCAGTGCGTCATGGGCATGGCTCCTAGCGGAGCCCCCCAGTATTCCAGCATGGTTGCCTGCCAGGTAGCCAACAACCCTGTTGTATAGAAAAAAATATGATGATAATAAATGCAGCATGGCAAATGCGACACCTCAAAATTTTCTCTCAAATCTCGTGCTGGTTTTTTGGAATGGCCCCACAACCCCGAGGAAACCCAGGGCTATGTGCTGACCGGCGCCCGCGAAAACAACACCGAATTTCATTTGCACCCGGATCACCATGTCGATGTCTACAAGCTGCCCAAGCGCATCAGGAACCTGGAACCGCTTGTAGTTGTGGCCACCTTCCACAGCCACCCAGTGGGCTGCGACGCCACCAAATGCTACTACCAACCCCCGTCACTCAAGGACCTGAAATCCATGCGAAAGCTCAGCACGGGCCCCCTAGACATTGCCGTCCACATTGTGGTCACCGAGGGACGGCTCTTTTTCGTGCACACCGAACCAGGGAGCAGCGACGCCCGCTTCCGCACAATGATGGCCGACTTTAAGTCGCTGCAGGACCGGCACCTGGATCCGGCCTCCCACGAACCCCTCTGGCTGGAGCTGGCCGCCCAATACCCCGACATCATGCAGGTGTCGGTCCTGGGATTTTAAATATTTCAAATGATTTTGGGAATAACCAGCACCCCCAGGAAGGCCAGCGTGCTCAGGGCGCACACGGCACTGTAGTTCAGGGATGGGAGCGCAATCTTGCTGCACTGTTTGCGCTGCACAAACTGGGGTTTCAGCCAGACCAGGATAAAAAAGACGGCAAAGCCCGCGACAATGGCCGGGGTGATGGGGGATTCGCGGATCCGGTCCATCGTGGTGGGCACGTTTTTTGAGGCTGCGGCCTGCAGGGTTTGCGTCCACAGGGTACTTTCAGGGGCATTCATAGTTTAATTAGTAGTTTATTTTTCTTTCTCTCCACCATGAAATTTACTGCTGTTGCCCACCACCGTGTAGTAGGCGAATTGGCCCAGGGTTATGCCCCACTGCGGCATCAATAGATTCTCATAGCCATGGAGGCGCGCATCCGGACTCCGCAGCGCTTCCAGAAAGAGACGCTCGCGCTGACTGCGCCTTATGCCCACAACCTTGGCCTCTAGCATCGCGGCCCAGCGGTCATAGCAACCAATATCCATCTCCAAAATTTATTAGGCTAAAAAAAAGATTCGGAAATGCGCCGTCTGGCAAACACCCGCGGTGAAACTGAACTAAATAATTTTGAGCGCACCCGTATGCCACAACCCCCAACAGCACCCACAGCGCCAGAGAGCTCCAGCCACGCTTCCCTCGTCGCCCAAAAACTCTTTGTCCTCTACGTGAAACCAAACGACCCGCCAAGCAAGGCCGCTTACGAGCTGGCGGCCCCGCTGCACAGCATCGTCTACATCCAGGATATCCGTCTGCTCGAGCGCCACGAACTACCCACATTCCTCCGCGGGGTGCCCACCCTCGTGGATGTGCGGCGCCGCGAGGCTTATCCCGGACGCCTCTGCATGCAGCAGCTGGAGGTGCTGCACGACCAAACCGCGGGATACTCGCTGCGAGAAATCTCGGGACCCACTGTCGACCCGGACCCCTTTGCGGGCTCCGCCAGCGATTCGCTGCTCGAGCCCCAGGGCATTGACGCCGGCATCCTGGGAAATTACGCCGCCTGTGACATGACCTCGTGCGACTCCACGCTGTACAGTTCGGGGCGCCGCAAGAAGGAGGACATCGAAAACGTGATTAGCAAGCTGGTGGACGAGCGCAGTGCGCCCCAGACGACGACGCGCGGGGAACCCTCTTCTGCGGAAATGAGCAAGATCCTGGCGGCCATGTTGGAGACCTGACTTAATAAATCCTTTTAACTTGTTAGATTAAACATGGGTATCAAAGGCTTTCCCCAGTTTATTGGCAAACACTTGGTTGACCAGTACATTCCAATCGAAGAATGCGTGATCCGCCAGCACCGTATTGCCATCGATATTGGCGGATTCATGCATCGCTTCACCGAAAACATGCACTACCCCACCGAATATGTGGCTCGCTTTCTCGAATTCGCAAGAAGCCTCGCCGCAGAATCCATCGCATTTGTCTTTGTCTTTGATGGGATGGTGGCTACTTGTAAATCCGCCACCCTGCTCGAGCGCCGGGCAAAGCGCGAGCGCAGCCTCGCCCGGCTCAATCTAAAGTGCCGCGAGGTCCTCCACCAGGAGCAATTTCTCTTGGCAAGGCTGCAGAATTCCCTGACCATGGGATCCCCGGAGAGCACCACCATTGTCCTGGAAAAGCTGCATCGGTCGCGGCTCTTCCGCATGCGGCTGCTCCGCAAGAGTAACCCCGTGTGCCGCAGGTTCTTCTACCACCTGGAAACCGTGTTTGCCGAGAGCAAGATTCCCTACGTGGTTTCGGACGGCGAGGCCGAGAAGGCCTGCGCCTGGCTGGCCCAGAACGGGCACGTGGACCTCGTCGTGTCGGACGACTACGACACGCTGGTGTGCGGTGCGCCCCGTATGCTCTGCCACTGGCGCCAGAAAAAGTGTTTCCAGCCTTCGGTGGTGACGCTGGTCACGGTGCTCAGCAAATTGGGGCTCTCGTACGACGAATTTGTGAGCGTGTGTGTGCTTGCGGGGAGCGACTTTGCGAAGCCGCCGCCGCAGTTTGCCTTCAAGCGGGCACTGGTTTCGGTGCGGGCTGCGGTAGCCAACAAGGCAGAGAATGCGCTCACCAGTGCCTTTGACGGCTTCTACCGGGGGGCCTACCCAACAACGGAGGCCGCCGATAGCGCCCTGGGGTGCTTTGAGCAGGCCAAGCAGCACTTTATTCGGCCGGAATTTCCCTTTGCGCGCAGCTTCCTTATCTTTGCGCTGGTAAGCGTTGTGCATGCGATTGTGCGGTGGAGCATTGCACGGGCGCTTTTTTTTCGCGACGCAGCAGCGCACTAAAATTCCCGTAAAACATAAAAATTTCTCCTTGCATCGATAAAAAACCCGCGCCCAAACTGCATGAACCCCGCATCGATTTCCGCCACCAGCGTTGCCCCGTGGCTATGCCCCACGGGCGTCACGTGCGTCACGTGTGTAGCCTTGCAGATTTTATTGTTGATTGCGTAGGTCTGTATTGGGACTGCAGCCCCGGGCAAAAACCACAGCTGCATTTTTATTCATAAACTTTTTTAAATAAATACCACATATGTTGTTATAAAAAAATTGAGTAATAATTAAAGGTATAAATATTTTTAGTTCATTTTAATGGTAATGTCAAAAAAAAATACCTAGAAGGCGCGAATACAACCCACGTACTTGAGTGTTTTTACACCACTAATAAACATGTCTGATTTTGCGGTGCGTCGCGCAACCCTGCTCGACCTGGAGCGCATGCGCGCCCTAAACATCGCATGTCTCTCGGAAAACTATGGGCGTGTTTTTTGGAAACAGCAGTTTGATCTGGGGGCGCCCCACTTTGTTGCCTACCGGTGCAGCACACTGCTCAGTCAACCAATGAGTCGCACCATTGTGGGCTACATTGCCACGCTTCCCACAAGCCTGGGAAACCTGATGGTGTACAGCTTGGCAGTGCGCCCGGAGGTCCGGGGGCGTGGTATTGGTGACCTATTGCTGCGAACGCTGTGCGAGGAGGCTGATGCGATGGGTCGAGATTTGGTGTTGCATGTGCGCACCGACAATGCTGTGGCAATGGGCCTCTATCAAAAGCAGGGGTTTGAAGTGAAGGAAGCCGTGGCTCACTATTATGGCGACGGGTGCGGGGCAAACGAAATGGTTCGAAAGAAAAAAAATAAAAGCAATTAGAAAATGGCGTCAATTATCCAAGCTAAGCTTATTATTAAACCTAGTGGTTTATATCCTAATATAATAGAAGTTACTGCGGGAAAATCTAATACCTTGCACATAGTTCATAAACAATTAAATGTGTTAATTCCTTGGACAGATGTTACTCCGTATTATTTGGCATTATATGCTCTTGGGAAAAATGAGAGAAAGGATGATAACGAAAAAGAATTAAGTCAGTCACTTGATAATTGTAAACCAAATATAGACTTTAATACATTTGTTGATAATTTTATTACGTATACAAATAATAGAGATGATATTGATATTGATGATGCTTATTTTAAGGTTTTAGAAATTTCATCGTTTTTTGTTCCTCTATTATTAGAAAATCAACCAGATTTAAATTTTAAAGAATTTTTTGAGTTTTATGTAAAAAAAATATGCAATTTATTTATACTTTTTAAAGATATTTCAGATGAAGAGCATTTTCCAAATATTATTTCAGAAATTGTTGACCTTAGATTAAATCATAATTTAAAAAGTATACGAAAACCTAATGATGAGGATGAGTCAATTATTATTGAGTATTTGGCAAAACTTGCTTGTACATTTCCAAATTTTAAGAAAGATAAATTAAACGTTATATATATAAAAAAAATTGCAAAAAACTTACCAAAACCGTTGGCTACAGAAAAATATCCTAGTGTTAATACAAATTTTCTAAAAAAACTTAATTTTGATTTTTTTAAGCCTGAGAATGATATAATTATGTGTAATATTTTTAATAAACTAAAGGAGCATTTTACAAAAACCTTAAAAAATTTAGGTATTGACTCTATAGATTTTATAAAGAATAATTCAAAACATAATTTAGATGATGCTGTTGAAAAGTTTTATAAAGGTTTAGATAAAAATAAAGACATTTATGAGTATTTGTACAATCTTAGAAGAGATAATTGTAATGATATAATTAAATTAGCAAATGATCTTTTTTTAACATCTGTAGGTTTTATTAAAAATAAGACAAGCGGCGGTGGCGGTGGAGCACTGGAGCTTGGTGTAGGTGGTGATGGTGGTGTGGGTGGTGTGAGTGGTGGTAGTGGTGATGGTGGTGTTGGTGGACCAAAAAAAGGCGATGGCGGTGGTGGTGAGGGTGGTGGTGGTGGTAGTGGTGATGGTGGTGTTGGTGGACCAAAAAAAGGCGGTGGCGGTGGTGGTGAGGGTGGTGGTGGTGGTGTGGGTGGTGTGGGTGGTGTGGGTGGTGTGAGTGGTGGTAGTGGTGATGGTGGTGGTGGTAGTGTGAGTTGTGTGAGTTGTGTGAGTGGACTTGGTGGACCACAGAAAGATGAGAAAAAACAATTGGGACAACAGAAAGATGAACCACCGGGACCACCGGGACCACCGAAGACACCGGAGCCACCGGGACCACCGGGACCACCGAAGCCACCGGGACCACCGAAGACACCGGAGCCACCGGGACCACCGGGACCACCGAAGACACCGGAGCCACCGGGACCACCGAAGACACCGGGGCCTGGTGGAGGCGGCGGCGGTGACGGGCCTGGTGGAACACCGGGGTTAACGACGGTTGGAATAGCCGACAGGGGGGTAGTACACGTAAATGTTAATTGTAATGACAACAAAAAGCTAATGAAAGCCAAGCTGAAAAACAAGCAACTAAAGGATAAATTAAGGGAACTAGAGGATAATTACGAGGAACTATTAGACAAATCCGAGAATTGTTTTGGAAAGCAAGATGAAGATGCGCAAAAGAAAGCCACGGCTGCAATGGCGGCCAAGATAAGACGGGCATCGCTAAGCAAAGAGAGACAAAAACTCAAGAAACGCAACCTAAGCCCCAAAGATTGCATTGAAGAGCTTGCTCGAGCCCGGGCCCGGCTCCGCAATCTTGGAAAGCGTCCCTAATATGTTCATATTTTTTTTATAAGATAAAAAATCATGTTGAGTGTGCTTGATTTTAATGTCTTTACAGGCTCCCCATTGCCCTTTGTAAACGGAAATACAATCCTGCGCAATTCAAGCCGCCTCCAAAAAATTATTGCCGAAATCGAGCGCCTCAACCCAGACGTCGTGGCTCTCCAGGAAGTCTGGTGCATGCATACCCAGCGCACCCTCATTTCGGCCTTTGCGGACGGCTATAGACCCATCTTTGGCAACCAGAAGCCCTGGTACCGCGTCCCCCTGGCCCACGCAATCATCGCCACGGCAGCCATCCTGCTCTGTTTTCCATTTAGGCTGTTCTTGAGCCGCGGTCTGGTCATCGTCATTGGGCTCGTGGTTTTTCTGGGGCTGCGTCTCGTGCTGCACGGACACCCGGCCTACGAGTGTTTTGTGGGAAACGAAACCGGACTGCTCATGCTGGTGCGAAACAGCCTGACGCTCGTCACCGCACAGACCAAGCGGCTTCGAACCCAATCCGGAGACCCCCTAAACATCATATCGCCCCGCGGAATTCAGTCTGCTGTAGTAATCCTGCCTGGCTCTGGCTTTGCCGTAAAGATCTACAACACACACCTCAATGCGCTGGGAAGTGGCGACGCGCGCAACAACCAGGTGCTAGAGATCCTGGAGAGTGTGCGGCGTGCCAAGCTGCGGGGCCGTTGTGCCATTTTCTGTGTGGATTTGAATGCGGATGAAACAAGCTCCGCCTACCGCAGCATGACCAGCGAGCTGAGCGATGCGGTCTTGGACAAGGTAGGGTTGGCCAGCATTGACCAGCACCATACCTGGATTAACAGCAATCAGCTGAGCAGGGGCGGTCGGTTGTTTTCTCCGGACATGCGCTGCGACTTTGTGTTTTACGATGCGGGTCTTTTGCGGGTTTTATCGGCCCTCACGGTTCTTGATAAGCCGCCACTCTCCGACCATTTTGGGGTGTTTGCGAGCTTTACTATGGCCGAAAGCACCACCACCAGCCAGTAGATGGCCGCAACAATAACAACAAAATTTTCAAAGCGCGTAAACACCAGTTCGTTGCAGTCCTCCCGGTGGAGACTCCAGAAGTCGGCCGGCAGCGAAGACACCTTGCTGCAGATGTCAATGGCACTACTGCCCTGCCAGAAGCCAACCTGCATGACCGCGGGCCCATGGAAGTATAGCACGGCTAGGGGCGAACCAAAGACCGCCATAAAGCCTTCTGTAAATTTATTGGCCAGAAAATTAGAAATCCGGGCAAGCGGCCCATAGAGCAGCCCCACACGCTCCAGTACAAACTGTACTGGAGTACTACTCATTTGTTTTAATAAATTTTTATTGACCTTAAACTTCATTCAAACGCCCCAAAAACTCCCGGTAGCGCTGCAGCGTTGCCAGGGTGTCCCGATCAAGCCCGGCGTCCTCAATCACTAGCGGATACTTGTCCAGAAGCGTGCGCAAAACCCCCTGGGTCTTGGCATCGAGCCGCTCGGCCGCCTGCAGCCGCTGCCACATCTCCAGCAGAAAGATGGCGGCGTCCACCCGGCCCTTTGTCCGGTTCTTCTGCGACTTGCCGAGCCCCAGCAGCTTCCAGCCCGTCACCGAGCCCTTGGACTCCACGAGCCCTAGGTGGTGCGCCTCCCAGTGCAGGCAGCCCACCTCGTTCAGCTTGTCAAACTGCGCGGCACAGTGCTCGATGTCCGAAAGCAGAGGTTCGCCGCTATGCAGCTTCTCGGTAAGAAGTCGGCCCCCTGGAAAGAAAATCCAGGCAAACTGCATAGTGTTGCCGCTTCCCAACAGGCCCGTTGTGTGCTGCGCAATTAAATCGTGTGGAAAGAAAAGCGCGTTTTCCGCATTGGTCAGCGACTGCTTGAATGCCTGCTGAATTTCATACAGTGTGCCGGTTTGCTGGAACTGAACCAGTGCGTCAAGACCCCCGTAGACGCAGTGGTACATTCCTGGAAAGTCGGTTCCGCAACGGGCCTTTGTTTCAAGGAGCTGGGGATCGTTGAGCAGGTGGTAGCTGCTGTGCTCCCTGGGGTATGCGCCCCGCTGGGCGCGCTCCGTGCTCTCCATCAGGGCAAGCACGGCGTCCGCCACACAGGAGGCCACCGAGACACAGGCGGCTTTGTTTTCTAGGCGCTGCTTTAGGGAGGCATGTAGCGCAACGATGTCTTGGTGGAGCTTTGTGATGTTTTTTTTTGAAATTGAAACTCCATTGAATAGGTGTTCCACCTGGCTATTGTACTGCGCGTTGATGGCCTCTAGGCTGGTAATGTCTTCTGGGCGCACCATCGACTGCAGAACGAGCTCGTGGTTTGCAAGCCACTGTTGAAAAACAAGACTGGTTTCCAGGTCCTCGACACGCTCCACCGTGCTTAGCGCCTGCATGAGCTCTGTTTTAAAGCTGGACATCTCGTCGTTGTAATATTAATTTAATAATAAGGTATTAGTTTATTTCATTTGCAAGTACTGCTCAAACGTTATCTTAGCTTGCATTAGCAGCTCCATCTTCTTTACATCCATTTCTATGCGCTTGATCTCCAAATCTACCTCCATCTTCTTGATCTCCACATCGGCCTCTATGCGCTTCAGCTCGACAGATACGGCAGAATCTTTGTTGCGGCAGGATCTTTGCATGGCCCTGATTAGCTTGTAGACGTCCTCCTGCGTTTCAAAGCATACAATTTCCTTTTCGTTGTTGTAGTTACCGCCAATGCGCTTCTTGGCCACAAACTCGCGCAGCTTCTTCTCCGACGCCACCGCATTATCGCACGGCAATGCCTTGATCAGCATAAAATCCGGATAGGTTCGTCGATGGTCTGCTAGGCGTCTGGTGAAATTAGAGCTCTGGCCATACTTTATAAGGCCATTGTCAATGTAGCCCGCATAAAGAACGTTTGCGCCATCTGGAAATTGCGGCATCTGCTCCGTGTCGCGCGCCAATGTCTTGATCGCCGCATCAAGCTCTTCGCGCGTCTTCTGCTCTGCCAATTCTCCTTGGCGCTCCATAGTCGTTATACGCGTTTCCAGTGCTTCGGTTGCTTGTCGATGGCGCGTCTCCAGCGCTTCGGTTGCTTGTTGATGGCGCGCCTGCTCCTCTTGGACGCGCTGCTGCCATGCCTCGTCCAGTTGCTGGGGGCTCATTTCGTTGCCGAGCTCCACGCGGCCTGTTAGCATAAGTTCTCCTAGCCATCCAGTGACCTGTACTTGTACCGCCGGTGAAAGCCACTGGGCCAGGTGGAGTGCTACACGCCAATCAACCCAAGTTCCAGAATGATTTCCACCTTGATTTGACTTGACAAAATCCAATATGCTGATGTGAATATTGGAACTTAGTTCTTGTAAAAATTCTTCTGTTGAATCAAGTCGTCTATAATTTCCAAACAACTTGCCAGCGGCCCTGCACATCTGGGTAGCATTCACCATAAGCGTCTTGGGATCAACCTCGATGGTAATGCCATTAAGCACCAATGGTTTGCGGGCGCCATTAAGAGCAATGGCGGGAGGAGCATCAACAACAACGATAGCAGGAGGAGTATCAACAACGACGGCTTGTAGTTCCTCGATTTGAGCGTTTTCAATGCGAATATCAGCAATGCGTGCACGCTTTGGCGGCGGCGCCTCCGGAATGTTTTTGGCGATGGGTCGTTTTTGCCTGGGGATTCCCTGCCGAAAGCGTGCAATGTCGTTGATATTTTCCCCTAAATTGATTTGGACGCCATTTGTGGAAGCATGGCGCCGAATTCCTGCCTTTAGCGCGGTCACGTCTGTATAGCGCTTCAGGTAATTATTGCAAGTGGAGTAGGCCATGGTGGTCCAGTATTCAAAAATTGAAGGCATCTTCCTTTATTAGTGCAGGAAATTTAGGCAACAACCTAGCAGTACATGTCTAGGAAACGCGCACGCATTAGCGCGTACAGAGAAACATTTCTTCGTGGCCATGTATTTGGCGCGTGGTGTACTGCAATGCTTCCAGGTAAGCAAAGAGCTCTTCGCGCAAGCGAATTGCTGGGATTCCGTCATTTTCGCGCCAAGAAGCCCAGCTTTCTACGACGATAGGGGGGCTGTCTCTAGCAATGAGTTGTGTGGCGCCCCTGAGGACGTCCAGCTCGTGGCCCTCGACGTCTATTTTAATGAAGGTTATCTTGGGAGAGTCCGAGGCAAAGAGGCAATCGAGGGTGGTAGTTTCGACGGGCATCTGCGGGCAAGCGGCGTCGATAGTGGCAGAGAGGGGTTCAATGCCATTTCCGCCGCCGTCTGGCGAACGGAAAAAGTAGGTGGAAGATTTTTTTTCGGAGGAAAGGCAGCAGCGGCGGGCATCTACATTGGAGAGGTTGCGCAGGGCGAGATTTGCGCAAAGGTTGTTAAAGACGCGGGGGTTTGGCTCAAAAGCAAAGACGCGGGAAAATGCCCTGGAGAGGGCCACCGTCCAGGTGCCACAATGGGCCCCGATGTCTAGGGCGATTCCTGGGCCGCCGAATGTTTTGCACATCCAGTTGATTTGAGTGTGTTCGGGGAAGCAGTGTACCCAGTCTTTGTGGGTATCGCTGATAGTAAAAAAAAATTCAGGGTCGATGGATGAAAAGTTTTTTAGCTTTTGGTCGACAATATACATTTTTAATATGAAAAAGAATAAAATAAAATAATGTTTTTTGACACACTTTTTAAAAAAAATAAATAAAAAAGGGTTTTCAAAAAGTCTTTGGTATTATTGCTGTCCAAGTCGTGTTGTGCGACGGCAGTTGTGCGGCGGCAGTTGTGCGGCGGCAGTTGTGCGGCGGCAGTTGTTTTGCAAATAAAAGCTCGACATATTTTTCAAAAAATAATATAAATTAATGTTTTTTGACACACTTTTTAAAAAATAAATAAAAAAGGGTTTTTAAAAAGTCTTTGGTATTATTGCTGTCCAAGTCGTGTTGTGCGACGGCAGTTGTGCGACGGCAGTTGTGCGGCGGCAATTGTTTTGCAAATAAAAGCTCGACATATTTTTTTAAAAAATAATATAAATTAATGTTTTTTGACACACTTTTTAAAAAAAATAAATAAAAAAGGTTTTTCAAAAAGTCTTTGGTATTATTGCTGTCCAAGTCGTGTTGTGCGACGGCAGTTGTGCGACGGCAGTTGTGCGACGGCAGTTGTTTTGCAAATAAAAGCTCGACATATTTTTCAAAAAATAATATAAATTAATGTTTTTTGACACACTTTTAAAAAATAAATCAAAAAGGTTTTTCAAAAAGTCTTTGGTATCATTGCTCTCCAAGTCGTGCTGTGCGACGGCAGTTGTGCTGCAATTAAAAGTTACTATGTAAGAATGAAATTTATTACAGTATATTGTACGTGGCAGCAAAAACTTCCCGGTCAATTGCGGCAAAGTCATGTTTTTTGTAACGCAATATGTAATTCCCGGGATGCACATCAAGCAGAGAGCCCCAGGCCGTGGCAAGCTGTCCCTCCTCTGTGGCCACAACAGCCTGGACAGCAAGCGAATGTGGAATGGCTTTTCCATCCACTACCCTGTATCTTTTCATAAATTCCGTCGCAAGCACAGGGTATGGTGGATTCGCTACAGACAAATTGCTGCTTACAATCAATACGTGGTATTCATCGCCATTGGCTGCAGTACGCCCCAAGTAGCTCTGCTTTCCTTCCAGCGTTATAAGCTCGCCATCACACTCAGGAATTAAAAAGTCCACTGGAATGCCTTTTTTTGAACAAACAATTACGTCGTCGCCAAAAAGATTTTCAAGCGTTTCGTTGGAAAAAAGCGGCATTAAGTGTTTATTATATATATACTTATTGGGTTATGTTTTACTAAGCACACACTGGCCATTGCTGCTAGTCCCGTCAATTAAAATATTACTAGCCCTCAATATTGTCATTGAATCGTCGTAGTTTTCAAATTTAACCGAATATATTGAGGGATTTCCACTCACATAGCCACTTCCAGATGTCTTGACATCGAATTTAAGCGTGTTGTCATCGTTAACCATAAATTTTCCAGCACAGCCCTTGCCAAGTCCTGTGCTGTCGATTAATTGAAAGTCTCCCTGTATGGGTGCTCCACCTATAGGGCCACTGGTGGACACTCGTTCACTCATTGGAACTAAATTTGTTATTGTGTTGAATTGTGCTTCGCAGTGTTGATTGGTTCCACAGCTGTCCGAATTTGCCACACAAGATTTCATTGGAGTTGGATTTTTTGCGGCACAGGCAACCTGACACGCCTCTAGATTGGAGTAGAGGCCCTTGGCCGCATTGGGGGCTTCTTTTGATTCGTAGCAACCAATGTCGGAAGAGCAGCCAAAGGAAACCTGGCCGAGAGGGGCAGGCGGCAGCGGGCAAATAGCCTTGCATGTCCCCAGATTTGCAAAAAGACCCTTGGCCGCATTGGGGGCTTCTTTTGATTCATAGCAGCCAATGTCGGGAGAGCAGCCAAAGGAAACCTGGCCGAGAGGGGCAGGCGGCAACGGGCAGGTAGTCTGGCATGCCGCCATATTTGCAAAGAGGCCCTTGGCCGCATTTGGGGCTTCTTTTGTTTCATAGCAGCCAATGTCGGG
>Ga0315270_10000410_pt1 | contig 23737 bp, 19 predicted proteins | sample C1_bottom_MG_FD_204932 | JGI IMG/M metagenome (GOLD analysis project Ga0315270, IMG submission 204932) | Sediment microbial communities from Yellowstone Lake, YNP, Wyoming, USA - C1_bottom | ecosystem: Environmental > Aquatic > Freshwater > Lake > Sediment | place: USA: Wyoming | collected...
ATGAGCAGCACCAGCCCTTGACCGTCCGCTAATTTGAACGGCTTATTCTTTGGTTTGGCATTTCGTACTCGAACATCGTTTAAACCGGGTGCCAGTTTTGGCATTTTGAGCCTCCTTGATTTTCAGTCAGTTAGCTTTGAGTTACCCGTAAAAAATTATGAGCAAAACCTTTTTGGGTAACCAAAAAAAGTTACCCGTTAAGTTACCCGTAAAATCAGTGGATGTAAATAGACAATATTGGACGGTAAAAAACAAAGGCCACTGCGAAGTGGCCTGTTTTATTGGGGTTTGAATCGTTTATCTGGATTTCAGTGGATTGCTTAGGATGTTTATTCGGGTTTTCTTCTGGCACCATTCAAAAGCAAAATTTCCTCTCAAAAGGCGCATGATATAAGCCTTTGTGCATTTTTTATTGCCGCTTCTAGGCAATTTTCAAATCCCACATATTTGCTCACTTGTACGCACTTGCCCCATAATATGGCCCCCATATAGCCCCCATCAAGGCCCCCAAATGGCAACGATTGAAAAACGCGGATCAAGTTGGAGAGCTCAGGTGAAATGCAAAGGCCACCGCACCTCTGCAACATTCAGCACAAAAGCCGAAGCGTCAGCGTGGGCAGCAAAAACTGAGGCCGAGATAATAGCAGGAAAGCGTGGTGAAGTACCCAATAAAACTTTTGGCGAATTGCTGGAACGCTACCGGGATGAAGTCAGCGTCGTCAAAAAAGGCGAGCGATGGGAAAGGGCTCGCATAGGCCTGGTACAGCGTGATAGTTTAGCAAAAGTAAAACACACTCATACACTTTATTTGTGAAGGAGTACATCAAGGTATTCTACAACCAGAAGCGGCTGCACTCGACACTGGGATATATGTCACCGACTCAATTCTTGAGTGACTGGCTCACCACTCGGCAACAGAAAAAACTGGTAGCATGAAACCCACTGTTGGGATGACGAAAAACCGAGGGGGGGGTCAATGGACATAAACGAAAATGCATCTGTTGCAAAACTTTTGACAGAAATCATAATCTGGCTAAGCTTCTGCTTGGCTGTGTACATGGGGGGTTACCTGCTTCCGTATCTTGACAAGACTATCTATCCAGAATTCGGGATATGCCTCATCTTATACGCATCCGCAGGTACGGTGATCATGACCATCAAACACCATCACCCGCCTCCTACCATTAAGATGATGACAGGCAAAATCGATCTAGCTTGGGGAATTAAAAACCTGTACTGGGCTTTATGGTGGCCAACCTATCTAAAAAATGGGCAGTGATTTTCCCCCGGCTTTACGGCACTTTAGCTGTGCTCATTTAACACCAGCACCCGCTGCTGTAGGCACATGATAATGTCAAAGACTGAAAAGGACTATATTTTCTGGCCAAGATATTTGGCGTAGTTACGGGTCTGATTTTTTGGGGGGCGATATAACAACCTGTGTTGAGCCCACGAGAAACACCCAATCAGAATAATGCTTCATATTCTCAAAGGCCTTGTTCTCCATGCTGAAATTCGCTGTCTTGATGGGTTGCTCCTGGGACATGCTATGTACACCCACTATCCCTCCATTTGGTCCGAGAATCAAGCCCCATTTTGTGTCGCCTGTAATCGGATCGGCAAAAATCTTTCTAAGGTAGCGCTTAGTACCCGGCACTCGCGGGTCCTTCAACAAATCCTCTAATTTCAAGGGGTAGCGTAGCGCATTCCCTGAGGGTGTTTGCGTAAAATAAAGTCTGAGAGACTGGCGATACTGATCACCGATAAAAAGTAACTCGAGTTCTTTTTCACGTCTTAATGTCGTATGCCAGACTTCACTGACCGCAACCAAGCCTATTCCCATTACCAAAATCGTTAACAATAACATCAGGTACGCAGCGCCGATTTCACGTGCTTGCCAAAACCGTTTCACCCCCCGTCCTGACCTCTTCAAATTAATGCAGCTTGCCGTTATCCCCATGTTGATTGTCTGACCAATTACCAGTCAATGAACGACGTGCCATCCGCGGCCTTGCCCACCGCGCCACTTTTGATATCAAATACGCTGCCTTTTTCTACGTCCTCAGGCGCAACAATGATCCAGGTAGTCGTGCTTTCTGTTATGGGGTCGATAGGCAATTTCCGCAGATATTTTTTGGTCACTAGCATTTCCAGAGAGTCTGGGTATTTTCCCGTATCCCCATAATATTTATCCAGTGACTCGCGTGTCAAAGCAAGATTTTGACGCAATACTGTTTCTTTGGATCGTTCCAGACTACCGAAATATCTTGGTGTGGCGATCGTTAACAGTAAAGCAATAAGTGCCATTACTACCAGCAATTCAACCAGCGTGAATCCCAACTGCTGAAATCTCATCCGCATTTGATCACCAATCCCTGTAGGCTAATCCATTCATACCTACACCAGAAGCATGAGAGTAAACATCGTAAACGTCTTCCCCGGCATCTGGCGCATCGGCACTACTGGAGTAACTGCGCAAACCCCACTGTTTTTCTGCACTGCTTTCATTTTCCAAAGAAAAAGGATCCCTGGGAATGCGCCTGATAAAATATATCCTTCTCTTGGCACTTGGGCTTCTTGCATCATCAACACCTTCCACCAAGATACCCAAATTGGGCGGGTATCCGGATACTGTAGGTGAATGAAGAATATGCCCCTCCAGCACTGCTGTCCGGTATGCATCTATCGCGCCGCGAATCTCGCGCAATGCCGTTCGTAATTCCTGTTCCTTGCCGCGCTGCACCACCAACTCCATCATCGGCAATACCACACTGGCCATCACACCCACGATGGCTATCGTTACGAGCAACTCAATAAGCGTAAAACCATTATTTGAACTGTGTATTTGACTCATTATTTCAGCAGTAAATTGTGCGGATCAGGTGTCTTGACCGTGATAGATTTTCCTGCCGAACTTATAGACTTGACTTGGGAGATAGAAACCGGTGATTGAGGATTTGCAGAAAGCACATCAAAATTTAGCGTCAAAATACTGCCTGATCCTTTCGCATCCTCTTGACCTGGTGGCTGTGCAATATCAATCGTAACTTGGCCGCTCCCCTGATCCACTGTCTTGGTTAGAATTGGGCTTGAACCACCCTGCTTCCAAAAACCTCCTCCCAAAACCTCATTGAACTTAAGTGCAGCGGGATCAAAACTCACTAATAATGACAGCGCACCAACACCAGAAACCGACTGGCCATTCAAGGTGAGATTTAGCTTGGAACCCGTTTTTGCTCGTACAGGTCCCAACCAGGACATCACCAAGCTTGGCACTTCCTCTGTCGCCACACCTGCAGGCATCAGGCTCCCGGATACAGCCGGCAAATTCAATAGGGACTGCGGCTGTCCTTGAGGTATAAGCTGCGGCTGCGGCTGCGGCTGCGGCTGCGGCTGAGACTGAGGTTGTGGCCGCTGCGCTTTGGTTGACACAGAAGATTCTTCACCGATTGTTTTGAAACTCACACTTTTACTACTCAGTGTAGCTTCAGTGCCGGCCCAGAATTCAATTTCACTAGCCTCTGGCAAGCGAACATTCCCAACGATACGCGGCGTGATTGAAAGAATAATCTCCGTTTTGATCGCTTCATCACTATGGCTTGAAAACAACCGACCAAACAGTGGTATTTCTCCAAGCCCTGGAATCTTGCTGGAACTATGACGATCATCGTCACTTATCAACCCCGCCAATACCTGAGTTTCTCCGTCCTTCAGACGAAGTGATGTCGTTGCATTCCGAGTACCAACCTGGTAGGCAAGTGTGAATCCTGAGGTATTACTACCAACCTGAATTGCACGCACAATCTTACTAACATCAAGGTTGATCTTTATGCCCACTTCCCGGTCGGCATGTATATCCGGCTCCACTTCAAGCTTTATTCCTACGTCCAGATAATTAACAGTGCTGTTGGCAGATGTCGTACCGCCCGCTCCCACTTGTGTTGACTGAGAAATAACCGGCACCCGATCACCAATCAGGATTTTTGCTTTCTCCTTGTGGCGCACCCGAATACGCGGACTTGCCAGTACATTAACGTCATCATCCTGCAGCTTCAAATTGATACTTGCACTGATAGGACTAACCAACAAACGATCACTATTGATGTTACCAAGATCGGTCAATGTCAAACCGGTAGTACTGCCAGCTGCATTGGTGGGTGTAAGGGTTAACTGGCTGGGGTAATTGATGCCAAGCTCAGAAAGTCGAGATCGATCTACTTCAATTACTTCAACTTCGAGCATTACCTCAGGATCAGAGCCATCCTGATCAGCAATTATTTTTTCTGCAAGACGGATAGCTTCCGGAGTATCTCGCATGACCAGAGAGTTGGTTTTCTCATGAACAAACAAATCCTTGGTCTTCAGCAAAGTCTTAATCATAGTCAGCATGTGCTTGGCATCGGCGTTCACAAGGTGGAAGCTTCTGATTTTCAATTCCTGATATTCTTTAAGTTTCGCTGGCGTGTTAGGGTAAACAAATACGCTATTTTCATTCAGAATCTTTTTCTCAAGCTGATTTTGCAACAAGATAATATCTATCGTGTCTTCAACAGAAACATCTTTGACTAACACTGAAGTCTTTAAATCAGCCTTAACATCGCGGTCCATAAGAATGTTAATGTCACTAATTCTCGACAATGCCTCAAATACCAGCTTGAGGTTGGCATCACGAAATTGGAGATTGACTGGTTTTTTGAATTTGGACTGAAGTGAAATGGAGTCAGTTCGCTCACGACTTAATTTTTCTTCAATTTTTCTTTGCAAGAAAAGCGCTTTTTCATTTTTTGAATTCACCTGCAAAATTGACCTGAGTACTCCCTGCGCAGTTTCAATATCCCCTTTTTTGACATAATCCTCTACTGAAACAAGCATGACTGAATGCCGTTTTTCCATTTCAAAATCTGCCAAACCTAATTTGGCACGACTATTATTAGGGTCAAGCTTTAGAATTCGTTCATATATCAATTTGGCCTGATCGTTCTGCTCTGCGGCTCTTTTACTGCTTGCATTGGCAAGCAATAGATTCGTCGTCTGTTCAAGATTGCGACTATAATCGGAACGATAAATAGAATTCTTTGGACTTGATTCAATCGCTTCAGATAGTTTTTTCAGGCCTTCCTCGTAATTCCCTTTTTTCATAAGATCTAAACCATCTCGGTTCGGCGCATATCCGGTGCAACCGGTTAGCATCACAAACAGCAATAGCATTAGTCCGTTGAGGCCAATTAATTTTAAATTTTCGAGCATATTCATAATTCTCTTCTCATCTGTTATTTTTTTGATGAATTTCCACTGCCAGAAAATTCGATGGTTTGCGAAATACCAAGCGGCAAATAAACTATTTCCATTCTATTCTCGTAAATTTTCACAACTCGATATGTACTATCGAGATTAACTCCTTCAGCAGCGGTATATATCTTGCTGTCTCTAACTAACATAATAGTTTTTTTGTTGCCGTCTTCAAAACTCCCGAAATAATTAAACGGCATAGGCGGCGCAGTCGGGGGTGGGGGTGGGGGTGCAACCGGCTCTGGTGGCGGAGGTGGCGCAACTTTTTTTGGCACTGGTTTAGGCAAAACAGGTGACGCAAATGGATTGTTTTTCTCCATGGTTGTTTTTTCCCGAACCAATAAATCCAGCCTTAAATTATCCACCGACTCTGTGATATTTTTCACCCCTGCATCTTCAACAGATTGATTCATTTCAGTTCTGCGCGCACCTTTTCGCTCTGACTTGGAAGCAACAGGCTCATCATCTTTTTGCACCATAGTCCAGACAGTCAGCAGGATTGTGGCAATACCAGCGAACCATATCCATGAATTACGCCCCCCCTTACTCATGTCTCCGGCCCCAGATGCAGCACTAAGGTAACGGTTGCATCAACTGCTGAATCATCGACTTTTTTGCGTTCAAACAACACTCTCTCCAAAGAAGCGGTTGGTATTTCCCGCAACACTCGAACCAGAAATTTGTGAATATTGGAATAGCCACCTCTGAGTGGCAAAGTAACCTGGTACCGTGTCAATTTCCCTGTAATGGCGCTACTTGCCTTGTACTCTGCCCGATCAAGCTTCAATCCCTCATCTGCAGCGGCATGATAAATTTTCTCGAGAGATTCAGGCACGCTGCTACGTAAAGGAAAAGCCCGATAAAAGATGGCCAACTGTTCAGATGGATCCTTTGATGCATCAACCGTACCTCCAAGTTTGATCGCAGGTTTGGCTTGCTGCTCAACCTTGTCACGCAACATCTGCAATTTTTGATAACCTGGACGCAGTGTCGAAAAATACAACACCAGGCACATAACAAAAATTCCGATGCCGACAATACCAAGCCAGCCCAGTTCCAACAAGCCGGCACGCGCATACCCGCGTATCCGTTCGGGCGGAGTATTGCGTAAGAAAATTATTGCCTCGGCAATATGCTGCAGAATTAATCCAAAAAACTTAATCACCGCCTCTAAAACTATTTTTATCTTGGGCATGAGTTATTTATCCAGCCAATCAGCAGTGATAACAAAACGCACAGGTTTTTGCGGATTGTCGCTTTGAAGATTATGACTTTGCAGATATACCGCATCTAAAGCAGGTTGATCCTCCAGGCGTTTAACATACTCCAGCATGATGGAAAAATTCTTGGCCTCAGCACTGATTTTAACGTTTCTCTTTTCGGGTTCAGGAGCAAATGAAAGCAAGGCAACCCCCTCACCGTGAGCAGCTGCCACGGCAGCAAAGATGCTGTCCCACTTCATACCCAACATTTTCAACACATGATTAGCCTGCTTAACTTCTGCCGCCAGCGAACGGGGATCCCTTCTAACATTCAAACCATCTCCATGGGATGCAGCTTTACTCTCGAACTGACGCACGTTTTCCTCAAGCATCTGGCTTTCACCACTCACCTGACTATATTGAATAAGTATCAGCGCAAATAAGACGGCGGCAACAACACAGACGGCCACGCCCAACTTCGTCAGCTTGCTTGAATTACGTTGATAATCTAATTCCAGTTCACGCATCTGTTTATCCGTTTATTGAACCGCTTAAAGCCATTACCAGACTAGTGTCGTCTTCTGACGGCATATTGGAGGGTAAAGGTGCTGGCAGCTCAATAATTTTCCAACCGTTGATCGTATGCGAATAACCCATGTGTGGCGCATACAGATAAAGCACCTGTTCTTCAGCCTGTAGTTCGCTACTCCCCATATACGCCTCACGCATCAGGAAACGCGAAAACTCCTCCCAGCCATTCCCCAGTCGCACTGTTTTGAATTTTACCCACTTCCCCTGCTGCAATTGAGCCAGGCAAATACTGCCATGCTCGACCAAGGCAAACCAAGCATCCAATTTTCGTAGTTGCAGCTTAAGCTGATTGAATGCGCTCATCAGGTAAGGCTGCATTGAAATAAGACGCAAACCATGACGCTTGACCACCTCGTTGCATGCTACTAACAACTTCTCGTCAATTGCACTGGCCAACTGTGGCGCGCCTACTGTAGCCCGACTCAGACGCAATGCCCAGTTAGCTGACAGCGCGCCATAAGTCGTTTGAAAACAATGCCGAGTATAAGCCAGTTGCTGCGACTCATCGGTGACAAGATCACTCCAGGGCACTAGCGCATAGCGTACAAAATGATTCGACAATACGATGATAACATTCGGGTGATCTGCCGCGTATTGATGGAGCAGAGTATCCAGCGTCTGCAATGCGCCGGTCCAGGCAAAAGCCTGTGGATCAGAACTGCATGCGATGCTCTGTTTCGCAGTCACCTCGCATTTTATCCCCGTTATACCCAGGCTGCGCCGTACCTGCACCACCCCGACTTGTGAAGGGCTGAGTGAAACACGCAATTCGTCAGTTAACCAGCGTGACACGGTTTATCTCCTGTAAGGTGGTCTCGCCACGGGCAACTGCTTCTATCGCAACTTCGCGCAAGAAGCGCGTGCCATTTTTTCGCGCTGCCTCGCGAACCAGCCGCGTGGGTTGTCGTGCGACAATCAACTCACGTATTTCATCATTCAACTGCAGGATTTCACAAATCGCTTTGCGCCCCTTGTAGCCGGTGCCTCGGCATTGCCCGCAACCACTTCCTGCCTGAAAGTGCATCGTAGCAGCCACTTCTGCAGTCAAACCCGAATCGGCAAGCAATTGTGCGTCTGGATGAATTTCGGCTTTGCAGGCGGGGCAACTCATCCGCACCAGCCTTTGCGCCACTATCCCGTTCATAGCGGATACAAAACTGTATGGGTCAACGCCCATATGCATAAAACGGCCGATCACATCAAACGCATTATTTGCATGCACCGTAGTAAACACCAGGTGTCCGGTCAATGCCGATTGAACTGCAATTTGTGCAGTTTCAGAATCTCGTATCTCACCCACCATTATTTTGTCCGGATCATGTCGCAGGATTGAGCGCAAGCCGCGTACGAAGGTCAACCCCTTCTTTTCGTTCACCGGTATTTGCAGCACGCCCGGCAACTGATATTCCACCGGATCTTCAATGGTTATGATTTTGTCCAGCCCCAGATTGATCTCACTGATTGCCGCATACAGGGATGTGGTCTTGCCACTGCCGGTAGGCCCGGTCACCAGTACCATGCCGTATGGTTCATTAGAAAGCCTGCGTATCTGCGTGATGCTATGTTCGTCAAAACCCAGATGATCGAGACGTAAACCCTTCATCTGGTCCGACAAAGCCTTTTTATCGAGTATCCGCAGAACCGCGTCTTCCCCAAAAATACTGGGCATGATGGAAACACGAAAATCGACTTCGTGACCCCGTACCGCCACCTTGAAACGACCATCCTGGGGTACGCGTCTTTCGGCGATGTCCAGCTCGGACATCACCTTGATGCGCGATATGACCTGCTCGGCCATTTCCGCACTGGCCGCCAGACCCACTGTACTCATCACACCATCAATACGATATTTAATAACCAGGCCATCAGGGCCAGTTTCAAGGTGTATATCGCTGGCCTCAGCCTTAAGTGCGTCATACATCGTGGAGTGCACCAGTTTGACCACCGGGCTGGTGTCCTCGGCGATAGACTTGAATGACAAATGCTCGACATCCTGTCTTTCAACCTTCTCCTTCTCATCTCCACTGACCAACTCGTCCATGGTGCGCAAAGTGTCTTCATGCCGGGACAAATAAGCTGTTACATCGGCACGACCAGCAAGTTGCCAGGAGAAAAGCCGGGCGATTCTTTGCTCAGCCCAAGCCTGCACTTCTTCATTAAACGGGTCGGTGATGGTCAGAATCAAACTGTCAGCCGCATCTCGCAGCAACAGACATTCTTTTTCAACCGCTTCGGTATATGAAAGCAAATCAAAAGCAGGTTGCAAGCCGTCAAGATCAGACATCGTGGCGACCGGATAGTCCAGACTGGCTCCCAAAGACCGTATGAAATTTTCCCCACTTAAACCCGAGTGTTCTTCCAATACCTCCATTAACCTTTGGCCTGAGGCAGCCGCTACTGACCTGGCCTTCCTCACTACGGCGGGGCTAATTTGATGGCTGGGCATCATCGAAGAATCCGTGCGGTTCACTGTATGCTCCCGGCAAGTTCAAAAATAGGCAGATACATCAATATCACGATACCCCCCACCATCAAGCCTATAAACACCATTAAAATAGGTTCAAACAGCTTGACAAATCTTTCCACCCAACGGGAAGTTTCCTCGTCGTGAAAGGCCGCGATACGTTCCATCATTTCTCCCATTTGACCGGTACGCTCTCCTACTCGCAGCATCCGCCCCGCTACCGGCGTACTTAAATTATGCGCTTCCATCGCACGGGAAATCGACATGCCTTCGCGGATTGTGGTGGTGGCCTGATTCAACTGTGCACGCATCCCCGGTTGCAGCAAATCCGTCACCATCTGCAACGCCGGGACGATCGCAACCCCGCCGCGCAACAACATGCCCAGCGCGCGATAGAAGCGCGCCAATTGATAAACACGCAAGCGCGCGCCCAGCGCGGGAATATTCCACAATGTTTGTGTCAACCAGCGTTTACTGGCTGGCCGGGTCAGCGCGTAAATGATCGATACCAATAGCATGATGCCGGATAGCAGCAGAAGTCCCCCGTGTTCTTCCAGCAATTGACCCCAGCGCATCAGCAGTCGGGAAAAAAGCGGTAAATCCGCATTTATATCCGCATAGATACGGCTAAAGCGCGGCACCACATAGGCCAGTAAAAACAAGGTCACCAACATACCCACGCCCATCAGCATCATGGGATAAATGGACGCGCTGACGACATGGCGCTTAACCAGATCGAGCTGAGATTGATAGGCAATGAAACGCGCCAGCGATTCCGGTATATCGCCGGTTTTTTCGCTGGCCTTGATACTTGCAATAAATATACCGGGGAAATGCTCTGGGAATTGCTGCAACGCAGTGGATAAAGTTTTTCCCTCATACAGGCGCGCAATAATATGCTCAAAAACTTTGCGGCTCTCCACTCCGTGTTCCTTTTCTGCCAAGGTCTCAAGCGCCTCCAGCAACGTCAGACCTGCGGACAGCAAAGACAGCAACTCCTGATTAAACAGGACCAGCGGGAAAGTGCCTTTGGACGAAAACAGCTTAAGGGATTTTTGTGGCGTAGCGCTCAGCACGGTGTAGCCTTGCGCCCGCATTTTTGCGGACACATCACCGTCGTCAGCGGCGTCCAGGGTCAGTGCTACCACCCCCTCCGCTCTGCGCATTGCCTTTATCTCGTAGCGCATCAATCAGCCTTCGACTTCATTGGCAACATTACCAATTACCTATATCTGCAGCCTCTGCAGAGCCACCCGGCTGCCCATCCTTGCCGTAGGACAACAGATCGAAATCCCTTTTCTCGCCTGGAATTTTATACTGGTAGGGATGCCCCCATGGATCCAGCGGCAGACCTTTACTAAGGTAAGGCCCATCCCACTTGGGCTCATCGGATGGTCGAGTAACCAGTGCGTTCAGACCCTGCTGCTGATTTGGATAATGCCCCATATCGATACGATACTGATCCAGCGATTTCTCCAGGGAATCAATCTGTGCCTTGGCTGCCTTGATTTCAGATTTGCCGATCTGCGCCATATATTTTGGCGCGACATAACCCGCCAGCAAACCAATAATCACCATCACCACCAATAGCTCAAGCAGCGTAAAACCTGCAGCATTTTTGCTCTGTTGCATAACGCCGCCCAAGCTCTTCAACTGCATTTTATTCATAGTGATCTCCTGTGCCTATCCATAGCAAGGCGTATACATACTCCATCTTCAAGCAAGGTTCAAAATATACCATAGCCTATTTTTATAATCGAAATTGGATTTATTTCCAAATACTCAATTCGGCACAATCCAGTCTGTTACCGGCTCAACAGCATTGTTTTTCTGACGGGAATATTTGACCAGGTACGCTCCCTTGGAAGCAAAACGCTGCCCTGGACCCAAGCTAATGCGAGGATAAACCGATGTCACCAGGGATCGTCCAACCATGTCTTCAAGGCGCTCAATAAAGTAATCTCTGGAAAATTCGTCAAGCATATGGCTGATTGAATCGCCTACAACCATCACAGCAAAATAAGTGTTAGCCTGAATCTGCTCGTCGGCAAGTTCTATTTTTTTTGCACGCAGCCACAGCTTGGTACGCAATATATGTTGCGAAGTCTGATGGGGCAGAACATAGGGATAAATCAGATGGATTTTATCAACATATCTTTGCATAGATTTACCAAGCAATTCAGGATTTGCCACGATATTGCTACCCAACATACTTGCGGAAAGGAATACCTGTTGCGGGGAATATTCAGTTATATCCCAATTCACAATTTTCGCCAGATCTACCCCGTTAAGCCATATCACCAGCTTCTGAGGTTTCTTATCACGTAATATCCGCTGCAAGGTTTCTGTATCAATCTTGTCAGTAAAAGACCAATCAATAATATTTGCCGTAGCGTCCACTATATTCATGTTTTTACGAAAAACCTGCGCAGCTGCAGCGCCCAGCCTATCTTTTTCGTTAAAAACTTGCAGGATGTTGTCATATTTATCAGCATTGGCAGAGAAATATTTGGCCAAAACCTCTGCCTCCAGGGTCATACCACGCGAAAAATAAAACGAATAATAAGCGTTGTCAGTCACGGGTAAGTTCGAGTTCGGAAACATGCATGGAATTTCCTGCTGTTCACAAAAATCATGTAATGGTCTCCAATTGTCACCCCCAATACCACTCAAAAGCGTAAAGACAGGCTGCTTTTTGTAATACTGTTCAAGTTGCGCATTCCATCCCTCGTCCGGGCCTGTCAATGTCCAAACATGTAATACCCAACGGCGATAAGAACGGTATTCAGCCTCCGTACCAACAGTACGCCTTCTGCTTTCAGAACGACTACCTCCATTTTTATCTGCAAAGAAAGCATTCAATACATCCAGCATCGCTTTCAATTCCTGAGGCTTGGCTCCTGGCATAACAACAGTTGCGAAATGTATCGCTTCATCTTCCACACCAGGATCCGAGTGAGAAGATAATTTATTTAAATAAGCCGCTAGTGCAGCAACCTCTTTGTCATTAAACACATACCGTGGCATCAAACGATTCAGCGTGTGTCCGCCATAATCCACACCATCGCGAAGTACTTTGGCAAATGTTTCCTGTGTATATTCAGCACGAGTTGAGGCGGGAGCGTACAGCGCTCGTTTGTGCAGCTCTGATCTTACTGGTGACTTTTCTGCCGGAAATATATATTTCCCGGCAATAGGACGAATATTGCGTGCACCTTCGCTCCCGCCCAGGCCACTTTTACGATGACAGCCAATGCATGCAGCCTGCCTGCCTTTTAAAGTCACTTGTGCAGCACTTACACCCTGCAACACTGCGCCGCCTTCAAGCAAACCTTCCTGATAAATACGTCGGCCTATTTCAAGCAAAGAAGCTGAACTGCCTGTGGTAATTATTGATTCTGCTGCAACTGCGCCAGCCGATAAACTCAAGAAGCAAATAATCAGGAGGTTATTCATCTGGATTTAATACAAGCGACTTAGTGGACCGGCAACTTGTTTAATTCTTGAATCAGTTCTTCAGAGCTGGAGAGACCCTCAATACGCACCCATTGATTTGAATTCGCGCCGCGAAGAAAAGTCAGTGGAAGATGATTCATCTTGCCGCCACGATATGAGTCAAAGGCTTTTTGCACAGCAATAGAGTTGTCCAATGTCCCTGTAAACAAATGCCATTGCGGCCCACCCGCAAACTGCTTCGCATATTCCCTCAATTTGGCGGGAGTATCCTGCTCTGGATCTATCGAGATGGAGATCAGTTGCAACTCTTTGTACTTATTCCCCAATTGGGTTGACACCTGAGAAAACGAAGAACTCATAATCGGACAGATGGCGGTACAGGTTGTAAATATGAAGTTCAGCATCACTGGCTTTTCTGCACTGATGATTTCAGGCAGCAAACTCTCCTTACCCTCACTATTCACCAGCTTTACCGCGGGCACTTCATAATAGGCAAGTGTGCGCACGATAGTTTTAGGTTCAGCCATATGATGATGGTGAACATGCATATCTTCCGCACAAACTACAGCCTGATGCACGAACATTAAAGCGACGGTCATACCTGAAGCGAACACTTTCACGCCAGATACTTTATATTGCATGGTACTCATTTTTATATTCACCTGGCATCCCCTTATCTCACATTAACCTGCACAGACGCCGTTCTGGATTGCGCACCGCGGGTATCTTTCACACTGTAGCCAAACGACTCGACACCCTTAAAACCTATTGCGGGCGTATAGCTGATAATACCAGCAGAATCTACTGTCAGCTTGCCACCCTTATTGGGTTGAGTGACTATTTTTAATGTGCCCGGATCAATTTTGTTGGTCGTGTCAAACTCGGCATCCGGATCCACATCATTTTCAAGCACATTAATTGTCGATGCCGAATATGTCACGGCCGGCAAACGTACTCGCGCATTCACAACATCATCAACAGCCTTTGGTGCACGGTTGGCGACAATCTTAAGTTGTACGACGGCATCATTACTCGTCAATTCCCCGTCACTTGCTTTATATGTAAAGGTGACAACCCCGGTAAAAGATGGGTTTGGCGGAGAATAACTAAACGAACCATCGATTTTTCCTTCCAGCCGGCCAATTGAAGGCAAACTATAATTTACCGCTTCCAGCTTGGTCATGTCTGCATCCGTGTCATTCTTTAAAACCCCCCCGGGGGGGACATTCAATACACTTGCTTGCGGCAACGTAAAGCTGTCGCTCACTGCTACCGGTGCTTCATTGATTTTTTCCACCGCCACCATAAAAGTTTGAGTCGTGAATAGTTTGGGTGCATCTGTCACCCGCACAATCACTTTTTGATTACCGAACTGTTTTTTATTTGGGCTCCAGCTTATAAGACCGGTCTCATTAATAGTCATAGCCTCAGGCGCAACATCCAGAGAAAAAACGTGCTCTGCTTCAGTATTCAGGGTGACCTGATAGTTATAAATCTCACCTGGTTTGGCAACTTCTATCGGCGAAGAAGTGATTACAGGTAAACCTGCGACACTACTTACCTCATCATCTTTAGAAGTATTTTCGGGCTTGATAGGCTCCGCGCCATCATTAGCTGGCGCAGCACCATCTTGGGCGGGAGGATTTCGCTCTTGATCTACCCCTGACGTGCCCCCGGTATCGACCGAGGTTGCATCGGGAATGGGCGTGAACGAAGATCCCTTCGTGGGACTAATCGGGAATTGAGGGGCCGGCAAGGTCAAAGTACCCCCTGCAGCAGGCAGCACGTTTATCGTTACAGTTGCGGCAGCACTGGTCAACGCGCCATCACTGGCCTGATAAGTAAAAGTTACAATGCCAACGAACACTGCAGTCGGCGGGGTATAGACAAAAGACCCATCCCCGTAACCCGACAAGATACCCGTCGTAGCGCTGCCATATTTCACCACAACCAGGTGATTTGAATCTTTGTCGGTATCATTTGCCAGCACACCAGGAGCAGGGACAGTAAGGCTAGATCCCTGCACGATCAAGTAGGTATCATCATTTGCCACAGGAGCATTATTATCATTCTCCACAGCCACGACAAAAGTATGCAATACATATAGGCCGGTAGTATCGGTGACACGCACTGTTACCAGTTGTTGGCCCACCTGATTACTGCCGGGTATCCAAAAAACCTGCCCGCTTGCACTGATGCTCATACCGGGTGGAAAAACATCCAGTGTAAAAATCAAACTGTCCCCATCGGCATCCGAAGCAACAACCTGATAAGAATAAGACGCACCCTGCATGGCCACCACTGGCGGAAAAGAGGCCACCACCGGAGTACTACCCGGCGGTCTGTTTGTCAGCGCCAGCAAGGCCGCCTTCGCATTCAGCAAGCCCGCACCATAATTATTGTCCGCGCCTGCGTCGCCCAAATCTTGTGTAGTTTGAGTAAGTGATAATTCAAGTTCTGACACTGTCAAACTTGGAAATTTGCCAGCCAGTATTGCCAGCACACCGGCCACATGTGGCGTTGCGAAGGAAGTACCACTTGCATAGGTGTAACCTATAACCGCGCCCGAAGTAAGATCCGCTGTATATATACCGTCCCCCGGCGCAACCAGCGTGGGAAAAACACCATTGGTACAGGGTGAAGCGCCGCGGCTGCTAAAACTCGATATATCAAGTGTGGAACCTATAGAACCCGATGACATCACCCCCGCACTATTCGCCGGACTGACGCCGGTAGCCGGTGCCGGACCATCGTTTCCCCCCGCAAAAACCACCGCGATATTCGCGGCTTTCAGCATGCGAATATCCGTATCAAACTCAACATTGCATTTGTTATTTGTGCCGGGCAGTCCCCAGGAAGCATTTACTACATCAGGCGCGTCTTGTGTGGCCGGGTTGTTATCGGGATCCAGCAGCCATTGAAATGCGGCATGGATAGCACTGTATGTACTGGTGCCGTTGTCATCAAATATTTTTGCCGCAATATATTTTGCATCCGGAGCAACACCAATTTTTGCACCGCTGGCATTGCCGCCAACCAGTATACCCATCACCTGTGTGCCGTGCCCGCTGGCATCATGAGGATTAGCATGTTGTCCGCTCGGATCAAACCAGCTGTTGCTGCCACCCCGCCATTTTCCCGCAAGATCGGGATGGTAGATATCCACGCCGGTGTCCATAGTGGCCACCACGACACCCACCCCTGTGTTGCCTGCCGCCCAAACATCAGGCAGTTTAAGCGCATTTAAATTCCATTCCGGGACGGCACCACTGCTTGATGGCAGAGGTGTTGCAAGGGTAACGATTTCATCTTTTCGAACACTGGCTATGCCGGGCAGCGCAGCCAGTTCATGAACCTGATCTGCCCTGAGCTTGATAACCAGTCCGTTGACAATCCATATATCCTTAAGGTGTTTTAGTCCATGCTTTTTAATATGTTTTTTGATACCGGCTTGACTGAACTCGGCATGTTTTTTCAGCGCCTTAACCAAATCGCCGTTTCGCTTGCTACGGTCACGCGCGCTATGCAATTCGGGACGTTCCATCTGATTAAGCGTAACAATTACCGTAATTTCATCGTAAGGGGCGAGTTGTTCCAGCTCGCGTGCAAGCTCGGTATCCAATTGCGCGAAAGCAAGAGATACAGGTGCCACTATCAACAGCAGGAGTAACCGTGTCAGAAAACAAGTAGGGGGAAATATTTGCCGCATCAGCACTCTCAAAATACGTCCAGCAACCCAAAAAAAATATCAGGCAACAAGATGGGTTGTAGATTAATGAATAATCAAGTTTTCGATCCTGGTATCGCCCACAAACAGGTTGACCTTATCGCCTGCATGCAAACGATGACCGGGATTGGCAAACATGATGAAGTAGTCGCGTTCTTTTGCAACATCATTGTTTCGTGGAAGCTGCCGCAAGCTACCTACCTTGGGTGTATCCGGAATTTCAAGTTTGGCTCCGTTCGCTTCCACGATCAGATAAGGCTTTACTTTTTTATCCATCAATGGCGCCGCTTTCTCGGGATCCACCACACGGTAACGCAGATCTAGCATGTAACCCGCCGAAGACAATACCAGTCCATGAATACTAATTCCCAGACTCTCAACATTTCGTTCACCCGCAATTTGTCTTCTCGCCTGAGCATCCGCTACAGTTGCCTTGTGACTTGCACAACCCGCGTTCAAAGCTAGTATTAACAACATGAAGCAGACATCGCTGCGCCGTATAAATCCTTTTTTGCCAGTGTTAGTCTGCACGGTTTTTGCTCCAGTTAAAGTGCCCTCAAATCAAAAAAAGTATGTTGTCGGACATCATCTCCATCCCTTACACCAACGTTCACACAATACCGCATAAACAAACTGCGACAACAGTTGAATTAATCAGTCTTGACACCTGCTCGAATGATTTTACATTAAATATCACCCGAAAAAAAAGGAGCAGGTATCACCCTACTCCCTTATTAGTGAAACCACTAACTTACGGCCCTACTGTCACCGTTACTTGCGCCGCTACCGATTGCAAGTTACGTGTATCGCTCACTCTGTAGGAGAAGGTTTCTGTTCCAACATAGTTAAGCGCTGGTCTGTAGCTTATTTTGCCAGTATTTGCACCAGAAGTTACTACCGTTACAGTGCCACCATGATTGGTCCCAGTAGAGATAGTGACTGTGGCTGGATTGATCGTATTAGTAGAATCAATCCCTGTATCCGGATCAGAGTCATTAGCCAATACGGGTATAAGCACGTTGGTATATGTGTTACTTGTCCTCTTTGCTGCTGTGGCAGTATCGGCTACGGTCACCGGAGCGCGGTTTGCCAGAACAGTAATTGTTACCGTTGCAGGGCTAGCGCTGCTCAGCAGACCATCACTGGCTCTATAAGTAAAACTGGCAGTACCCACTGCGCCAGCTGGCGGCTGAAAGTCAAATTTTCCGCTTGAATTTGAGTGTAGAGTACTTCCAGCCATTCCCGTTAGCGCAGTAAAGTTGACAGCAGACAATATCGTACCCGCGTCAGGATCAGTATCATTGATCAGTACACCCGGTGCATTTACTTTCAAACTATCATTTTTACCACCCTGATTGACCATCATGGTATAGGTATCAGCCACGGCTACGGGTGCAGTATCTGTCACATTAACTGTCACCGTTGCTGGCGGGCTGGTCTTCAAACCATCGCTGGCCTGATAGGTAAAGGTTGCAGCACCCAGGAAACCGGGCGCAGGTGAAAAACTGAATGAGCCATTCGCATTGCCCACCACAGTACCAGTTGATGCTCCGCTGAAGTTGACCGCAGACAATGGATCTGCATCCAGATCAGTATCATTGATTAGTACGCCAGCTGCAGGGATAGTCAGTGTGGCTGTATTAGCCGTAGAACCCGGACTTACCTGAGCCAATGTATATGTGTCTGGATTAGCGACTGGAGGATGATTTTCCTGAACGACAACATTAAACGAGCTGTTTACAAATAATCCAGTTGTATCGGTCACTCTGATTGTCTCTGTACTGCTTCCTATTTGCGTACTTCCCGGAATCCAGGAAATCAATCCGGTAGAGTCTATGCTCATACCAAAGGGAAATGTATCAAGCGAGTAGCTAAGCGGATCCAGGTCAGGATCGCTTGCCAACACTTGAGCATTAAACAACGCACCCTCTCTTACATTGAATGTACTCCCTGCTGCCGGCGCAGTAATAACGGGTGGACTACCAACCTTGACGGCATTCAGATAAGCCATCATTCCGCCATCCAGATTGGCCGCATTATTCAGCCCCATTCTGCGATCAGAGATAACATATTTGGTATCAGCCCCCGAAGGAGTCTGCCCGACAAATATTGCGTCAATTGTTTTTGCCGCTGGCAACATGACCGTGTATTGAGAACGCGGATTGCCTGCCCAGGGATAAGGATTTCCGTCTTCTGCAATCAGCCTGAGATAGCCACTGCTGATCATCGGCACACGGGTACGTAAACCGGCATTGAGGAAACGCACCAGGGTGCGCTCACCCGCCTTGGGGCTGGCAAGCGGAACCTGGCTGCCGGCAAATGCCTGACCATTAATCAGGTAATATTTTGGATCATAGTTCAGCGTACTGGTGGGACCTGCAGGCGTACCATAAGTACTGTTTGCCACGGCAGTATGCAGCGCCGGGTCAATCTCGCTGAGCAGCATGGTCACTGCGCTTGCGTAGGGCACACCAACATAAGCTTCTGCAGGTGTAGTTGTTGTGACTGCAGCAGTGTCACTGGTCATCGCACCATACAGCCCCATTTGCACTTGCACTTGCGGATGTGTACCGCTCTGGTAGAGATAAGTACCAGGCTTGACCGCAGGCCAGGTGTAAACTGCTTCACCGCCACTGGCGGCTGCTTCCTGGGTGAATGAACGTACGCGCTGAGCTGGAGAAGTTCTCGGGCCGGAGGTACCATCCGTCCAAACGGGTGTCATCGTGGTGATCTGGCCGTTGATTACCAAGGAAACAGGTTCGGACAGAGTGTTTTGCACATGCACGATCAAGCCAGTGGTATCACCTACTGGCACAACAAGCGCCGGTCCGGGTACGGTAGGTGCAGCGCACACCGCAAACGAACCCGCATCACACAGGGCAAAGCCCCACATAGGTACACTAACCGTATCCGGCATGGTCACATTGAGCGTGCCTGTTTTGAGCCAGTATTCCGCTGAAAGCGTCGGCCCACTTATCGTAGCCAGCGCCAGCGCCAACAGTGCATTGCTGGCTGACATCTTCTTTGTCATTTTGCAGTTCATAGTAATATCCCCTTCGATTACGGAATCGTCACGCCGTGCGGTTCAATGACGACCATGGTCATCATACCGCCCGGGTAAATATTATCGTTTGTTATTTCACGCTCGGTATGCGAGTGCCACATATGGAAATAGCCACCAAACAAGTTTTGTTGTATCTGTCCGGGACGAGGTGCTTCGCTCTGGCCCAGGAAGGGAGTCCCGCTGTATGCTTCACCATCAGTGCGATCAAGCACATTGGGCAGGGTCAGCGCTACACCCGGCTTAATCTGCGGGAATGGCAAGCCATGGTCGGCAGCAGATTCATTTGGCTGCAGCGGATCTCCCGGCGCATGACCGTAAATATCATAACCCAGACCTTTTCCGGTCCACTCAAAGGTTGCGTCATACGTCTGACCTGGAATGGTCTGTATCGTGTAATTTGAAGTAGCGAGATCCGGCCCCCTTCCTGCAGCACTTTCCAGCATACGTCCATCACGCGCGATCAAGATGGTGTTATTACCATGGGTGTGGAAGGGATGCAGATCACGACCGCTATGCACCACACGCATTAATAATTTCTCACCGGGATGCAAACGTGGCACACAGTTGTAAGGCTGGTTGGGCAACCATGGTACATTGCTTTCAAGCAAGGTATCAGGCGCAGTACGGCCATTAATAAACCACATCGTTGCCACCCAGGCGCTCATATCCACAGTGGGAGCAACAAGCGGGTTCACCAACATCTGGCTTTCCACCAGAGCATGAATTTTCGGATCCATCTCTGATAGCAGAAATAAATACTCATAATTGAATGCCGTTTTGACGTGGCCATAAGCCTGATGCAAGGGGTCTGCCACTCTGGGGCGAACAATCAGCGCACCAACCAGCCCCATTTCAACCTGCAATTCCTGCTGTGTTCCGCTCTGATACATATACGTACCCGGTGCGTTGGCAATAAAGGTATAGCTGACACTTCCTGTCAGTGCGTTCGCTTCCCTGGTAACCAGGCCAGCAGAGCTGGCACCGCCAAGACCATTACTGGCAACGACATTGCTTTGACCCGGAAAGACCATCGATACATTAACCGGAAGAACATTGCTGAGATTAATCGTTACCGTGTCGCCCTGGTTCACGATCAAAGTTGGCCCCGGAAACTGCATGGTTTGCGGGCTGCCTGCTTCAGAAAACCCCCATGCATAAACACTGTTTCCATCCGCCGTACTGATGTATCCGGCAGAAGCTTTCAGGTTGAAAACAGGTCCGGCGATGCCGTCGATCACGGCTTGCGCCGGGAGCGATAACAGCATGGCCATCATCACACTGGCTGCTTTTGCTAACTTGTATATAGACTGGTTCATTTAATTACTCCTCACTATGGCTAGAATGGGCCGTTACTTAATCACGATCTCAGTCATCATGCCGCCGTAATCCTGATCATTGTTGCTCAAATAATTGAGATTGGTGGTGTAAAGGAAATATGTCCCTGCCGGCACACCCTCCGCATCAATGATGACCTCAGTACCTTCACCACCCCCTAATGTCACTGAACTGGTCTGGTAATACAAGTCCTTACCCTTTACCCCAGGCGTAGCAGGATCAACCGGACCACGGGCAATTGCAGCACCACCACCCACCACTCTCATTGGCAGACCCAACGCAGTCACCGTATGGAAGTTGGTCACGTTCAGGTCGGACAACCTCAACAGCAGCGTATTGCCATCCTTGCTGCGGTCAAGTTCTATATACGAACTGACGGGTTGCGATTGATTGCCCGAATCTACGTTGGCGGGCATGGCATTAGCTGCGAGCACGGTGTCGGGATAGCCACGACCGTTAATCATCGCATAAGTATCTTTCATATACGCGAAGGGCAAAGGTTGTATAGCGACATGCAGCTCATGGAACACGTGATCCATACCACCCAGTTGCAGCGGATACATCTTGCTGTAACCGGTTGAGCCATCACCATCGTTGTACACGTACTTGCTAAAGTTCTTACCGGCATAAGTGAATGGCGTTCCATCTTGCGCAGGCGTTACATACAGATTACCCAACATACCCATTTGCATGTGCTCTGTTGCTTCCTGATGGCAGTGATACATATAAGTACCAGGATCATTCAGTTTGTAATAGTAGGTCAGGCTGGCACCCATATTGATACCGAAAGAAGCACCAGGCATACCATCAAACGCGGGTATCTGCTGCGGGAAACCATGGAAGTGCACGGTATGCGGATCGAACAGATCCGGACGCATAGCCATACCCACGTTAGTCAGTGTCAGATAGAACTCATTACCTTGTTTCAACTCGATGGTAGGAGCCGGGAAATTGGCCGCCAAAATACCCTTGTTGATCGCCTCATTCGGAGGAGTTCCGGTCAAATTGGAGAAGCCAAAGTTGTACAAGCTCTTGCCGTCTGCCATCGTAATAAAGCCATCACCGGCCGACAGGTGCATACAGGTCTTTTTAGGATCGAGCACGACCGGATTGCCATTTGCATCTATGCTGTCAGGAATCGCGTCACCATTAATATCCCCTGGGCACTGAACAAACACGCTGGTTTTCTGCGGTGTGTAATCAACAACCGGCACTATCGGTGGCGGAGCGGGTAACGCGGGTGCCGGCGGTGTTGCGCCGATACCAAAGGTTACCGATGCGAGCCTGCTTGGGAACAGTAGACTATAGTCGCCGTTAAGTGCACATGCACCACTGGCACAAGGTGCATACAGACCAAGCGGGCCGAAGCGCACATCGATGAAGTTACCACCCTCGTCAAAGGCCGGTGTCGCGCCCAAGTTAGTAATACCCTCAAGCACCAGTATGGTTTGGCCAGGTGCATTATTGACATATGAAGCAGCAAACGGAGGAACAAATCCAGCTGTAGTGCTTGTTTGATTATTGGTCCCGGTCAACGTGCCAGCTACACCAATTACGCCCAGATCGACATAAAGTGGATTTGCCGCAACCAGGCCAAATACCCTCGGATTGTTCACGTCGAGTTGCCAGTTGAATGAACGGTTATGCCACAAGATATTATCATTCAAGGTAGCTGGAGTGGAATAGGTACCCAAGAGAGCGGCACAAGCAAGATTATTTCCGCAGCTAGCAATTAATGACTGTGTATGTGCACGAGAAACTAAGCCTGCAGGTTGAGAAACAGAGCTGTTTGGATTGTTTCCCGTAAAGGCCATGGATGCAGTAGCCGTACTGTCGTTGTTGGCGATCGTGTTATTGCTGATATCAGCATACGCAACGTCCCAAAGTACGACACCACCACCGGCCAGACCCGCCACGTTATTGACGATTTTGTTGTTTTGCAGTGTCACACGATACCAATCAGAGTTATTACCCTTTGTAGTATCGGTGGCAATATCAAGACCGTTTACAAATCTCAAGCTGATACCACCACCATCACCCGCACCTGCCTGGTTACCCTGGATCAGGTTATTGGTAATACCGATAGAACCGGTACCTGCTGATGGCGCTGTTGTAAGTCCAGCTGCATTGGCAGTGAGTGAAGCCTGACCAGTAACCAGAATACCGCCGCCATGAACATCACTGCCCTGGAAGAACGACTGGTTAAAGATAATCGTATTGCTATCGATCAGACCATTGTGGCTGTGTCCAATCTGCCCGATACCACCGCCACCACCCATACTGAAGTTGCCGCAGATATAGTTTTTGCTGATAACGTAGTTGTCTGTACCGGCACTGATGCTGATACCACCGCCGACACTATCACCGATGATGCCACCGTTCTGGGTGATATGGTTATGGTGCACCTGTACATTATCGTTGGAATTATCCGTGTAACCACCACGCACATCCACCGCTGGATCAACTGCTGTATTGATCAGCTCCCGATGTCCGAAGCGAATACCACCACCATAGGTACCGGAGTTACCCACGATTTTATTATTGCTGATTTGCAAATATCTGGCATATCCGTTAACAAAGATACCGCCGCCACTATCCGCACCCGAGAT
>Ga0315270_10000412_pt1 | contig 23683 bp, 22 predicted proteins | sample C1_bottom_MG_FD_204932 | JGI IMG/M metagenome (GOLD analysis project Ga0315270, IMG submission 204932) | Sediment microbial communities from Yellowstone Lake, YNP, Wyoming, USA - C1_bottom | ecosystem: Environmental > Aquatic > Freshwater > Lake > Sediment | place: USA: Wyoming | collected...
GCACAGACCAAGGAACTGCTCTATCCATTTCGGCCAGAAATGCCGCACGTCGCGTCATCTTGCCAAACCTGTCAAATCCACCTGTGGAGAGCGTCGTCTGTTTCATCGTTCGGTTCCGTTTGTTCGTTCTTCGATGCTGACATTATGAATCAAAATCGTTCAGGACTTATTCAGAGATTCCCTAAGCATTGTAACAGGTGAAGTGCGTTTGACGTACCCAGTAACAATTTCAAAAACCAGTTTCAAGCATCAATTGCCATTGCCTGCCCTAGTGATAGAATACATAAAATATTGACATCTGAGACCTAATACAAACCACTCATATACTCACAAATGGTTAATCAAAAAGAAGACTTCCGCAATCGATTTAGGATGGAGAAAGAGTTAGGCAAGGGGGCCAATGCAGTGGTTTACCTTGCGTATGACAATTATTTACAAAAAGAGGTTGCACTTAAACTAACGCATTTAAGTCAGTTTGAAGATGATGAAAACGGTTCACGCAATCGCAGAATGTGGTTAAACGAAACGCGTCTTGCCGGCAAGCTCCAGCATCCCTTTATTGTTCACATCATTGAATCCGGCAACTCGGATGAGTTTGATTATCTGGTCATGGAATATGTAGAGGGCGGCACCTTGAGGCAATTTTCTACGGTTGACAACCTCCTCCCTCTCGACCGCCTGATCGACATTCTGTACAAGGTTTGCAATGCGCTGGACTATGCCAACATGATGGGTGTTCTACATCGCGACATCAAACCTTCCAATATCCTTATCGATAAATCAAATTCTGTAAAAATATCGGATTTTGGTTCTGCTTTTTTACTGAATTCCGATTTGACGCAGATTGACACCGTGGGAACATTGCCATTTATGGCCCCCGAACACTTTAGGCAATCACGCCCTACCATACAATCTGATATCTATGCAGTAGGTGTAATGGCTTACCAGCTATTGACCGGCACACTGCCTTTCAATGCCAATTCAAAAGATGCACTTATTTATCAAAAATTGCACGGCGAAGCCATACCAATCGAGAAACGTCGCCATGATATACCTCAGTCACTTCGTTTCGCTGTACACCGCGCCATGCATCCCGATATAGACCATCGTTATCGCTCCTGGAAAGAGTTTTGCAATGATTTGGCGGCTACAATTCCGCAGGTTGCGCAGCCCGATGACTCACGATTTAATAGCGCATTATTTGGTATTGTGCGTGACCTTGCATTTTTTTCCAATTTTTCAGACGTGGAAGTATGGGAAACCGTTGGTTTAAGTCGCTGGCTTCAAAACAACCCCGATGAAGATGTGGTGCAAGAAGGAGAGATCAGCAGCAGCTTTTACATTATCATCAATGGCGAAGTGGAAGTTACCAAATGCGGTGTTGTCCTGAGTAATCTTGGCACAGGAGAATGCTTTGGAGAAATAGCTTACCTTGACGAAGCACGCCATGTTCGCTTGGCAACAGTTACAGCCAAAACTCACGTTAACCTGGTTGAGATTAACGGGGAGGCATTATTACAGGCAAGCGACAGACTGCAAGCCTGCTTTGCGAAAGCTTTCCTCAATCTGATGGTCATCAGACTCGCTGCTGCCAATCGGCTCATGCTCTTGCACGAAAGTAATAAATAACCCATCCTTTCCCGAGCCATGGGCAATCCAAAAGAATCTTTTAGAACACGTTTCACCCTAAAACAAGAGTTGGGGCGTGGTGCCACAGGCGAGGTGCACCTCGCCTACGATAATTTTTTGCAACAAAATGTAGCTTTGAAATTATCCCGTCTCCAACATTTTGACCACAATGAAGATGGCGCACGCAACCGTAGAATGTGGCTCAACGAAACAAGGTTGGCAGGCAAGCTCAAACATCCTTTTATTGTTCAGGTAATTGAAGCGGGTAGTACCGATGAATTTGATTATCTTGTGATGGAATACCTCTCCGGTGGCACCCTTAAAGAATTTACCACTTTTGACAAATTGCTCTCATTAGATCATGTGGTCGATATCCTCTTCAAAGTTTGCAATGCACTGGATTATGCCCACAAGATGGGTGTGTTACATCGTGATATCAAACCATCAAACATTTTACTGGGTGATGATAATGTCGTGAAAATTTCAGATTTCGGCTCTGCTTTTCTGGTGAATTCAGACCTAACCCAAGTTGACACCGTCGGCACCCTGCCGTTTATGGCACCAGAACACTTTCGAAAGTCTCGCCCCACGATGCAGTCAGATGTTTATGCGGTGGGTGTGATGGCCTATCAGTTATTGACAGGCACGCTTCCATTTGATGCAAAAACCAGTGAGGAACTCATATATCAAAAACTCCAGGGGGAATCACTACCCTTAGAAAACCGGCGGCAGGATATTCCTCAGCTGTTGCGTTTTGCGGTGCATCGTGCAATGCATGCCGACAAGGATATGCGGTATAACTCCTGGAAGGATTTTTGCGATGATTTGGCTACCGCGTTTCCTCAAAAAGATCGCCTGGACGAAGTACGCTTTGACAGTTCACGCTTTAAAATTTTGCGAAATTTGTCTTTTTTTGCTGGCTTTACAGACACGGAAGTGTGGGAGGTTGTTGGCATCAGCCGCTGGCAAGAAAAAGCAAAAGCTCAGAACTTGGTCAAAGAAGGCGAACCAAGTAGTAGTTTATATTTTATCGTTAGCGGTCAAGCTCTGGTGACCAAACAAGGCGTGGAAGTAAACCGTATGAGCAATGGCGAATGCTTCGGCGAGATGGCTTATCTGGACTCGGTGAGACATGTTCGTCTTGCGACTGTAACAGCACTCACCGCAATGAACGTTGTGGAAATTGACGAAGTTTCCTTACTCCAGGCAAGCAGTGGATTTCAAGCCTGCTTTGCAAAGGCTTTCTTAAACTTGATGGTGTCTCGACTGGGGAAAGCCTATCAACGAATAAGTACGCTGGAGGCCCGCATCAAGGAGACCCAAGCGCAACAACAGCAAGTACCCAAGGTTGAAGAAAAAAAAGGCATAACTGGCAATGAAATCAACCTACGGGAGGCAATTAAGAATCTGCAAACCCTGCCTGTCATGCCATTGATCGCTCAAAAGATATTGGCATTAAATACGGACTCATTAGCGGGTGAAAAGCAACTGATGACACTTGTCGAGCAAGACCCACAAATTCTTGCCAGGACAATTGCCCTGGCTAACACCCCTATATTTGGCACCCTAAGCAAGAAAATAAGCTCAGTCAAAGAAGCCGCCTTGTTGCTCGGCATCAAAAAGATCAAATCCGTTGCTACATGCACAGCCATTGCCGCAATGAAGTCAAAAGTCCCAACGGGCAAACTCAAACTCCAGGAGCTATGGCTACATAATCTGGGTGTCTCATTCACAATGCTCGCCATATCACGTGCCATGCCCAGAGAGTTGCGGCCCGAAGATGACCAGATTTTTCTTGCCGGTATGTTGCATGATATAGGGTATTTGGCATTGGCCTATATCGATAACGAACGCAGCGACGCGCTGCATATTGCTTTCAGCACATCCCCTGAAACACCGGCATTTGAGATTGAAAAGTCCATGCTTGAAATCTGCCATGACGAAATGGGTGCCGAATTGGCACGGCAATGGAAATTGCCTGAAGATATCGTCAGCATATTGCGCCATCACCATACGCCTGAAAATGCTCCTGATTTACCCCTGGCACGGATAATTTATATTGCAGAAAAAATATTGCCGTCTCTGGGGATGCCCGAGTTTGTCGAAACCAGTGTTAACAATGCCGACTGGGAAGCACTGGGCATCAATCCTGATGATGCAGAGCAGATCATTGCACAGGCACTTGAAGATTCAGAATTGGCCCTGCAATTTGCGGTAGATATAGCCTGAGAAGTTGGCACTCAGTTCGACAGACTTTCACCTGTTTCACTTTTTCTTTCAAGTAAAAGATTTAATTCAGCTCGTAGTCCACCACTCAACATCATGATCATCAACATAGCCATGGCTACACAAGCAAGAACAAATAAAAAAGGATACTTCAAGACAGCCCCCTATCACCCTAATCAATAATTATTTCATATGATTAATACAACGGCATATTATGGGGAAACTTGAGCCCCAACTATTGAGTCTCGGTTAAATGACTGACAAATATCAACACCGTTTATCCTGAGCATGTCGAAGGTCGAATGGCAGACGCAGATCCAGTACTTATGGTTCGACAGGCTCACCATGAAGGGTAATGTGGATGTCAATCACTTTTACGATCCTCAATAAATGACATCAAAAACGGCTAAATAACCTCGCCCCAAAGATCATGTTCATCTGAATCCGTGATACGAACATTTACAAAATTTCCCGTTTCCAAATCTTGCCCATCGTTGATATAAACAACGCCATCTATATCCGGCGCATCGGCCGAACTTCGGGCAATAGCGCCCTCTTCGTCTACCTCATCAACCAACACCCGAATCGTTTTTCCGATTTTAAGTTTTAGGCGCTCAGCACTGATCTCGGCCTGCAGTTGCATCAACCTGCCCAAGCGTTCTTTCTGAACATCTGGCGATATATGGTCGGATAATTCATTGGCTACGGCCCCTTCTACCGGGGAATACATAAAGGCACCCACTCGATCCAGCTGAGCTACTTCGAGAAAATCGAGCAACTCCTCAAACTCTTCTTCAGTTTCACCGGGAAAACCAACAATAAAGGTGCTGCGGAGTGTAATTTCAGGGCAGATTTCACGCCATTTCTTTATTCTCTGCAGCACGTTTTCAGCGTTGGCGGGGCGCTTCATTAATTTGAGTATACGTTGATTAGCATGCTGAAACGGAATATCCAGGTACGGCAAAATTTTACCCTCTGCCATCAACGGAATAACTTCATCCACATGTGGATAAGGATAGACATAATGAAGTCTCACCCAGACTTTCGATTTGTCTGGTCCAACAAGCTCCCCCAGCGCGACGGCGAGTTCCGTCATTCTGGTTTTTAACGGCCTGCCTCCCCAAAAACCCGTGCGATATTTGATATCCACTCCGTAGGCACTGGTATCTTGAGAAATGACTAGCAACTCCTTTACACCAGAATCTACCAGATTCTGGGCTTCCAGCATCACGTCACCTACCTGTCGACTTACCAGATCACCTCGTAATGAAGGAATAATGCAGAAGGTGCATCGATGATTGCAGCCTTCTGAAATTTTCAAGTATGCAAAGTGTTTGGGAGTCAGTCGCACACCTTGAGGGGGAATCAAATCACTGTATGGATCATGCGGTTTAGGCAAGTACTCGTGTACGATCTCCATCACCTCGTCAGTTGCATGAGGGCCCGTTATTGCAAGCACACTGGGATGGGTTTTTTTAACTATATCCCCTTTTGCACCCAGGCAGCCGGTTACAATGACCTTGCCGTTTTCCGTCAACGCCTCACCTATAGCTTCGAGCGACTCTTCCACGGCACTATCAATAAACCCGCAGGTATTGACTACGACCAAGTCTGCCTCACTATAGCTGCTAGATATCAAATATCCTTCAGCCCGCAAACGTGTGAGGATAAGTTCAGAATCAACCGTTGCCTTAGGGCAACCAAGTGAAACGAAACCGACACTTGGAGTAATGTTTTTTTTTCTCATTTGTGAATCCGAATAAAATTATTGAAATAAGTAAAAGAATGGATTCATGAATGCATTGGAAAGTTATGCAGATTTTCAATGAAAATATAAGTGAAATTATTCTTGCAACAATACACCCATTAATGCTACCGAGCCCACGCCAAGCAGGATAAGCGCTACCTGTTGAACTGTATCTTTAAGTTCAGTACGTTTGTGCAAACCAGGAATCAAATCTGCTACGGCCACATAAATCATACTTGCAGCAGCAAGGGCAAGTAACGAAGGTATCCAGGATTGCATACTTTGCAGAGCTAAATAGCCCAGCAAAGCGCCTACAACGGAAGCAAAACTTGAAACCAGGTTTAGTTTAAGGGCCTTGATTTTACTAAATCCTGAATGCAGCAAGATTGCAAAATCACCCACTTCCTGCGGTATTTCATGGGCAATTATCGCCATCGACGTAACTATACCAAGTTGAACATCTGTCAAAAATGCTGCCGCAATAATGACGCCATCAACAAAGTTATGAAAGGTATCGCCCACCATAATCATCATTCCACTGCGGCCATGATCGTGCTCTACATCAACCTTTGGCTCATGTACTTCACAATTATCATGGTGACAATGACGCCATAACACTAATTTTTCCAGTATAAAAAAAAGTAGAATTCCACCCAGCAAGGTCGCACTTAATGCGGCCACATTAGTGGTGAGTTTGATTGCTTCAGGCAAAATATCAAGAAACACGGCGCCAAGCAGCGCTCCGATGGCATAACTCACCATAACGCTCACATACTTTAACGATCGAGCATTAAGCGCAAGCAGCGCCGCACCGAGCACGCTCAAAACTCCACCGCCTATGCTCGCCGAAATAATCCAGGTGAAAACGCTCATGGTAATTTGAGGTAATTAAAGAAGGGGCGGATTATAACGGATTGTGCTTGGGCTTTCTTGATGGCAGAACGCACTCATTTATAGATTGTAAATATAAAGCTTCAACTTTTGAACGCGCCCAAGGCGTTGTTCGCAGGAATTTCAGGCTGGACTTGATACTTGGGTCTGAATTAAAACAGCGAATATCGATCACTTTACCGAGCTCTGTCCATCCATATTGCCCCACCAAATGGTTTAAGATCTGCTCAAGTTTCAAGCCGTGCAGCGGGTTGTTAGTTTGAGTAACTGACATTCGAGTAGTACTTACCGCTTGGGGAACAACGCAACCTCGTCACCATCCTGGATCGGGGAAGACAGTTCGGCAAATTTTTTGTTGATTGTAATCTGAATTCCCCTGCCCTCACTCAAAGCAGAGTGAAATCCCTCGATACGCTGCCCTAACAATGCCAATAAGCCATCCACATTGACTATTTCTGCCGGCAAAACCAGCTCTTCCTGGTTACGACCGAGCAGATCAACCAAATTAAAAAAAAATAATATTTTAACCATAATTTTGCGTTCCAATAAATACGTTTTATGTCAAAAAATGACCCTGTTAGATGAACGTTAAGGTGTACAAAGCAACCAAAAACGACACTGAAGAATGTTAGAATCCACATATGTTAAACGAACGTGCACAAATATTGCTAAAAACCTTGGTTGATCGCTACATAAGCGAGGGGCAACCGGTTGGATCTCGTGCGTTACAACAATTCTCTGGCCTTGATGTCAGCCCTGCCACCATACGAAATGTAATGGCTGAGCTGGAAGAAATGGGATTGGTCGCCAGCCCGCATACTTCTGCGGGACGTGTACCGACTGCACTTGGTTATCGACTTTTTATAGACACACTGATGGTGGTTCAACCGCTTGATGCACCTCGTTTGCATCAACTTGAAAGCCAGTTACAGCCCGACAATACATCGCGCTTGCTTACGCAAACTTCCAACCTGCTTTCTGAACTCACCCATTACGCGGGTGTCGTGGCAACACCCAAACGAACCGCCATTACCGTAAAGCAAATTGAATTTTTGCGACTGTCCGAAAAAAAAGTATTGCTGATTATCGTAATGCCGGATGGAGAGGTAGAAAACCGTGTGCTATTGACACCCAAAGATTTTAGCCAATCACAACTGACCGAAGCCGGCAATTTTTTGAGCCAGCATTATGCCGGTTGTGCGTTTCAAGATATTCACCAGCGTATGCAAATTGAACTGCATCAATTGCAACATGAGTTACACGCTTTAATGAATACCGCAATAATGGCAAGTGATGAGGTGATGGCACGCAAAGGCGAAGACTATTTCATCAGTGGTGAAAGCAAATTGCTACATATCAACGATCTTTCATCCAATATGAATAAGCTGCGCGGTTTGTTTAACGTCTTTGAGCAAAAAACTGAATTATTGCAACTTCTCGACGCTGGTAGACTTGCCCCAGGTGTACATATCTTTGTAGGTAAGGAATCTGGGTTGGCTGAACTTGACGAATGCAGTGTCGTTACCGCGTCATATGGTGGTGACGGAAAAGTAGTTGGAACCCTTGCGGTAGTCGGTCCCAAAAGGATGAATTATGAAAAAATAGTACCCATAGTCGACATCACCGCTAAGCTTTTGAGCAATGCATTGTCACATTTTTAATTTTCACCTCCTTTAAATTTCTGTGTTACACATTTAACATGCCTTATAAAACTGAACCACCTTACTCTCACGGAACGGGTGATAAAATTGGTGTACTGCTCATCAATCTGGGCACACCCGAAGCTCCCACCCCCCAAGCTGTAAAACCATACCTGCGCGAATTTTTGAGTGACCCACGGGTTGTGGAAATTCCTAAATTTATCTGGTGGCTCATCCTCAACTTCATTGTTCTTAATGTTCGCCCAAAAAAATCTGCCGCTAAATATGCCAGCATATGGATGCCCGAAGGCTCTCCCCTCAAGGTACACACTGAACGACAGACCACTCTGTTGCTGGGGTATCTTATTGAGAAAACAAAAGGCACACCGCTCGTAGTAGATTTCGCCATGCGTTATGGCAATCCTTCAATACCTGACGTTTTAGCTAAACTCAAATCTCAAAATTGCCATCAAATTTTGGTCGTACCGCTTTATCCGCAATATGCCGCCAGTGCCAGCGCTACCGCAATGGATGTTGTATTCAGCGAGCTTGGAAAAATGCGAAACGTACCCGCAATACGCAGTATCAAACATTTTCATGATGATGCTGGTTATATCAAGGCAACCGCGCAAAACATACGTGATTACTGGACCTTGCACGGTCGCCCCGACAAGTTGGTCATGAGTTTTCACGGGGTACCTCGCTATACCCTCGATAAAGGTGACCCTTATCATTGCGAATGTCAAAAGAGCGGTCGATTGATTGCTGAAGAATTGGGACTCGGCACAGATCAATATTGCATCAGTTTTCAGTCACGTTTTGGTAAAGCTGAGTGGATCAAACCCTACACAACTGCCACCTTGCAAGCATTAGGTAAACAGGGCATTAAAAGGGTCGATGTAGTCTGCCCAGGCTTTATCGCCGACTGCCTAGAAACACTTGAGGAAATCGCACAAGAAGGCAGAGAAGACTTCCAGCATGCCGGGGGCGGAGAGTATCATTACATTCCTTGCCTCAACCAACGATCTGACTGGATTCAAGCATTAACCGAGCTGGTACTTGTCAATTTGCAGGGATGGTTACATAAGCCTGAGAAGGCTCAATTGGAACAAAGTCGTTTGCGCGCAATCGCAGCAGGCGCAAAAATTTAATCACCTACGTTAAGACTACTGAAAGGAGTTGTTATGAATATGCAAAATAAAATCAAAAAACTAATGCCGATTCTACTTTTGTCTTTACCCTTGACCGTATTTGCGAACCCCACGGAGTTGACCTGGTATGGACATGCAGCATTCAAGCTGGTAACACCTTCAGGGAAGATTTTGCTGATTGATCCATGGATCACCAATCCTGCCAATAAAAATGGAAAGGAGGATTTAGCTAAAATAGATAAAGCTGACCTGATTCTAATTTCTCATGGCCATGGCGATCATGTTGGCGACAGTGTATCTCTGGCTAAAAAAACCGGTGCAAAACTTGTATCGACTGGTGACCTCGGCAAATCTCTGACACTATTCGGCGGGTTTCCTGCCGAACAAACCGGTATGTCAACCATGGGAAATTTTGGAGGCGAACTCACCCTGCTTGAAGGTGAAGTTAAAATTGCTTTTATCCCTGCAATACATAGCTCATCCGTAACCGAACCGGAAGGAGCCAAGCACACGCATAATGGTGGAAATCCTGGTGGTTTTCTGATCACCGTCAAAAATGGCCCCTCTATCTATCATACGGGCGATACCGATGTATTCAGTGACATGGCCCTGATTAGCCAATTCCACAAAATAAACGTGATGCTGTCATGTATCGGAGGGCACTTCACAATGGGTCCAGAACGCGCCGCTCTTGCGGTTAAACTGGTTAATCCCGATACCGTTATTCCTATGCACTTTGGCACTTTCCCTATTTTGAGCGGCACGCCACAGGCGCTGGAAGCAGCCTTGAAGACAGAAGGCTCCAAGGCAAAAGTCAAAGTGATGGCCATAGGAGAAACCCTGAATCTCTAGCAACAGTATTGTGAATCAATCAAATCAAGGCGTGTTTGAAGAGTTACGCCATCGGCTTCTTAACGACGCCTTGCTCTGGATTAGTATCACCGGCACGCCTAGTGTAATTATTTCCGTGGTAAGAGTGTTTACCTTAAACCTCTCACTTGCCTTGGCTGCCGGGCAAATTCTCATATTAGCCACTCTCTGGCTCACCTATTTTTTTCGCAATCTCTTACCCTATCTTGCGCGGGTATTTATTTTATTGGCAACACTCTGGATAGTCATGGCTCTCGGGTTAAGCAAGCTTGGCCCCGTCGCAAACGCTAGTATCTATACTATCCTTTCTGCATTCATAGCCATTTTGTTTCTCAGAGCCCTATATGCTACCTGGGTCATTGTTACTAATATTTTGACCGTTAGTATTATTGCCTATGCTGCGCATAGACACTGGATCTCATTTGATGTGGATTACTCAGTATACGCACACAACCCTTTGGTTTGGGTACTCACGATCTGGGGCTTGGCAGCGTATTCAATTATATTCGCGCTCATCGGTCTGCGTATGATTCAGGGTTTATTGGCATCCGAATCAAAATTTCACCAATTATTTGACACAACTACAGATGCAATAATATTACTGAATCCGCATAAAATTCTTGATTGCAATAAAGCGGCTTTATCGATGTTTGGCATTAAATCGGTAGAAGAATTTTGCACATTTCAACTCTCAGATTTATCACCATCTACACAAGATAATGTCACCCATACTCATACCCTTGAAGCAGAACATATCCGAACAGCAATGAATAATGGCAGTGACCAATTTGAATGGGAATATCGGCGTAACGATACTGGTGCTACCTTTCCTGCCGAAGTTTTACTAAGTGCGATGACATTAAAGGGTGCGCCTGTCTTACAAGCAACGGTGCGAGACATTACCGAACGTAAACACATAGAGAAAATGAAAAGTGAATTTGTATCTACCGTAAGTCACGAATTGCGCACCCCACTGACTTCAATTAGCGGAGCATTGGGGTTGATTAATGGTGGTGCGCTAGGTGAAATGCCTGTTCAGTCAAAACAAATGTTGGACATTGCATATAAAAACAGTTTACGCCTAACTCACTTGATAAATGACTTGCTCGATATGGAAAAATTGGTAGCCGGGAAAATGTCTTTTGATATGCAAATACTCAACCTCAAGCCTCAATTGGAACAAGCTTTGAATGCCATTCGAGACTATTCAGCTGAACGTAATATAAAATATATACTGACTATATCCAATGAATTTTCCTCCAACGACCTCACGGTAAAGGCTGACGAATCCCGCCTACAACAAGTGTTGAGTAATTTTTTGTCCAATGCAGCAAAATTCTCCCCAGATGCTGGTCAGGTAGAAATTAGGTTACAGAAAATAAATGGTATGGCAAGGGTTGAAGTTATTGATCATGGTCCTGGCATACCTGTTGAATTTTATCCAAGTATTTTTCAGAAATTTTCACAGGCAGATTCCTCTGATTCGCGGCAGAAAGGAGGAACCGGACTGGGTTTGGCTATCAGTAAAGAAATAATAGAACGCATGCAGGGGAAAGTCGGATTTAACTCTCAAACAGGTAGAAGCACGTGTTTTTACTTTGACCTTCCGTGTCTACAACCTGATGTGTAAACAGCAGCTAATAAACCTTTTCGCCAGTTTGAATAACCTTGCTTACTGTTGAAAAATGAATTTTCGCAACTTCGGCTATAGCGGCCATTGTATAAGCGTATTTATGATAAGCGTGCATAATAGTTTCATTACGCAATTGCTTGTCTTCACAAACCTTCATAGGAAATAGCGATTTCAAACTCGGACGTTTAGGTACTTTTTTGCTTCGCTTCAGACTTGCCTTGCTGACAAGTTGCTGCCTCATTTTCCTTACAAAAGCAGCACTACCTAATAAAATTTGAGACTTCACCTTACTCAAGGGAGAAGGAAGCCCTATTCCTGCAGATATATATTCAGCGTATCTCTTTTGTGCCACACCAATATTTCGGCCAAACTGACTCAATATCGTTTCCGCATTTAACCACGCTGGTGCTTTTATCTCACCTGCACTTGCTCGATAACTGCTCCAGCGGTAGCGACTGATGTTTTTGACCACTTTTAATCTCAGGGGATTAAGAACGACATAACGGCATAAATCAAGCAGGAAATCATCGCGCTCAACCAGAACAGCCTTGAATCTCCCCTGAAACACACGTCCGCCACTTACATGCATACTATTGAATCGTTGAGTGTAAACGCCGTTGAGTTGGCGCATTCCGCGCGAAAGATTTCCAGAAGGGGTTTCAATCACCAGATGATAGTGATTGTCCATGAGTACATAAGTATGGACAATCCAGCCTGTTCGCTTAACAACCTCTCCCAGGATAGTGAGGAATTGCAACCTGTCCTGATCATCCAAATAGATGTCAGCCCCATCATTACCACGAGTAGTAACATGATAGATTGCGCCTGGAAACTCTAATCGGATTGGACGTGCCATGCGGTAACTCTATGCCTCTACCTGCCCCCTGTCAATACTCGCATCTAATACTTTTAGCTGAAGGCAGTTTGTTCGACACGATATTTGATAAAAAATCCGTATGGTTGAACCCAACTTTAAAGTATGTAGCAATTGAAAATCGGGTTAACCGCATTAAAAAATACAACAGAAGAAATCCAATCACATAGTTAAGACAACAATGACACGACCCTCCTGGCTTTAACTTGTCGCGTGTAAAAATCTTTTGTTTTTCTCCTAAAGTTTATCTAAATATTACCGATTTATCTGTTTATGAAATTTTCGTATGATCACGATAACAAATGGATCATTACTCAAATTTTTAAGCAAACCATACAGAAACCTCGGAGTCCAGAAATGAAAGTTAACCCAGTCATTTTTATGCTTAATGTACTAATAGGATCTACCGTTTTTGTTTCTGAATGTGTATTTGCGCTGGCCACACCCATGGAAAAAACAATTGCATCAACCACAAATTCCAACAACATATCAAAACAAAACCTCATTAACACCGCAACCGATTTAGTTAATAAAGCTCAGATGCAAGAGGCATTTAACCTATTGTCCCCATATCAAACTGAATTGGCCGGCGAACCCGATTATGATTATTTGCTTGGTATTGCGGCACTTGATATAGGAAAAATTAACGCGGCAATATTTGCCTTGGAGCGCGTACTGGCGGTAAATCCAGACCACCAGCAAGCGCGTGCGGAAATTGCACGCGCCTATCTGGCTGCGGGAGAGGTGAGCGCTTCCAAGAGCGAGTTTGAAATAGTACAAAAACAAAACCCTCCCAAGGAAGTCAGTGCAACCATTCAAAAATACCTGGACATTATTGAATCGGTGAACAGTGGACGCAAGTCATTTCTAAGAGGCTATGCTGAAATTACAATTGGTAACGATAGTAATGTAAACACTGCCACCAGTAATAAACAAATTGCCGTGCCATTTTTTAGTGATGCCGTGTTGAATTTGAGTTCATCGGGGATCGCCAAGAATGATACCTTTGGCATGATTGCTGCCGGGTTCAGTATGCATAATGAGTTTGCTCCTGATTGGTCGGTAGTTGGCGGAGCAAATATCAATAAACGAAACAATTCAACCGAGCTGACTTACAACACGGCCAGCGCAGATGCAAATATAGGAATAAATCTGGGTAAAGGGATTAATAATTACCTGGCAGTATTTCAGATTCAGAGTTTTATTCTGAATAACGTAAGTTATCGTGATGCGATCGGCATGACCACTCAATGGCAGCATAATCTAAGTAACGGCAGCCAGTTCAGCAGCTATTTTCAATACAGTGGCATCAGTTACCCTGACCAGGCTTATCGCAACGCTGACCGATTTGTGATTGGGGGAGCCTACGCAACTTCGCTGGGTCATGACTCGACAACAGTTATGTATACCGGTGCTTATGTTGGCTCTGAACGCGTACGACAAAGCGAACTAAGCTATCTATCCAACTCATTCTTTGGAGGACGACTGGGTGGGGAAATTAAATTCGGCGCAAAATTTGCGCTACTAACCTCTGCCAGTGTGGAGTCAAGAACATACGGTGGCGAAGACTCGCTGTTTCTTGTTACCCGCAAGGATGTTCAATCTGACATCAAAATCAGTATTAATTATTTACCCACAAAAGAGTGGACCATCAGTCCTAGTATCGCCTATACCAAAAACGATTCAAATATCGTCATTAATAAATACGATAGAACCTTGTATAGCATCTCTGCACGCCGTGATTTTAACTAATAAAAATGGAGCATACGCCATCATGAAAAGGATAAATCCTCATATCAGAATATTACGGCAAGTCTTTTTACTAGCCACTCTTACAATCGTCTGCCCGATGTCAGTGTTCGGTGTAACCGCAGGGCGCGCCAATTTCGTTATCGGTAATGTTGAAGCAGTTAACGTTGACGGAAGCCGGCGTTTACTCAGTAAAGGGTCGGCGATAAATGAAGGAGATTCAATCAACACAGGGGTGAGTGCGCGAGCCCAGTTGCAATTTTCAGATGGTGGTTATATATCTCTCCAGCCAAATACGGTGTTTCGTGTGGATCAATTTAACTATAAAAACAAGGATGATGGCTCTGAAAAGGGATTTTTCAGTTTGTTAAAAGGCAGTCTCCGTGCTATTACCGGCATCATAGGTCATAAAAATAAAGACACTTACAAAGTAACCACTTCAACCGCGACAATAGGAATACGTGGGACCGGGTACAATGCTGAAATTCGCGAGAATGGTTTGTTTGTCAGTGTTGGCGAAGGCGCCGTTTTCCTTAGCAATAATGCTGGGGGATTATTGGTTTCAAATGGAAGCGCTGCGTTTGTTTCGAATATCAACTCCTTGCCCACTCAATCGAAAGACCATCCTCGCACTCCACCCGCCAACATGAAAGATCGTCCACGCCCTCCCCCTCCTAATAATCAGCCGTTCAATGGTAACAATGCTGATAATACGAACCCTCCAGTCAATCAATTGCCCCCGTTACCTAAAATGTTATCCGGTGACAAGTATACAATTGCATATGCCTTTTATAGCACAGCTACAGGGCCAGGTGCCATGAAAACCGAAAACGCCACAACGTCATTTAACAATACGGGGCAGGTAAGCCAGCTCACCAACTTCACTAACTTTACCGGAGATACCAACAACTTGGGTACAGCAGCAGTTACCTTTGCTGCCGCTGACGGTATTATCGGGTGGGGAAGATGGGATGGAAGTACCATAGTTACAGGCTCAAGTTTAGGTATGGGGACAGGATTAACTCCAGGAACATTTCATTATGTTGCGGGACTTCCTACTGCGGTCATGCCTACGGCCGGCGTGGTGTCCTATAACATGATGGGCAATACGATTCCCAGCGTAAATGATGGTACAACTGGATGGAAAGTGAGCGGAAGTCTTAGCGCGGATTTTTCCACCCTTAATGTAGCCCTCAATTTAAACGTTTCAAACACGACCACAAACTATGGTGTGAGCACCGCATCGGCTACACGTAGCGGTGCAAATTTCTCGGCTTCAACAGCGCTGACTACTACCGGTTGTATGAGTGCGTGCACGTCATTAATTAACGGATTTTTTGCCGGAGCCAATGCCTCACGTGCCGGGCTAAGCTATCAAATCAATGATGGCCCAAGAAACGTTCAGGGCGTCGCTGTATTTGCCAGCCCCGTGCCACCGCCATTGTAAAATGGCTTAATGCTAGCCTTTTTTACTCGCACTAATGCACTTCGCAATCCTGTCCAATACACTTGCAGCTTTTAGAGGCTTAACGACGAAACCTGCAGCTCCTTTTTTGATCGCCTCACTGACTTTATCCATGGTAGCGTCTGCACTCACCATCATCACGATGGTATCGGGGCTTATTTTGCGTATCTCATCAAGTGCCTGCATCCCGTCCATTTTAGGCATATTAATATCTAGCAAGAGCAAACCGGGTTTCAGTTTCGCGCACATCGCTATAGCATCTTGCCCATTCGAAGCCTCACCTATTACCGCATAAGAATCTCCCCGTAACATCAGCTTGAGCATGTCTCGCATCATGCTGTCATCATCCACAATGGCTATCGTCGTCTCTCTCAATTTTTCCATGATATTTAGCCCAAAATAATTATTTGATCAAAATTTTCGGTTCAAAACTGACGCAATTAAAAAATAGCAACTCATAAAAAATTAGAATTCAGCAACGTGGCTGCCTCAACTGCTCCTGTTGCTTCAGGCTTGGGCAAACGCGGAATGTTCCAAAGATTTTTGAGCGGAATTTCCAACAAGCCGGCTTGAAGTTCATTGCGCCTCACTTCCAGACACGCGACATTTTGATACAGCCACGCCAACAAATAAGGCTCTTCTGGCCAGCCTCCGCGCTTGATATACAGAACAGGAATTCCGGCACAAGCAGCTTCAGTGAATGTACCATAACCCGGCTTGGTAATGAGCGCATCACATGATGACAGCACATCAGTAAAAGACAGCTGTAACGACTCCAAATCGATAGTGTCATCACGTTTAATTTCCCAGCTTTGAGGAACAACCCATCTTACACCGGGAACACTCGGCCAGTCATGCATCGGCAGATAAAATTCTATACCACCCATTGCTATTAGTACCAATTTTTCTCCTTCTCGCAAAGCGCATTTTTCGACCACAATCGAACGGCAGTTTCGACCAATACGCGCGATTGCATTAATGCTGCATGCATTGTGCAAAGCAGGCATCGCCATAGCCGGCTCCACCTTCAAAAAATACTCGGCGCTGTTGTAAGATTCAATCATCTGCTGGTAAATAGCTTGACTCGACGGATCAACAGAATTGTAATGCTGGAAAATATCTGCCCAATTCAGACTGCACATTGCTGCTGCCCGAATGCCTGCCAGCCTGGCCGCAGCTAGCGACAGATAAGGAACATTAGCAAACAGAAAATCGGGTTTGAGTTGGCGTATGGTCTGAGCTTCGTATTCAACCCGTTGATTCCAGCCATTGTGAAAATTACGATAGGCAGCTGCACTCTCTGCGACTTGAACATCAACAGCGTTTGCCATTTTCATACCAAAATCTAAAGCTACAGGAATATACTGAAACTCGCATTCAAAACGTGTTTGCAAAAATTTGAGCGGAGCGGTCGTCCTGACGGTTACACGCAAGTCGGAATTCAGACGGGTTAATTCATTGACTACAGCTGATGTCTGGCTAACATGACCAAAGCCGTGGTGAGAAATATCAACGAGTAGATGGGGCATGCAGTTGAATTAAAAGCCTCGATGCACGAAACAAAAAAATAGCATTAGCGTTGAATAAAATGTTCGCGATAATGTTTCATCTCCTCTATAGATTCATAAATATCTGCCAGAGCCTCGTGCTTGCCATGTTTTTTCACCCCCTTAGCCATTGCAGGTTTCCATCGCTTAGCCAATTCTTTCAACGTACTGACATCCAGATTTCGATAGTGGAAATACTCCTCAAGTTTAGGCATCCAGCGCGCCATAAAGCGTCTGTCCTGACAAATAGAATTTCCACACATAGGTGAGGTGCGTATTGGCACATATTCTTTCAGGAAATCCAGCATCTGTTCTTCAACTTGCGCATCGTTAAGGGCAGATAACTTTACCTTATCAATTAGGCCAGATTTTGCATGAGTGGATTTATTCCATGCGTCCATACCTTCTAGCACATCATCTGACTGGTGTACGACCAATACCGGTGCTTCAGCAACCATATTCAGATCGTTATCCGTTATCACAAAAGCCACTTCGATAATACGGTCTGTTTCAGGTACTAAACCAGTCATTTCCATGTCAACCCAGATAAGATAATTCTGATTTTGTGCCATAATTCGTTATGCTTTCCTTAAGCTATTAAAAAGGGAACTGTTGAAAGTATATTGTGTCACACCGGCACATGGCCGATCTACCCGTTAATACTATAAAGTTTATCCAATGACCGCTTCTCTATTTACGACTATTTTCATTTCAGCACTGCTACTGAGCACTGCAATTAAATTATGGCTGGCTCGCCGTCATCTTCGACATGTATTAGCCCACCGAGAAAAAGTTCCTGAGGCATTCAGCGCCCAAGTAGAGTTACATGCCCACCAGAAAGCGGCTGATTATACCCGTGCAAAAACCCAGCTGGGCATTTTGACTACGTTGGTTGAGGTGACCATTTTACTTTCACTTACCCTGGGGGGTGGATTACAAGTGTTTGCCGAGTGGTCCATGGAAAATTTCACCCATCCTCTTGCGCAGGGGATGGCAATCATTGTTTCGGTAATTGTTCTAACCTCTATCCTTGAAACACCATTCAACCTGTATAGCACCTTTGTGCTTGAAGCTCGTTTTGGTTTCAATAAAATGACACCCAAACTTTATGTAATCGACACCCTCAAGGGCTTGCTTCTGGGTAGCCTGCTGGGGCTTCCTCTTTTGCTAGGCGTATTGTGGCTAATGGAGCGCATGGGAGATAACTGGTGGCTATACGTTTGGGTGGTATGGGTAACCTTCAGCCTGTTGCTGTTGTTCATTTATCCTTCGTTTATTGCCCCGATTTTCAACAAATTTAAGCCCCTGGAAGATGTAAGCCTGAAAAAACGGATAGAAACGCTTCTGAATAAGTGTGGATTTACTGCTCAAGGTTTGTTTATCATGGATGGTTCCAAGCGCAGCACGCATGGCAATGCCTATTTCACCGGTTTTGGCAAAACCAAACGTATCGTATTCTTTGACACGCTGATTTCACGCCTGACTCCCAATGAGATTGATGCTGTGCTCGCTCACGAACTGGGGCACTTCAAACGACGTCATGTGATCAAGCGAATTGCGCTTACCTTCGGGGTTAGCCTGGTTTTTTTGTGGTTACTCTCGCAGCTGATGCATGCCGATTGGTTCTATGCCGGTCTGGGTGTAAGTTCACACTCAACTGCCATGGCACTGCTACTATTTTTTATGGTGCTTCCTGTTTTTAATTTCTTGATTCAACCTGTCAGCTCTGCATATTCACGCAAACACGAGTTTGAGGCTGATGCTTATGCCGCTCAACAAACTGCAGCGCCTGATCTGGTTAGTGCATTGGTCAAGTTATATCAGGACAATGCTGCAACTCTAACGCCCGACCCGCTGTACGCGACATTTTATAGTTCGCACCCACCGGCAATGATGCGTATTTCTCGTCTCCAGTCACTCTAAATGATGATTATGAAAAACAGTCTGGTATCACTATTCATATTATTTATCTTCGCCGGATATACCCAGGCAATACCCTTTGCAAGGGGCAAAGTAGAAGCTGGAAAAGTTTCTTTTAATAAGCATAAATGTAACAGCTGTCATGCGAGCATGCTGGGTGGTGATGGCAGTAAAATATTTACACGTAATGAACATAAAATAAAAACGCCAGAATCGCTGTCAACACAGATCAGAAGTTGCTCAACCAATCTCGGTCTCATGATGTTTGAAGAGGAGGAAGAAAATCTGGGCGCTTATTTGAATAAGCAATATTACAAATTCAAATGAACGACCATAAAAAGATCGATCCAAATTTATTGGATCGACACTGTAAACCTTGCACCGCATCAACAATGCCGTTGTCACAAGGTCAAATCAACCTTATGCTTTCCCGGTTGGCAAACTGGCAACAGAACAACCAGCTTATTTGCAAGTCCTTCGACTTCCAAAATTTTCATCAGACTATGTCATTTGTAAACGCAGTAGCATGGGTAGCTAACCAGGAAGATCACCATCCTGAGCTAAAGGTCAGCTACAGCAAGTGCGAGATAGAATTCACCACCCATGCCATCAAAGGTCTCTCTGAAAACGACTTCATTTGCGCAGCCAAAGTTGACGCATTGTTAAAAAGTTGAGCACACACCTTCGAGGACAGGTTATCGCTGCTTTTGGCCGACAATATTTGGCCGAGTTGCCTGATGGCGAGATTCTCACCTGCTTAACCCGCGGCAAAAAAAGTGAAGTGGCTTGTGGAGATTTTGTAGACATAAAACCCACCGCCGAAGCTCAGGGTGTAATCGAGTCAATATTTCCACGTAACTCGCTGCTCTATCGTTCCGATGCCTTTCGGCAGAAAATTATTGCGGCTAATGTGACGCAAATCGTTATTGTAGTTGCTGCCGAACCACCTTTTAGTGACGATTTATTGGCCCGTTGTCTAATTGCCGCATATGACCAAAAACTTGAAGTATTAATTGTGCTGAACAAATGCGATATCACCGACAAGGTTGCAGGTGCAAGACAGCAACTTTCCCCGTATATAAAAATTGGTTATCGCATTCTGGAACTATCGGCCACGACTAACTCATCCCCGCTATATCCATTCTTGCAAGAACATACCAGTGTACTGATCGGGCAATCAGGCATGGGGAAATCCACGATCATAAATGGCCTGTTGCCCGAAGCAAAAGCTGCTACCCGTGAAATATCTACCGTACTTAACTCTGGCAAACACACTACTACCCATGCTCGCTTGTATCACCTGAATTCAAATAGTCATTTAATCGATTGCCCTGGTGTGCAGATGTTTGGTCTGCATCACTTAAGCTTCGGTGAAATAGAACAGGGTTTTAGCGAATTTGAAGCCTATCTTGGGAAATGCCACTTTCATAATTGCCATCATACACACGAGCCAAACTGCGCACTTCAACTTGCCGTAAAAGACGGAAAAATCGATCCCCGCAGATTCAAGTTATTTCAGGAGATTAGCGCAGAATTTCTCAAACACAGACAATGAGCTTTCATTTTTGTGTAGTATTCGACCCTTACTAACTTCTTCCCATGTCATTGTTTCATTCTGCCAAGTCGACGCGTTCACATGAATTTCGCTTATCGAAGCATACTCATTTCAATTGTTACGATCACTTTCTTCAATTCTGTTTGGGCCCAAACGGCGGAAATCTCTGCCCCCATTCCAGATTTAGAGGAGCGCAATCGTGTTGAAGTCCTGTGGGAATTTGACCCTTACTACACAGACGTTGGGCTTTTTGCACCGCTCACCAGCACGCCAATTCCAACCATTACTTCAGATAATGAAATCGAGATTTATCGAAAACTTATCAAAGGTTCCGCCCTCCCCCGATATATGTTACTTGAAGCCAGTATTTATCCTATGCCCGTATTAGGTACTTATCTAAAGGGAAATGAACGGGATTTTTACAATCAGTGGGATGTTGGTAAGGGGGGAAGCAATCTTCTTGAATCTGCCACTGCAGGTTTCCAGGAGCCATGGGCGGTATCTGCTTTCTTCGGAAACATTGCCAAACTGGTGCGCACGGGAGAAACGCTCAAGGGAGAAAATCGGGGATACTCCGGATATTTGGTCAGCGCGGGCAGCAAGCATATAAAAGAAAACATGCTGATAGATGACAAATGGTATGAGCTTGAATGGAAAATTAAAGGAAAGCGAGATTTTCCCAACGATAAACTCATATGGAGTTTTCGGGTTGGCGGAAAATTTCATGACAACCCCGATATCACCAACGTGGCTTATATCAGTGTTCATCGAAGCAATTTAAATTCGAATTTTCCTTTTTTAAGTTGGATACAAAATGCGGAACTCGACTTTAAGATACATTTATCGCAACTGGATGGCACAATAATTCGAACGGAAGCAGTCGTCGGCAAAAAGTATCCTCTTACCGGCAAAAATTACACACCTACCCTCAACTTCGGCTTAGTTTGGTCCAGCCCAAGGGAATACAGCGGACTATTAGCTGGCCAAAATAAAAATACGGTTACGCTGGTATTCAGGCCGTCTATAGAGTTCTAGTGTAGGAAAGCAAATTCTGCACTGAGTTGACAGCACAACGAAGCTCGGTTAACATTCTAACAGCCATTAGAATGTTAACCGAGCTTATGAGCATTACTCCTCAAAAAACTAAAAAAATTTCACACCGACAAATTAAAGATATTTTATATGAGCAGGTCGCCCGCATTGGCAAGGCGGCTTCAAGTCCTAAACGGCTTGAGTTGCTTGAACTACTGTGTCAGGGAGAAATGAATGTGGAACAACTTGCTCTCGAAGCACAAATCAGTGTCAAGTTAACCAGCGCCCATCTTGGCGTACTAAAATCTGTCGGCATGGTGAATACTCGACGTGCCGGTAAAAATATTTTTTACCGCCTATCTGACATTAATGTCGCCAATTTTTGGGTAAATATACGCTCACTGGCTGAGAATCGATTACACGATTTACAGGTGGCCCTTCGTGATCTAGTCTCAAACAAAATTAAACTGGCCCCCATAGACCGCAATGAGTTGTTACGTGATGCCGCCAATGGCAAGCTGGTCGTGATCGATGTGCGAACTACCAATGAATACAATTCGGGCCACCTGCCATTTGCTCGCTCCATACCTCTATCCGAATTAAAACAAAGGATGATAGAACTGCCCACAGACAAGACTATTGTTGCCTATTGTCGCGGTCCATTTTGTCTTTTGGCCAATGAAGCTGTCAACTTACTCGAAAAATCAGGTCACAGGGCCATTAAACTTGATGACGGTGTTGCAGAATGGCAGTCACTTGGATTTTTATTATCCAACTAGCGTTAAATATTTAATCACCCATTCTTATAACTGGATCGCTTAATGTTTTTCAAACAACTATCTTCCGTTGACTCTGTTCTTTCCTATTTTCTGGGTTGCGGCTCCATGGGACTCTCGGTCGCCGTGGATGTGGTTGCTGGAGATGAAGAATGGTTTCTCGAGGAGGCACAAAAAGCAAATGTCTCGATATCTCACGTGATTGATACCCATATTCATGCAGATCATTACTCCGGTGGACGCAAGTTGGCGATGTTAGCGGGAGCAGATTATTGCCTGCATTCAAGTAATGCAGCCATCGTCAATTTTCCATTTCACGCTTTAGAGGATAACGACATTATCAACGTTGGCAACGTTACCATCCGGGTGCTGCATACACCAGGCCACACATTAGATAGCATTTGTCTGTCAGTAGCAGACAACCGGCGTGGAAAGCAACCCTGGTTTATTTTGACGGGCGACACACTGTTTGTAGGAAGTGTTGGTCGCCCGGATCTTGCAGGCCGTGAAATTGAAATGGCTGGCATGTTGTTCGATAGTCTGCATAACAAGTTGCTTAATTTGCCTTACGAAACCGAGATTTTTCCGGGTCATCAGGCGGGGAGTTTGTGCGGAGCAGGAATATCCGGCAAGCCATCTTCCACCATCGGATTCGAGCTCCGTCATAATCCGGCGTTATCAATGGCAAGCAGAACCGGCTTCAGCAATTTGATCGCACGTGATTTCCCCCCCCGCCCGCCGGAGATGAACCAAATAGTGGCTGACAATATTTCAGCTGAGGCTGCACCAAGAAAAATCTCCGTAAATTACTAATACCCCATTGATACAGACATGAATTCTCCCGACTCCATTCAACAATTTATTAATCATCACAAACACGGTATCGAAAACAATCTGAGCCAATTCGTACATCAACTGATTCAGGTACTGATGGTTGGACTTACTCTGGGTATGATGCGAACTGTAAGTCCAACCATC
>Ga0315270_10000413_pt1 | contig 23604 bp, 19 predicted proteins | sample C1_bottom_MG_FD_204932 | JGI IMG/M metagenome (GOLD analysis project Ga0315270, IMG submission 204932) | Sediment microbial communities from Yellowstone Lake, YNP, Wyoming, USA - C1_bottom | ecosystem: Environmental > Aquatic > Freshwater > Lake > Sediment | place: USA: Wyoming | collected...
ATGAATATCTGGGTGCACGCGGCATCAAATTCATTATCGCGCCGAATTCAGTGCTGGCGAAAAAAGGTACGAAGTGGGTGATGGCGGGCGAGCTGGTTGAGACGCATCGTTTGTATGCGCGCTGCGTTGCGCGCATCGAGCCGGAATGGCTGGAGGAAACTGGCGCGCATCTGATCAAGCGGCATTACTTCGATCCGCATTGGGAAAAAAAGGCCGCACAAGTCACTGCCTACGAACGCAGCACGTTGCACGGATTGCTGCTGAACGCGAAGAAACGCGTGCATTACGGGCCGATGAATGTGAACGAGTCGCGCGAAGTATTTATACGCCAGGCACTGGTTGGCGGCGAGTTCGAGACGCGCGCGCCATTCTTTGCGCACAACCAGAAACTGATCGCCGACATCGAGGTGTTGGAGCACAAGGCGCGCCGCCCGGATGTGCTGGTGGACGACGAGCTGATCTTTGCGTTCTACGACAGCCGCATTCCTGGCCAATTTTCCGGGCATGACATCCATAACGGCGCCGCATTTGAAGCCTGGCGAAAAGATGCGGAGCGCGGGGACGCGAAGCTGCTGTACCTGAAAAAAGACGATCTGATGCGACACCAAGCGGCAGGCATCACCACCGACCAGTTCCCGCCGCAGCTGAAGATCGACAATGTCAGCTTTGCGCTGAGCTACAATTTTTCGCCGGGAAAAAACGATGACGGCATTACCCTCACCGTGCCGCTCGCGCTGATCAACCAAGTGGTCGCGGCGCGCTGCGAATGGCTAATCCCCGGCATCCTGGCAGAAAAGGTGGTACAACTCATCAAGACGTTGCCGCAGAAATTGCGCCGCAATCTGGTGCCGGTGCCGGAATTTGCCGCTGAGTTCTGTCGTGAGGTAGCCGCTTCCAATACACCATTGTTGCAAGCACTGGCGCGCTACATCCGCGAGCAGAGACAACTCGACGTGCCGCTGGATGCATTCCGTCTCGAACAATTGCCGCAACACCTGCTGATGAATTTCCATGTGGTGGACGAGCATGGAAGGCAACTCGGCATGTCACGCAATTTCGCTCAACTGCACGGTGAGATTGCGCCGCGCGCCGCGCCCGCGGTGATTACGGAGACAGGGGACGCGAAGGAGGATAAAGGCGAATCCGTTTCGGAGCAGCGTTACACCTCGTGGAACTTTGGCGAATTTGCCGAGACACGAGTAGTGCAGCGTGCCAGTCAGAGCGTCACGCTGTTCAACGCGCTGGTGGACGATGGCGATGCGGTCGTGCTGCACGCCTTCGATACCCGCGATGCCGCCAATGAAGTGCATCGCGGCGGCTTGCGCCGCTTGTTCATGTTGCTGCTCAAAGAGCAGGTGAAGTATCTGGACAAGCACCTGCCGGATGCGCAACGGCTGGGCATGTTGTTTATGCCATTTGGGATGCAGCAGGAATTGCAGCAACAGATAGTGGCGATGACTTTCGAGCGTTGTTGCTTGAATGACCCTTTGCCGGTAAACGAAACAGAATTTATTGCGCGCGGCAAGGAAGCAAAAAGCCGCCTGCTGCTGATCGCTCAGGAACTTGCGCGGCTGGTCGGCAATGTGCTCAGCGAATATCAGGCCGTGCAGAAGAATCTGCCGCAGCTCAAGGCGCATGCACAGGCATCACAAGATGTGCGCGCCCAACTTGAATGGCTGCTGCACAAACGCTTCATCGCCGATACTCCGTATGAACGCTTGCAGCATGTGCCGCGCTATCTCAAGGCGATCAACCTGCGCATTGAAAAGCTGCGCAGCAATCCGGCGCGCGACGCGCAGTGCATGGCACAGATGCAACCGCTGACTCAGGCCTGGCAAAAGCTGCGTCAGGCGCAGCAGGGTAATAGCGATCCGCGCGTGGATGAGTTCGCCTGGTTGATGCAGGAACTGCGTGTGTCGCTGTTCGCGCAAGAGTTGAAAACGCCGGTGATCGTGTCGGTAAAACGGCTGGAAAAAATGCTGTCAGGGATTAGAAGTTAACTTTTTTTATCGGTGATTTGAATCGCGGCAGCAGGGTAAGGCTACGCACTGTTGTACCCCAAGTGAATGTTTTTGTTGGAGCATGATTCACAAAGAGCGGGATAAATCCCCACGAGCGAATCCACTTAACGGGTTTGCCATATTTTTTCCAAGTGCGATGACCTTGAATAGTTCACCCATTTCCGCCGGACTGGTGAGTTTTTGCAGTTGCGCAGAAAGTGGCAGGTAGTCGCGCAAATTCTCTGGCGAGGTATCTTGCAGCAATCCGGTGATGCCGCAATTGATCAGGAAGAAAGCCTGCGAGGTGTAGCCGATCAGTTCCAGGCCTGCATCGATACCACATTCGGCGATGTCGGTGAAATTCACATGCGCGGTGATGTCCTGCAAGCCGGGCAGGAAGAACGGGTCGTCGTGTGCATGGTGGCGGTAGTGACACATCAGCGTGCCGCTGCTGCGCTGCGGATGGAAGAATTCGCGGGCACCGAAACCGTAGTCGATGAACAGCATCGCTCCCTGCCCCAATCGTTGCGCGAGGCTGTTGATCAGGCCGCGCGCGGCAAGACAGATTTCGCTGACATAATCATCCGGCACCTTGATCTTCTGGGTGGCGTCCAGTAGTGCGGCATCGCTGATTGCGCCCTCCTGCCAGAAGAAACCGTGTTCACCTGATGCCACGCCGCGTTCGGTGATCGCGCTGTCCCGCCAGTGCACCAGATGCACCGGCAATGCATCAAGTACTTCGTTGGCAATGATCGCGCCACTGAATCTTTCCGGCAGTTCATCCAGCCAGTGTATCCGGTTCAGCAGGTGCGGCAAACGTTCGCTCAACAGTGCTTGCTGGCGGGCGCGCAAGTCGGCACTCACCTCAAGAATGGAATAGCTGTCCGGCAGGTTGCCGAGCTGTTCCAGTTCGGCCAGCATGTCCGCCGCCAGTTTGCCGCTGCCTGCACCCAGCTCCAGTACGTGCGGGGCGCTGGAAGCGATGATTTCGGCCACTTGCCGCGCCACGGTGCGGCCGAACAGTGGCGAGAGTTCCGGCGCGGTGATGAAGTCGCCTGCTGCGCCGAGCTTGTGCGCCCCTGCGGTGTAATAGCCCAGGCCAGGGGCGTACAAGGCGAGTTCCATGTAGCGCGCAAAGGAGATCCAGCCGCCATGTGCAACGATGTCGTGCCTGATGAATTCAATCAGGCGTGCACTGTGCAGCGCTGCTTCCGTGCTGGGTGTGGGTAAAGTGGCGGTGGGGCGGCTAGGCATGGTCAGGTATAATTCACAAAGTGGTCGAGTTTAATGGAGAGTGGTATGCAAGGCAAAGTAGTGTTGGTGACGGGAGGAGCAAAGCGCGTCGGCGCGGCGATCTGTCGTCGCCTACACGAGGCGGGGGCGCAGATCGCCGTTCACTATCGCAGCTCAGATCAAGAGGCACTGGCCTTGCAAAAAGAGTTGAACAAACTGCGACCGAAAAGTGCCACCGTGTTTCAGGCAGACCTGCTCGACCTGCACGTGCTGCCGCAACTGGTGAGCAAGATCATCAAACATTTCGGGCAGCTGGATGCGCTGGTCAACAATGCCTCAAGTTTTTACGCCACCCCGTTGGCGGATATCGATGAACCACAATGGCACGATCTGCTCGGCACCAACCTGAAAGCCCCGCTATTCCTGGCACAAGCGGCAGCGGATGAATTACGCCGTCGTCATGGTGCTATCGTGAATATCGTGGATATCCACGCCGAACGCCCGATGCATGGCCATCTGCTATACAGTGTCGCGAAGGCCGGGCTGGTTGCGCTAACCAAAGGACTGGCGCAGGAGATGGCGCCGCAGGTTCGCGTCAATGCAGTTGCTCCCGGTGTCATCGTGTGGCCGGAAAACGAGGCGTGGATGGACGAGGAGCAGCGTCGCAAGATCGTTGCGCATACCTTGCTCAAGCGCGAAGGTGAGCCGGACGATATCGCGCGAACGGTAAAATTCTTGATAGCCGACGCGCCATACATTACCGGGCAGGTCATCTCGGTGGATGGCGGGCGCAGCGTCAATCTGTAAGATCATGAACGACATCACACAGCCCATCCACTTCGAACGCCACTCCACCAACTTCAACCGCCTCAAGGGGCGGCTGGAGCACCATGTTGGCAGTGCCATCGCAGATTTCAACATGATCGAGGAAGGCGACAGCGTAATGGTATGCCTGTCCGGCGGAAAAGACTCTTACACGCTGTTGGATATATTGCTCACTTTGCGCAAACGCGCACCGATCGACTTTCGCATCGTCGCGATGAATCTCGACCAGAAGCAACCTGGTTTTCCTGTCGAAATATTGCCGAATTACCTGAAACAGCTCGGTGTGGAATACCACATCGAAACGCAGGACACTTATTCCATCGTCAAGGAAAAGATACCCGAAGGTAAAACCACCTGCTCGCTTTGTTCGCGGCTGCGGCGCGGCATCATCTACCGTGTGGCGCAGGAGCTGGGTGCAAACAAGATCGCGCTGGGGCATCACCGCGACGACATGATCGAGACGCTGTTCCTGAACATGTTCTTCGGCGGCAAGCTCAAGGCCATGCCGCCCAAACTGGTCACCGACAAAGGGGATCATGTCGTGATTCGTCCGCTGGCTTATTGCGCAGAGAAAGACATTGCCCGCTATGCACGCGGCATGGAGTTTCCGATCATCCCGTGCAATTTGTGCGGCGCGCAAGAGAACCTGCAACGCCAGAACATCAAGCAAATGCTCGCTGCGTGGGAACGCGAGTATCCGGGACGCAGCCAAACCATCTTCACCGCGATGCAAAACGTCGCGCCCTCACACTTGCTGGATGGCAATCTGTTCGATTTCAAGAATGTCCGTGCGGGTGCTAAAGTGGCTGAAGGTGATGTGGTATTTGACGATGAGGTTGAATAGGAATAAGTGCAATTCCAGTTCGAGGTTAAGCATGTTTTTTTGCAGGGCGGGTTCTACCCGCCAAAGATTGCCGTCGGGCCACTTCGGCAAGCTTAGGGCAGGATCCGCCCGACCGGCAGAGCTACGAAACGATCTGCAAACTGATTCCCAGTGTCTTCCACTGCTTCACTTCTTCTTGCAGCTCGGTTTCCGTCAAAGGATTTTGCGTTATCCAGTCCGTGTCTATCGAGAGGTGGAATTTTGTGCCACTGAAACGCCCGTGCAAGGCGGGCAGCTTGCTGTCGCTGCGGTTGCGGTAGAACAGCACGGCCATGCGCAGGCTCATCGCCAGTACAAAATCTTTAGAATCCTTCATTTGTCCTTGTAGTCTGCTCAGCTTGCCGCGCTGCGCCAGTGCCAGCAGGCTCAGGCTCGCCTGTTCTTTTTTGGAGAAGCCCGGCATATCAGCGTTGGCGAGGATATAAGCAGTGTGTTTGTGATAGCCGCTGTGTGCGACGCTGATACCGATTTCATGAAGACTGGCTACCCAGCCAAGCAGGTGCAACGCGGGCTCGTCGATTTCATCGCCGAGGAATTGCTGCGCAAATACCTGTGCCAGCTTGGTCACGCGCTTTGCCTGTTTGGCGTCGACGCGATAACGCTGCATGAATTGCTGCACCGTCACAACGCGCATGTCGTTGTTATGAAAACGCCCCAGCAAGTCGTACAACACGCCCTCGCGCAATCCGCCCAAGGCTAGGTCCATATGAGCGATGCCCAATTCGCAGAAAGCCGCGTACATGATGGCAAATCCGCCTGCCAGTGTAAAAACACGATCCGGGCGCAAACCCTGCAGTTCAAGCTTTTGCATGTCGCCTACAGTAAGTAAATGTGTGCGCAGCTTGTCGAGTCCTTCGCGAGTGATGCCGCCTTTGCTGTAGCCGTTCAACTCCAGTATCTCGGCGATGGCCTTTGCCGTACCAGATGAACCGAGAGCTTTCTGCCACTGATCTTTATAGTCGGAGACGATAGTCTGGAACTCGATGCGCGCGGCGAGTTCGGCTTGCTTGAGATTCTGTTTGGTGATCTTGCCATCCGGAAAAAAACGGATGCTGAAACTGACGCAGCCCATGTACAGACTTTCCAGATTGAGTGGAGTGAGTCCGTTGCCGATGATGCATTCGGTGGAGCCGCCGCCGATGTCGATCACCAGCTGATTGTCTGGCGATTGAGGCAGGCCATGCGCCACGCCGAGATAGATCAGGCGAGCTTCTTCGTGTCCAGCGATGACTTCTATCGGGAAGCCAAGGACATGCTCGGCTTGCGGAATGAAGTCGGCGGCATTTTTGGCCACGCGCAACGAGTTGGTGCCAACTACGCGTACTGCTTCGCGTGGCAAGTCGCGCAGGCGTTCGGCGAATCTCCCCAGCGCGGCCAGAGCACGCTGCTGAGCATCGGTATCCAGGTATTTGTCGGCAGTGAGTCCGGCGGCCAGACGCACCGGTTCACGCATTCCATCCAGCATGTATAGCTGGTCGCCTTCCACGCGCGCGATTTGCAGCCTAAAGCTGTTAGAGCCCAGGTCTACCGCAGCGAGGATGGGTTGCTGCTGCACTAGAGGCCCACTACTGCTGAATTTCCCGGTCTATTTCATCGATGGTGATGTGGCGTACGTCGCGCCCCTTGACCATGTAGATGACATATTCGGACATGTTTTTTGCATGGTCCCCGATGCGCTCGATCGCCTTTGCCACGAACAGGATTTCCAGCGAAGTGGAAATGGTGCGGGGGTCCTCCATCATGAAGGTGATGAGATAACGCATGATGGCACGGAATTCCTCGTCCACCTGATCATCCATTCGAACCACTTGTGCAGCCATCACTACATCCAGACGCGCAAAGGCATCCAGCGATTTGCGCAGCATGTCCAGGGCGATATCTGCAGCATGTTTGATTTCCTGATAGCGCGGGATGGCGAGCCCGTTTTTTTGTGAAAGCAGTTTGGCCATGCGCGCGATCTTTTCGGCTTCATCGCCGATGCGCTCGAGATCGGTGATGGTCTTGATCACTGCCATCACCAAACGCAGGTCGCCCGCAGCCGGTTGGCGGCGCGCGATCACCTGACTGCACGCTTCGTCGATCTTTACTTCCATGCCATTGACGCGATGGTCGTCATTGATCACTCGCGTCATCAGGGCCACATCGCCGCTGACGAGCGATTCGACAGCACTCTTGATCTGACTTTCCACCAAACCACCCATCTGCAACACGTGAGCACGGATAGCCTCGAGATCGGCATCGAACTGGCGGGAAATATGGTCACTGCTGGTCATGATAGATTCCTTGAATAAAATAACGGGACAGCATAATCGATAAGTGTGAAGATCAAGTGACAGCCGTCAAATGATCCTTTACACGGTCATTGTTTTGACGCCTTCCGGCGTGCCGAGCAGCAGCACATCGGCGCCACGGCGGGCGAACAGACCATTGGTAACCACGCCTGCAATGTGATCCAGGGTGGACTCCAGCTCCACTGGATTCATGATGCTCAACCCGTGCACATCGAGGATCAGATTGCCGTTGTCGGTAGTAAAGCCTTCGCGCAATTTGGGTTGCCCACCCAACGCGACCAACTGCCTTGCCACCGAGCTGCGCGCCATCGGAATCACCTCTATCGGCAACGGGAATTTGCCCAGCACATCCACTAGCTTGCTGGCATCGCATACGCAAATGAATTTTTTGCTGGCGGCGGCCACGATCTTTTCGCGAGTCAGCGCGCCGCCGCCGCCCTTGATCATGTGCAGATGGCGTGTGATCTCGTCAGCGCCGTCTACATACACCTGCAGGCTACCCGCATCGTTTAGCGACAACACCTCGATGCCGTGTCCTTGCAAGCGCTTGGCCGAAGCCTCGGAGCTGGCTACCGCACCGCGTATCTTGTGCTTGATCTTGGCCAGTTCATCGATGAAGAAATTGGCGGTGGAACCGGTACCCACGCCAACGATGCAATCGACCGGCACATATTCGATCGCAGCCTTTGCAACTGCGCGCTTCAACTCGTCTTGACTCATCATGCTATCTGCTCACTTTCGATAATATTCTTTACACACCCGCGATTATTGCAGGAATTGAAAAGTTTGGGGAAATTTGCTCGCGAAATTAATGATGCCCGACAACAATAAAAAAGGCGGGTTTCCCCGCCCTTATTCACCTTGTTCGATACCATTTTACCGAATCGGGGCTTACCACTGATAGGAAATGCCGATAGAAACCACAGGCCACCATTTGTATTTACTCAAGTCACTTTGCAATTTAGCATTTGCTGCATCGGCATCGGCTTGCAGAGTATTGCAGGATGTAGCGCATCCGACTACCAGATCGATCGTGGGCTCACCCTGATAAAGTAGGCCAAAATCTGCCACCAGCCCCCAGCCCTTGCTCTTTTCCACTGGATTACCCCAGCCTATCCCGACGTATGGTGCAACTGGCATGAATGACACCGTGCCCTGAAACGTACTGAGCACATTGGGACCGGTACCAGATGTAAAGTATTGAGTGTTGCCAAGCCAAAGGCTGCTGCCGGAAGGAACAAAAACGCTTGTGGTGTTGTTGTATAACAAACCACCGCTGGCCCGGAAGCTGGATTCTTTCGGATACCAGTCCAATAACACACTGGCTGATTGCATTTTCAAATCATTTTGATAATTCGATGAACCCGCAGTGCCATTATATTTGTAACGACCGCCGTTGATTCCGAAACGAGCGTTGACACCGTCAAAGATGTTTGCACTCAATTCGGCGCCAACACCAAGAGTGCTGATCTTGCCGGTCAAGGCTACGCCGGATTTACTTTCCCCAGGAATGCTTTTATCAGCAGCCTTGGTTGGCTCAGGTGCAGCAGCAGCCGGAACGGAGGCAGCTGCCGGAGCTTTGGCAGGGGCTTTAGCTGGAGCTTTGGCCGGAACTTTAGCCGTAGCCAGAACGGGGGCAATAGCTATGGCAGGAACCGGAATGGGCACAGGAACAGAAACGGGTGCAGGATTAGCCGAAGCATTAACCGGTATTGAAAGCAGCTCTCTGAAAGTACCCGAAGGAATAGCCGAAGCTGCGATCAAGGTAGCCAAAGCGCTTGAGGAAGCCACGACAGCAGACTGGCCTGCACCAAGAGTTACCGTGCCGCCAGCGTTCGTCATGTCGATGCTTCCCTGTAGCACTTGGCCGTACATTTGCTTGTCCGCCATGACAACCATGAATTCGGTTCCGCGTATTCCGATGGTCGCATTCGGGGTCGACAGCCTGAACGCCTGTTTTCGATTCTGTCCGATCAATCCTGTGATGAAACGCATTCCGCCCTTGAACATCGACAAAACGATACTGCTATTACCGATTTTTCTGGCATCGTAGCGGTAATTACGCACATATAAAACAGAGTTGGCCTGCATGGTGACTACTTCACCATCTTCAAATCTTACAAGTGCGGAGCTTTTATCGCCGGTGCTGATCAGCGTGTCGGAAATGATGGGTTCATTATTTATCACCCGATGCGCGGGGTTCTTGCCCTGCGTGGCTGAAACGCTGCCGCTTATCACGTAAACACGGCTGCCCGCTATCTGAGCAGGTGATGCAGCAGTTTCTTGTGCAGCTGATGAAACGGAGGGGATCAAGACCAAAGCCGCTAAAATCGTTGCAATTATATTCATTTCAAAAGGCCTGTTAGGTTGGGAATCAAGCGTTAACCGGCGTGAATGTAAACGTGGCGCGATGGGCAGTCAATAGGCCAGGTAAACCGGAGACCGTTCGGGAGCGCGGGTCATTCGCGGTACTTGGGTGCTGAATCCCGATCGGGCAGTGGTAAAATGCCGATGAAATCACAACAACAGGCAGACATGAAGATGCAAGTTCGTGAAGTTAAAACCACCCCTTTTCCCGATCAGAGAGCCGGGACTTCGGGTCTGCGCAAGCGCGTTCCTGCCTTCAAGCAGGCGCACTACCTGGAAAACTTCGTGCAGTCCATCTTCGATACCATTGCAGTGCCGCCGAACGCGACGCTGGTGCTGGGTGGCGACGGACGCTACTACAACCGCGAAGCAATCCAGATTATATTGAAGATGGCGGCGGCCAGCGGCTTCGCCTGCGTGCTGGTCGGCAAGGGCGGGATACTCTCCACGCCCGCCGCATCTTGCATCATTCGCAAATACCGCACCCACGGCGGGATCATCCTGTCCGCCAGCCACAACCCTGGCGGCCCGGACGGCGATTTTGGCATCAAGTACAACACTGCCAGCGGCGGTCCGGCACCGGAGAAGATCACCGAGGCGATCTTCGCGGCTAGCAAGGCTATCTCACAATATCGCATTATCGATGCGGGCGATGTAGAGTTGGACAGAGTGGGCGATTACGAGATCGGGGCCATGACCGTATCGGTGATCGACCCGGTAGAGGCTTATGCTGAGCTGATGGAAACACTGTTTAATTTCACGTCGATTCGCGCACTATTGAACAGCGGTTTCCGCATCAAATTCGACGCGATGCATGCGGTGACTGGACCGTATGCGCGCGAGATTCTGGTGGGTCGGCTGGGTGCGCCGGCGGACTGCGTGATGAACGCGATTCCGCTGCCGGATTTCGGTGGAGGCCACCCTGACCCGAATCTGACTTACGCACACGAGCTGGTCGAAATCCTGTATGGCGACGGCGCGCCGGATTTCGGCGCAGCTTCGGACGGTGATGGTGATCGCAACATGATCCTTGGCAAACACTTCTTCGTGACGCCCTCTGATAGTCTCGCGATACTTGCCGCGAACGCGCGTCTGGTACCGGGGTACCAGCAAGGCTTGGCGGGCATTGCGCGTTCGATGCCGACCAGCGCGGCAGCGGACCGCGTTGCCAAGGCTCTTGGCATACCTTGTTTTGAGACGCCGACAGGCTGGAAATTTTTCGGCAATCTGATGGATGCTGGGAAGGTCACGCTATGCGGTGAAGAAAGCTTCGGGACCGGTTCCGACCACGTGCGCGAGAAGGATGGACTGTGGGCGGTGCTGTTCTGGCTGAACATCCTCGCGGTGCGCAAGCAATCGGTCGAAGCCATAGTCCGCGAGCACTGGACGCGCTTTGGGCGTAACATCTACTCGCGCCACGATTACGAAGGCATTCCGGCCGATGCGGCCAATGGCGTGATGAAATTGTTGCACGATAGTTTCGAATCTTTGAACGGCGCTAAATTCGGCCATCTGCAAGTGAAGCTGTGTGATGACTTCAGTTATACCGATCCGGTAGATGGCAGCGTCAGCACCGGGCAGGGCGTGCGCATCCTGTTCACAGATGGTTCGCGCATCGTGTTCCGCCTCTCCGGTACCGGCACCGAGGGCGCGACCCTGCGCATCTATCTGGAAAGCTTCGAGCCGGACGTCGGCAAGCATCACCTGGATGCCCAGGAAGCGCTCGCAACGTTGATCGACATCGCGCTGCAGATTTCCGAACTGCGCAAGCGCACCGGGCGGGACAAGCCGACGGTCATTACCTGAGCGCGTATAATCAGTATTCCATATGTTTTTTCGCGCCGTTCAGGCGCGGGTTCATTTTGAAGGAGCACACCATGAACAACAAACAAATCATCCAGACCCCTGATGCACCTGTAGCGATCGGCACCTATTCACAGGCTGTGCGCGTCGGAGATACCGTGTACCTGTCCGGCCAGATCGGGCTCGACCCTCACACGATGCAAATGGCGGAAGGCATCGAGGCGCAGGTTCATCGCGTGTTCCAGAACTTGCGCGCGGTCGCAAGCGCAGCCGACAGCAGCTTCGATGATCTAGTGAAGCTGAACGTTTATCTCACCGACCTCGCGCACTTCGCCAAGGTGAACGAAATCATGGCTACTTACTTTCGCCAGCCTTATCCTGCACGCGCCGCAGTGGGTGTGGCCGCGCTGCCGCGCGCAGCGCTGGTGGAAATGGATGGCGTGCTGGTCGTTCAGTACTGATTCCGTATCAGATTGCGGGAGAGCGGCAATGAACACCGTTGTAAAAAATCCGAATAATTGAACTCCCCCGCAAAAATCTCCCCCGCCACGCTGGCCAAACTCGCCAAGCTCGGCATCCTTCATCGAGCCGATCTGCTATTGCATCTGCCGTTGCGCTATGAGGACGAGACCCATCTCGCGCCGATTGCCACGGTGCAGGCTGGCGAGACGGTGCAGGTGCAGGGAACAATCGCGCACAGCGAGGTCGCTTTCCGTCCGCGCCGCACGCTGGTATGCCGCCTGGAAGACGGCGATGGCGAGCTTTATCTGCGCTTCTTGAATTTCTATCCCAGTCAGCAGAAGCAGCTCGCGGTCGGCAAGCAGATACGCGCGGTTGGCGAGGTGCGCATGGGCTACTTCGGGCTGGAGATGGTGCATCCGAAATGTCGTGCGGTTCAAAATGATACGCCTTTGCAACAAAGCCTGACGCCGGTCTACCCGACCACGGCGGGGCTAGCGCAACCCATCTTGCGCAAGCTGATCGTCAATGCGCTAGAAGCGCTGCCGCTGACTGATACCTTGCCCGACGCGCTGCTGGGAAAATTGAAACTGGCCGGTTTTGCCGACAGTATCCGGTTGTTGCACAACCCCACTCCGGATATTGCCGCCAGTGAGTTGGAAGAACGCAGCCATGTCGCTTGGCGGCGCATCAAGTTTGATGAATTGTTGGCGCAGCAACTGTCGATGCGTGTCCATTATCGCGAACGTGGCAAGCGAATCGCGCCTGGTCTGGTCGATCATGGCACGTTCACCGCGCGCTTGATCAAAGCGCTGCCATTTACGCTGACCAAAGCGCAACAGCGTACTTTCGCCGCAATCAGTCATGATCTGGCCAAGCCGCATCCGATGCAACGCCTGCTGCTTGGCGATGTAGGCAGTGGCAAGACCATCGTCGCGACGCTGGCCGCATTGCAGGCTATCGAGAATGGTTATCAGGTCGCGTTGATGGCGCCCACCGAGATACTCGCCGAGCAGCATTACCTCAAGCTGCTCGACTGGCTGGAGCCGCTCGGGATCAAACCCGTGTGGCTGTCCGGCAGCATGAAGAAAAAGGATAAACAGCTCTCTGCCGAACATATCGCATCAGGCGAAACACTGCTGGCGATAGGTACTCATGCGCTGTTTCAGCAGAGCATCGAGTTTCACAAGCTCGGGCTCGTGATCGTCGACGAGCAGCACAAGTTCGGCGTGCAGCAGCGACTCGCTCTCCGAAATAAAGGAAAAAATTTGAATCCCATTTCGAAGTTCAAACAAGGCGGCGATAAAGCAGCGACGCAGACAGTACAAATGGCACGGCAAGGAGCTGAAGAGGAAGCCGATGCAGTTTTACCGGTGAAATGGGATTCGAATGAACCGCATCAACTGATGATGAGTGCGACACCTATTCCGCGCACGCTCGCGATGAGCTACTACGCCGACCTTGACGTGTCGGTGATAGATGAATTGCCGCCGGGGCGCACGCCGGTGGTTACAAAATTGGTCAGCGATGCGCGCCGCGATGAAGTGTTTGAACGGGTGCGCGCTGCCTGCATGTCGGGACATCAGGCTTATTGGGTGTGCCCACTGATCGATGAATCTGAAACCCTGCAATTGCAAACCGCGCTTGAGACTTTTCAGTTGCTCAGAGAAACCTTTCCCGAGCTACGTGTGGGCCTGGTACACGGAAAATTGGATAATGCCGAGAAGGCCCGCGTGATGGTCGCATTCAAGGCGGGTGAGCTGCAGCTGCTGGTCGCTACCACGGTCATCGAGGTCGGCGTGGATGTGCCCAACGCCAGCCTGATGGTGATCGACCACGCCGAGCGCATGGGGCTGGCGCAGCTGCACCAACTGCGCGGCAGGGTGGGGCGTGGTGCGGCGGAGAGCCTATGCGTGCTGCTCTACCAGCAGCCACTCTCCGAACTGGCGCGAGCAAGATTGAAAATCATCTTCGAGAGCAACGATGGTTTTGCAATCGCACAGCATGACCTGCAGTTGCGCGGCCCCGGCGAACTGCTCGGCGCACGGCAGAGCGGCGTTGCGATGCTGCGTTTCGCCGACATCAGCGCGGATGAAGATTTGTTGAATCTTGCCCGACAAGTTGCCGACGAACTATTGTGCGACTTTCCCGATGCGGTGAGAATGCATTTGCAAAGATGGATGGCCAATAAACATGATTTTTTGCAAGTATGACATCGCTGCAATTTGGGTAATTTAACCCTTTTTGGGTGCGTCGCATTCGGCTTCAGGTCAGGAAATGTATAATCTCCGGTCAGCAATTCAATGCAAATTGATGATCCAGATTGACTGGCAGGATTAAATCTCTTTCTTGATCAGCGGATTTTCGGAAGAGACTAGCGCAAAATATATCAGGATAGTTTCAGTATGCATTTAATTTACCCGAGAGCTGCCGGAGACGTTTTTGTGGCTCCTGTGGCTCCTGTGGCATCTGCACGGATGAGGATCATTTGACACACATGCAGCATATCGCCGACAAATTTTGGCACGCTACTGCGCTGGGTTGTGGGGACGATCTTGCGCCCTGGCTGCGAGATCGTGATTCCCTGACTCAGCGTATCCAGCAGCGCTGCACCGACTTTACTGTACGCCCGGTGCGTAGTGGTCTGTCGCCTGTCGCGTTTGATGAGTCGGCCCTGCTGGGCATCTCGCCGCAGCAACTCGCTTATTCGCGCGAAGTATTCCTCTATGCGGATGGCCAGCCCGTGATATTCGCGCATAGCGTGTTTTCACGGGATCATCTGTGCGGTGCCTGGTCCGCCGTGCGCACGCTGGGCAATAAGCCGCTCGGCGCTTTGTTGTTTGCGCATCCGCTGGTAGAGCGCAAGCCTTTGCATTACAAAGCGCTGCACATCATGCACCCGTTGCATCAGAAAGCTGCTGCAATATTGGGCGACCCGCCTAACAGGTTGTGGGCGCGACGTTCACTGTTTTACTTGCACGATGCACCGCTGCTGGTTACCGAAGTATTTCTGCCGAAAATATTGCTGCTGACCAATCCCGAATGAAGCGTGACTCCCTTCAACATAGACCCGAGTACAGAATCGCACTACGCCGTGTATGGGCAAGTCTATTGCCGAAGCTGGTATTTGGGGTAGAATAAATAATGTTATGGAAAAATCATCAATATTAAGGAGTTGGATGTGACTTCAAGGCATCAATTGAGGGGTTGGTTTGAACGGGGGGTAAGCAGAAAAGCAGCTTACATGTTGATATGTGACACCTTCAAAGTCGGGCACTTCCCAATTTACGTCGATCATTCCTCAGCCCTTCGCGCAATTATCAACCGCTATAACGACACACCCATGACCAGAGTGGAAGAAGTGTATGACCTTCATGCTGAAATGGAAGAGCAGCTTCTGGAAACGGTGACATGGAGAATGCCACCGGCGATCAATGTACAACTCCCCACAGTATTTCAAGCGAGGCGCTCGCAGGAAAGAAGGCAGATACATGTCACTGTTCTCTATGACAGAAGATTGCATATGGAGAGAAGGAGTCAATAGTTTTAAATCAGGCCCCATCATGTACTGAAAATTGGAAAGTCTGGCATTAATAATAATGTCTGAGTAAGTAAAAGTTTCTGTAGCGCCAGTTCCCTGTACTTACAAGGGTGCCGAAAGCTTGTTTAGAAGAGGGAAGAGTTATGTTTTGGCGTTTCATGTTGGTCGTAGCAGAGATTCTGTTTATCACCATTTGGGATTACAAGATGGCCGGGGCGTATTATTCTCTGGATGTCCTGTATTGCCTGCCGATCATCCAAGCTGCACGTATAGGCTCGATTCGTTCCCTTCGACAATCCGACACTCAGATGAGTGCCTTAGTGGGAGTCATAGCTGCTGTTGCATGGAGTATTGCCGAGGCAGCGGTTGTCTGGCCGGATTACCCGTTGGCTGCATTTACGATGAACATATTTACTCGTAGCATCACATTTACCGTTCTGGGCCGGGTGGTGGCGAGACTCTGGAAGGAAAGAGATTATTCTCGCAAGGATGCGTTGACAGGCTTGGCTAATCGTTTGGAGTTCACCGAAAAATTTGCAACCGAACAAATGCGCAGTGAACGGACCAACAGGCCTTACTCCTTGCTATTTATCGACGTTGACCGCTTCAAGGCACTGAGTGAAAGCAAGGGTCGCCGTGTTGGCGATGCAGTCCTTAAAGCTTTATCGGATATTTTGAGTGGCAATTCCAGGAACATTGATACTGTTGCCCGTATCGGCGAGGATGAGTTCGCAATTTTGTTTCCTGAGACAGATGAATATATCTGCAGAGTGTTGGTAATGAGGATCAGATCGGCATCTGAGAAGAAATTTCAGGCTGAAGGCTGGCCAATATCATTATCAATAGGTCATGTAACCGTTACCGGTGGCCAGAGGAGCTTTGAGGAGTTGTTGCATGAGGCGGACGAAAAATATGTCCATTCAAAATACGATGACAGGTATAACGGGGATAAGCATAACTCTGCAATGCCCGCTCAATAAGGGCCTGAAGATAATCCATCATTGATGGCAATTTGATTGGAAAGGGGTGGTCAATCAATGCCAGCAGGAAGTTTTAACTGAATCTGCCGGACAAAGGATTCATCAAATCATGACCGGCAATGCCGGTTAACGGATACTCGATGCGTAGAGCAAAGCAATCGACTGCTGCCTTTTTACCCCTGCACTTATTCTTCCTGTTACCTCACTAAAATTGTAAAGGGCGGCATTTTCACCCCTGTCTGGATCTAGGGTAGTTGAGCACTCAACTATGAATAATCGCTTTCATATTTCCAAGTTTTTCGGGATGCGACCGGCAATTCAATTTACAATAAGAGGATTCGCCAGACCAGGAGTCCTTATTTCATGATTACACCCGTTTCATTACGTGATATTCCGCAGGCCAATATTTTTCGCAAAGGCGATGTATTTGTGCTATTCGGCGAATTGTTTGGCCGCGGTTATGCCAATGGGCTGATCAATGAGGCGCGCAAGGCGGGCATGACGATCATCGGCATCACCGTCGGCCGCCGTGACGAGCACAACGCGTTGCGTCCGCTTACTGCCGACGAGCTGGCCATTGCCGAGTCCAATTTGGGCGGTCGTATCATCAACGTGCCATTGATGGCCGGATTTGATCTGGATGCCCCTGCAGGTGAACCGACCCCGACTGACATGCTGGCCGACATGACGCTCAAAAGCTGGCAGGGCGACAAGCTCGACTGGCAGCACATCGAGAAATGCCGCGAAGTCGGCGTAAAGCGTTTCAAAGATTCTGTGGCCAAGGTGATGGCCGAGATCGACGGCATGATCCCGGACGGAAGCAACGTTTTTTTCGCCCACACCATGGCGGGCGGCATACCCAAGGTGAAGGTGTTCCTTGCGATCGCCAACCGCATATACAAGGGGCGCGGCGAGCGTTTCATGTCCTCGCGCGCGTTGTTCGATAGCGATCTCGGCAAATTGATCCTGATGAATTTTGACGAAGTCACCGCGAACACGTTCCAGCATCTGATCGACGGCAGCGCGGCGATCCGCGCGCGGATAGAAAAGACCGGCGGCCAGGTGCGTTACACCGCCTACGGTTACCACGGCACCGAGATTCTGATCGACGGGCATTACGAATGGCAGACCTACACCAATTACTCGCAAGGCCCGGCAAAGATGCGCCTCGAAGGTATCGCTGAAAAAGCCTGGGCCAAGGGCATCAAAGCCACGGTCTATAATTGTCCGGAGATCCGCACCAACTCCTCGGATATTTTCGTTGGCGTCGAGCTCTCGCTGTTCCCGCTGCTCAAGGCTTTGCAAAAAGAAAATGGCGGTGCCTGGGCAGAAGCGCAGTGGCAAGCCTGCCGCGAATTATTCATGGAAGGACAATCGCTGGAAGACCTTCTGAAAAAAATCACCGACTACAATGCCAGTGGCGTGATGAAAAAATTCCGCAACTTTTCAGCTTGGCCGATGGATAACTCGGCGGAATTGGCCGATCTGATGATAGGCACTTCGGAAGAGATCACGCAGATGCATAAGGACCGTAAAACGCTCGTGACCGACATCCTGAGCGCACTGGTGCTGGAAGGAACCGGTCCGCTGATGTTCCATGAGACATCCAATCCTGCTTCGCCGGTACTCTGGCTCAATCACGACATTATCGCCAAGCAGCTCAATCTGCTGCACAGTCAAGACCACGCGTGATTCCAATTCGCTTTAGAAGCGAACACTGTGTTGGCAGCGTCTTCGGCTCCTGATACAACCACTAGCCATCTCACTAACCCAGCAAAAAACGCTGGGCAAATTATTGGTTATAGCCGCCCTAGGTGTGCTGTCTTCGTTGCCTCATCCGGGTGCCCGGCCAAGAGTTTTTCGGACTTGCAGCCTTGTGCTCCTCTCTAATGCGAATTGGAATGAGTTGGCCATCCGCCAGTTACTGACTGGCATTCATATCCAGATCAGGGTTATTCAGCAAGCGTAGCGCGAACGCTGGCGCGCTGGCTGACCCGCGCAAACCATGCCGCCAGATTTGGATGAGCCATGCGCCAATTGCGCTCGGGCTGGCGTAGATTTAGATAGATCAGCGCGCTCACCAGTGCCAGATCGGCCAGCGTGATGGAGGGACCTTCGCACCATTCTCGTTGGCCAAGCTGCTCAGCCGCATGATCAAGCGCTCGCGCTATTGCGTTATTGTGGCGGGTGATGATGTCGGCTTCCTGCTTGTCTGCCGAGCGCATGCTTTCGGTACGCACCACTACGGCAGAGTCCATGATGCCATCTGCCAGCGCTTCCCAACACTTGACATGCATCCGTTCCAGCGCGTTGGTGCGAGGTATAAGTATCGGTGTGTCATTCAGGGTATCAGCGTATTCGGCAATCACGGGTGAGTCATACACGCAGGTCTCGTCATTGAGTATCAGCGCGGGGATTCTGCCCAGCGGATTTGCACGCGCTACCTGACTGCCGGGCTCACGGGGCGCATCAATAAGGTAATCGTGCGCGATGTTCTTTTCCAGCATGACAAGGCGAACCTTGCGTACGTAGGGGCTGGTATTGGTGCCTAACAGTTTCATGGGGGTTCTCCGGTTATTTTGTATCTATTTTATACAATAGTCATAAAAGTGAGTTGCCGTGCTGTAATTTCACCTCAGCTTTGCAAGCTGAAGTGACTGTCCGGTCTAGGGCCAGATTTGTTCCAGATACAACTCCTCTACCTTGGCCCTCGCCCAAGGAGTTCTGCGTAAAAACTTCAAACTCGATTTGATGCTGGGATCGTGCGTAAAGCAGCGTATCGGCACAGCGGCGCCCATCGCCTCCCAGCCCATGCGCTCGGATAGCTGGGTAACCATCGCTTCAAGCGTGATGCCCTCCAGAGCAGGGCGGCTTGCCGATCTTTTATTTATGTCCATACCTGCATTTTACAGATGATCACCAACCATGAGGGATTACAATGCTGCTCCATGTTTTCATCAGGCACCCCGCATGACCACCCCCGTACGTCTCGCAAAATGCCTCACTAAAATGCTTCCATGCTCCCGCCGTGAGGCCGAGCTTTATATTGCGGGCGGTTGGGTTATGGTGGATGGAGTAGTGGTAGAAGAGCCGCAGTTCATGGTGTCAGAGCAAAAGATCGAGCTACATCCCGATGCCAACCTCACAGCCGCAGCGCCAGTGACCATCCTGCTGCACCAACCGGCGGACACGGCAATCAATCCCAGTGCCGCGCTAGCTCTGATCCGTCCCGAAACGCGCGTAGCGAATGATCCCTCAAACATCCACATGCTCAAGCAACACTTATTTCGGCTTACCCAGCACATCCCGCTGGAACCTAATGCCAGCGGGATGGCGATATTCACTCAGGACTGGCGCGCGGCGCGCAAGCTCAGCGAAGAAGCGGCCAAGCTGGAACAGGAATACATCGTCGAAGTCACGGGCGAGCTGGCTCACGGCGGCCTCAAGCTGCTCAATCACGGACTAACGTACAACGGACGCGCACTGCCCCAGGGCAAGGTCAGCTGGCAAAACGAAACCCGGTTGCGCTTCGCCCTCAAAGGAGTGCAATCTGGACAGATCGCACACATGTGCCAAAGCGTCGGATTGCAAGTACTGGCGATGAAGCGCATCCGCATCGGGCAAGTGTCGATGGGCAAACTGCCGCTCGGACAATGGGGTTATCTGATGCAAGGGGAGAAGTTTTAATTCTTCAGGCTAACGCACGATGCGCAGCTGCTGACTTTGATTCAAGAATATTTGCCAATCATCAACACAGATGCCAGAAACCAAGGGGATGGCTTTTCGCAGGTGTCAGCATTAACTTCTATCGCTAAAATAAATGAAACAGGAAGAAATGGCGCCTCAACTTCACAATGGAGATATGTATTTTGATGGATCTGATAAATGAAAAAAGCCGGGCTTACCCGGCTTTTTCGTTACATGTTCAACAAATGTTGATTTTAGAAATTATAGACTGCACCAAGTGAATAATTTATTGCTTTAATATCATTAGATCCAGAGTCTGTGAACTTGCCAAGATCTTCGTATTGAAGACGAATGCCAACTTGCTTATTGAAGTTGTATTGTGCCCCAATTCCATACATGTAATCGTTTTTACTGCATTGGTTACAACCTGCAGTTGCATCTCCCGTCAACTTGTTCATTGCATAGCCCAATTTTCCAAACACATCAAACTGTGCATTGATGGGGTAAGTGCCAGTCACAGCAATTTGGGTTGACTCACCCTTAAAGTTTTGGCCGCCGACTGTGCCGTTACCGCTTGCTGCATAACCCAGCTCAGCTCCCCAATTCGGAGTAAAATGATAACCACCAGCGATTCGATATCCAGTTGAAGGGTCGCTAGCACCACTTGGTGTATTGCTCATGCTCCATGTGTTTAGATCGAGCGCACCATAAAAACCGGTTCCTTCAGCAAAGACAGGCGCTGCAAAGGCGGATGTAAGAAGTGCCGCAGCAATTATCTGTTTCAAACCAACTTTTTTAAAGTTTTGCATTATTTTCTCCAAAATGAAATTACTAAAATGAAATTACTAAAATGAAATTACTAAAATGAAATTACTAAAATGAAATTACTAAAATGAAATTACTAAAATGAAATTACTAAAATGAAATTACAAATAAGTAACACCAGAAACACTTTTAAAACTCGTTAATTATATATCCCTTTTAAAACTTAAACAATAGAACGAACACCTATCGTATATCCCTGTTTGAGCTCACCAATATTTTAATGCAAATTAAATATAGCTAGCCAGCACATTCCGTAGGTAACTTAGCTATTAGGGCCGGAATAAAGCGGACTGGTAATTTCAATTATTGAATTTTGACGACCTTCTTGTGCCGCAATTAGACTCTCGCGCCACACCTGCGGCCCTCAAACTAAAATTTCTCCCGCGGCATAAGATGGCTCCATGGCCCGGCGATAAATTGCCCATCATCACTGTCTAGGGATATTGATGCCGCACCTTCGCTCACCTGATTGGCTTATTGGAATAAATAGTTAAAGGGCTCCGACAGGTAAGTCCCTGTCAGCCTGTTCGATACAAATGTCACATTTCCTGATGAGTTCATTTTCCACCTGTTTTGTGTTGAAGCAATAACAGCGTTGGAGATATCGTAGTCGTCCTCAATCAGATTGATGATTGCCGTGTTAGCTGTGTCAGCCTCAATAACATAATGAATATTCGCTGTTCCCAGAAGAACTATTTTGGTGCTGTCGGTATATACATTGTAAATTCCGATCACAGCCGCATCGCCGACTTTGCCTGTTAAAGGGATAGTCGGGGTTCCTTGCATCACATAGTAACTACCTGAAGAAATCTCCCCGAGTGGCGCGTAATTTGTGGTGCTGTATATCTGTGCAGAGGAGGCAAAGGGCACGCTTACACTCAAGACTGTCAGCGTGCCAGTCATTGATTGTGTGTTGAGCAAAGCTGCTTGCCCTTCAAAGGTCGATACTGTTGGAGTTGATTGTGTCAGTGTCACTGAACCTGTCACGCCATAGCTCGTACCGTTGACTACCTGTGTGCCTGTAACAGATAGGTGAAGTGTATATCCATTATTGATAAGATTTGCATTTGCTGTTGCCAATGGAAACGTAAGGGTTGACGCAACCGGACCAGACCCGCCGCCACCTCCGCTACCACCACACCCAGCCAGTAAAGCCGCAAGAGATAACCCAAGTATTAAATCGAATGACCATTTCATGATAGACCACCTCAAAGGCACTCATATTCATGCGAATTTATAATTACAGAATGTGCCATTACAGTCGGATTGTGTATCAGTGGCTGTCTGATTTTGGATAAGGAGTATGAGGAAGTTTATCCAAGTATTTTTGCATGATGGGTTCGGAGCCTTTCCCGAAGCTGATCGTTGAAGCCGCGGCTGAAGACTTTACGACTCAAGCCTGGCTTACGGGACAAGCATTTGTTGTAGGAGGCCTACTTCAGCCAGAATCCTCCAACAACCCCATCTTTCATGTAAAGAGTTACCAGCGAGTCGTCGCCCCCCGCTTTGTAGGTGATTTTCCAGAGAGAGATATCGTATCCCTGCGCATTCATAGTTCCAAGATATGAAATTTCATATCCCTTTCTCAAGGGCGGCAACATGCGTGGGTTCATGGTCTTGAGTATCTCTTTATTATCTGCTGATTTTAATTCCGCATCTCCGTGTTCAACGAATGCATCGTGGTCATTCGCCACAATCGCGGCGACCATTTTTTTGACAATTGCAGCCGTAGCATCTGGTTCGGCACCAAGACAGTTTCCGACTGAAAGCGCAATACACGCACTAACGATAAACAGTGTCCTGAATAGACTCATAACTTGCATGATCTGCACTCCTTTAGCTTCTGGTTGCCGAACGGTTGTTCTGGTGAGAGATACGACCGTCAATATTTTGAAAATAAGGACATAGGCTAATTCCCACATCGTTAATGTGATCGAGGTTATACAATTTATATATTTCTTACAAGTTCAATCGAAATTTCCCCAACCCGTGGATGCCCACTGTCCAGTATCATTCTGTTGCCAACCAGTTTCTGGTTTGTATGACGTAATAATTCAAATGAATCCATTTTGATGAACGCAATGACTCTCCCAGAAAGACTATCGCTGTACATGCAGCTCACCCGCTTGAACCGTCCCATCGGCATTCTGCTTTTGCTGTGGCCGACGCTTTGGGGGGTGTGGATCGCTGGCGCGGGGCATCCGGTCTGGCACATCGTGCTGATCTTTGTGCTGGGCACGGTGCTGATGCGTTCCGCCGGATGCGCAATCAATGATTATGCGGATCGCGATTTCGACAAGCATGTGCAGCGCACCCGTGAGCGCCCGGTCACCAGCGGGCGCATCGCGCCCCGAGAGGCGCTGTGGGTGGCCGCGGTGCTTTCACTTGTCTCCTTTGTGTTGATCCTGCCGCTGAACAATCTGACGCTGCTGCTGTCATTCCCCGCGGTATTCCTCGCTGCGAGCTATCCGTACACCAAGCGTTTCCTCGCGATCCCGCAAGCCTATCTTGGCATCGCGTTCGGCTTCGGCATCCCGATGGCGTTCGCCGCTCAGATGGGCAGCGTGCCGCCGGTGGCGTGGCTGTTGCTCGCTGCCAATGTGTTCTGGGCGATCGCCTATGACACTGAATACGCGATGGTGGATCGGGACGACGACATCCATCTCGGCATCCATTCCTCGGCATTGTGGTTCGGAAAATACGATGTGGC
>Ga0315270_10000414_pt1 | contig 23578 bp, 24 predicted proteins | sample C1_bottom_MG_FD_204932 | JGI IMG/M metagenome (GOLD analysis project Ga0315270, IMG submission 204932) | Sediment microbial communities from Yellowstone Lake, YNP, Wyoming, USA - C1_bottom | ecosystem: Environmental > Aquatic > Freshwater > Lake > Sediment | place: USA: Wyoming | collected...
GAATCCAAAAATACTGCGAGCTTCAGCGATAAGGTCGGAGACATCTTCGCCGACTTCGATATAGCCGAGCAAAGATCCATTGTGCCGCAGTGGGGCGACAGCTCGCAGCGCGACGTCGCCGTTGATGCCGAGCTCCACTCCATACGACAATTTATCGGACCGAACGGCCGCCTGTAAGGTTGTCCGCGCGACTGTATCGCCGTATTGTTCGGCAAAATGTGCGCGCAAGAAAACGTTGCGGTCGGGGTCAAAAATGAACAACTGGGAGGCACGGTAGTCGCTGCGGAAGCGATCAAATAAGGGTTTGACGTGTGCCAGAGTCGCGCGGCGGTCCCGAGTTTGGTATGCCGCCAGAAACGCTTCATTGTTTGCAATGACATCAATCGCCGCGGCGAGATTCTTTGCATGATTGTCGACGAGTGTTTGCAGGGCTAGTTGTGTTTTTTGAACTTTTTGTTCAAATTCCAGCTGCACGTCGTGTCGTGAATCCCAATAGAAACCAGCGAGGTAGGCAAGCGATGCGACGCAAAGAAAAAAAGCAATAGGCGTCAATAGCCTGCCTTTTATCTGGGATGATGCATGCGCCGCCATTAGGCTATCCTGTTTTTGCCACAAAAAGGCTTTTTTTGTCCGCCACAGTTCTAATGCCGTGGTTCGCTATCGAGCAACGATTGTCTGACAACCCGATGTATCGGCAATTTTTAAGCTCGCGCTTACGCTTTAACAAAATTTACTTTGAAATAGGTCAATTAAGCAAATTAAGAATTTCTAACGGCACTATTTGCGTCAGGCGCAAGGTTGCTACGCACTGCGTTGAGCTCAGATTTCCTGCGTCATCGCTATTGCGACAGGCCTAATTTCAGCGCGACACAGTCTACGGGTGTCTGGGGGCAAAGTATGTAAGGGAAAGGTGGCCGAGCGGCGCTGGTTTGGCTTTTGCTGGTAAACTTGCGTCTTGGTGTCAAGACGCAACGGATAAACACATGAATATGCAAATTCAGTTGGAAACCAAGCTCGCGACCGCGTTTGATGTCGCGCATTTGGAAATTCAAAATGAGAGTCATAAACATAACGTTCCCGCCGGCTCCGAATCCCATTTTCGAGTGGTAATGGTGTCGGACGATTTTGCGGGGAAAGCGTTAGTCGCAAGACATCGTGCGGTCTACGGTGTGGTGCAAGAAGAGCTGACAGGCGGTGTTCACGCGTTGGCGTTGCACACTTATACTCTCGATGAGTGGCGGCAACGAAATGGCTCTGCGCCGCTCTCGCCGCCCTGTCGTGGTGGCGGTAAGTAGCCGTCAATCTTCCCGCAGTTGCTAGTTCATGACTTTTTTAATGTGCTCGATTGCGGATGCCTCCGGCCCGTCAAACAGGCGTCGAATGTCATCAGGAGCAACGCCGGTGGTTGGAAAGAACACGAGTTCTACCAGGTCGCGGTGTAACTTATTACTCGGATCTAGTCCTTCGCTCGCCAATGTTGTCAATGTCGCATGGTAGTCATAGCCCGCTTTGCTAAATACCAATTGGACGAATTCTTTACGTCCCTCTGGTGGCAGGCTGGCTGGGTTCGTTGGTAATCCCTCTGCCACCGCGCGAAACGCGTCGGCGAGTTGTTCAAGCGCGTGTTGTTCGCCTCTTGGCGCGGCGGTTCCCGTGGTCGCTTGTTGTTGCGGTTGGCAGGCCGTTAACGAAAAGTGCATTACAGCGACCAGTAACGTCGTGAAAAGCGTGGAACGAGAAGAGTATTTTTTCATGGTCTAATGTTCGCATTATCGACGAATTAAAATGCGAGCCTAGCACGAATTCGTTGTCCTTTGCCAAGCGCGGCGGCCGGTGATAACGGCGTTTTCGTCGATGACGTCATTGGCAATTAGCCATGCTCGTGCGTCGTCAGCGTCACTTTCGAACCAGGCTTGCGTCGATCCCAATCTGAACGTGTAGCCCCAGTCATCCATGTCGCGAAAGATGGACTCAATGGTTATGTGTGGCAGCTGTTTGGCAAGCAAAATCTGTAGGTAGCAGACGGCGTTTTCTTCATTGTGCTCGCCGCCTGCATCGGTATGTAGCGCGGCGCGGCGCGTCTCGTCCATACAGATGAAATGACACGCTTCGTGCAATGCGGAGTGCAGCGGCGTGTCGTCGCGGACAAAAAGTGTACCGCCTACTAGTCCAGCTTCGGGTTCTCCCCAGTAGCTGCCCGGGATTAACTCAGCCATGTCTACGGCGAAGATCGTGATGCCGTATATGCTGAGTAGTTTGCCAACTATGTCTCTCAATTTGGCGTTGAGCAATTGCATGTAATACCTTGCGTGTGACATATATTGCGCCAATAGTCCTGTTACAATCGGCGATCATTCGTTTTTTCGCAGATGTGAGGCGCCATGAATATACCAAGCACATCGTTTTGGGAATTTTCCACCAACATCTACCACAAGCCGGGGGTGGAGCGCGCACTGCTAATGCTACAACAGCGCTTTGGTGTAGACGTCAATATGTTGTTGCTGTGTTGCTGGGCCGCGCGATTTCGACACTTGCGTTTGCCGGCCGGTGGCATCGGCGATCTGGTTGGGTTGGTGGATGTTTGGCAGGCCGATGTGGTTCGACCATTGCGGCGTTTGCGGCATAAATTGAGATCGCGGCAAGCGGGGGTGTTGAGTGATTCAGCGGAGGCTCTGGGTGAGCGAATATTGGATTTGGAGTTGGATGCTGAACGCATTGAACAGTCGTTCCTCGAATCTGAGTTGCCGCGCCACGGCGTGGCGATGCGCCCTGAAGAAATACGACGGGGCATGGCTGAAAATTTGGCGAGCTATCTTCGTCACGAAGCAGTGGAGTCCGACTTTGAGGTGACAGAGTATTTGATCACTTTGATGACGGCTGTTTTCGATATCGGGGCTGAGGATGCCAAAGGCTTGTGGCAGCAGGTGGCGGCGTCGAGCGCGCGGTCCAAGGAGGTTGCGGCTTAGGTTATGAAGTCACGCTATCAAGTAGTAACGCCATTTGTGACGAAAGACGGTTCAATTATTCGCGAACTTATGCATCCGGCAACTCATGGCAATGTGCAGCAAAGTTTGGCCGAAGCAACCATCGACGTTGGAGCGAAGACAACTCTGCATCGCCACCAACTAACCGAGGAAATCTACCACTTCCTAGCGGGGACGGGCCACATGGTGTTGGGCTCTGAAGTCTTTGTCGTTGCACCCGGTGACACAGTCTGTATTTTGCCAGGCACGCCACACGCGCTATGGAATTCTGGTGGCGAGCCGCTGCGGCTCTTGTGTGCCTGCGCCCCCGCCTATTCCCATGACGATACGGAATTGATGTCGGAAGACCGGTTTTAGCGACGCGGCCTCCCTGGACTCTATCCGTTATCTCCGTCGCGCTTCGAATCAAATGCAGAGCTCTTCCAAGTCAACATGTTTGCGCAGCAACGAATAAAACAACGTGCGAGCTGTTGTGTCTTTCGCCGTGAAGCGGATGCCGCTATGAAAAAAGTTTTCCGGATTGCGGTGCCCATTGTTGTTGGCAACCGCCACGTGTTCGTGACACCACGCAACAATTCCTTGCACCAAAACCGTTTGTTCACGGGCGTCGCACAGCAATTTAACGGTGCTTTCTTTCGGTAACGGAAAATTGAGACGGATGCCGACGCCGCCGACTGAAATATCGTTGACATGCTGAAGCGGCACTACTCGGCCATCGATTTCAAGTACGCAGGGCAGTTGGGCGAGGTCAGTGCGCAATGGCGCGCGGTCGAATTGGCGGTCTTCTACGGCCATAAATGAATCCTCCCTGTTGAGTCAGTGCAACTATCATAACGCTTTAATATGACAAAAATCAGGATCGTGTCAGCACGTAGCTAGTCGCCACAGTAGTTGTTGCGCAAGGGAAGGGGGCGAAGTTACGTTGTGTTGACAAATGCCGTTGGATTTTTGGTTAAGCAATTCCTGCTCGAGGGTGTTGATCGGTTCGTCGCTGCAGTCTGCTTGAAATTCACGTCGTCGGCCCTTAAATACCTGAAACGAAAAGTACATAGTGCGAAATGCTCATTCAGTGTTGGCGTTTTGACGCCGATATGTTTATTAGGGGCTCAAAAACGAGGCTGCCGACAGCGGCAAACGCAACAATAAAGGTGTGGCAATGCGCAAGCTTGCAGCCTGGATCGGTAGGAAAATCACGGATTGGTTGGTGCATGAAGAATCGCCGACCGGCATCCCGCTTTCTGACTTTGAGCGTCTTTGTTATGAAATCCGACCCTGCGATGTCTTGTTGATAGAAGGCCGCAGTAGAGTCAGCAACGTTATCAAGAATATTACCCAAAGCTCTTGGACCCACGCCGCTCTCTATGTCGGTCGTTTGCACGATATCGAGGATGATGAGATCCGCGATCTTGTTGCAAGTCACTATGCTGGAAGCGCAAAGGAGCAATTGGTGTTGGAGGCGGTGATGGGAGAAGGGACAATCGTCAGCCCCTTATCCAAATATCGTGGCGAACACTTGCGTATCTGCCGACCGAAAGGTCTTTCGCTCGCCGACTCGCGCCGTGTTTTGGACTATTCGGCACGGCATCTGGGCGCTCAATACGACGTACGTCACTTATTGGACATCGCTCGCTTCATGTTGCCGTATGCTTTGGTGCCGCGTCGTTGGAAATCCAGTTTGTTTGAGCACAACGCAGGGGTGGCGACGCGCACCGTTTGCTCGTCGATGATTGCGGCGGCGTTTAGCTATGTTCATTTCCCAATTATGCCGGTAATTCAACGGAAGACCGATGGTCAGCTACAGTTATATAAGCGCAACACGCGTTTGCATACGCCGAGGGACTTTGACTACTCGCCGTATTTCGACATCATCAAGTATCCGTTCCTGGGATTCGATGATTTGGCCATTTATCGTCAGCTGCCGTGGGACCAAAACGGCGTAATTTGTAACAGCGAAACGGAATGCTTTATTCCCACGCCACCGCCGACGGTTGGGGTGGTTGTTGACGCGGCAGCGCGGACGCGTTCAGCTTGAGCCAAAGTGGCGGTTTCGCAGAACAATTGTGTTACGGTTGGACTATTACGATTTGTGCAACGGGAGAACAGTCATGAGTGAGTTAATGGTGTTATTCGCAGTTTGGATGGTGTTAGGTGGCTTAGCGCTTTCGCTGCGTGCGTCGAATCTTCTGCGCGACGCGGGGCTACTGCGCGTGTTGTTTTTGGTATTGGCTTGGCCCGTCACCTTGAGTCATTATAAGAGCCCGCACGACGAAGGATCTGAGCCGCGGCCGCGCCCGATTCGCGTGCAGGAAGAAAACGAACAACATAAAAATGCAAGGAAGCGCTAATTGTGTGCTGGACGATCGTTGCCGTAGTTATTGCCATTTCGTGGGCGCTCGCGTATTTTCGGGCGCCATTATGGCTTTGGACATTGAGTGCAGGTGTGTTGCCGGGTTACTGGACCTGGTTTGCTGAGCTCTCGGTACCGACGTTGTCGATGATTTGGTTTCTATTTGTTGCTGGCGCACTATGTCTGAATGTTCCATTGCTGCGCCGTAAGTTGATTACCCGCCACATCTTTCCGTTGTTTTGCCGCGCGTTACCTCCGATGTCGCAAACCGAGCGCGAAGCGCTCGAGGCGGGCGGTATTTGGTGGGAAGGTGAATTGTTTTCCGGTTGGCCGCGTTGGAAAAAATTGATGGAGATTCCAGCGCCGCGGCTGTCCGCCGAGGAGCAAGCGTTTCTCGATGGTCCGGTACAAGATCTGTGCGCAATGCTCGATGATTGGAAGATTACTGAGGAGTTGCACGATCTGCCGCCCGAAGTGTGGGCCTTTATCAAAGAAAAAGGTTTCTTTGGGATGATCATTCCGCGCGAGCAAGGCGGGCTTGGTTTTTCCGCTTTGGCTCATTCCGCCGTTGTGATGAAGGTCGCTGGCAAGAGCTTAACCGCAGCGGTAACGGTTATGGTGCCCAATTCACTGGGACCAGCGGAGTTGTTGTTGCGCTACGGCACTGATGCGCAGAAGAAACATTACTTGCCGCGCCTTGCGAAGGGCGTTGATGTGCCTTGCTTCGCATTAACCGGACCAGAGGCGGGCTCCGATGCGAGTTCTATTCCGGATGTCGGCGTTGTATGCAAGGGCCTCTACCAAGGTAAAGAAACGCTAGGCATGCGTGTTACTTGGGACAAGCGCTACATTACATTGGGTCCAGTGGCGACAGTCTTGGGTCTCGCTTTTCGTTTGTCAGATCCCGATCATTTGATCAGTGAAAAAGTGGATATTGGCATCACGCTGGCGCTGATTCCCACCAATACTCCCGGTGTAGAAATTGGTCGTCGGCATTCGCCGTTAAACCTCGTGTTCCAGAATGGGCCTAATCGTGGGAAAGATGTTTTCATCCCAATGGATTGGGTGATTGGCGGTCAGGAGCGTGTTGGTCAAGGCTGGCGCATGTTGATGGAATGTCTTGCGGCCGGTCGCTCGATTTCTTTGCCGTCGTTGAGCACAGGCGGTGGCAAATTAGTTTGTCGCGCAACGGGCGCCTACGCACGCATTCGCAAACAATTCAAAACGTCGATTGGTTTCTTCGAGGGCGTCGAAGAAGCTTTGGCCAGAATGGCTTCCTACACCTATATGATGGATGCAGCGCGGGTGAGTACGGCGCAGGCGGTCGACGGTGGTCACGAGCCTGCGGTTGCTTCGGCGATTGTTAAATACAATCTTACTGAGCGGATGCGCCAGATCGTCAATGATGCGATGGATGTGCAAGGTGGCAGCGGCATTTGTATGGGCCCCCGAAATCTTTTGGCGCGGTCCTACCAAGGTATTCCTATCAGCATTACCGTCGAAGGCGCGAACATTTTAACGCGCACACTCATTATTTTTGGACAAGGTGCGGTGCGGTGTCACCCGTATGTCTTGAAAGAAATGCGCGCGGCGACCGATGTGAACAAAGAGCGTGGTTTGGCGGCCTTCGACAAAGTTTTCTTTGGCCATATTGGTTTAGTCATCAGCAACGTTGCCCGCACCTTCTGGTTGGCATTGACGGGTGGGCGGCTCGCGCATTCCCCGGAGAAAGGCTCGGCGAAATATTATTTTCAGCAAGTCACTCGTTTGAGTGCCGCCTTTGCGTTGACGGCGGATGTTGCAATGCTTGTGCTGGGCGGTTCGCTCAAACGACGTGAGAAATTGTCTGGCCGATTGGCCGACGTGTTGAGCCAACTCTATCTTATTTCCCTCACATTGAAATTTTATGTGGACAACGGCAAACCAAGCGAAGAGCTCACTTTACTGCGTTTCGCCTCAGACGACGCGTTGGTAAAAGCACAAACCGCGCTCGTCGAGTTACTGCGTAATTTCCCGGTCAAACCTGTGCGCTGGTTGCTGCGCGGCTTGGTATTTCCGTTCGGCAAACCTTATAAGTTGCCGTCTGATTTATTGGGTCAACAAGTCGCATCCTTGCTGTTAACCCCTTCCGCGGCCCGCGATCGATTGACGAATGGCATGTACGTCTCGCGTGATCCCAATGAAGCAATTGGCCGTATGGATATTGCATTAGAGCATGTGTGTGCTGCCGAACCAGTGGAGAAGAAACTACAACACGCGGTTCGCAGCGGACAGTTACCGAAAACAGATCCAGAAAGTCTGCTTGCCGCCGCCGTTAAGCACGGTGTCATCAGCGAATTGGAGGCGGAGAAGGTTCGTCTCGCGAACCAAAGCCGCAAGGACGCCATTCGCGTCGATGACTTTGCGCAAGACTATTGGGGCAAGCGCGCCAGCCGATAAGATCACAGTAGTTTCGTCCGTCGATGTTTTGTTTTGGCGCGTGCTTGGGACTGCGCGTCGCTGAACACGTTCGGTCTACACTTAAGTCTACTCAAGAGCCTCTTCAAGGATTTGGTCTATACAAGGAAAGGAGCGACCATGCCACCCCGCAAGAAATCGACGCTGCCGCGTCCCGTGTTTATCGTTGACGGTTGTCGTACTCCTTTTCTAAAAGCCAAAGGTAAACCCGGACCATTCGCCGCGGCTAATCTAGCTGTATACGCCGGACGTACGCTGCTAGGTAGGCAACCGTTTAGTCCAGATCAATTGGACGAAGTTATTCTCGGTTGTGTCATGCCTGGCCCGGATGAGGCGAATATTGCGCGCGTCGCGGCACTCCGTTTAGGTTGCGGCAAAAAAGTGCCCGCCTGGACTGTGCAGCGTAATTGCGCATCAGGAATGCAATCGCTCGACAACGCGGCACAAAACATTGCGACGGGCCGTTCCAATTTAGTCTTGGCCGGTGGCGTCGAATCGATGAGTCATGCGCCTGTGTTGTTTAATCTTGCCATGGTGAACTGGTTGGCGGATTTCTATAAAGCGAAAAAGCCACTCGACAAATTGAAAGCACTCAGCAAATTGCGCCTGCCCCATTTGCAGCCGGTGATTGGTCTACTGCGCGGACTCACTGATCCTGTGGTCGGTCTTAACATGGGCCAAACCGCAGAAAATCTCGCCTTCCGGTTCAAAATATCGCGCGAGCAAATGGATGCATTTTCGATGAATAGTCACCATCGTTTGGCGAAAGCGCAAGACGAAGGTTGGTTCGGTGAAATCACAACGATTTACGACGAGCGCGGTAACTTCTATTCGAACGACGATGGCGTGCGCCGCGATAGCGATATGGCGAAACTCGGTTCATTGCCGCCGGTGTTTGATCGTCCCTTTGGCGCTGTTACCGCTGGCAATAGCGCGCAAGTCACCGATGGTGCGGCTGTCCTGTTACTGGCGAGCGAAGAAGCCGTGAACGAGCACAAATTACCCGTCATGGGCCGCATCGTTGATGTCAATTGGGCGGGGTTGGAACCTTCGCAAATGGGACTCGGGCCTGCCCATGCGATGGCGCCCATTTTGCAGCGGCAAAATTTAGTGCCGAGCGACATCGACTACTGGGAAGTCAATGAAGCGTTTGCTGTGCAAGTGCTCGCTTGCTTGGCGGCTTGGCGAGACCCGCAGTATTGTCGTGACGAGTTAGATTCAAAAGAACCGATCGGCGAGATTCCTCATGAGCGTCTCAACGTCGACGGTGGTGGCGTGAGCATTGGTCATCCTGTTGGGGCGAGTGGTGCGCGTATTGTTCTGCACTTGCTTAATGTCTTGCAACGCAATAATGCCAAGCGCGGCATGGCGAGTTTGTGTATTGGTGGTGGCCAGGGCGGCGCAATGATGGTCGAGCGGGTGTAAAGCAACCAGCTGATCGAAAAGCTGGTCGGCAATCTAAAAAGGCAAGGACGCACATGGAACAGAAAGCTAACGAAACGCAACACACCGGAACTCATTGGCGCTGGGAAAAAGATGGTCACAACATCGTTTGGCTCGCCTGCGACAAAGCGGAAAGCAGTGCCAATGTGTTGTCTGCTGCTGTGCTGGAAGAGCTCGATACCTTGTTGCAGGGTTTTGCGCAACAAGCACCGCGCGGGTTGATTATTTATTCGGCGAAGAGCAACGGCTTTATCGCCGGTGCGGACGTCAACGAATTCGTTACATTAAAAGATCAATCCGAAGCGACGGCACTCATTCAGCGCGGACAGCGCGTTCTTGATCGTTTGGCCGCGTTGCCGTTTCCCACTGTTGCGATGATTCATGGGTTTTGTTTGGGCGGCGGACTCGAGCTCGCATTGGCGTGTCGTTATCGCATTGCCGATGACGGTGAGAAAACCAAGCTCGGCTTGCCGGAAGTCAATCTTGGTATTCACCCAGGATTTGGTGGCACCGTGCGTTTGCCGCCGCTAATTGGCGCGCCGGCCGCAATGGACTTGATGTTAAGCGGTCGCTCGTTGTCAGCCAAAAATGCGCAACGCATGGGCCTTATTCACTATGCCGTGCCCAATCGCCAACTTCGTGTTGCTGCGCAATCAACCGTGTTGAAACCGCCGGCCGTCACGCAACTCAAAGGTTGGAAACGTTGGACCAATCACACCTTAGTGCGGCCATTGTTAGCGTCGTATCTGCGCAAACAAGTCGCGGCAAAAGCGCGCCCTGAACATTATCCTGCGCCGTACGCGATAATCGATCTATGGAATCAATACGCTGACGATGAGCGCACGATGATGGCGCAAGAAGCGGCATCCGTTGCGCGGCTCGTTATGGGCGACACAGGACGCAGCTTGGTTCATGTTTTCTTTTTACAGGAACGCGTAAAGCAACTCGGCAAGAAGCCAGGGTTTGCACCGAAACACGTTCACGTCATTGGTGGCGGCACCATGGGTGGCGATATCGCAGCGTGGTGCGCGTTGCGTGGTTACAAAGTAACGTTGCAAGATCGCAAACCAGCGACGATCGCCAAGGTCATCAAGCGCGCGGCGGATATGTACAGCAAAAAATTGAAACAACCGCGCTTGGTACAAGCGGTCATTGATCGTTTGGTGCCGGACGTCGAAGGTCGCGGCCTTGCATCAGCCGACGTGATCATCGAGGCGATTTACGAAAACGTGGAAGCCAAACAAAACTTATTTCGCGAGATTGAAAAGAAAGCCAAACCCGATGCGTTGTTGGCGACCAATACATCGAGCATTCCGCTGCAAGTCATCAGCTCCGCGTTGGAGCATCCAGAACGTTTAGTCGGCCTGCATTTCTTCAATCCTGTGGCGAAGATGCAGTTGGTTGAGATTGTTTCAGCAGAAGGTACCGATCCCGATGTTGTGCAAACTGCCGCCGCTTTCGCGCGTTTGATCGATCGGTTACCGGTGCCGGTGACCAGTACGCCGGGTTTCTTGGTTAATCGTGTGTTGATGCCTTATTTGATGGAAGCGGTGATTTTAGAAAGCGAAGGAGTGCCCGCGGAGTTGATCGACAAAGCCGCGCTCGATTTTGGTATGCCGATGGGCCCCATTCACTTGGCAGATACTGTGGGGTTGGACATTTGCCTATCCGTAGCCGAAATTCTATCGAAAAGTTTTGGTGGCGAGATTCCGCAGCGCTTGCGCAATTTGGTCAGCGCCGGTTCGCTGGGTGTGAAGTCAGGTCGCGGATTCTATCAATATCAGAACGGTAAGCCGGTCAAACAAGGCAATACTGAACGCACTGCACCCGCCGATCTCACCGATCGATTGATGTTCCGCCTTTTCAACGAATGCGTTGCTTGTATGCGAGAACATGTCGTGACTGACAAAGATTTGTTGGACACGGGCGTAATTTTCGGCACAGGCTTCGCGCCGTTTCGCGGTGGGCCAATGAATTATCTCCAGCAGCAAGGCGCCGGCAAAATGCATGCGCGCTTGAAAGAGCTGGCCGGACGTTACGGTGCTCGTTTCAACGACGATGCGGGTTGGTCAAGTTTGTAGTGTCGATTGGCTAATCAAGTCGCGAGGATTTCATGGTTGCGCGGGTAGATATCATCGAGCCGCAACAAGCAGGGACGCTGTACGGTTTGTTTCGCGAACGCGTGCGCCGTACGCCGGATAGTTGCGCCTTTCGTTTCTTCTCAACCGTCGATAATGAGTGGCACGGGCGTACCTGGGCCGAAATGGCTGCCGACGTCGCGCGCTGGCAAGCCGCGTTAGCGGGCGAAAAACTTCATCCCGGCGATCGCATCGCCATCATGCTTAACAATTGCATCGAATGGGTTTTGATGGAGCAGGCTGCATTAGGTGTGGGCTTGGTCGTCGTGCCGTTGTATACGAATGATCGTCCCGAAAACGTCGGCTATATCATGCACGATGCCAACGTAAAGGTGCTCTTGATTCACGGTCAGGAACAGTGGAGCCAACTCAAGCCTATTCGTGCACAACTCGCCAAGCTTGCGCGTGTATTGAGCGTCACGTCGGTGCGCGAACAAAGGACTGATAATCTTACGTCGATAGAACAGTGGTTAGAAGGCCAAACAGGTGAGTTGCATGCGCCGCAAGGTGCAGGACACACCATGGCTACGATCGTTTATACCTCGGGGACAACCGGTCGTCCCAAAGGCGTGATGCTCAGTCATCACAATATTTTGTGGAACGCGCACAGCGCGATGAAAAATGTGCCGTGTTACGGCGATGATGTGTTTCTGTCCTTTCTGCCGTTGTCGCACACCTTGGAGCGCACGGCTGGATATTATTTGCCAATGATGGCCGGAGCGACCATCGCGCACGCTCGCTCGATTCCGCAATTGGCGGAAGACCTCCTGACCATCAAGCCGACCGTGTTGATTTCCGTACCGCGCATTTTCGAACGCATCGCGTTAAAAGTGCGAACGGCGTTGGCGGAAAAAGGTGGCCTTGCTGCATTGATGTTTGAGGCGGCCGTGACGGTTGGATGGGATGAGTTTTTGCATCGGCAGGGCAAAGCAGCTTGGCATCCTTCCTTGTTAGCGTGGCCGATATTGAAAGCGGCCGTGGCTGAAAAAATTCTCAATCGGCTCGGTGGTCGATTGCGCGTCGCGGTGTGCGGTGGTGCGCCGTTACCGCCGGCGGTGGCGAAAGTATTTATTGGACTAGGCTTGCCGTTGGTGCAAGGTTACGGCATGACGGAGACGAGTCCGATCGTCAGCGTTAACACCTTGGATGATAACGATCCAGCGAGTGTAGGTGCGCCGTTGCAAGACGTGGGTGTGCGGATCGGCGAAAATGATGAATTGCTGGTCAATGGCCCGGGACTCATGTTGGGGTACTGGAATAATCCGGAGGCGACGCGAGCTGTCATCGATAGCGAGGGTTGGCTGCACACCGGCGACCGTGCACGCATCGAAAATAAACACATCTACATCATCGGTCGTTTGAAAGAAATTATTGTCTTAGCCAACGGCGAGAAGATTCCGCCGGCGGATATGGAAGCGGCGATACTCGAAGAGTCATTGTTTGAACAAGCGATGGTAATTGGCGAAGGCAAGCCCTATTTATGCGCGCTGATCGTACTCAACGCGGAGCGTTGGAAGTTGTACGCGAAGAGTCTCGATAGCCGACATCGGCCGGAAGACATCATCAATAGCAAAGATGCTCACGCGCTCGTGCTTGAGAAAGTGGCGGCGCGACTCAATAATTTCCCAGGCTACGCACAGATTCGTCGTGTTGCGTTGCAATTGGAGCCGTGGACCGTGGACAATGAATTGCTTACGCCAACGTTGAAGTTGCGACGCGCGCGAATTCTTGATTGTTGCAACAACGACGTAGAAAAACTTTATCACGGACACTAATGTGAGCGATTCCGCCAGCGTCCTTCCTGCTGACCGCCAGCCCACCACGCGCGTACTGGCTATGCCAGCTGACACCAATCCTGCGGGTGACATTTTCGGCGGTTGGATCATGTCGCAAGTCGACATCGCGGGAAGTATTCTCGCTCATCAAGTGGCGCGCGGTCGCGTCGTGACGATTGCCGTGAATTCTTTTATGTTCCACAAGCCGGTATTTGTTGGCGACGTAATCAGTTGTTACGCTGATGTTGTCAAAATCGGCAATACCTCGCTCACCATATCCGTTGAAGTTTTTGCCGAGCGCAACCGCCAAAAAGACGAAGCGGTGAAAGTGACCGAAGCGACACTCACCTACGTTGCGGTCGACAAAGATCGCCGTCCACGCCCCGTTGTTACGCCGAAAAAGGGCGAATGACTCCTTAGGCTTGGCGACACCAAAAAATCCTCAAGGCCACCCATTTACGGGCAACGTGAATTGTTCACACTTTTGTAGCGCAATAGTTCCTCGTACGCATTTTCCCTAAGTCGTTAAATTGACCACGTCGAGCAAATTGTGCTTGTTGCTCGACGCCGCGTGATCGATTGGTTTATTTACGTCGAGGAGAAAAAGTATGTTTATGCGACGCATGAGAAGTTTTTTGCTGCTACTGGGATCGGCAATGTTGGGGGCATGCCATTTGGTGGAAGTGGAACATTCGCCGGTAATAGCCAAATCGAACGAGTCCGTTACTTTCACCGCCAACGCGCACACTGGCGCCGCTTACGAAATGAAAATCTGGGTAAACAACCTTGTCGTCAAAACATGCACGGCATCGCCCTGTGTTTATACCGGTGGGCCGTATCCGGCATACCAAGGGAGCACCGTTTCCTACAAGGCAACGCTTCACATCACGAGCACTTGCTCGCTGTTCTGTGACGGTACGGATGGCGCGAACCAGTTTGCGATCACCGATACCAGTTACGGCTATCCGACACCCTACATTCCGGCGCGTGTCACCGGTAGTACAAGCAGCAAGGAAGATTTAGTTTTTCACAAAGCGACGGACTATGCCGCGAATGGCTCGACATTTAGTGTGTTTTTGGGTCACGTGAAGAATAAGATTTTCAACGTGCTCGGTGCGCAAGACATCGTTGATCACAATTTGTCGAATTTCAATTTCTGGGTATACAACAAAGATGCGACCAGTGGCGGTTGCGGCACGGTTCATAGTGACGCGAGCACGGACATGCCTTGGCGCGATGACGATGCTGTTTTGCATTTCGAAAATTTTCAAGATTGCACCAACGGTGGCTTGTCACATTTCTCGGCGGAAGGTACGAACACTAAAGCGTTTCTCCACGAAAGTGGCCACGCCGTCTTTGGTCTAGCCGATGAGTACTGCGGCACCACCAGCTACTTTCAGCCATCGGTTGAACCAAATATCTGGTCCGGACTTGCCAGCTGCCAAGCAGAGCAAACGGCAAAAGGTCGCAACCCAGCGGCTTGCTATCAATTTTGTGCGAACCAAGGCGGTTGGAAAGGCATTCACACCGGCACCACCGTGATGACGAACGGCATGGTGGGCGATCCGTGGTTTACCGAAGCCGACGAACACGTGCGCTGGTTTTTTAACAATATCTAATGCGACAAAGGAGTGTTTGTAATGAACAGATACATGAATAAATACGTCAAGGTTTCGCTTTTCACCGTCGCCGTGGCGATCGTCGTAACCGGTGCCGGTTTTGGTCTGGCGCAAGGTGATAAGCGCGTTGTCAGCGAAGAAAGCGTGTTGGTAGATGTTGCATACGACAACGGCGTTTGGCGCGGCGAAGTGCGCAGCATCTTGCCTTGCGGCTCGCCGAGCAAACCTTTGTCGCCTCCAGAAGATCATAGCGTCGGCTTTTCTGTTTTTGATCGTAGCGGCAAGGAGCTTTATAAGCACGCGTTTATGGATCCTCGCATTGTGTTGATCGAAGACCCACGAGAACTGCCCGACTTGTTAACTCAAGTGAAATTCACGGCGGTGTTGCCGTACTTTCCTGGCATGCAAGAAATCCGTTTCTTTGAGGATGTGCAAAAGCGAGACGCAGCAAGCTTAGTGGTTGATATGAAGTACGCAGTCGATCAATACGAGCAAGCCGGCGGGCGCGCGCAAAAGGCAACCTGCCAAATTCCGCTTGGACGAAACACGAAGTTAGATGTTGCTGCTCCGGCCGACGATAAGTCCGGCGCGACGGCAGCAACGTTGGGTAGAACTTAGCTTTTGACTGATTACCGATGCTGCGAGCGCACATCCCGATTGTGCGCTCGCACAGCGGTTAAAAAATAGCCGATGAACAACGTTGGAGAGAATCCAATGACAGAACACGAAAAAAGAAACGTGCTGCGACAATTTTGCATTCCTCTTATTGTGCTGCTGCTGGCCAGCGTTGCTCCTCCCGTCTGGTCGCATGCCCGCGACATGACATTGACTCGTATCACGTTAAACGATCGAACTGTAACAATAGAATACTCCGTTTCCCCGGGGCAGCTGCGTCAACTCTCCGAGGCGCGAGATCTCGCTGAGAGCGAATTGCTCGCAACGGTTACGCGCGGATGGGAGGTGAGTAATGACGACGACCGATGCGCGCTCAAAGACGTCGCGCATACGCCGGCAACGACAAATGCGAACGCAAGCTACTCGCTGGTACTTGAATGTGCGCGCTCACTAGAGCGAGTTACGGTGAGATACAGTCTTTTTGGTAGTTCTGACGATCATGAGAATTTCTACGAGCTGCGTACGGCGGAGCGCATCCTCACTGGAACATTTAGCTCGCGCCACACAACAGCGTCCGCGCTTTACGTCGGCAATGTGAACGCGACAGCAAGTCAATCAACGAGTATTGCGACGACAAATTTTCTAAAACTTGGTTTTTTGCACCTGGTCACAGGCTACGACCACATTTTGTTTCTGGTCGGAATCATTCTGCTGCCCGTGGGCTGGCGCGTCGTTGCGCTGTGGATCACCACGTTTACGCTGGCTCATTCACTGACGCTTGCTTGGGCGACGCTAGGGCAATTCCCAATTCCTCCCGTCCTGATTGAAATGGGCATTGCCTTGTCCATCATTGTAGTGGCTATCGACAACTGGCGAATGTTGCGACGCGGTTGTTTGGGTGCGTCACGTGGCCTGTGGCTGCGTCGTAGTGGTATCGTACTGCTGTTTGGTTTTATCCATGGCGCCGGTTTGGCGGATGCACTCAAAGATGTGGCGCTGAGCGCACAAACAAAATGGACTGCGCTGTTAACCTTTAACCTTGGCATTGAATTGGGCCAATTGCTGATTGCTGCACTTGTGCTGCCAGTTTTGTTTCGGCTTGCTAAAACACGCTGGCGCCAAACTGTGATGTCCGGGGCTTGTTGGTGCTCTGGTGCGGCGGGCAGCGTTTGGTTTCTACAAGGTTGCGCGGCACTTTGATAAACTGCCGTTAGGGACAATGCGCTTGAGCAACTATCGGCACAAGCGGCAAACAAGTAGCAGAGGGTGCGATGCGAATTGTATCGGTTGGTATCACGGTCGTACTTGGGATGTGGGTGATGTCAAATGCTCAAGCCGAACCCGAAGAGCTGTCGTGTGCGAGCCAAAGTGCAACGCCCGCCGCTATCAATGAATGTTTGACGAATGCGCTGAGCGCCGGTGAGGCAAAATTGTCGGTGAGCCTTAAGGCTCTCGCCAAGACCGTTATCGTTGTCCAGAGTTTCCAGTTGAACAAGCAGCACATCGTCGTTGACGCCACCGTGAAAAAACTTTTCAATGCGCAACATGCATGGGACGGCTTCCGCGAAAGACATTGCGCGTTCACGAGCGCACTCGTTGGGCCGGTAGGCGATGCGCAACAAGAGAAAATTGTCTGCAGGTTGCGTATGACGCGTGCGCGTGATGCTGAGCTAAACGAAGAATCGCAATTTTGGCGCGAGAAATATCCGAATCTCGACTTTAAATAGAAAAAATACAAAAACAGAGGGAGTCGCCATGTCAATTTCGCCCGATATTCTTTTGATCGAAGCGCTGGTCGATATGCCGTTGATGAAGCTGCCTGCACGCAGTGTCGCGGTGCGCGTGCCGGGTGGCGTGGCATTGTTTTCGCCCGGACCCAACGCCGATCTTGCGCGTTGTAATGAGCTGGGCAGCGTAACCGACATCGTCGCGCCGACGATGTTTCATGATTTGGGCGTGCAGCGTGCTGTGGAAATGTTTCCGACTGCGAAAGTGTGGGGCGTGCCAGGCTTTACTGAGAAACTACCCGACATCAAGTGGTCAGCGGAGTTAACCGCTGCCAATTGGCCTTATCAGAAAGAATTGTCAGCCGTTTTGCTCAAGGGCATGCCGCAAATCAATGAGACAGTTTTTATTCACCGCAAGTCAAAGACACTTATCGTGTCTGATCTTTGTTTCAACATTGCCGATGCGCGTGGCGTTGGCGCGTGGATTATTTTGCACCTGTTCGGCACGTATCAACGTTTCGCCATCAGCCGTTTTTTCCGTCGTTTTATCGCTGACAAGGCAGCGTTTCAACGTTCTCTGGGTGAGTTGTTTTCGTACGACTTCGACAACATCATTATGTCGCATGGTGATGTTGTCGTCGGTGGTGGCCGCGAGCGTTTGTTGGCGGCATTGGGGGGTCGAGGTCTGTCGCCTCGGTGAATGGGCATGCTGAGCACGCGGCGAATTGCTGAGTCAGCGAACTAATCGTGCTCCGTCACAAGTTCTTCCTCGGCGCGAGTAGGTTCCCGCACAATCATGTTTTGTTTGTGCGGCGTCGTCGGCGCTTTAGCCTTTTCTCGCGCCGCTGTAACATCTTTCTCGTTGACGCCGCGCAACCAAAAGCCATGTTCTTGTCCTTCCACTAACCAGATTCGAGTTTGTTCATCGACCGGATACAAGATTTCCGGTTCGTTACGAGCAGCAATGGCGGCAAATGCTTTGTTTGTTTCGTCGAGGACATCTGTTGGATGTTCTGCTTTGCCGATTTCTTTTCGCGCGGAGAAGACTGCTAAATCAGTGCTCAATTCCAACACGTCGCGCCGTCGATTGGTGACAATGGCATGCCAACGATTGGCTTTGAAAATGCTCACTAAGACACCGCCCATGTCGCTCGCGAGATCGGCTATCCGTGGTTTTTCAACTTTAGCGACTTGGCGTAGTTTGTTGAGCAGATAGCTGACACTCCAGGCAAGTTGGTTAACATAGGCTAGCTTCTCTTCTCTTTTTTGCTTAAAGCGCAGATAAAATTTTGCGATGCCATACGCGATCAGGCCGATTGCCAGAGCACTGGCAACAATCACGCGAGCCACATAGACAATGTTCTTGCTGCGTGCGGTTAGATTCTGGCTGGTTTTGCCTCGTTCTGCGATTGCTACGAGTGCGCGAATAAAGCCGGCGGCAGTCCGATCCGAGGCGAAATCATTCGCCGTGAGCTTGGCTAAATCGTCAGGTAGAAATTCAGTTTCAATGTTGTCGCCAGTCATCACCATTAATGAGCGGACTTTCTTCGAAATAAGCAGCACAACGCCGCGGCCATCACCGCCTTCTGGCCACTCAGTGGCAAGTTTGGCGACAAACGCATCCATTGTCAGGCCGTCCGTGCCCGCTACCGTTTTCACCAATATGTGAAATCCGGTGGCGATTTCAGCGTCAATTGTGGCTTGTTTTACTGCCGCGAGTTCGGTCGGCGAAAAAAATTGTGCCTCATCTTGTACGGATGCGGCCAGCGAAAGGCTGGGTAGCATGGCAAGCAGCAGGAGAATGAATTTTGCATTCATGATTAGTGTATAGCTCCAGTTTGAAAAAACTGATAGGCAATACGTCGCACTTTTGTGCGCAATGAAACTAAAACCTGAAACGTAGAAACATGCCCCCCGTAGTTCGATGTCGGCATTGTTTAGAATTGCTTGAGCGTTTAGAAAACCGGGTAGCGGTTTGCTCGAGTAAGTTCCAGCGAAATAGTAGTGTTGCAAGTCCGCGCAAGTGGGCTAGCGTTGCTTTCCCTTGGTTGGTTGCCAAGTTATGGGATTGCCGTGTTCGTCGCGAACGCGCAACCCACTATGCGGTTCCAGCTCACCGAAAACGCGCGTGCGCTGTTGCGTTTTCGGTTCGATAAAGTAGCCACTAAATGTTTTGTCGCTACTGATTTCGATTTCGCCGTGGACATAGGTCGAGCCGACATAGCCCTCAACTTGTTCATAACGGACTGCCGCGTTGTCGGTAGCGCTGCTGGCCGGAACGTTGCTGATTCCGCCGCGCGTCAGCGGTCGACGTGGCAACGGACTCGGTGCGGTGTCTTTGGGTTGGATCGCCGCACCCTTGGTCGAATCTGGCGATGCGGCGGCTCTTGATTCCGGAGTGTTAACAATGCTGTCAATGCCGGCGTCGCAGCGTGCCGCTTGCAACAATGCAACGCAAGCAAACAGAGTTGTCGCTGTGAGAAACGTACGTTGCATGTTTTTTTTCCTTAACAAGAAGCTTAGTCTACTTTCAGACTCAATTGAGCCGATGTTGCCGAGTCATTGCTAAGTGCGCTATTGCTGCGTAACTGCTCGGTGATCTTGGCATCATCCGTAATTGGCTGTGTCGTTGCGACGGCGAAGATGCGGTCGACACCAGCGGGTCCGGTAATTTGTAGCTCGAACGGATTGTGGGATGGTGGCGTCTCATATTGTTGCGAAGGTGACAATATGGTCGCTGGCTGGTGCGTATTCGGATACAAAACATCGACTTCACCATCGGGGCCGATATTATAGATTTTCACATACATGGGTGCGCTGACTTGAAAATAGACGCGCACTTTGTCGCCAACGCGATAGTTGGGCGTACCGGTCCAGATGTGAAGTTTGCCGTCGCGGCTGCTCGCTGAGGCGTTGATTTGTGGTGCAACCTCGTCCGTTTTAGCCGCGGGTTGAGACTGGGTTGATGTTGGCGCAATGTTCAAATTTACGCTTGCGGCGACTTTGGTGTCTTTATTTGCGCGCAGCTGAGCCCTTGCTCGCAGTGCATCGTTTGTCAGCGGTACGTTTTCGTAGAGCGATAAATACAACGCTAAATCAAAAGCAGTGCCCGTTATGGCGTGTTTCTCACGATATGCTTGCAATGCTTGCGTAGTGGCATCGTCGGGTTGCGCACTGAATGCGACGCTATAGCCATGCAACATTAGTAGTTCTTGTAATTTGCGCAGCCGTGTCGGTTCGTCGGCGTTGTCAAACTCTTCGGTAAGTTGCGCGATCACGTACGCATCCGGTTGTGCGCCAGGCAACAAGCGCCAATAGGGTAAGCGCAAATATTTGCCGATCATTTGTACCATGCTGGCCTGCACCAACAAACGCACTGCCGCGTGGCGCCCTTGGACTTTTTTAACTGAGCCTTTTAGGCCAAAGGCATTGCCGATGATGTTGAAGCCCAGGCTATCTTCGGCCAGTGCTTTGTTGACTTTGATGCTATTGATGGCTTGCACTTGAGAAATGCCAGCCAGTGATTCAAAGTCGATTAGGTTGTAGTCCAAGGTGATGCTGGCGAGCGATGTTTGCCGTTCGCGCGAAAAATCCGCGCCCAATTCGTTGTCTTGTATTTGTCCGGTGAGGCCAATGTCGGTGTTGCGACCACGTGTTTCCAAGCCGCGGTCAAATTCCGTAATGCCTCCGGCAACGACAACATTGGGCTTCACGCGCTTATCAAAACCCGAGTAACCCGTTTTAGCGGAATTTAAAATAAATTCTGGATCGTACGGCACATAAACGATATTGCCGCCGAAGCTGTTGAGCGTGCTCTTTGTCATTTCGGTGATGTCACGCGGAATCTCCGCGCTGGTTGCAATAGAAGTACCGGTATTGTCGATAATTTGTTGCACCATGACGTGCAAGTCTTGCGAGCCATAGATTTTTGTCATCACGCCAAAGTCGCGCAGCGCCTGGTCAAAACTTGTCGCTTTGTTTTGTGGCAGGGTTTCGTTGAGATCGACATCTACCCTGTGCGGATTGGCGCAGCCCGCAAGCCAAGCGCAAAGCGCCAAGCTTGCAACATTGCGAATGATACCGGGCGTCGGATCGAAAGTTGTTTTATTCATGACACGGCCTCTATTTGCCTTTGGAAATAACTTCGGTATTTTTGTTTGTCGAAATGTTTACGATTGTTGCGCCCTTTAGATTCGTGCCGGCGCCGATATTGATGTTGCCCACGCCATCGTTGGTTACGCCTTCGGGGGGCGGTTTATTTTTGTCGGCGCGACCCTGTGCCTTTTGCATGTAGAAATTGGCGTTCGTTGATGGCTGCAAATCATCTTTTATCGCAGTATCCCCGCCGATGCTGTCGTCGCGATCGTCGGCTGCTGCCGGCGCGGTGCTCAACGCCGCTGCTATTGCCAAGCTGGCTGCCAGAATAAATGTTGGTTGCAACATAGAGCGTGCCCTCAAGCGAAAATTCGTTGGGAGATGCGTTTGCGGTCGCTCCGCGCTATTCGGTTGCGCGGAGCGATTCGCGGTCCCTTGTTTATTTCATCGTTACGCCGCCGACGCTGGCAGCCGCGTTGCTTCCCGAAGCGGAGGCCTGTGAATTTTTGTTGTCGGTATCCACTTTGACCTTCGCATTGCCGGAGATGGTGGAATCCTTCGCGCTAACGCCGCCGATGTTGGCATCGCCACCTTGGTCCGCCGTTGCATGACTATCTTGGTTTTCCGAGCGCAGCAGAACAGTCGCGTTGTCTTTGACGGTGGACTTCTCAAGAATCACCGAGCCAACACCTGCCGTTGACTTAGCGCCGGTTGCCGTTGCTTGCGAATTCAAATTTTTTGAATCCAAATGAACTTCTGCGTTGCCCTCGATGTTGGACTGCGCAAATACGGCCGAAGAAACCATCAGGCTGGTGTAAGCGGCTACGGTGAGTACGATCTTTTTCATGGTCTTGCTCCTTGTGTTCGACAATGTTGTTTGCTTATGTTTGCGATCGACTTGTGTTTCGATCTGGGACCAGTTTAAAAAATGCCTGTCTGTGGCGCAGTGAACTAATACGGCGCCGCAATGTGAACTATGCACATCTCCTTGGCTTACTATGAGTTGCAAAAGTAATGTCAGCTGGACGGCGCCTTTTGACCTGCGACGGCGTCAGGCGCGGTGAAAAAAATATCAACGTATCGCTGCAGCTCCGCCTCGGATTTTTTCACCGCGCCTTCCTTGTCTCGCCGCAAGATGCACTCGCCCAGCTGACATTTCTTTTGCAACTCATAGGTAGTTGTATGGGCAGAGGCTTGAGCGGAAGCGAGCGATCCAGTATGGTACGTGCATTCCTTTAACCACCCGATTTGCGAAAAGTCACACCCCTTGAATCGTTTCCTGCAGTCGAAATGGATGGACATCGCTGTGCTGGCCGCTGGCGCTGCGGGTCCGTTGGCTTTTGCGCCGTACGGTTATAGTTTTGTCGTCTTTTTTAGTCTCGCGACACTTTTTTCGGCTTGGCTGAATGTTGCTCCGCGTCGTGCGGCATGGCGTGGCGCATTATTTGGTGCGGGCTATTTCGGCGTTGGCGTGACGTGGATTCATATCAGCATTCACGGTTTTGGTGGCGTGCCGTTGTTGCTCTCGTTGTTTCTCACTGGGCTACTGGTCGCGTATCTATCGGTTTATCCCGCTTTGCTTGGTTATTTTCTAGCGCGATATTTTCCGTGCGATAAAACGGGTGATGCAGGACGCCCAGTAGCCGCGGCTATCTTTATTCTGTTGGTTATGCCCTCGGCATGGACATTGAGTGAATGGCTACGCGGCTGGATTTTTACCGGATTTCCTTGGTTAAACGTCGGCTACAGTCAGACGGACACGCCGCTGGGAGCGTTGGCGCCCGTCGCGGGTGTGTATGGCGTGTCGTGGAGCGTGGCGTTGGCCGCCGCGCTGATGGTTGCGTTGCTGACCATTCGTGATGTGCGCGTGCGGATTCTTAGTGCGGCGTTTTTCATGCTTTTGTGGGGCGGTGCGTTGTTGTTGGCTCGGGTGGAGTGGACGAGCCCGATTGGCGATCCGCTCAAAGTGAGCCTGATCCAAGGTAATGTCTCGCAAGATATGAAATGGTTGCAGGAAGTGCGGCAGCCGACGATCGACTTATATACCAAGTTAACGCGCGAACATTGGGATAGCGCTTTGATCATCTGGCCGGAAACGGCATTGCCCGATTTCTATCACCGCGAAGAGGGCTTCATCGACGATCTCGCGGCTGAGGCGCGTGAGCACGGCAGCGAAATGTTAGTTGGCGTGCTGTATCTCGATCGCGACACGCGCAAGTATTACAACAGCATGGTTTCGGTGGGTAAGGAACGGGATTTTTACCACAAACGCCATCTCGTACCGTTTACCGAATATCTTCCTTTAAAAGAGGTACTCGGTGGCATCGTCGATTTCATGCAAGTCCCGATGTCTGACTTTTCCAAAGGTGCGCCAGATG
>Ga0315270_10000416_pt1 | contig 23572 bp, 11 predicted proteins | sample C1_bottom_MG_FD_204932 | JGI IMG/M metagenome (GOLD analysis project Ga0315270, IMG submission 204932) | Sediment microbial communities from Yellowstone Lake, YNP, Wyoming, USA - C1_bottom | ecosystem: Environmental > Aquatic > Freshwater > Lake > Sediment | place: USA: Wyoming | collected...
TTCTGCTACCTTTGTCAATTAACGAGTTGCTTCAAAAGGAAGATAAAATAACCATCAGGGCAAATCTGGAATACATTCTCAGGTTTGGACTCTACCCCGAAGTTTATGGCAAACCGGATGAAGAAGCCAAAGAAGAATTGAACCAGATTGCCAGTAATTATTTGTATCGTGATGTTTTGCAATTTGAACAGCTGAAAAGGCCAGCTCTCCTGCAAAATCTGTTAACAGCGCTTTCATTACAAATAGGGCAAGAGGTTTCATTCAACGAGTTGTCACGCCTTTTGGGCGAAACAGTGCCAACCATACAACGGTATATAGAATTATTGGAAAAATCTTTTGTGATATTCCGCCTAAGATCATTCAGCCGAAATTTACGAAAGGAAATAGGGAAAGGACAGAAAATCTATTTTTATGATCTTGGAATTCGTAACGCGCTGATCAGGAACTTTAACCCGGTTCAAATTCGTAATGATATCGGTGGATTATGGGAAAATTTTTGTATTGTCGAAAGAATGAAATCCAACATGGTAAACCGTCGATTTGTCAACGCTTATTTCTGGAGGACTTATGATCAGAAGGAAATAGATTACATCGAAGAAGAAGGAGGTGAAATCAGCGCATTTGAATTCAAGTATAGCAACAACAAACAACCTGGTCTCCCTGCTGAGTTCGGAATCTCTTATCCTGGTGCATCTTTCATGAGTGTAAATAATGAGAATTTCTGGGCGTTTATTGCATGAAGGATTTAAACGTTGAAGGAAAAACAAAACCTGCCTAATTTCGTTGATTATCAATATGAAACAAAAAATCCTGATAACTATTTTTCTTTTCATTGTGTTGGACGCTTCGTTTGCCCAGCAATTCCAGGGAGGAGTAGCTGCCGGCCTTGTTGGAAGCCAGGTTGCCGGTGATACATACAGCGGGTTTCACAAACCGGGTGCATATGGCGGATTTTGGGTTAGGCTGGCTTTGAGTGATCGAACCTCCATTCAAACAGAAATAAGCTATTTCGAGAAAGGCAGCCGCCACAACCCGGATGAAAAACACCAGGACCCGACTTTTTACCTGATGCGGCTGGGGTACATTGAAATGCCATTCCTTTACCAGTTTCAGCTAAAAAACAAAATACGCTTTGAGGTTGGTCCTTCTTTTTCGCTCTTGTTACACAGTTATGAAGAACTGGATTACATGGAAGTCACTTACGGTAAATTCAGCCTGATAAATCCTTCATTTATGGCAGGAATAGGATACCCGATAAGCCCGAAATTAAGCGCTAATTTCCGCATGAACAGTTCGGTATTGAGCATCAGAACCGATGAGGTAAACGGGGCAGTTTATAGGTTGTTCGATCATGGACAGTATAACGACTGTATTTTGTTTTTTCTGAGTTATAAACTATAGTAGAACCCAAAATTTCATTATCAAATGGTAAAAATGAATCAACAAAAAGTTAAACTCATTATAGGCGTAACCGGTGCCAGCGGCGCTATTTATGCCAAAGTGCTTTTCGAAAGCCTGCTGGAACTCAGCGACCAGATTGAGCAGGTCGCAGTCCTGTTTTCAGAAAATGCAAAAGGAGTATGGAAGTATGAACTGGGCAATTCGGATTTTGAGAAATTACCCTTCACATTTTATAGTAAGGATGATTTTTATTCTCCTGTTGCTTCGGGTTCAGCAGGTTTTGATGCCATGATTATATGCCCATGCAGCATGGGAACCCTGGGGCGTATTGCATCAGGAGTTTCGAACGACCTGATGACACGGGCCGCAGATGTAATGCTTAAGGAGCGCCGTAAACTCGTGCTTGTTGCCCGCGAAACTCCATTAAGCCTCATTCATATCAATAACATGAAAACGGTAACCGAAGCCGGTGGAATTATCTGCCCGGCTACACCTTCTTTTTACAGCCACCCCGAAACCATAGAGCAACTCGCAGCTACCGTTACAAACCGTGCACTTTCCCTGGCGGGAATTGAAGTTAATGGATTTCGCTGGGGAGAATAAATGGTTTTATTTTGCATGTGATAAATCCCGGCATTTAAAAAAAATTCCAAGATCCAAATTCCAAGATCCAAATTCCAAAGCTCTGCTTGTCCGCTATTTTGGAATTTGGATTTTGAGACTTTGAATTTGAGATTTAAAATGTAACAATTTACCCGGTTTCAGAATTTGCGGAAAGCTAGTCAAAAGTAACTACCTTTACAGTTAATATAATGCAGCCTGAATCCAGGCGATTCATGATTAAACAAACCTTCTTTCTTTTGTGTTGCCTGGCGTTTTATCAAGCGGTTAGCGCCCAGTACAGGAGCAATGTGCACTCCATTTCACGGCGCGAAGGTTTGTCGAACGGTGCCGTGAATTCCATTGCAAAAGATGCCGAAGGATACATGTGGTTCGGCACCTGGAACGGCCTGAACAGGTATGATGGCAATAATATTGTTACATATCTTCCAGGAATTAAATCATTTGCCATAAATAACCATGTGGTAAGGGAGTTATATCCAACTTCATCAGGTCCAATCTGGATGTTGACCAACAAGGGAGTTGCGTTATACGATAACATTCACGACAGGTTTCATTCTTTCTTCACAAACGAGTCGGAACAAATCAATTATGAAAACGATATTTCTCTGAGCCATTCTGAAAAATACGGGACAAAGGTTACAGTTTTCGGAGATGGCATTTATAACTATGATTCCGTTGCAAAGAAATTTGTAAAGATAAAATTTGATTCTGTTTCAGTTCAAAACTCACTCAGGATGAAGCGTTTACAGGCAATTGGTACTGACTTCTACTGCATAAGCGGAAGCAATATGCTCCTGAAATTAAATGGAAACAACCTGCAGGAAATCATCCATCTACCTATTAATGCGGCTATTTCTTCGTCGTTAGGAGTTATGATAAATAACCAGCCTTTCCTTTTAATAACACAACGGGGCGGAAACTCGGTGATGGTTGATCTAATACAGAAAAAAGTAAGCCAGCTCAGAATCCCTGACGATATTATAACCTCATTCGCGCCTTCAGCCATGACCGGCAGACTTTGGGCCGGAACTGAAAAAGGGAAAATCTACAGCTTTAACGCAGTTTCAGGAACATTTGAATTGCTTAATATTCCTTCGGATTTGTTTGTTAAAAACCCTATTGCAACAAGGGTTTTGAGTATATGCGAAACAGCGCCGGATATTTTGTGGATTGGCACTGACGGAAACGGGGTGTACAATATGAAGCTTTCCGATTTTCCGAATAAAAGTCTCTCATCAAGGCAATTATCCTATCCGATTGTGCGCTGTATACTGGTGACACAAAAAAAATACCTGCTTATCGGTACTAAAGGCGGAGGAATTGATATTTTTGATCCTAAAGGAAACCATATCAAAGAAATATCAGTTAAAAACGGCCTGAGTAACAATTCAGTACTTTCGTTTCATGAGCGGGCGGACGGAACCATCTGGGTTGGAACCGACGGTCGCGGAATTGACATTATCTCACCTGATTTTAAGTCTATCAAAAATTTTCCAAGAGACTTTATTAAGAATAGCGAACCTGGTTTTGCCTCGGTGTACCGGATTCTTGAGGACAGCGACCAGCGATTATACCTCGGCACCAGCGGATTCGGGGTGATTATGATCGACTTTAATAAAAACATGCATCCTGAGCCTGTTTATTACGAACAGCTTGTCCTTGATAGGACCAACGGTGCTGGAAATCCACAAAAACAGATCGTTTACTCATTAACACAGGAGCGACCCGGAATCATCTGGATAGGCACGCGCGGATTCGGTATTTACCGCTATAATACAATCACAAAACGTGTGCTTTCGCAATACACTTCCCAAACGGCTCCTTCCCTGGTAAAAAATGATGATATTCTTGCTCTGTTTACTGACAGCAATAAAAACATTTGGGTTGGTAGCAGTTCTGGTATTTTTTCCTTTTCGCCTCAGCTTAATGGCCCGGTGAAAATTTCGGGGTTGAAAATGCAGGAAGAACTATCCAATACATCAATCCATGCTATACAGATGGACAACCAGGGAAACATCTGGGCAACCACCAACCAGGGGATTTCGTGCATTGATGTGAAGAATAAAACCGTGAAAAGTTTTACTTCGAACGATGGCCTTATTAATGTAGAATACAGCGATGGCGCTTCTTTTTACGAAAATTCAACCGGAGTTTTGTATGTAGGTGGTACTATGGGCGTAGATATGATACAGGCAGGTGAAATAAAGTTCACATCCTTCTTCCCGCCGCTTGCCATTAACAATTTACTCATACGGAACCAGGCTGTTGAAATTGCAGAAGGAAGTCTACTCTCAAGCAGGATAAACTTACAGCCCAAACTGGTACTCAACAGCAGTCAGAACGCGCTTACTTTTTTTGTTTCACCGCTGGCTTATTGGGGAAAGGAACGGCACCGTATTTCGTACAGGTTGAAAAACTTTGATGATACCTGGGTGCTGAACCAGGTTAACCAGGCAATCAGTTTTACGAATCTGAACCCAGGAAAATATATCCTTCAACTGCGTGTAAGCGACGAAAACGGTACCTGGTCGGAGAAGTTGAAAGAACTCGAAATCATTATAAATCCCCCTTTCTGGCGGACCGGATGGGCAATAGCAGCTTACATATTAATTTTCATTGTAATTCAGCTGATGATTATCAGGTGGTATATCAGGAGGGAATCCAGGAGGAAGGAATCCGCGCTGCTGGAGTTATCACAGCAAAAGGAAAAGGAACTGCAAAGCTATAAAATTGAGTTTTTTACGAATGTGGCTCATGAGTTCCGGACTCCGCTCACGCTTATTACCTCTCATATACATGCCCTGCTCGAAGAAGCCGAAGCTACCGGTAAAAATCCCCGTTTGCTGAAAGTTTACAACAACAGCGTCAAACTGCAGAAACTTGTACTCGAAATCATTCAGTTCAGGAAACTGGAAAAAGGGAAAGAACTGCTCAATATCAGCAGGGTAAGCCCTGAAATACTGGCTCTGGAAGTGATTTCAGATCTGGAACCGCTTGCTCAGAAACGCGAAATCACCCTTGGTGTATTATGTAATGATAAAGATATTCTTATAAATACAGATGCCGATAAATACCAGCGGGTAATTACCAACCTGGTATCGAATGCGATAAAATATACAAATCCAGGCGGATTTGTGAATGTACGGATTATTTTCGGCAAAAATGAATTTATTACTGAAATCGAAGATAACGGCGTTGGCATTAATCCTGAGTTTAAAAGTAAGGTCTTCGAACCGTTTGGAATTTCTTCAGCCCAGAAAAGAGGAAGCTTCCCGGGTTACAAGTCAACAGGGCTCGGGCTTGCTGTAACCAAAGGATTAGTCGATTTACTCAACGGCACTATTTCGTACGAAAGCATACTTAACGAAGGAACGGTATTTACCTGCCGGTTCCCGGATAACCAGAAAGTAAACACTTCAAACCTGGTTCAAACCGAAACTGATCGTTCCGACGAAATGGCATTGATTGAAGAAACAAACTCAGCTGAAATTGATGCCAAAACTAATGATGTTAACGAAAAACCAAATGTACTTCTTGTTGATGACGATACGGAAATACTAGAGTTGTTAAGCGATATGCTCCGCTCGTTCTATAATATTTTCTTTGCCAAAAACGGCATTGAGGCATTGCTGGTTCTTGAGAGTCAAAGCATCGATCTGGTTGTTTCGGATGTTATGATGCCCGAAATGGATGGCACCGAACTATGTGCAAAAATCAGGGAGAATTTTGACACCAGCCATTTGCCGGTGATACTGCTTACCGCCAAAGCCGAAATCGAAGACCGGATAAAAGGCCTGGAGGCCGGCGCTGACTCCTATATCCCAAAACCATTTCATCCGAATCATTTGAAGATTCGGATTGAAAAATTACTGACCAAGAGGCGGAATATCAGGAAAAATTTTGGTAGCCATGACGAAAGTCCAGCACTTATCAATGAAATTCCCGATCCGTTCTTCCAGAAATTGCTTACATATATTGATGAAAATATTGATGATGAATCACTTCTTGCCGAAAAGCTGTGCGACAGGCTGGCAATCAGTAAATCATCCCTTTACAATAAAACCAAATCCGTACTGGGAACAACACCTCATGGCCTTATCAACCAGCGAAGGATGCGAAAAGCTACAATTTTACTCGACTCCACCTTACTGACCGTGAGTGAGATTATTGACCAGACAGGTTTCAACAGCCGGGCTCATTTTTATGAGCTTTTCAATAAGGCTTACGGTTGTTCGCCTTTGGAGTACAGGCAAAAAAGAAGATCAGAAGCCGGAGAATAACTTCCCTTAATTTCCGAGTTTGCTTTTCATGACATTGGAAGAGGTCGCCTTATCTCTTGCCAAAATATGCCTGCTTTCAGCTTGATTTTCCGGAAAGCTTTGGCAATCAGTTAATTTTGGAACCTGACGGACAAGATAGGGAATGGGGCGGACACTGGCTACCTGCAATCGATTGTAATTTTGGATCTCCAATACAGACAATCATGGATATTGCAGAACGGTTCACTCAAAACCCGCTCCTTCGCCCGTCGGATTTAAAACCCGGGATTAACGGAATGGAAATAGTTTGCCTCCTCAACCCGGGAGTTTTTCGGTTTGAAGGAAAAACATGGTTGCTGCTTCGCGTAGCCGAAAGGCCCAAACAGATTGAAGGAAAGATCAGTTTCCCTGTATATAATAGTAAAGGTGGGATTGAGATACTGAGTTTCGATAAAAATGATCCTGACCTCGATGCATCTGATCCAAGGATCATTAATTATAAGAAGAAGGATTACCTCACAACACTTTCGTACCTGCGCCTGGTTTGCAGCGACGATGGAGTTAAGTTTTACGAACCTGAAGGCTATCCGCCCATTTTCGGAAAAGGTGAACTTGAGACTTTTGGAATTGAAGACTGCCGCGTAGCAACAATGAAAGATGAATTCTGTCTTTCATTTACCGAGGTTTCGGAGTTTGGTGTCGGCGTTGGACTCATCCGGACAAAAGACTGGAAGAACTTCAGCCGCGACGGAATGATTTTCCCGCCTCATAATAAGGATTGCGCCATTTTCGACTCAACGATAAACGGGAAATATTATGCCTTACACCGCCCAAGCAGTCCCGAACTTGGCGGAAATTATATCTGGCTAGCCCAGTCACCCGACCTTAACCACTGGGGACAGCATAAATGCATTGCAACGGTGCGTCCGGGCATGTGGGATTCGGCACGTGTTGGAGCCGGCGGAGCTCCCATACGGACCGAAAAAGGCTGGCTTGAAATCTATCACGGTGCCAACAAAGATCACAGGTATTGCCTTGGTGCACTGCTTCTTGATATCAACGATCCTTCAAAAGTATTAGCCCGCAGCACCGAACCTATCATGGAGCCTGTTCAGACTTACGAGCAAACCGGTTTCTTCGGGAACGTGGTATTTACCAACGGGCACTATGTGAAAGGCGACGACATTTTTATGTATTACGGAGCAAGCGACGAAGTGATCTGCGGTGCCAGGTTCTCAATCTCTGCAATACTTTCTACCCTCATTAAACTGTAACTCCAACTTATGCTAGCCAAACTTACTGCCGAATTCCGCTTTTTCCTCTCGATGCCGCACAATATGCGGGTGCTGCTAATTACCAATATGCTTTATTCGTTGGTATTGCCGGTGGTTGAGATATTTATGGCTGCGTATATCATGCGGTATTTTGCAAGTACCAGCTATGTGGCCATTTTCCAGGTTGCCATGTATACAGGTATCATTATTACATCACTTACAAACGGATTCCTGCTCAAGCGTTTCAAGGTAGCTCATCTTTATAGTTTCGGTATACTGCTCAGCGGATTATCGATGGCAGGAATGATGTTTGTAAAAGGCATTGCCTTACCGGGCTTAATCGTGTCGGGCACACTCATCGGGGCGGCTTCGGGTTTCTTCTGGACCAACCGATACCTGATGGCGCTTAACACAACCCAGGATGAAAACCGCAACTACTTTTTCGGACTCGAATCCTTTTTCTTCACTGTCTCAAATATAGCAATACCTTTGGCTATCGGAGCTTTGCTTGCTTCGATCGATGGAGTAACCATTTTCGGGATCGTATTCGATATTTACAAAGGATATCGCGTTGTAACGATACTAGTTTTCGCAATTACAATACTGGCCTGCTTCTCACTGGCACGCGGCAAATTCGAAAATCCAATACAGAAAGATTTCCTTTATTTCCGTTTTGGCAGGCTTTGGAATAAGCAAATTTTACTGGCTGCATTAAAAGGATTGGTACAGGGATTCCTGGTTACTGCACCGGCTATGCTTATCATGAAATACGTGGGCAAAGAAGGCTCCCTAGGGCTTATACAGGGAATCAGCGGCGGCCTTACAGCAATCCTTATCTACCTGCTGGGCCGGTTTGCAAAACCGAACCACCGTATCCTCATCTTCGGCTTTGGAATCACGCTTTTCCTTATCGGAACAATCGTGAACGGTATCGAGCTCTCCATGTTCGGTGTAATGGTATTTGTGCTTTGCAAAGTGTTCTTTCAGCCCTTACACGACCTGGCGTACTATCCTATTATGATGAAAGTGATCGATGTAGTATCGAAACGCGAAAACAGGAACAAATACGCCTACATTCTGAACCACGAATTTGGCCTGTATGCTGGTAGGGTAACCGGGCTTGGCCTGTTTATTTTCCTTGCTTTTTATGTATCCGAAACTTTTGCACTTCGGTATTCGCTCATTATAGTGGCTGTTTTGCAAATGATTTCCATCCCATTGGCTAAAAATATTATGAAAGAATCTTACAGCAAATAGAGATGAAAAAATCCGGCATATTATTTCTTCTGCTTGGAGCGACATTCTGCTTCGCTTCCTGTCAAAATACGGCAGGAGTTGCGGTTATTCAGACTTCCATTCCAAGGATTGAACAAATGCCTGATATGCCCAAGCCATTTAAGATCATCAACTGGAAACAAAAGGCATTGCAGTTCGACAGCCTGGTATTTAATTTCAGCAATACCACCTCTTTCGGACCGCTGATCTGGCTCGACAGTTCACGACGAAATTTCGACCAGGTTACCTACGGACTCTATACCGTAATCGGTGATGTTCGCCAGGGACCAAAGAAAAACCACGGGGAATTCCACGAGGCGCTTACTTCCTACAACGCATTGATAAGCGCTGGTTTGCTGGGTATTGATAAAACCAGTCAGCAGGGTTATAATTATGTGAAAATGTCGCAAAACTATTTCAACCGTACTACCAAATGGAATATTGTGATGAACAATACCAACCCCGAAGTAGCCATGGCTGGCGGCGGTTATGGCCGCGACTGGTGGTACGACGTGTATCCGAATGTATTGTATTACGGGGTCGCTGCGCTATATCCCAAAGTTGAAAACACCGAAATGATCCAACGCTCGGTAGCAGATCAGTTTTACAAAGCCGATTCGACTTTGAAAGGAAATTATAATTACTCCTACTTCGATTATGCCCAGATGAAAGGAATGCAGAACCAGGTACCACAACAGCAGGATGCTGCTGGCGGACATGCCTGGGTATTATATTCGGCATACCACAAATTCGGTGATGAGCGCTACCTGAAAGGAGCAAAAAGTGCCACCGAAGCTTTGCTCAGCCAGAAAGAAAGCCGTTTCTATGAAATACTGCTTCCCTTCGGCGCATATACTGCTGCAAGATTAAATGCAGAACAAGGAACAAATTACGATGTAACCAAACTGCTGAACTGGACTTTCGACGGCTGCCAGGCTAAAGACGCCCGCTATGGCTGGGGTGTAATAGCTGAACGATGGGGCGATTACGATGTGGATGGCCTTCAGGGCAGCATTACCGATGGAGGCGGGTATGGATTCTTTATGAATTCGGTTGCAATGGCATGGCCGCTGGTTCCAATGGTGAAATATGAACCTCAGTATGCAAAAGCCATAGGCAAATATATGCTGAATGTTGTAAATGCCTCACGCCTGTTTTACCCCGACCAGGTTGATAATGCACATCAATGGCTTCCTGAAATTAAAGATATAACTCATGGAATCATTGGCTACGAAGGCATCCGTAAAATGGATGATTACAACAAGCCGGCATTAAAAGGCATCTCACCGGTATCAATCGGTGACGGGCCAAAATGGGTTGCCGGTCAGCCTAAAGAATCAATGTTCAGTCTCTACAGCAGTTCTATTGCAGGCGTGTTTGGAGCCATCGTACATACCACTGATGTGGAAGGAATACTGGCTTTGGATTGCAATATCACTGATTTTTACGGGGATAACAGGTATCCAGAATATCTGTATTTCAATCCTTTTGAAGAAACGAAAACAGTGACCTACAATTCCGACCTGGCTATTGATCTTTTCGACATTATATCGAGAACGTACCTGGCAAAAGCACAAAACGGTAAAATAGCGATAAAAATTCCCGCCGGGGCTGCTGTTCTTATAGTTCAGTTACCGACAGGCACAAAACTCACAGTAGATGGGAATAAACTGAAAGTCAATAATTACATAGTCTCATACAAGTAGTTACAAATAATGTTTCGAAGCTACAAATACAAACTAAGCAAAATGAAAAGACATTTAATTTTTCTTTTATTTTTCCTGGCAGCAGCAGGCGGCTTATATGCACAGGTGCCGGTTTCAGGAACCGTGACAGATGCCAAAACAGGCGAAACTCTTATTGGAGTTACCGTACTGATAAAAGGCACCACACAGGGAACGACAACCGATGTAGATGGAAATTTCAAGTTTGCAGCTGATGCAGTTAAGCCTGCAACAGTTCTTGTTTTCTCCTATATAGGTTATACACCTGTTGAAATTACTGCCGGAACCAACACCCGTCTTGATGTGAAGCTTTCACCTGAGTCTGTTCAACTGGACGAGCTGGTAGTTATAGGATATGGATCTGCAAAAAAACGTAATGTTTTAGGTGCAGTTACCAAAGTAAACAGTAAAGAGCTTACTATGTTACCGGTTGCCGATGTTGCCCAGGCTTTACAAGGCCGTGCTGCAGGAGTTCAGGTAACACAAAATACCGGTGCTCCCGGCGAAGGTGTCTCGGTCCGTATCCGTGGCGCCGGTTCCATTAACTCAGGTAACGACCCGTTATATATTGTTGACGGGATTCCTACAGCCAATGCACTCGAGATACTTACCCCGGGAGATATTGAAAATATTTCGGTACTCAAAGATGCTTCGTCAGCAGCTATATATGGTTCGCGTGCCAATAACGGGGTTGTGCTTATTACCACAAAAAAAGGTGTTAAAGGTAAAACCAAGGTTACCTACCATGGTCAAACTGGTTTTCAGAAAGCTACCAGGCTGACAAAAATGGTAAATACCCAGGATTATATAACCATTTACAATGAAGCTGCAAATAACGACAATGCCCTTATTACAGGAGATTTGACACGTCGCGAACTTATCACAACGGAAGATGCAGCAAAATTCGATAATGTGGATTATGTAAAGGAATTACTCCAGACTGCGCCAGTAAATTCACACGAACTTTCCCTCTCAGGAGGAAATGAATCGACTAATTATTTACTCTCCGTCTCATATTTCAATCAGATGGGTATGATACAAGGCTCAGGATATTCCCGTGGCACAGCCCGGCTTGATGTGAATACGGAAGCCAGTAAATGGCTGACTGTAGGGCTGAGTATGCTCACAGGAGTTTCGAGTAATGATATCATTGGAAGTTCCGGCGACGGTGCCGGCGGCAACGGTGGAAGCGTCGTTCGGTATGCCTTCTTCCGCACCCCTGCCATTCCGATTCGTTTTCCCGATGGCACTTTTGTGGATCGCCCGGCTGAATATTTCGGAGACCAGAAATATGATTCGTTCCTTGGTGATGGATACAACCCAATCGGCATGGCAGCTCTTAACGATAATAACCGTAAGGACGATAATTATCTTGGCAAGGCTTATTTTACAGCTGAAATAACTAAAAACCTGAAATTCACTACCAATCTTGGGATTGATTATCGTAATTCTTTCAGCCGTCGTTTCGACCCGACTTGGGGAACATTGAACCGTATTAATGCAAAAAATAACCTGAGCATCGCTTCGGAAACAACATCCAACTTCTCTGGTAACAGCGTATTAAATTACGAAACCAAGTTTGGAGAATCGCATACATTTTCGGCAATGGCAGGGTTTGAAGCCATAAAGAATACCGGAAAGGGTTTATATGCCAGCGATCAGGATTTCCCGGTTCAACAGGAAGAACTTATTTTTATAGGTAACGGACTTGGCATTAAGATGAGTAGTCAGACTGAGTATGCTTCGACCCTGGCATCATTTTTCGGAAGGGCCAGTTATGATTTCAAAGGGAAATACTATTTGTCGGGAACGCTAAGGCGCGACGGTTCTTCAAAATTTACCGGTGATAACAAATGGGGGACTTTCTATTCGCTGTCAGCCGGATGGGTAATGAAGCAGGAAAACTTTCTGAAAGATGTTTCCTGTCTCTCGAATCTTAAACTCCGTGCAGGCTATGGTGCCATCGGGAACCAGGATATAGGCCTTTATGCATACAGCGACAGGATTTCACCTTATTACAATTATGCTTTTGGCGGTATATCGAACAGCGGGTATGCCCAATCGGCCCTTGGCAATACCGACCTGAAGTGGGAAACCAGTACACAGTATAATGCCGGGATAGATGCTGAACTATGGAAAGGTGCATTTTCATTTTCCCTCGATTACTACTATAAAATTACATCCGATATGCTGGTCGAGGCACCAAATCCTCCTTCGACCGGGTATGCCAGGCCTTCCTGGATAAACAGCGGATCGGTTTTAAACCAGGGAATTGAGCTTGAAGCCACATACCGGAAAAATAAGTCAGACTGGGGCTATTCCATTGGCGGCAATGTTGCTTTCATGCACAACGAAGTACTTAAACTGGATGCCCCGCTTTACGGTGGAACAATTGAATCAGGCGTAGATGCAACACGAACCGAAGTGGGATATCCAATCGGCTCATTCTACCTGTACGAAATGGCCGGCATTTTTCAGAATGAAACCGATATTCTGCTCTCAGCCAATCAGAAAGAATTCGGAACCATTCACCCTGGAGACGTAAAATTTAAGGATCAGAATGGCGACGGATATATCAATGAAAAAGATAAAGTACACCTGGGCAGTGCCATTCCAAAATTGATAGCAGGGATAAATTTTTCAGCCAATTACAAAGCCTTTGATGTAAGTATATTTTTCCAGGGTGCTTATGGAAACAAAATCTATTCGCAGATCAACCAGGATATCGAAGGATTCTACCGCGGATTTACTGTTACACAACGCTATTTCGATCAGCGCTGGACCGGCGATGGCACATCCAATACCCAGCCAAGGGCATCGTGGGCTGCCAAATCAAATAATGCTACACCATCATCCCGTTTTCTTGAAGATGGCTCTTACGTAAGGCTGAAAAACCTGCAGTTCGGCTACACCATTCCTGCAAAAGCGCTTAAAGTTATTGGTTTGCAAAAAACCAGGCTTTATGTATCGGGCACCAACCTCTTTACGTTCACAAAATATTCAGGTCTTGATCCTGAAATGACTGTAAGCGACAACTCAAAAAATCAGGGCGACCGCGCTGCCGGTATCGACTGGGGCACCTACCCTTCAGCAATGACAGTAATGTTTGGAATCGACATCAATTTTTAATCACATAGTGCTATGAAAAAGAATTATAACAGTATGTCAGACACTTTGAGTGATCAGAAAATGAGTAAAAAAGCCGTTTGGAATAGAATTCCTGGGTTTCAGATAGGATCTATCTTGCTGTGTGTTTCCATTATCATCATAAGTGGTTGCACCAAATTTTTGACAGAAGATCTTAAAGGTGAGTTTTCCTCCGACACTTATTACCAAAACGACAAACAGGCTATCCAGTCCATTAACGGGGTGTATAATGCACTAACGTTCACCGGTGCCGACAACGATATATGGGTGTTCGGAGATGTTGCCTCCGATGATGCTGTAAAAGGTGGAAATCCCGGCGACCAGGCTGAAATTACTTATATTGATGAATTCTCTGCGAATTCAACCAATGGAATCATAATCAATTACTGGAAGTTCGTGTACGAAGCTATTGCCCGCGCCAACACAGTGATAGCAAAGATTCCCGGAATACCAATGGATGAGGCTTTAAAGAACCGTATTGTCGGAGAAGCCAAATTTATCCGTGCTTACAGCTATTTCAACCTGGTGAATATTTTTGGGAGAGTCCCTCTTAAACTGCTGCCTCAACTCACCCCGGAAACTGTAAATGTGCCACTGAGCGACGTTTCTGCCATTTACCAGCAAATTGAGAAAGACCTTACCGATGCGGCAGCTGTATTACCGGTTTCTTACACTTCGGGTGATATTGGTCGTGTTACACGTGGAGCCGCTTTGGCAATGCTTGGAAAAGCAAATTTGTACCAGCAAAAATGGTCTGCCGCTATCGGGTACTTCCAGCAGGTTGAAGCTCTTGGGATTTATCATTTGTTACCAAACTATGCCGATAATTTCAAGTTGGCACATGAAAATAGCGTTGAATCTATTTTCGAGATTCAGCACCTGTCAAACCAGAATCCGGGAACAGGAAGTGAGTTAAATCAATGGCTTGCTCCTTCCGGTGATGGCGGTTATTATTTCGATGCCCCCAAACAAGGCCTGGTTGATGCATTCGAAAAAAGTGCAACCGGAGAAGTCGACCCACGTCTTGATGCCTCCATCGGACGCGACGGACAGCCCTGGCTGAACGGGGATATTTTCAGTGCTTCCTGGTCGCCTACAGGATACCTTACCAAGAAACATCAGCAACCGCTGAGTGAAGTTTCGGCAGCGCTCAAGGGTGACGGCGACCTCAACTACATTTATATGCGTTATGCCGACCTTTTACTGATGAAGGCAGAAGCATTTAACGAAAATAGCCAGGCTGATTCGGCAAGGGCTAACCTTAACAAAGTGCGTCAGCGTGCCCGGGCAAGTTACAATGGAACTCCACCGGCTGATCTCCTGGCTGATATCACTACGCTGGATAAAGACTTGCTTGCAACTGCCATCCGCAACGAGCGTAGAGTGGAGCTTGCACAGGAGTTTCACCGTTATTTCGATCTTATGCGATGGGGAAAGGCTGTTGCAGAAGCAGCACTTGGGGAAAAATTCAAATACGAAACCAAACGATATCAGCCGATACCTCAGAAGGAAACAGATGCCAACCAGGGTATCAATCCGTAAATCAATCAATCTGAACATCAATCAATTCAATCAATAAATAAATCAAATCTTAATCCACTTTAACCCTAAAAATCACAAAAAATGAAAACTCTAAAGAAAGTACAAATTTTGCTGCTGGTTCTTCTGGCAAGTTCAGCAATGATCCTTGGATCATGCAAAAAAGACAGTGGCATTGTCGAAGGTGACAAAACCACTCTCAACGCTACAATTGTTGAAGCTGATGCACTTGCTGCTTCTGCAACCTCTGCTGATTATCCGCAGGCAGCTATCGACAGCTACAAAGCTACACTAGCTACTGTAAAAACAGCTGCTGCTACTCCGCTTACGCAAACTGAAATTGATAACCTTGATATACAGTTGCATGAAGCTATGAAAACATTGGATTCAAAAGCTTATGGATTTATTGACGAATCCCTTTACCTGGTTGCTGGTTGGCACTTTGACGAAGGAACTGGTACCACCGCAACTTCCTACTCCACCGCCAAGCAAGTAGCAACTTTCACCAAAGGATGGACTACTTTATTGGGATCTGCCGCAGCATTGCCCACATGGGTTGCAGGTATAAATGGCGGAAAAGCAGTTTACCTTGATAAAGGAGCTCACCTCGAGGTGCCTTATTCGACCGCCTTCCTGCCAGCTGACATATCCATCTCAGCATGGATTAAAAATGATGTGCAAGGTTGGGAGAACAACTGTATTGTTTCACAAAACTACTGGTGGGGTTACAAGTTTGCAACCCAATCAGCAGGAAAGCCATTGTTCACTGAGCGGATTAGTGCCAGCTCAGTTCAGGATTTTGATGCTGTTGATGGTATAGTTGCTCCTCTTGTATGGACTCATGTTGTAGTTTCACTTAACAGTACTACCAAAGAATTGAAATTTTTCATTAATGGAGTACTGGCGCATAAATTTACAGAAACAAATGGCGTAGGCCCATTAACACGCAGTCTTGCTTTTGTTGATGGAACTAATACTTATACTGCACAACCATTCTTAATTGGCTCTTTTGCAACAGATGCAGAAATAGCTATGCATCCGGGCAACTTTGATTGGATAACTGCAGCTAACGTTGGCTCTTTTAAAGGGGCTATTGATGAGCTGAAAGTTTACAACACAGCATTGACTGACGGCCAGGTTGGAAAACTTTATAATGACGAAAAACCTTAAGCTACTGGTTTAGTGTTTTTTGATTGAAGTGAGAGGAATGGCCCGGATGATCTGCCTTTAAAGCAGGCTTTTGGGCCTTCCTTCTTTAATGAAATTTATAAATTGCCTTTGCTAAAATCGATTATATGTCAACTGCCAGTCTGAAGCTTCTCAGTTTCTTCTTTGTTATGATCTTTTCCGGGATCAGCTATTCAGCCATGAGCCAACAGTTGCATCTCCAGGCAAAAGGCAATAATATTGAAGGATTCCAGGTTGATATTTACGACGGCAGCAAGTTATTAGTTACCAATACCGAAGAATTTGCCATCCGACTTTTCAATACCGATGCCAGTACAACTGCAACATTAGCAGCCTGGAAAGGCTCAACATGGACCGGGAACGATACTTTAATAACACTAACGAGGGATTCATACATACCGGAATTTGATGCTAATTTATTGGTCAGCGTAAGGTATGAAATCGTTAGCCGGAATGTGGTTAAAAAGACAATCCGTCTTTTTCAGCCATCCATGACGGATATGTACTACATCCTGGATGAAACTGCGCGTCCTGCGCAAAAGCCTCTGAAATACACAACGTTCGAATACGATAATTTCCCGGGTGGTTTTGTCCACGAAATATATCCGGCTGCCGGTTGGGTAACACCTGACAATAAAGTTGTAGGATTTTTAACAGATGCAGGCTATAAGAACCAGTTTACGCGCACTACCCGTCGCCGTTTTAGTGGCCGGGGAGGGGGATTTGTGGGTATGCGTCTGCTTCCGGACCCGGAACTTTATTCAGTTGCAACACAGGAAGATCAAACAAATAAAAATGATTACATCCGTCAGACATTCGGCGAAATGTATAACCTCGATGCAGGAACCTCCCGTTTAGTAAAAGTCGGTAAGGCCTGGCACAAAGAAGGGAATGTTGAAGTCGAAAAGAATGACAGCTTGATTTCGCTCACTTGTCATCCCGGTGGCAGGGCAGGAATTGAATTCATTGCACCCTTCGAAGATCAGAAAATTTATACCATCTCCTTTCAATGCAAAGGAAATACTCCTGTGGCTCTCAAACTTTTTCGAATGAGAAACGGTGTAAGAACCGAAGAACTTGAAGAAGGCGTAAAATACATTGATAATTTCCCGGCCAACGAAAAGGAATGGACGCTGTTTAAAGGCAGCATTCTCGTTCCATATATCGAACATGATTCAGTGGCAATGTTTATAGGAACGCAATCAGGCCTTGAATCCCGGCTTCAGATTAAAAATCTTCAATTTACGGAACACCAGCCACAGAAAGAAGCGTACAACCTGCTTTCCATGGGTAAAACTATTGAAAAAACCACCTACATTTTTACCGAACCTTACACGAACCATAAAGACTTTATGATCTCCGCCCAATCGCGGCTGGCGGAAGGCAAAGGATTCAAAGGCTCGCAGATAGAAAAAATGCTGTATGGCAATTTCAACATGCTAACCTGGATCACTTCGGTTCATGATATGACTCCGTTCAACGTTCCGAATAAGAATTACTCGCCGGATATGTACAACCGGGATTCGTTTTTCGCTTCCGTGGCCACGTATAACAAGGAATTAAACCTTTCAATCTGGGAACAATGGGGCAAAACCCAGACACCCAAAGGTGGCATTGGCACTATCATCACTCCATACATGGGATCCGTGGAAGCCAAGGACAACGAGGCTACCATAGAGTGGTTGATTGGGGCGATGCTGAATAAACGCCGTTTCGGTGTTGATCTGCCACAGGATAAAATAAATCTGGCTGCCGATTATGTGCTGAATGAATTCGATTCCGTGCACGACGGGAAATGTCGTTCGCATTTCTCACTTTGCCAGATTGATATTGTGGATTTCAACCCGAAGACTGACCGCCTGGCTGTGAACCAGGGAATGTTAGCCATTGCCCTTCGTACTATCAAAGAACTTGGCATTGATATTCCGGAGGCTTACATTGCAAAAACGGAGCAGGAGTACCGCAATTTTTATGATCCAAAACGGGGTCATTTGCTATTCGACCGAAACTTTCCGGATATCATCAGCCTCAACGACCTGGAACCGGAATTCTATTCTCTCTGGCTGTTTAACAGGCCGATTCTGACAGACGAAATGGTCAAAAACCATCTGGATCATATCCCGATTCTTAACAAAGTCCCAAACTCGCCTCATCCGGAATTGGGGACCACCGCACCCATTCTTATCCGCGTAACTAATGACAAACAAGGATTTGCTTATTTAACAGGCGATTACCAGCCTTTTGAAAAATTCGGTGAAGCAAATTACAGCAACGGTCAGAACGATGGTTATTATTACAACGGCGGAAGCTGGATGCGTGCCGAATACTGCGCCTATGTTGTAGGTCTGAAACACGGTTGGAAGAATGCCGGCAAACTTATGGAAAACAGGGTTTGGGCGGAAATTAACCTCAACCCGAAGTGGCCTTTCAGCAAGGAGTTTATCCCAACCAAATGGACAAGCACGGATTCCTGGTGGGTATCGACAAAAGGTCTCTGCTGGAATGTGTTCATCCTTATGGCTGATGAGGTCGCCGGGCTGCGCACGCCCGATATGGATCCGGAATATCTGAAATAGAGGAGCGACTGGGCGAAGGGCGAAATAGTGAAATAGAAAATAGGGAAGTAATTTCTCGCCTGGACTCTCCCCTGTCATTGCGATCGAAGAGAAGCAATCAAAGGGGAGATGTCCGCCTGAGGCGGACAGAGGGGTACAAAAAACAAACAAAAAGTAATCAACTTAAAAATTGTACGCAGGTTATTTCTTGGAAAAGGGAAATTCCCAAAGAACAGAGGGGTACAAAAAAACATACAAAATGAAACGTTTTCTACTTTTACTTCAGTTTTGCATCGTATCGGTGCTCTCAATTGCCCAACAGGGACAACTGAGTATTTCGCGCATTGACCTGATGCCAAACCTGCCGGCACCTCTTCTCATCAGGGATTGGAATTCTGTTGCTGTTAATTACGACAACTTTGTCTTCAATTTCAACAAAACCGGGCTATACCTGCCATTATCCAAATTGGGCACACAGGGGCAATTCAACTATGCGGATAATATTCCAATATATCTTGATTCATACGTAGGTACAGATTCTCACCTTAGCCAGGCTGAAGCCATCAATATTATTCCTGCACTTGTCGGAGCTTCGCTTGCCGGCATCGACAAAAGCAGCCAGAACGGGGTAAACTGGGTGGCAAAGGCAAAGGATTTTTTCAATCTGAAAAACGGGCAGAATGTATATTTGAACAGCTATTCCACACATTCAGGAAACGACTGGTGGTATGATGTGATGCCTAATGTGTTTTTTTACCAGTTAAGATATCTCTATCCAACCGCTGTACCTGAATTCAATATACAGTTTACCACTGTTGCCGATCGCTGGCTTACCTGTGTCAAGCAATTGGGCGGAAGTGCGACACCTTGGACAGCTCCGAATATGAATTACCGCGCCTTTAACCTTGCTACCGGTTTGCCGCTTAATGAAAGTGTCCCCGAACCTGAATCGGCCGGCAGTATTGCCTGGCTTCTCTATAATGCCTACCTCGAAACTGGCAACCGGAAATACATGGAAGGTGCCCAACAGGCTATGGATTTCCTGGGAAATTTCGGATCAAATCCATCCTACGAACTTCAGTTATCTTATGGAACACTGACTGCGGCCAAAATGAATGCTGTTGAAAAAACGAACTATCCTTTGCAAAAAATGCTAAACTGGTGTTTCGATCGCGGTGCTTTACGAGGATGGGGATCGATAGTTGGTACCTGGGGTGGGTATGATGTTTCTGGCCTGATCGGAGAAGCCAATGATGCCGGCGATGATTACGCTTTTGTAATGAACGGCTTTCAGCAGGCAGCCGCCCTTGCACCTCTTCCCAAATACGATAAGCGTTTTGCACGCCCTATTGCCAAATGGCTGCTTAATGTAACCAATGCCAGCCGGCTATTTTACTGGAACGCCATACCGCAGGCAAACCAGGATTCGTATGCATGGGCTTCTGCAAATGATCCCGATGCCTGTATTCCACATGAATCGATGAAACAGGTATTACAGGGAAAATCGCCTTTTGTCACCGGTGACGCCATGGGCGGAGGCTGGGCAGCAACCAATCTATCGCTTTACAGCGGCTCTAGTGTAGGGTATCTTGCTGCTGTGGTTAAAACAACCAACATCCCTGAAATACTTCAGATCGACCTGAATAAAACTGATTTTTACGGAGAAAATGCTTTGCCTTCCTACTTGTATTATAATCCAACTTCTACAGCTAAGCAGGTTAATGTTACCTTGCCAACAGGAACATTCGGAGTATATGAAGCAATTACTGAAACTATTTTAAATTCGTCAGCAATAGGCGCTATCCAGGTATCCGTCCCGGCCGGTGAGGTAAGGATGATAAGGTTGTTTGCCGTAGGAATTACTCCGGAAAATAAAAGTGGTATTCTTTATGCCGGCGCTGATATTCTTGATTATCATTACCAGTATCAATATTCAGATAAACTTCGTGTCAAAGCGCTTTCTACAGATAAAAACCCGGTTGTTTTAAATACCTCTTTTACTGCATATTGTGAACCGGGAAATATAAATCCGGGCGACCAGGTGCTGTTTGAATGGTTTATCGATAATGTTTTGGTAACCGGTCAAAACCTGAAACAAGCCACACTATCCGCCCCTTCACATACAGGGCAGTTTACGCTGAAGTGTAAGATAAGTTTTAACGGACAGACTTCTGAAGATACTTTACAACTATCTGCAGTTGACCATGTTTCTAATCCACCGGTTGTTAATGGTATACAATCCGGTTCAAAGTATACAGTTATAAATTCCTCAAATACCCTGAGCGCAATTGTTGTACCTGCTCCGGGTGAAATTCTGCAATATGCATGGACTGCCACAGCAGGTGTGTTAGGTCTGCCAAGTGGAACCTCAATTCCCTGGCAGGCTCCTGATAAACCGGTAGTTGCCAACATTACAGTAAAAGTCACCAACCAGGACAATCTTTCCACCTCATTTTCCACAGGGGTGTTGGTGAAAGATACCAGCCTGGCAGTGCAAACGCCATTGATCTGGTATCCTTTTGATTTTAACAACCTGAATGCTGCATCCGACCGGTTTCCTGCAACAGTAACTGGTGCAATAAAAACGGAAGATGCCCGCGGACTTTCATCCCTGGCTTATAAGTTTACCTCAGGACAAAATATTATATCTACCGAAAATCAAGCCGACCTGAATTTCGGTACAGCAGTAAGCCTGAGTTGCTGGGTGAAATGCACAGAACTGGGTTCCGAAAGATTTATCATTTCACACGGATCATGGCAACAGCGTTACAAACTTTCCATCACGCCTGAAGGCAGGCTGCGGTGGACGGTAAAAACCAGCACAGGAGTTGCCGACCTTGATGGCTCCGCTCCTATCGAACTGAACCGTTATTATCACGTAACGGTTCTCTATACCGGATATTCTATGGAACTTTATGTAGATGGCTTGCTGGATACTTTTAAAACTTTTTCGGGAATAATCCAGGCTTCAACCAAGCCTTTAACCATCGGGCGTATGGATAATGTGGAAACTCTTTACGCACTCCTGGGAAGCATAGATGAAGTGAAATTATGGGACAAGGAAATCCCGATCAAACAAATTGCAAATCTTAAAAACCAATGGTCAACTTCGGCCGGAATTCATGAAAATGAAGTTTTTACAAGGATATATCCGAATCCTGCAGAAAAAGTAATTTATGTAGAATTTAAAGATGGGATCTATGCCCGGCAGGTTTCAATATATTCTTCCGACGGAAATAAAATTTCAGATTACCAGGTTAAATCGCATGATACCAGGCTGGAAATACAAATTCCTCAACCTTCGGCAGGAATTTATTTACTTCGGATTGTACTGAATGGCGGCACCGTGGTTTCCCGGAAGATTATAACAAAGTAAGTCCATTTTCAGGATAAAAGCTTTTTCGATTAGGAAGCCAGCGAACTTATCATTTACAGGGAGCTATGCCCTTAATCTTACCACTCAACCGGCTTTCTTCGTACAGGCATTGTCATACACCTACAACCTCCACCTCCACGCGAAAGCTCTGATCCATCAATGGTTACAACATATTTACCGTAGTCCTTAATATCAACTTTCCCCTGGATCACATCGTTGGCTTTGATCACAGCATAGCCATGCCGGTTCATTTCTTCTATTGTGTTTACATTCCGGCCATAACCAATCACTTTGCCCGGGGCAATGGCAAAAAAGTTAGCCCCGCTATGCCATTGTTCGCGTTCCTGTATCATGCTGTCGCGACGGCCGCCGCAATACAAGGTTTCCATTTCCATGCCCAGCTCTTTCAATACGGTAGGAATATTCTCCACTTCCCGAATCGATTTCACCTTTCCGTTGTCAATATTGATATGGATTGTAAGGTAACGTGTAGGGTGAAGGATAAGCGGCTCATAAACCATGCACTGGTTACGGTCGAGGAAGGTGTAAACCATATCGAGATGAATAAAGGACTCGGGCGTGTAAGGTAATTCCTGAACAATGATATGGCGCTGAACTTTCTTTTCTTTATAATATTCCATAATGAAATCGATGCCCTGGGAAGTGGTGCGGGTACCTGTTCCGATAAGCAGTATATCTTCCCTTGCCACCAGGAAGTCGCCACCTTCGAAGCTGAATTCCTTGCAGAAATGCTTGCTTTGCTCGGGATGTATGGTTTTGACTCCGAATGACGGGTGGTTTCGGAAAATGGAATCCATGATAATTGATTCGCGATCGCGGATACGGCTGTACATCCGGCTGATCAGTACCTTGTTGAGTATGGCTACAGAAGCATCGCGCGTAAAGAAAAAATTATGCAAAGGTTCAATGGAATAGCGGTCTTTCGACAAAAAACGGGTAAGATTGTCCTTGCGTATTTCGACCCCCTCAATCAGCATGGTCGAAAGTTTATCGTGCCGGATATCCATTAATTCCGAAACAGTATATTCATTCAACCGCTCTTTGGTGGCTATGGCATGCAGCAACTCCGAACGGTGTTCAGGATTCTGAACCACGGTCGAAAGCAGGTCCTTTACCTCGAATGTTTTGGTAACTTTCGTCAGGAAACCCTTAAACTGATTAAACTCCTTTAGTGCAACCTGGAGGTTCA
>Ga0315270_10000418_pt1 | contig 23561 bp, 23 predicted proteins | sample C1_bottom_MG_FD_204932 | JGI IMG/M metagenome (GOLD analysis project Ga0315270, IMG submission 204932) | Sediment microbial communities from Yellowstone Lake, YNP, Wyoming, USA - C1_bottom | ecosystem: Environmental > Aquatic > Freshwater > Lake > Sediment | place: USA: Wyoming | collected...
AAAGTGAGAGCTCGGACGGATGCACAGACGAAAAAAGTCACCCTCAATCTGAGACGAGAATCGCAAATCCACGTCTACGAACTCACATGCATGGGCGCTGCACAATCAGATGATTTCGGGCCTTATGGGGCGAGCGCTAAATTTACTGGCACAAATACGCACCTGGCAGATGCGGCAGCTAGATCCGGCGATTATCCCGGCCAACTCGAATGGGAAATCGCGCTTCCGGCTCTTCATGATTTTGAAGAAGTCATCTACTGGCTAGAAAGCGAAGCCGGCGAACATACGGACCCCTTTTCGGTTTCTGCGCTCGTTTGGACGGAGGACGACCAAGGATTCATAAAGACGAGTGGATCCTTTCCGGTCGGCATTGAATTGTTCGACAAGAAAGTTCTCAAGGATTCTAGCGGCCAAATATTCAAAGTTCGAGCATCGCTTCCTCTATCAAACGATGATCGCGTTGTCGGCTTTGGTGAGCGTTTTCACTCCGTCGACCAACACGGAGAATATGTCGATGCTGTTGTCTATGAAGAATACAAGGGGCAGGGCCATCGAACATATTTACCTGCGCCCTTCGCCATGGTTATTGGCAGTAATTACGGCTTTTACGTGAACTCTTCCACGCCGAGTCGCTACGACGTAGGAGTAACAAACTCGGATCGCCTCCAAGTAGAAATTGATATCGCGACAGAACAAACGGGTTGCGAGATCAAGGGTTACGTTGGCGGTGCTTCAAGCATTCTGCACCAGTACATGTCAGAGTTCGATCTGCCAAAGGCTCCTCCAAGCTGGATCTACAAATTGTGGGCCAGCAGCAATGAGTGGAACACACAAGCGCGCGTTGAAAAGGAAATCGAGTCCAGTATTGCCAATGGCATTGATATCGGGGTCGTTGTAATCGAGGCGTGGGCTGATGAATCCACATTCACAGTCTTCAGAGACGCGCAATACACCCCAAATGACGGCTCTAAAGGACTGTGCTCCTCTGACATTCATTATCTGGAAGATGGGGCATGGCCGAATCCTCAGAAGATGATTGACGACATCCATGCAAAAGAGATGAAATTAGTTCTCTGGCAGATTCCCGTCATCAAGGACCAGGGAGAGCCTGGCAGCCAAGTTGGTGCGATGTGGAATCACGCAATTGAAAATAATCTAGTTATCAAAGACGGCGCAGGCAATCCGTACAAAGTGCGTGGGTTCTGGTTTCGCGATGCTTTAATGCCCGATTTAACTGAGGCAAGAGTGCGTAATTGGTGGGCAGACTTGCACCGTTATCTCGTCACGGACATGGGCGTAGATGGCTTCAAAACCGATGGTGGTGAGCACGCTTGGGGTGCCGACCTTCGCTATCTGGATGGTCGCTCCGGGCTTGAGAAGAACAACCTCTTTCCTGTTGCGTATGCCCAGACATTCCACGAATTATTTGAGTCGTCAAAAAAAGAAGGCATTACTTTTTCACGTGCTGGTTTCGCTGGCAGTAGTTCATACCCCACTTTCTGGGCAGGGGATGAAGACTCTACGTGGGATGCTTACAGAGCCTCCATTCGCGCCGGAATCTCAGCTTCGGCTAGCGGAATATTCTTCTGGGGTTGGGACATCGGCGGATTCAGCGGCGAACTCCCTACAAGCGAACTTTATCTTCGCGGAACGGCAATGGCGACGTTCTGTCCGATCATGCAATTTCATTCGGAGTTCAACCACCATCGCTCCCCCTCCAACGACCGCAGCCCTTGGAACATCGCAGAACAAACCGGTGATGAAAACGTAGTTCTCATCTTCCGTGATTTCACAAAGGTCCGCGCTTCTCTTGTTGCGTATCTTGACGAAGAGGGCAAGGAAGCCATCGGCTCGGGACGCCCGTTGATGGCTGGCCTCTTCTTCGACTATTCGAATGACCCAGAAATCTGGAATGCCCCGTATCAATACATGCTTGGCCGCTACCTGTTGGTAGCCCCAGTCACCGAACCCGGCGCCACATCATGGGAGGTCTATCTTCCTGAAGGCGACTGGATAGATTTTTGGAATGGGCAAACGAGGCAAGGATCACAGTGGGTCGATATCGAAGTACCACTCAGTCGAATCCCAGTATTTGTCAGGGCTGATGCCCCCCTAAAACTGAAGTCTCTTATTCGAGGCTAGAAGAAATCGTCTGCTGGGGACTCAAAAGTATCCATCCCCCATTTGGGGGACGGATACTATAGGTGGGTATCCTAGAAATCGGAGGGCTTTATCTCGTGCTAACTTCTCTGCAATCCAAGTTCGCCGGCGCAATTACCAAGCAGGAAATCGATTTGAACTTGAATCAAGCCAACGTCGCCCTTATGGCTGGCAATTTTGATCTAGCTTCCGATTATGCAAACCTCGTATTAAACGAGAAGAGGGCCTCTAAGAATTCAAAACTCGCCGCAGATCTTCTGCTAATAGAAGTGAGGTCTCGTCAAGGTCTGTTTTCAGGAGTACTTGACGAACTCGAACTCCTTTTCAAGAAAGTCCGACGATCTAATCCTGAGCTGCAAGCCCGAGTAGGTAATGAAATCCTCCGCGTTTGCTACCGATCCGGCAATCTGGGAATTGGAGCCCAACGTGGCGAAGAATTGGTGCAGGAGTTCTCATCACGTTGGCCCGAAATCGAAGTAGTTGAGTTGCTATGCCAATTGTCCAGCTGCCATTTCCATCGAGGTGACTCAGCTCGGGCTGAAGAAGTTGTCAGTAGGGCCCTAGAGATTACAAATCGTTCTAAGTTTGCCAAGGCAAGGACTCAAACCCTGTGGCAGTCTTCAGCCCTGACCATAAATAGGGGTGATTTATCCCTTGCCCTTCAACAGGCCAAAGAAGCAAAGCGTTGGGCTCAGATCGCCGGGATGCAACATGTCATTCCCATCCTAAACAACAATGCCGCGCTAATCATGCTTGATCTTCCTGATGCAGATCTCTCTCGCATACACAGATTGGCTGAGTCTGCCTATCTCGAAATGTCCTCACAGAACAATCCTGGCGGTTCGGCGTACACATGTGAAATCCTCTCGGAAGTTGCACTCCGTCAAGAGGATTATGAAAACGCGTTAATGTACGCAAAGAAAGGTCTGGACGAACTGCCTCCAGAAATTCCCGGCCCGAGGGCCTCTCTCCTAGTTCAAGTTGCCAAAGTACACGCGCGAATAGGCGATTACGCCGTTGCGAAGTCCGAATTATTCATAGCCACAGAGCATATGGAACAACTGGAACCCTCACGAGAACTCGCGAAACAGTGGGGCGACATTGCTCGCGTGTTCGTGGAAGTCGGCCTCACCGATCGTGGAGTCTATGCCTACGAAAAAGCAATCCAAATGTCTGGACTTTTAAGAGAAGAGCAAGACTCTAAGGTGATTTAGAACTCAGAGATTCGTTGATGCAATTGCTCGTGCCTGTTCTCGGCTCTGATCGACACCTAGTGGTTGCATAACCTGACCAACAAGCCACAGCCGCGCAATCTCAGATCTGTTCTGATCTCGCAACAAGCGTATGAACCCTTCATTGATTTGCTGCCAAAGGGGGTCTTCAACTCGGGTGAGCATTTGCGCCAAAATCGCCGGATCGGTTCTGCGCATCATTTCTAGTGCAGCATCAGATGAGATTTCACGCGACATCTCCAAGAGAGCATCCATTGGCGGAATATCGCTATCAATTAGCTGAAATATGCGGTCCACTTCGCTTTCAAGTAATGCCCTAAGGACGCTACTTTTATCGCGGAAATGGTTGTAGAGCGTGGCACGGGAAACTTGAGAAGTATCAGCGATATCAATCATGTTTGTGCGCTGTAGGCCTATGGACGCAATTAGTGATTTCGTACCTTCAAGGATTGCACTTCGAGTCCGACGATACGAAGTCATTTGACGCTTGTACGGCTCGTCCACGGGTGTAAGCGAATTGAGGGTCAAGGCAACGCCACTTTAAGCAGCGTCAACGACCACAAGTTTGACGGCCTCGCAAGAAATTATTTCGCGAGCAACATCCGTAATCACAGAAGAAAGCGAGAGTCCAAGCGCTTGGCATATGGCGTTGAGCAACTCCGAGGATGCTTCTTTCTGTCCACGCTCAACTTCGGAGAGGTAGCCAAGTGAAACACGGGCTTCACGCGCCACGTCACGAAGCGTGCGATTCTGGCTCGTGCGTGCAGAACGGAGGGACTGTCCAATATGTTCGCGCAAAAGAACCACGGTCATCCCCTCCTCACCTTTCGAACTTCAGGATGCAAGGATACGCGCAAAAGTGGTAATCGCGCTGGATACGCTCGCGTTTCGCACCACTTCACGCTCGCCCTGGATCTCCAATTCCGTGCTCTGATTAATCGGTCCTCGGATTGCGATCCATACGGTGCCCGCCGCAACTCCGTCGGAGGGTCCAGGACCTGCAACTCCGGTCGTAGCAATAGCCCAAGTCGTCCCGAAGAGTTCACGTAGCCCATCTGCCATAGCCACCGCGACTTCCTCGCTGACAACCCCAAATTCCTTTATTAGGGAGTCTGGAACTTTCAATAGCTCCCTTTTCACCGAAAGTTGATAGGCAATGACTCCGCCAAAAAAGACATCTGAGGATCCTGGAACTGAGGTAATGGCGGCACCCAATCCACCACCCGTCAAAGACTCCGCGACAGCAAGGCTCTCTCCCCTGCGACGAAGTTCGTCAATGATGTGACTTGCTATGGGCGCTGACACGGCTACGAATCTACTCTTTGCTCGCCTCAACGAGATACCAAATGCCCGTTGTGACTGTAAGAATCAATGCTGCACCCATAAAAAGTTCGCGGAACCAGTAGAGCGACGAACTCAGCGGAAGGATGTAAAAACCGGCTGCAAAATTCTGCACGATGGTTTTGACCTTGCCTCCGCGGTTTGCCGGAATAACTCCTCCATTAATTACAACGAAACGAAAGATTGTGATCCCGATTTCTCGGGTCAGAATGACGATCGTGACCCACCATGGAAGTGTGTGAAGGATCGACAGGCTAATAAGGGCGGTCCCGATCAGGGCCTTATCGGCTATTGGGTCTAGAAGTTTGCCAAATTCGGTGACTGTATTTCGACTTCGCGCCAGTTTCCCATCGAGAAAATCTGTAACCCCGACAAGAAAGAAAAGAACGAAGGCAATGATCCTCCATGTTGAGTCATCACCTCCATTTTTAAATAAAGCGTAGGCACAAAATGGAAGGGCTAGAATTCGAGAAATTGTTATCGAGTTGGGCAGATTTATCTCAGAGCGACGGATCATACGGGCTGCGCAATCAGATCAGCACCCAATGAATCGACAACTCGAGCGGCTACATACTGGCCCATAGAATATTGAGTGCCCACAAAAGAAGTTGTTCCATCCACTTCAGGTCCTTGATGCGCCGCGCGACCTTCTTGGAGTTCTTCGTCCTCAATGAGAACGAGAACTTCTTCCCCGACGCGCGATGCGGCTCGCTCAGTAACCAATTCATCGACGAGTGTTGAAAGCTCATCTACTCGATGGCGAATCAGGTCAGGGTCAACTTTGTTCTCAAGATTGAGAGCCTCGGTATTGTCTTCATCGGAATATCCAAAGACGCCGATTGCATCCAGATTCGCCTTGCTTATAAATTCGATCAATTCTTGGTAGTCATCCTCGGTTTCACCGGGAAATCCGACGATGACGTTGGAGCGGATTCCAGCCTGCGGCGATAAGGCACGAATCTGTGAAATGAGATGGAGGAACTTCTCGCTATCACCGAACCTGCGCATCGCCCTTAATACTGAGGGGCTTGAATGCTGGAAAGAAAGATCGAAGTACGGTGCAACCTTTTCGTTTTCGATCATGGCCTGCAACAGCGTTGGTCGCATCTCAGCAGGCTGCAAATACGAGAGGCGAATTCGAGTTATCCCATCGATTTGCGCCAGTTCGGGCAATACTTTCTCCATCAAGCGCAGGTCACCCAAATCCTTGCCATATGAGGTGGTGTTCTCGCTGACCAAGAAGAGTTCGCTCACCCCTTCCCCAGCCAGCCACTTTGCCTCTTCAATGATCTCCAAGGGTCGGCGGGAGACAAAGGAGCCTCGAAAATATGGAATCGCGCAGAAAGAGCATCGCCGATCGCATCCAGAGGCGATCTTCAAGGGCGCCCATGGTGCATTCCCAAGGCGCTTTCTAAAAAGCGACCCACCTGCCCCAACCGCCGAAGTTCCTAATTGGGCATCCCTTACTGCTACGCGCTCCACTGGAGCAATTGGTAGAAGTGCTCGGCGATCCTTAGGGGTGTGCGGGAAGTGCTTCTGACCGGAAACGATCGACTGCAGGCGCGCGCTGATATCTCGATAATCATCAAAACCCAAGATCGCATCAGCCTCGGGAAGAGCTTTTGCAAGTTCTTCCCCATATCGCTCGGCCATGCATCCCACAGCAACAACAGCACGTGTGACACCGTGACCTTTCAACGAATTCGCTTCAAGCAAAGCATCGATCGAATCCTTCTTTGCTGATTCGATAAACCCACACGTGTTGACTAACGCTACCTCTGCAGACTCAACGTCGTCGACGAGTGTCCAACCGTCGGCGGCAAGGCGCCCTGCTAATTCCTCAGAATCAACTTCGTTGCGCGCGCAACCCAAAGTAACGACTGCAACTGTTCGACTCATTTAGGTGATGATACAGAGTTAATTGACGGAATTCGATCCGTAAGTGCGATCGACTACTTCGCCCATCGCTCCTGGAGCAGGGGTTGGCGTTCCATTTACTACTACATCGACCGCTCCCGCGTTTCCGTAGCGAATATTGATCGAACTGTTATTCGAGAAGGTTTGACTCTGCCCTTTGATCAACCGACCCGAAAAAAGACTGACACCCATCGAACTGGATACGGACAACCAAGAATCTCCACGGCTTGCGGTTACGGCGACGTTTACCGAACCAGCCACAGGTGTTGCGGAAACGGCCGAAACAGGGGCCGATGGTGTAGGCGTCGCAGATGGCGTTGGGGTCGCAGTTGTCGCTGGCGATGTCGCGAGAATCAAAGATTTCGTCGAACTTCCCTTAGCGGGTTGAAAGTTTGTGTATGCGATCTGGCCGCCGACAACCAACACGACAGCACTTGCGGAGATAGTCGAGAGCATCTTCAACGAAAGACGTGACTTCTGGTTGGCAGGAGGGGTGACCTTGTTTTCAAGAAGGAGGTCGTACATCGGACGCTCTGCTTTTGTCTGCTCGGATACATACAGTTCCAGAAAGACTGATGGCTCGACACTGAGTGCATTGGCAATATTGCGAACATGACCGCGGGCGTAAGTATCTCCACCGCATTTTGAAAAATCGTCAGACTCAAAATCCCGCAACAAAGTCGCGCGAACACTCGTGCGCTCGGCGAGCTTTTCGATGCTCATGCCGACGCGCTTTCGCGCCTCTTTTATTGCCGAACCAAGGGACATAACAGGCCTTATTCCAAACCTTGTTCATGGGGTAGAGGGAAAGGGTAACGCCCATTGACCAAAAATTGGTACTCGTATTTTCCATTTGTCCCCAGTTAGGCGGAGATTAGTCCTCCAGTGTGGCCAATACGGCGTCCAAATCTTCCACTTTCACCAGAACAGCCCGAGCTTTCGACCCTTCAGACGGCCCAACGATTCCACGCGACTCCATGAGATCCATCAGGCGCCCAGCCTTCGCGAAACCCACTCTGAGTTTTCTTTGAAGCATCGAGGTTGAACCAAACTGAGTTGTCACTACGAGATGCACTGCCTGTAAAAGTAAATCAAGGTCATCACCAATTTCAGTTTCATTTACCACTTGTCGAACTTGCGAAACAGTAACATCACTTCGATAGCGAGGAGTCAACTGAGTCTTCACATGATTTACAACCGCTTCGATCTCTCGCTCTGAGACATATGCACCTTGAATACGTACCGCGCGTGATGCACCCATCGGGATGAACAGTGCATCGCCTTGTCCAATTAGTTTTTCGGCACCTGGGCTATCCAAAATAACGCGACTATCGGCCAAACTGCTCGTTGCAAAAGATAGACGCGACGGAACGTTCGCTTTAATCAATCCAGTAACGACATCAACACTCGGTCTCTGCGTTGCAAGAACAAGATGAATACCCGCGGAACGTGCTAATTGGGTAATGCGGACGACACACTCTTCAACCTCTTTTGCGGCAATCATCATCAGATCTGCCAGTTCGTCGATGACAATCAACAAGTACGGATACGGCTCAAGCACTCGATCGCTCCCTGGAGGAGCCACTGTCTTGCCCGATCTAACAGCTTTATTGAAATCATCGATGTGGCGGTAACCGAAAGTCGAAAGATCTTCGTACCGTAGATCCATCTCCCGCACTACCCACTGAAGAGCATCCGCGGCCTTCTTGGGGCTTGTGATGATCGGGGTGATGAGATGAGGAATTCCGTCATATGCGGTGAGTTCAACGCGCTTTGGATCTATCAAAATCAAGCGAACATCATCGGGAGTTGAGCGCATCAAAATCGACACGATCATCGCGTTGATCATCGATGACTTTCCAGCCCCAGTTGCTCCCGCAACTAGCAAGTGCGGCATCTTTGCAAGATTGGCACAGACGAAATTGCCTTCAACATCTTTACCAAGAGCAACCAACATCGGATGGTGATCTTGACCTGCAACCGATGAACGAAGTACATCACCCAAGGCGACAATCTCACGATCAGAGTTTGGTATCTCAATACCAACAGCCGATTTACCAGGAATAGGGGAAAGAATGCGCACTTCACTGCTGGCAACCGCATACGAAATGTTCTTGGCAAGAGCCGTAATTCGCTCCACTTTCACTGCATTGCCGAGCTCTACCTCGTAGCGCGTGACAGTTGGTCCACGCATGAAGCCAGTAACAGTGGCATCAATCTCAAATTGCTGGAAGACCTCTGTCAACGACGCGACAACCGCATCGTTGGCCTTACTCTTGGCCTTAGCCGGTGGCCCAGCGCGCAATAAATCCGTAGAGGGAAGCTCGTATTTGGCATCGTTGGTCAGAAGAAGTTGAACCGGGCGCTTGCCTTCTGTTCGTGGATGGTCCTCTATGTGATGTGCGTCGACAGGTATAGGCACCGTGAACTCTTCGTCAAAGCTCTCTTCATCGAGTTCCTCTTCGACTTTGTGTGGCCAATCCGCGACCAGAGGAGTCTCAAACGGAGGAGATTCTGATATCTCGAAATCTTCGCCCGCTTTCCGCACTCGGCCAGAAATCTTGGAGTAGATCCAAAGGACCGAAGTCTTAATCCGAGTCGAAACTTGCGAGACAGGTGTAGCAGTAATAACAAGTAGTCCAAAGATGAAAAGGCAGATCAACACAGGGTATGCCAGTACGGATGTCATTAAGAGAATAAGTGGATGCGAAACCCCATATCCGAGCCATCCCCCACCTTGCCGCATCGCCGCGGCTCCGGTTCCCTCAGAGCCATTGACCATGTGAGCGATTCCCGTAGCGCTAAGAAGTAAGGCAACTGTGCCGACTGTGATTCGTCCAGTGGCCGCTTTCTCTTCCGGGACTCGGAAGAGGCGTAGTGCAAAATAGAGAAGCACTAGTGGAGTGAAAAATCCGATTCTGCCGAATGCCCCGTAGAAGAAGTCATACAGTGCGCGACCCACAAGATTGTTGGAATGAAACCAAGATCCCGTGGCGGCTATAAGGGCAAAGATTAAAAAAAGAAATGCAACACCATCTCGCTGGTGCACTGGATCCAAATCTCTGGCGCCACGGGCGAGGAAACGAACCGAGCTTCCAATGGCCTTGGCAGTAAAACGCCAGATCCCACTAAGGCCGCGTCCTACAAACGCGCCCTTGCTAGATTTTTTTTTGGATTTCCTACTCTTTGCAGCCACATGGAAGAGCGTAATTCCTTAACAAAATCAATCGGATTAGGCGCGCCGTGAGGCTATACCTCGATAACTAGGGGGACAATCATCGGCCGTCGTCGGTGCTCCCCCCCGACCCAACCACCGACAGTCTTTCGAACAACTTGTGATAGTTGATGTGTTCCGTTGATTCCATCAGCAACAGCCACAGCCAGTGCTTTCTCGATACGTAACTTCACTTCATCAAACAGTGCAAGGTCTTCAGCAAAACCACGAGCATGTATATCAGGTCCTGCAACGATCTTTCCACTCTGCGAGTCGATTACTACAACCACTGAAATGAAACCTTCTTCACCCAAGATTCGACGGTCCTTTAGCGACGACTCCGTTATGTCGCCAATACTTTGGCCGTCAACATAAACAAAGCCGACAGGAACACTTCCAACAACGAGTGCTTCGCCCTCGACAAGGTCTACAACAATTCCATTTTCAATGATGATGGCGTTGGCGCGAGGGACACCAGTTTGAATCGCAAGCTCAGCGTTTGCTCGAAGATGTCTCCACTCGCCGTGAACAGGCATCACGTATTTTGGTTTCACTATGTTGTAGCAATAAAGCAACTCACCTGCGGCTGCGTGTCCTGAGACATGCACAAGAGAATTGCCCTTGTGAACGACCTTGGCGCCAAAGCGAGTCAATTCATTGATTACTCTGAATACTGGATTCTCATTGCCAGGGATCAAGGATGAGGCAAGAACTACGGTGTCCCCATCCCCAACGCGAATCGCGTGATCACCATTGGCCATTCGGGACAGTGCAGCAAGCGGTTCACCTTGAGAACCAGTACAGATCAATACAACATTGTCTCCGAAATTCTCAATATCTTTGGAATCAATAATCAGATCTTCCGGAATTGTCAGATAGCCCATATCTTTCGCGATCTTCATGTTGCGCACCATCGAACGGCCGACAAAGGCCACCTTACGATCATGTGTAATCGCTGTATCAATGATCTGTTGAACTCGATGAACGTGAGATGCGAAGGAGGCAACAATGACGCGTCTTCGTGTAGCTCTGAATACTCGATCCAGAGCAGGCATGATTTCCCGCTCTGACGGAGTAAAGCCGGGAACATCTGCGTTCGTGGAATCCACTAGGAAGAGATCCACGCCCTTCTCCCCAAGGGCTGCAAAGGCTCGCAGGTCCGTAATTCGTCCATCAAGCGGGAGTTGATCCATTTTGAAATCACCCGTGTGAAGGACTGTTCCCGCAGTTGTATGAATCGCAACGGCTAACGCATCTGGTATCGAGTGGTTAACTGCCACAAACTCGACTGTGAACGGACCGATATCCTCGCTCATTCCCGCAGAGACTTCACGGGTGAGAGGAGTTATCCGGTGCTCCTTCAATTTCGCACCAACAAGTGCAAGAGTCAGGGCCGAACCGTATAGAGGAATATCGCCGCGTTCGCGCAGAAGATAGGGAACTGCGCCAATGTGATCTTCATGTCCGTGAGTGAGGACTATGCCAATGACGTCTGCAAGCCGATCACGGATGTAGGAGAAGTCTGGCAGGATCAAATCGATTCCGGGCTGCGTTTCCTCTGGAAAGAGAACGCCCACATCAACGATCAGCAATTTCCCTTTTGTCTCGAAGACGGTCATATTTCGACCAATTTCTCCAAGGCCCCCGAGTGCAACGATTCTCAAGCCACCGGCGACCAACTTCGATGGAGTGCCTAATCCAGGATGCGGATGCGTCATGCGGTGAGTTTTACGCCACCAGCAAGTAGATCTTCACGCAATTGCGCGATCTGTGCTGGTGTTGCATCCACTAAAGGTAGTCGGGTGTAGCCGCCAGGAAGTCCCATCATGGTGAGGGCGGCTTTCGTCATAATCGCACCTTGCGTGCGGAACGTTCCGGTAAACACAGGCAAGATCTTCTGATGAATCTCGAGTGCACGCGGTGCGTTTCCTGCAAACCACGCATCCAACATCTCGCGAAGTTCTCTTCCTACTGTGTGTCCGCAGACAGATATAAAGCCAACTGCGCCAACAGAGAGCAATGGCAGATTCAAAATGTCATCGCCCGAATACACTGGAATGCCACTTCGTTTGATTACCCATGACGTCGCAGCGACGTCGCCCTTGGCATCCTTCAAAGCCACGATTCTTGGATGTTCTGCAAGGCGGACAATGGTGTCAGATTCGATCTGCATTCCGGTACGACCAGGAATGTCGTACATGATCACTGGCAAGTCAGTTGCATCGGCGATCGCGCGAAAGTGGGCTTCGATTCCAGCTTGCGGTGGCTTGTTGTAATACGGGGTCACAACCAATAAACCGTGAGCACCCGCTTTCTGTGCACGCAACGCTTGTTCAACTGAATGAGAAGTTTCGTTATTGCCTGCCCCTGCAATTACTTTCGCCTTGTTCTCTACGGCTTCAAGAACGACCTTGATGATCTGATCCTTCTCATCGTCACTGGTGGTCGGAGCCTCTCCAGTGGTCCCACTGACGACAATCGCGTCATGTCCCGTTTCAACCAAATGCTTGGCGAGGGTCGAAACACCGTCCCAGTCGATGGACAAGTCCTTCTTGAATGGCGTGACCATGGCCGTGGCAAGTCGCCCAAATGGCGCCTGAATTGTCATGGCGTAAGGCTACTACGCTTAGGTCCTTCGCGTGTTAAGGGGCGATGCGTCCTGATTTTTCGAATGCCCCGTGGGTCAAAGGCATCAAACGTGCGAAGACTTCTTCCATTTTCTCGGCGACCATCTCAATTTCACGTTGCGGATAACTTGGAAAATGAGATCCCTCTCGAGAGGTACGAAGGGAAAGGAAATTCATCAATGCCCGAGCATTCATGGTCACGTACATGGATGAATAAAGACCTACAGGCAATACAGCCCGCGCCACTTCACGAGCAACGCCAGCCTCAAGCATCTTCTGGTAATGCTCGTAGGCAAAGACATAACTTTCTTTCATCGATCTCACCGTGATGTCATATTGCTCTTTGGTGCCATCAACGAATGAATATGAACCGGTCTTTCCGACCTGAACCAATTTTCTTTCCGGTGCCGGTACATAGAAGACTGGCTGCAGTTCGCGGTAACGCCCGCTCTCCTCGTTGTATGAGGCGATTCGGTGGCGCATGAATTCGCGGAAGACGAAGATCGGCGCCGAAATGAAGAATGTCATGGACGTGTGTTCAAAAGGTGAACCATGGCGCTCGCGAGCAAGGTAATTAATTAGCCCAGCCGATTTGGCAGGATCCTTGCTGATCTCATCGAGGGACTGCTCCCCCGCCGTTGAGACTCGTGCGGCCCAAATAACGTCGGCATCGCTGGCACTGTGCTTGACCAAATCAACTGACATATCACTTCGGAAAATCGCTTTAGACATATCGCGACCCTATCGAATCGAGGTGCCCAACTTTGGATTGGTACGGCAGAATGCTGTCGTGTCTGCCACTCCGAAGTCCACAATCCGAGACTCCCTCAGCGTCTCGATCACCGTAGGCGCCTACGGAATCGCCTTCGGAGCGGCAAGTGTCGCCGCGGGCTTTTCCGTACTGCAAACATGCCTACTTTCTTTACTCACCTTTTCAGGCGCGTCGCAGTTCGCCATAGTCGGGGTTATCGGATCGGGAGGTGGCGCACTTTCTGGAATTATCACAGCGACGCTTCTCGGTTTCCGCAATGGACTTTATGGATTGCGAATGTCACCGCTTCTAAAGACAAAAGGCATGAAACGAATACTCGCCGCCCACATCACCATTGACGAATCAACCGGTGTCGCTCTCTCCCAGGAAAACCTCGGACCTGATGCAATGCGTTCTGGCTTCTGGTTCACGGGTGTAGGGGTCTTTGTATTTTGGAACCTATTTACTCTTGCAGGCGCCCTCGGCGCTCAATCTATGGGCAACCCTGCAGCATGGGGACTAGATGCCGCCGTCCCTGCCGCTTTCCTCGGGTTAGTCTGGCCGCGTCTTACATCTTTATCTGATCGCATCCTTGCAATCGCGGCGATGGCCCTCGCCCTTGGCCTCACACCTATCCTCCCTGCTGGGCTTCCCATCATTGCGACGGCTTTCCTCGCTCTCGCGATTGGTATGCGAAAACCATGACGGCAATGTGGTGGGGTGTAATCGGTACGAGTGTGGCTGCATTTGCACTTAAGTATCTGGGTCACTCAATCCCTCAGAAATACCTCGATCACCCAAAAATTCAAAGAACGAATCTGCTGATACCTATTACTTTACTAAGCGCCTTAGTCGCAATTCAGACTTTTGCTGAAAAAAGTAAATTGGTACTGGATCATCGAGCCGTTGGCCTTGCAGTAGCGGTTATATCCCTTAAATTTCGCGCCCCTTTTCCAGTCGTAGTAATTCTCGCGGCCATCTCCTCCGCTCTGGTCTATCACTTTTTTTAAAAAGGCAGATCCTATGGAATGCAAGTAGCAAGCCACACTTGACCAGTCATTTTCGTCGATGAACAGGTGATTGGAAAGGTTTTGGGCTACCGTGTCGCACGAACCTTTGGGGAACGTTCAGAATGGAAGCTTCTATGAACCAGCAGGTGAGAACGCGCCGAATGCTGGAATGGCTCACCTTTATGCCGCCGTTAGACAAAGTTGCGCGGGCACTTGTCCTCGATTACTTCCTACCGTACGGGCCAATCGAGTCAGCCATTTGGCACCTCAACGACCGAGACGCTCTGACCTGCCTGGCCGTCTACGGACCCAGCGATGTAATAGTTGGGGTTCCAATTCCCGGAAACATTTGGCGCAATTCCTCCGAAGTCCAACTCTTGGCTTCACAGGCCACCACAAAAAGAGGTGCTTCGTGGTCAGAGTGCGGCTGTCACGCTGTTGTAAATCTTTATGCGCAGAGCATGCTCATTGGATTCTTGACCTTGCACTTCCCTCAAGCGGTAGAGAATCGAGAACGTCTCACTGCAGAAATAGAGGAATTCTCAATGTTGATCTCCCTTTATCTGGCACTGCGATTCTGGGAATCGATAAACCACAATGGTTCACATCAAAAAGTTACTGCTTCTCGCAACGGGAAGCCAGATCTGACTGAGAGACAACGCATGGTCCTTGCAGGAATCGTCATGAAAAAAACTAACAACACAATTGCCAGCGAAATGGGTTACAGCGTTAGCACTATTCGACACGAGACGATGAGGATATTTGAAATCCTAGGTGTCTCTAATCGTGTCGAAGCAGCAAGTTATGCCACCATACTTGGTCTCGTCTGAAGGTTCTTCGCCTCTAATCGCTTCCGAAATATCCGCTCAAGAACTGCAATTGAAAAACCCGCAACACAGAGCACGATAGAAAGCGTGACGATTGGGTGGGTCAAAGCGTTCAATACTTCGGGTACTAAATCGCGTTGATACGATGGCCAAGTCGAGTTGCTCAAAAAGTGGTTCATGACGATAGGGGCACCGAAGCGCACTATCAAGAAAACGACTCCGATCGAAAATAGGTGCCAACCTGCTGTCCGAAGTACTTTCCAGCCTATTAATAAGTAAAGAACTCCAAGAAGTACTAACCAGAGCAACCACGTCAAGGTGACCTCTTTGATCTTGTTGCGCGCATCAGAAATATTCTTTGATTGCTGAGAGAGATCCAACGTCTGGGGCTTTATTTTTGCCAGTTCCTTCTTGCTAATGACTTGCGTTTTCGAAGCCGCGTTTACTTTGTCTGCTATCGCGACGGCAAGCGGGCCAAAGTCCACCGTCACAGAACTCGACCCGTTAAGGATCGCCTCTGAAATTTTGTTCAAAGTCGAGGCAAGGGAATCTTGAAATGCCTTGTCTCCGCCAAGGGAGGCTATCGTCGAGTCGATGGTTACCCTGTTCTTATCGATTTCAGCCACAGTCTGGGGATCTGCGTTCTTCTTGAATTCATCAAGGAGCGAATCAATAGTCGCGGGATTCTTGGACAAATGCGAAATGATCGCAGAAGCGGTGTTGCCTACATGACTCATGCTGTTAACCGTCATGATCGCAGCGGTTGCTAGAAATGCGACGAGAAGCGCGAACCAAGAAAGCGTGGAGACCAAAACGACAGCAGACTTCTTTCCTACCTTGGAATCAACGGCCACGCTATTGCCTTCCCTCATTTAAAGGAAGTCTGAGCGAGAGAGGTCAGAATTGCAAGAGAAAAATTAGATAATTGAGAGGTCTAGAAGTTTCTGCCTAAGCGCCTTGTCTGAAGGCTCAGTCAAATGCGTGCCGTCGGCAAAGACGATCACTGGGATGCTTCGATATCCGCCGTTGATTTCGATGACTTTCTCTGCAGCAGATGCATCCGCCTCTACATCGATTTCGCGGTACTTAACCTGCAAAATATCAAGCAGGCGCTTTGAGCGGCGACAATCCCCGCACCAATCCGCCGAATACATGGTTATTTGTGAACTCACAAAGACAAGAACCCCTCAAGACCGTAAGTTATTCCCGCATGCTTGCTGACTTCTCTAATACCCAGAAGAACCCCAGGCATGAAGCCAAGTCGGTCTAGTGAGTCGTGACGGATCGATAAAGTCTCACCTGGGCCGCCAAAGAGCACTTCTTGGTGGGCGAGCAGTCCTCGCAAGCGAACAGAGTGGATATGTACGTCTCCGACAACGGCTCCCCGTGCCCCAACCAGGCCAGTCTTGGTGGCATCTGGCATAGGCCCGAGTCCTGCTTGAGCGCGGGCATGTGAGATCAACTCCGCTGTGCGTGTGGATGTTCCACTGGGAGCGTCAACCTTGTTTGGGTGGTGCAGTTCGACAATTTCAACTGATTCGAAATATCTAGCGGCCTTCTTCGAAAATTCCATCATGAGTACAGCACCAAGGCCGAAGTTTGGCGCGATCAATACACCTACAGTTGAATTCAACGCGACTTGGGATTCGACTTTCGCCAGGCGGTCATCATCAAAACCAGTCGTGCCCACGACCGCATGAATTCCATGATTAATCACAAATTCCAAATTGGCCATTACAGAATCAGGTGTAGTGAAATCGACTACAACTTCGGCATTGTTCGAGACTAATTGATCGAGCGAATCGCCCAAATCAAGGGCAGCGACAAGTTCCAAATCTGGTGCTTCATTGACCGCTCGCATGACCTCTTGTCCCATGCGGCCCTTGGCTCCAAGCACGCCAACTTTGATGCTCACTCAGACTCCTAACACCTTTTCGAACTTCGCTTCATCCTTGAACGGACCAACAAGTGCAAGCGTAGGTCTTTGAAGGAGAATCTCGCCAGCCAATTGCCGTACTGCAGCTGGTGTCACGTCAGAAATTTTCTTCAGAATCTCGTCAAAACTCATGACTTCGCCATAGACGATCTCGCTCTTGCCAATATTGCTCATACGAGAGCCTGAATCCTCTTGGCTCAGAACCAAGGATCCTTTGACTGCGCCCTTAGCACGGGCAATCTCCTCCGCCGTCATGCCATTCTCAGAGACATCGTGAAGGACTTCGCGGATGATCTCAACAACCTCGATCGCTTTGGATGGGTGACACCCGGCATAAAAGCCCAGAAGACCAGAGCCTGCAAACTGCTGGGCATAGGAGTAAACCGAGTAGGCAAGCCCGCGTTTTTCCCGGATCTCCTGAAAGAGCCTTGAAGACATTCCGCCGCCGAGTGCAGCGGAAAGAATGCCCATCGTGAAACGGCGATCATCTTCTCTGGAAACTCCGGCAAGCCCGTAGAACATGTGGGCCTGCTCTGTTTTGCGTGTGATCAGGCCGACGGAGCGTTGATCTTTGACCTTGATCGCTTTGTTTGGCCGAACTTGCGGTACGCCAGTGACATCGAGGAACCCATCGCGAGACAGGGCCTTCTCAACCATATCGACCACGGTCTTGTGTTTGATGTTTCCTGCAACCGCAACCACAAGATCCTGCGGTACATACCGCTTCTTGTAGTAGTTGAAGACGCTTTTTCGAGACATTTCATTGATGGATTCAACTGAGCCGAGAATCGAGCGCCCCAACTGTGTGTCCCCGTAATAAGCATCTGAAAATAGATCGTGTACTAAGTCGCTCGGGTCGTCATCGCGCATCGCTATTTCTTCAAGGACAACTTTGCGCTCGGCATCGACATCTGATGCCGTAACAAGTGATGACGTAATCAAATCGGAGATGACATCGACAGCCATTGGCAGATCAGTGTCGATCACGCGGGCATAGAAGCAGGTGTACTCCTTGCCCGTGAAGGCGTTCATCTCTCCCCCGACGGATTCAATGGAGGATGAAATTTCAAGGGCGGTACGCGTTTTTGTGCCCTTGAAAAGCAAATGCTCTAGAAAGTGAGAAGCCCCAGCAACTGCCGGGGTTTCATCACGCGAACCAACATTGACCCAAATTCCAACCGCAGCGCTGCGAACCGAAGAGACTTCCTCAGTAACGATCCGCAGGCCGCTAGGTAGAACTGTGCGTCGAACGCTCAACTTTTATTCTGCTGTTTCAGTTGGTGCGTCTTCGAGAACTGGAATGAGAGAAAGCTTTCCCTTGGGATCAATCTCTCCGATTTCAACCTGGATCTTGTCGCCAACCTTCAATACCTCTTCAAGGTTTTCGATTCGCTTTCCACCGTGCATCTTGCGAATTTGCGAGACGTGGAGAAGTCCATCTTTTCCTGGAAGTAGTGAGACAAACGCGCCAAAGGCGGCAAGCTTCACGACGGTACCAAGGTATCTCTCGCCAACTTCTGGCATCTGAGGATTGGCAATGGCGTTGATCTGTGCGCGGGCAGCTTCTGCCTTTGGGCCATCGGTTGCACCGATGTAGATCGTGCCGTCGTCCTCAATGGAGATTTCAGCGCCAGTCTCATCTTGGATCTGGTTGATGATCTTGCCCTTAGGCCCGATAACCGCACCGATCTGATCAACTGGGATCTTGATTGAAATGATGCGAGGAGCGTATGGGCTCATCTCATCTGGGGCGTCAATGGCCTCTGCCATGACATCCAAGATCGCAAGGCGTGCTTCCTTGGCTTGGTGCAGCGCAGCGGCAAGAACCGATGCAGGAATTCCATCAAGCTTGGTGTCGAGCTGCAAAGCGGTGATGAAGTCCTTGGTTCCGGCAACCTTGAAGTCCATGTCTCCGAATGCATCTTCTGCACCAAGAATGTCTGTCAAAGCAACGTACTCAACTTTTCCATCTACATCATCTGAGATGAGACCCATTGCGATACCAGCAACTGGCGCACGAAGTGGCACACCGGCATTGAGTAGAGCAAGGGTTGATGCACAGACAGAACCCATGGATGTTGATCCGTTGGAACCGAGCGCCTCAGAGACCTGACGAATTGCGTAAGGGAATTCTTCGCGGCTCGGAAGAACTGGAAGCAGAGCGCGCTCTGCAAGTGCTCCGTGGCCGATTTCACGACGCTTTGGTGAGCCAACTCGTCCAACTTCACCAACTGAATATGGTGGGAAGTTGTAGTTGTGCATATAGCGCTTGTGGTTTTCAGGGTTCAAGGTATCGAGCTGCTGCTCCATCTTGAGCATGTTCAGTGTTGTGATACCAACGATTTGAGTTTCACCGCGCTCGAAGATTGCCGAGCCGTGTACGCGAGGAACAACTTCAACCTCGGCAGACAATGGGCGAATATCGCGCAAACCACGGCCATCGATACGAACCTTGTCACGAAGAACACGCTGGCGGACCAACTTCTTTGTGAGAGAACGGAAAGCAGCTGGGATTTCCTTTTCGCGGCCGACGAATTGTTCGGCAAGTGAGCCCTTAACTTCAGCGCTGATGCGCTCAGTCTCAGTCTCACGGTCTTGCTTGCCTGCGATGGTCAAAGCCTTCGCAAGAGCGTCACTCGATGCATTTGAGACCGCATCGTAGACATCGCTTTGATAATCCAGAAAGACTGGGAAATCACCGGTTGGCTTCGCGGCCAACTTAGCTACTTCCATTTGAGCTTCGCAGAGTGTGCGAATAAATGGCTTTGCGGCCTCTAAACCTTGGCCGACGATCTCTTCGGTTGGTGTAACCGCCCCACCCTTGATGAGTTCGATTGTCTTAACTGTGGCTTCTGCTTCAACCATCATGATCGCAACGTCGTCATGCGTAATTCGCCCAGCCACAACCATGTCGAAAACTGCGTCTTCCAGTTGCGAATGGTTAGGGAATGCAACCCACTGGCCCTGGATCAATGCAACGCGAACGCCACCGATTGGCCCAGAGAACGGCAATCCAGCGAGTTGTGTAGACATTGATGCAGCATTGATCGCTACAACGTCATACATGTGATCGGGATTGAGTGCCATGACAGTTACAACAACTTGAACCTCGTTACGCAATCCCTTAACAAAGGAAGGGCGCAACGGGCGGTCGATCAAACGACACGTAAGAATTGCATCCTCTGACGGACGTCCCTCACGACGGAAGAACGATCCTGGAATGCGACCGAGTGCGTACATTCGCTCTTCAACATCCACTGTAAGCGGAAAGAAGTCGAACTGATCTTTTGGTTGCTTGGATGCCGTCGTTGCCGACATGAGCATGGTTTCATCGTCGAGATAAACGACGGTGCTTCCACCTGCTTGGCGCGCTAGACGACCTGTTTCAAAACGGATTTCTCTTTTTCCAAATTTGCCGTTATCAATTTTTGCAACGGCTGAATGAATTTCTTGACCCTCCATGGGTCACTCCTGTTCTCGATCAAACCACGGGAGTGAATGAATCTTCGATCGAAGCCCACGGCATACTTATATCCCGTAAACCACTACCGAGGACCATTGCTCCCGGTTGATCGTTGTTTTAGCGGCGAATACCGAGTTTTTCGATAATCGCTCTGTAACGTTCGATGTTTGTCTTTGCGAGGTACTGAAGAATGCGACGACGCTGACCAACTAGAAGAAGCAAGCCACGACGATTGTGGTGGTCATGCTTGTTTGTCTTCAAATGTTCTGTGATCTCTTCAATGCGCTTGGAGAGCAAAGCGACCTGAGCTTCAGGACTTCCCGTGTCAGTAGGAGAGTTTCCATACTTGGCGATGATTTCTTTCTTTACTTCTGGTGATAGTGCCATTTCTTGTGCTCCTTCTACTGTTCACGAGGGCTTCCGGTTCTGCCTCACGGAAACTCGCTTTCTCGGTGGACGCCATAGGGTACCAGCGCTCACAGGTGGAGGAGAAATCGAGCCTTACCTCTCGCTATCTCTTTCGCATTTGAGCCTAACTTTGGGTCAATATCCGCGCTCGATCGCAGTCATTCTTCATCTGCTCCAACAGCGGTTCAAGACCATCGAATTTCACGGTATCTCTAAGTCGCCAGCCGAAATCAATTTTTGCGCCTTTGTCGTAGAGATCCAGATCCTTCTGATCGAGGGCATAGGCCTCCACTTGAGTGGATCGCTCCCCTGCAAATGTTGGGTTCGTCCCTATAGAGATTGCAGACGGCCAGCGCTGGTCTTCCACTTCTAACCAACCTGCGTAAACACCATCGGCAGGTACGGAGTTGAAGGCGGTGGAATATCCCAGATTCGCAGTCGGATAACCGATTTCTCGTCCGCGCTTTTCCCCATGGACGACTATTCCTTCAAGCCGATGAGGACGTGTCAACAACTTTGCCGCGCTTTCGACGTCGCCCTTGGCCACGGCTTCGCGAATTCTTGTGGAAGAAACAGGCGCGCCGCCGATTTCTTGAAGTGCAACCTCTTCTGCAAAGAATCCATATTTCTTTCCAGATGCAATCAAGTCAGCAACTTTTCCTGCGGCCTTATGCCCGTAAGTGAAATTCTGCCCGACTACTGCACCAGATATCTGAAGTTGTTTTACCAGTACCTCGGTGACAAATTCCTCCGGTGCTTTTGCAGCGAAATCTCTGTCGAAATCGCATACAACGACCACATCTGCACCGTGATACTTGAGCAGTTCGACCCGACGCTCAAGAGAGACCAACATAGTGGGGGCATTTTCAGGATCGAAAATTTGGGTTGGGTGAGGATCAAAGGTAAGCACGATCAATCCGCGGCCATTGCTGAGTTCCTTGGCGCGAGACAGGATCGCTTGGTGACCGAGGTGTACTCCGTCAAAGATTCCGATGGCAACCGTGGCGCCCGCAATTTGCTCTCCGCGCCATTGAAGTCTATTCATCTGCGTATTCTGGCACCCTTACGACTTTGCCGCGAAAACTGCGATTGGCCTAGCCATGCCATCGCGATTGTGAAGTAGGGCAAGTAGATCCTCCCCTGCCATTGCCGCAGTGATCTCTTCCGTCGCGTTGCTTGATAGAGGTCTACCAAAGGAAAGTTCAGTCCTCTCCTCCAGCGTGACCTCTCGTTGAGGGAAGGTCTTGGCTGCAACCTTGGCGATAGAAAGCGGCTCAAATTCACCGCTCTTAAGGTCTTCAACCGAGATTGCCTGGCTCAGATCAAATGGCGCGACGCGAGTGCGGCGAAGAGCGCTGAGGTGGCCACCGATGCCGAGGCGATCTCCGCAATCTCGGGCGATCGCTCGAATAAAGGTTCCGGCCCCGCACGTGACTCGGATATCAACTTCAATTCTTTCGCCTCCTGGACGGTGAATTTCTCCAACGTCTAACCGAGAGATTGTCACCTCACGTGCAGGAAGCTCGAATTCCTCTCCAGCACGAACCCTCGCATATGCCCGCTCGCCAGCAACCTTTACAGCCGAGACAGAACTCGGCCGCTGCAGGATTGTGCCGCGCATCTTTCCAAGTTCCATTCTTATGGCTTGGTCAGTTACAGAATCAATTTGGTCCTTTGATGCTGTAGTCACCAGTGTGCCTTCAAAGTCATCGGTGACCGTGCTTGCTCCTAAAACAACTGTTGCGTCGTAGGACTTATTTCCCTCAGTGATGTACTGCAACAACCGTGTTCCATTTCCGAATCCAAGAACAAGAACGCCCGTCGCCATTGGATCGAGGGTTCCTGCGTGTCCGACTTTCTTGGTCTTGAGAGAGCGCCTGGCAATCGCCACAACATCGTGGCTTGTCATACCGGGAGATTTATCAATGACGAGAAACCCGTCAGTGATCAAGCGTTTCATCCTCTATCTCACGAGGCGCCTTGTAGGGATCGGCCTCGCCTGCGTACTTGGCGTTGGCACGAAGAGCTATTACTTCAGCATCTTTTTGGTGCACTTCTTCTAGAAGAGATTCCAATGCCTTCGCGCTTTCTGGAAGCGCATCGGGAAAAAAATCAACTGAAGGTGTGATGCGAAGTCCCAGATCTCGTCCAACGGCTGCGCGAATAACACCTTTGGCGCTATCCAATGCCTTGGCAGTCGCCTCGCGCTGATCTTCATCCCCTAGGACTGTGTAGAAAATAGAGGCGTGCTGGAGGTCGCCAGTTACTCGCGTATCTGTAATGGTGACAAAGCCCAGTCGAGGGTCTTTGATCTTTCCCTCGAGCAGGCCAGCCACAACTACTTTGATACGGTCGGCAACTTTTTGCGAACGATGTGATTGGCTCACAGTTACACCCGCTTCTTCTCACGCATCTCGTAGACCTGAACGACGTCGCCGATTTGCACATCTTTATGCGATCCAACACCGATACCGCACTCAAAGCCCTCGCGGACTTCGGTTGCATCGTCCTTGAATCGCTTGAGTGATTCGATTGTGAGATTGTCAGCGACAACCTCGCCACCGCGTAGCAAGCGAGCCTTGGCATTTCTGCGGATGATTCCGTCGAGAACGATGGAACCAGCGATGTTGCCGAACTTGCTTGACTTGAAGATCTCGCGAATCTCAGCATTTCCG
>Ga0315270_10000420_pt1 | contig 23482 bp, 18 predicted proteins | sample C1_bottom_MG_FD_204932 | JGI IMG/M metagenome (GOLD analysis project Ga0315270, IMG submission 204932) | Sediment microbial communities from Yellowstone Lake, YNP, Wyoming, USA - C1_bottom | ecosystem: Environmental > Aquatic > Freshwater > Lake > Sediment | place: USA: Wyoming | collected...
ATTGGGTTACAAGTCACCAATCCAATTTCTGGATGCTTGGCTTATTGCTCAGAAGAAAGAGAAGCTGGTAGCATGAACGCCACCTCTTGGAAGACTAAAAACCAGGGGAACCTCAGGTTTAAGCCGACAAAAGCGTGTTGCTACAAAATGACAACTTGATTGCGCCCGCTTTGTTTGGCTTTGTAGAGAGCCTCGTCAGAGTGATTGACCATTTCGCCCAGGGTATTCCCTAACGAGGCAGTGACCCCGATACTGACTGTCAAATTGATCGTTTCTTTTTCATCCAGGGGTATTGCCAAACTTTCAATATAAACCCTGAGCCGATTCATGGTTTCAGCGGCGGCAATATTATTCACCGAAATAATGCAGAATTCCTCCCCTCCCATACGCGCAACGATGTCAGTTGCACGGAAATGCCTGGAGATGGCTTGTGCCACCATGACGATGGCCTTGTCTCCAATATCGTGACCATGCGTATCATTTATTTTCTTGAAAAAATCGATGTCTATCATCGCCACCAGTATTTGAATCTGGCCACGCTTGGCGCTACTGAACAAGGCATTACCCGCTTCAAAGAAATAGCGTCGGTTGTAAAGCTTGGTCAAATAGTCACGATTGGCCTGCTCCTGTATGGTGCGCAGGCTGTCAAGATAATCCAGACGGGCATTAATACGGCTTACAAATTCTTCAATCAGGAAGGGCTTGTGAATAATATCATCGGCACCGGCTTTGAAAAAACGCACACCGGCAAAGTCGTTGGCTGAACCGGTGATGCCAATAATCGCAAGCTTGGTGCTGGGAAAATTGGCGCGCAGCTTCATGCACAAATCCACACCGTCTTTCTCCGGCATATCATAAGCGGTTACTACCACAGAGATATCTGCACTGGTTTCAATTTTATGCAGGGCGGACAATGTGCTGTCGGCCTCGATTACCTGCAGCTGCTGGGTTAACAGGATTTTTGTGAGGTCGGCACGGTAAGCCGGATTGCTTTCAACAATCAGCACTTTGCTTAGCATGTTTCGCAAAGTATGCAATACACTTTTTTGAACGATCGCTATAGATCCAGGGGACTGTTTGGTAACGTAATCAACGATGGGTTTGGCGGAAATTCGTTCATGGGTATTGCTGTCCATAGAGCCGGTCAGAACGATGGTGGCTATTCCGCAACTCAGGGTCATGTCTACAGCTTCACCATCCGCAGCATCAGGCAGGTTCAGGTCAACAACAGCTACTTGATATTGGCCCGGAAATTCATCCAGCAATTTTTTACATGCCGCAAGCGAACGCGCCAAATCAACCGGAATGCCCACGACTGATTTGACAGCATTTTTGACCACCATGCCAACTGTGGCACTGTCATCTACGATCAGTATCCGTTTTGGTCCCGGGTCAGATTGGCTCATGTATTTGTTGTATTCGTATCAGATAAGCTGAAGATTAAATTCTCAGTCCCTTGAAATTATAACTAATATTACACTACAAGAGGTATTTGATTGCTGTTGCAGTAGAGCAGTCTGGGCGGGAAGGGGATGGCAACAGCATATTTGTAATCAGGAAAGCCGGTAATCCTGCGAATTTATATGGGCAGGACAGAACCACGGATGATGAGCAGGTTGAAAAATTTACGGACCATTGCGGTGTAACCTCTCGGTCTGATGCACGGAACATGAAGCTGTATCGCAAGGTCAAGGAATTTTTTTAACCAAAAAATTCCTTGACCTTGTGGCTACGACGTAACATTTTGCTGAGCAAAATATTAGCCTTCACCGTAAAGAAAAGAATTTTAACCAAAAAATTCTTTTACTTTATCCATCCAGGACTGGGCGCGGGGACTGTGGCGTGCGCTGTCTGTTTCGCTGATGGTTTCAAACTCGCGCAGCAACTCTTTTTGCCTCTCGGTCAGCTTGACTGGGGTCTCTATCACCACGTGGCAATTCAGATCGCCGTGGGTGTTGGTACGCATGCCTTTTATGCCCTTGCCGCGCAGGCGGAAAATCTTGCCGGATTGCGTCTCGGCAGGAATTTTTATGCGGGCTGAACCATCCAGGGTGGGGATTTCAATTTCGCCACCCAGTGCCGCCGTGGTGAAGCTGATCGGCATTTCGCAATGCAGGTCGTCGCCGTCGCGCTGAAACACGCTGTGCTGCTTAATGTGAATTTCCACATATAAGTCGCCGGCAGGTGCGCCGTTGGCGCCCGCTTCGCCATGACCGCTGTGACGCAAACGCATGCCTTCGCCGATACCCGCCGGGATTTTGATCTCCAGCGTTTTGTGATGCTTGACGCGGCCTGCACCACTACAGGTGCCGCATGGCGAGCTGATGCTCTTGCCGCTGCCATGACAGCGTGGGCAAGTTTGCTGGATTGAAAAGAACCCCTGCTGCATACGCACCTGGCCGTGGCCGCCGCAGGTCTAGCAGGTGGTGGGTGTGGTGCCAGGTTTAGCACCGGAGCCGTGGCAGGTGTCGCACTCATCCAGGGTGGGGATGCGTACCTGTTTGGTCGCGCCACGCGCGGCTTCTTCCAGGGTGATCTCCATGTTGTAGCGCAGATCGGCCCCGCGTTGTGCCTGGCTGCGCCCGCGTCCTGCGCCACCAAAGATGTCACCAAAGATATCCCCGAAATCAAATCCGCCCGCCCCGTGTCCCTGGCCGCCCCGGCTGCCGTCGGTACCTGCATGCCCGTATTGATCGTAAGCGGCACGCTGCTGATCGTCGGACAGGGTTTCGTAAGCTTCCTTTGCCTCCTTGAATTGTTCTTCAGCTTTAGGATTATCCGGATTGCGGTCAGGATGAAACTTCATCGCCAGTTTGCGATAAGCCTTTTTAATTTCGTCGGCATTTGCGTCCTTATTGACGCCGAGTACTTCGTAATAATCTTTTTTAGACATAATAAAATTCCGCTAAATGCTTAAAAGCCAAAATGCATAAAAGCACAGACTCCGGTTTGCGCTGTTGATGCGGTTCCCCGAAGTCTGTGCCGTTACTGTTAAAGATTACTTTTTGTCGCTTTTTACTTCGGTGAATTCAGCATCCACCACGTCGCTTTCATCTTTCTTGGCTTCGCTGTGAGCTGCGCCTGAGTCTGCACCCGAAGCAGCCTGTTTGGCTGCTTCGGCAGCCTGCAGTTTCTCGGACAATTTATGTGCAGCTGTGGCAAGTGCTTCTGCCCTGGTATTGATAACGTCCTTGTCGTCGCCCTTAACCACTTCGTCGGCTTCTTTCAGTGCATTTTCAATGCTGGTTTTCTCTTCGGCGGAAAGTTGCTCACCGTATTCTTTCATCGACTTCCTGGTGGAGTGGATCAAGGCATCAAGCTGGTTGCGTGCGGTGACCAATTCTATTGCCTTGCGGTCATCTTCGGCAAACATTTCCGCTTCCTGCACCATTTTCTGAATGTCGGCTTCAGACAAACCGGAGCTGGCCTGAATCTTGATCTTGTTCTCTTTACCGGTAGCTTTGTCCTTTGCGGATACGTGCAGGATTCCGTTGGCATCGATGTCAAAGGTTACTTCGATCTGCGGTATTCCGCGTGATGCAGGCGGAATGTCGGACAGATTGAATTGACCCAGTGATTTGTTGCCGGATGCAATATCACGTTCACCCTGCAGAACGTGGATCGTCACCGCAGACTGGTTGTCTTCAGCAGTAGAGAATACCTGTGATGCCTTGGTCGGGATAGTCGTGTTTTTCTTGATCAGCTTGGTCATGACGCCGCCCATGGTTTCGATACCGAGGGAAAGCGGGGTCACGTCCAGCAACAACACGTCTTTTACTTCGCCTTGCAACACGCCGCCCTGAATCGCCGCGCCAACTGCAACGGCCTCATCCGGGTTTACATCCTTGCGTGCTTCCTTGCCGAAGAATTCTTTGACTTTTTCCTGCACCATGGGCATACGGGTCTGACCGCCCACCAGAATCACGTCGGTAATGTCCGAGGTGGAAACACCCGCGTCTTTCATCGCAATCTTGCACGGCTCTATCGTGCGCGCGATCAGTTCTTCCACCAGGCTTTCAAGTTTTGCACGCGTTATTTTCACTGCCAGGTGCTTGGGGCCAGTTGCATCTGCCGTGATGTAAGGCAGGTTGACCTCAGTTTGCTGGGCAGAAGATAATTCGATCTTGGCTTTTTCGGCAGCATCCTTGAGACGCTGCAAAGCCAGCATGTCCTTCTTCAGATCAACGCCGCTTTCCTTTTTGAATTCTTCAACCAGGAATTCAATCACGCGCATGTCGAAGTCTTCACCGCCGAGGAAGGTGTCACCGTTGGTGGACATGACTTCAAACTGGTGTTCGCCTTCGATTTCAGAGATGTCGATAATGGAGATGTCGAAGGTACCGCCACCCAGGTCGTACACCGCAATTTTGCGATCGCCTTCCTGTTTGTCCATACCAAACGCCAGTGCGGCAGCGGTAGGTTCGTTGATGATGCGCTTTACGTCCAGTCCGGCGATACGGCCTGCATCCTTGGTGGCCTGGCGCTGGCTGTCGTTAAAGTAAGCGGGTACGGTGATAACGGCTTCGGTGACGCTTTCGCCCAGATAGTCTTCCGCCGCTTTTTTCATTTTCATCAAAACCTGAGCCGAAACTTCGGGAGGCGCGATTTCTTTGCCGCGCACAGCAACCCATGCGTCGCCATTCTTGGCTTTGACGATGCTGTAAGGCACCATATCGATGTCTTTTTGCACGATCTTTTCATCGAAACGGCGGCCGATCAGGCGTTTGACTGCGTAAAGTGTATTTTTAGGGTTGGTCACCGCCTGGCGTTTGGCAGGAGCGCCCACCAGCACCTCGCCGTCTTCCATATAGGCGATGATCGAAGGTGTGGTGCGGGTACCTTCGGCGTTTTCTATGACCTTGGGTTTGCCGTTTTCCATAACGGATACGCAAGAGTTAGTCGTACCCAAATCGATGCCAATAATTTTTCCCATGATATTTACCTTTAGATTAAATTTTTAAGTGGTACTAAGTGCCTTGATGTACCTGCTGGGTTCTAAATGAGGACATCAAGGCAGTATTTCAAGTGTTCTTTTTGCAGCCCTGGACTGCTAGACCGGATCTTTTGCTTTTGCAACCATGACCATGGCCGGGCGCAATACGCGGTCATTCAGGCTGTAGCCCTTTTGCATCACGCTCACTACGGTATTGGCTTCTTGCTCGCTTTCCAGCATGCCGATGGCCTGGTGCTTGTGTGCGTCGAATTTTTCCTTGACTGGGTTGATCTCGGTGATATTGAATTTTTCAAACACACTGGTCAGCTGCTTGAGTGTCAGCTCCATGCCGCTTTTGAAGTTTTCTACCGTGGTGTTCTGCACTGACAATCCCGCCTGCAAGCTATCCATCACCGCCAGCATTTCATTGGAGAAACGTTCAACGGCAAACTTTTGCGCCTTGCTCACGTCTTCCTGTGCGCGACGACGGATGTTTTCTCCCTCGGCCTTGGCATACATCCAGGCGTCGTAGTGTTCCTTGCCTTTCAGTTCGGCTTGCTGCAGCATTTCTTCCATGCTGGGCATGACTTCGGGGGCATTACTTGTGTCCTGCGGATTGTTATCGGTATGTTCCATGTGATTTTTCCAATTATTACAGTGCGCCCTAAATGGGGTGGGGTGGTGCATACTTCAAGGGGGAGGGGTAAAATATTTTTACTCTTTGAATAGTATCCGTTTATTTGCCAACAATCATTCTCCACTGGCTGTACGATTGAGCATGCACTGGTGGACCACAAAGCTGAGGGAGCTTCATTATGAATGAATTGCCTAACCACAACCTGCTTGGCGCTTCGAAGTGCTTTCGGGAAGTAATAGACCACTTGATTCTGTTTGCCAAGACCGAAGTGACCATTCTGATAGAGGGTGAAACGGGTACGGGAAAAGAGCTTGCCGCCAGGGCAGCCCACGAATGCAGTGACAGACAAGGAAAGCCGTTTATTCCGGTTAACTGTGGCGCGTTGCCGGGGGAGCTTGCAGAGAGCGAACTCTTCGGCTGCGAAAAAGGGGCGTATACCGATGCCAAACAAACGCGACGCGGCCTGGTGATGGAAGCCAACAACGGCACGCTGTTTCTTGACGAAGTTGAAGCGATGCCCCTGCGTGTGCAAATCGCCCTGCTTAGATTCCTGCAAGACCACAGCTTCCGCCCGGTCGGTTCAACCACCACGCTACAAAGCAATGTCAGGGTAATCGCCGCCACAAACATCTCCCTTGATGAGCTGGCAAAAAGTACAGTGTTTCGCTCCGACCTGATATTCCGCCTCAAAGTGTTATCTGTACACCTGCCCCCACTTAGAGAAAGAGGGGATGATGTGTTGATTCTCGCAAAAGTATTCCTGCATCGCTACAGTAAGCAATACTCAATTCCAGAGCCAACCCTGTCAGTCGAAACGGAATCGTGGTTTAAGCGGTACCGCTGGCCGGGCAATGTGCGTGAACTTGAGAATATCCTCCTGCGTGGATTGTTTTTGTGTAAAGGATGTGTGCTGGATATTCCCCCGCCAGATAGATGCATAGCCAAAATTGATGATAATCACATTTCTCTGGATCTCAACTTTTCAGAAGCCAAGGCGGCTGTTATCGCGAACTTTGAACACCGTTATCTGACAAATGTACTCCACCATGCGGAAGGTAATGTAACTCAGGCGGCACGTATCTCGGGAACGGAGCGCAGCGCATTTCGAAAATTGTTGCGCAGGAATAATCTGAATGCAGAGTCCTACCGTTTGAAACCGTAATACCAGAAAAATTACCGTTGCATACCTGAATACGGCGATTCTCGCCGAATTTTTTTACCCATGGGTATTTGAGTACTCACCCTCCATGAGATAAATATTTCTTCCCGATCCAGGAGCGCTTCCAGGGAAAACGGAGAAATAAATAAACATTCTCAGTGGGGTGTTTATTTACCCATCCAATAATTTCTTCAGTTTCCAAATAATTAATAAATCAGATGCTTACTCATTGAATAATGAATGGCACGAGTGTTGCTCGTGTATGACTAAAGGTGGCGAGAATCAGTGTGATCTTGGGCTGGGTCCAAGCGCCGTGAAAAATGTGAGCGGGGCAGGCGATGCAGATGAAGTCTGCGCCCAAAACATCGCGAGGAGCTTGCATGAGCGATGGGACTAATGTTGCTAAAGTTTCAAAAGAAATCCTTAATTACATGAGGAGATATCCAGACGCAGCAGATACAGAAGAGCACATCATTCATTGGTGGTTGAACACGGGTGATGATCAGGAAGCGGGTGGGGTATCAAGGGCATTAAAAATACTTGAATTGAATGGCTACATTGAACGAATTGAACTTCCAGATAGCCGCGTGGTGTACCGATTGAGGGTTGCTCAATAAAGCTAATGTAAAACTACAAATGTTCGGTGGAAATTAATGATCTCACATGCATTAATGATCGTGATGAACGAATTAAAAAAGCATCTCTCCGATGAGTATGGTGTTTTAGCGGATGCTGTGGGGCTGGGAAATCTGGCTGAAGGTTTTGCAAAGTCAGGAGGCGGTTCAACCAGTGAAGGCATTCCAAGGGAAATGCTAATTCTGTCCATGGTGAATATCAAGGAGGAAAAATCATTGAAAAACCTGCCAAACACAATTCATGATGATTCAAGGCTGAAGGTGATTTATGAAAATCCACCGCTGTATCTTAATGCACAAATTCTGGTTACCGCGCCTCACAGTAGTTATTCCGGAGCGTTATTGATGCTCTCAAGAGCGATACGATTTTTCCAGTTCAGGAAAGTATTCACCCAGGACAGTGTTTCCCCTGAGTCTATTAGTACGGGTAAACCCCTCAATGCGCTTGATCAACTTGAGACATTCAAACTGATTTTCGATTTGTATTCACCCACCATGGAGGAAGTAAATCATCTGTGGGGCACCCTGGGTGGAAAACAATATCCGTTTGCCATCTATACGATGAGGATGCTTGAGCTTCAATTTAGAGGTGCGCAACGCGCGGGCTCGCTTGTTACAGAAGTTGTTCGTGATTTTTACCATAAAACATCGCTTGCAAACTGATATGTCAGAACCTCAAAAAAATGGATATAAGCAACTTTTGGAAGTGCGTATTCTGCATCACTATTGGTTGGATGAGGGGAGCGTATTGTTTGATCTTATTTCAGACCAGCCCCAAAAAAACCGGCGCTTGTTTGAATATGACATGAAATCATTTCTTGCCGTGAGGCCAACAATTGCAACTGCAAAGCTTTTGGATTCGTTCGGTTGTTTGTTTAGAGAAACAAACTTGGGTTTTTTTGTTGCTGCCCCTGATGGCATGATACTGCCGACTGATACGGTTTTTGATTTTATGGTAACGGTAAAGGATAGTCGATTTTCCGATTACACAGCACTAACATTGCGTCCCCAGAAAATTTACGAGTTCTATAACAAGCTAGACAAAACAATTTATCGATACAAGGAAAATGTTCCATTTTTATCAAATTTGAAAGGCGCAACGAGAGAAAAGGCTGGTATCAAGTTGCTCTTTCTGTCCAGAGAGCCTCCGCCGCTTACTGGTAACGACAAGATCGAATCATTGCTGCTGTCAGGAAGCGCATTGGTACAACTCATTAGCGACGACCAGAACATTTTGCCGCAACAATTGAGTGCTGATGCTGGTGATTATCCCGTATTTCTGCATCAGGGTGATGTGCCGGCAATTGTGCCACCAGAAGGACTGTCAGGGGTGCCGGAGCGAGGTATCAGGCTGACCAATGACATAACCGACGAAGTGGTTGCACTTCTCAGTTTGACGGCATTGTGCCCAAGCAATAATGCATTCAGTTTCGTTGATGTAAATGGAAGTTGTAAAACAGTGCCTCCGGCTTACCAGGTTCGTTTTAAAAGCCGTTCAACGTTCTGGAGCTATCTGGATAAAACAACAGGCGCGGTTGATTCAATCGAAACGTCTCCGCTGCCATTAACCAATTTTGGCAATGCGGGCACAAAAAAGAAACCTTCGGATGGTCTGGTGAAGGCGGAGAAAAATGGTTCTGAAATAATCCGACTCATTTCGGAAATTTACGTTTAACTATTAATTTGAGTCTATCAACATAAGGGAGAATCAGATGGCAGCCCCATATCAAACCCCAGGCGTATACGTTGAGGAAATACCCAAGTTTCCTCCCTCCATTGCAGCGGTTGCTACGGCAATACCGGCGTTTATTGGTTACACCGAAAAAGCGATACGCAACGGCGAATCAATTTTCAACATACCTGTACGCATTGAGTCCATTGCCGAGTATGCGGAAATGTATGGTGGAGCCCCATCGCAAAATGTAACGCTCTATTTGAACAGTGATAACCAGTATGTGCGCGCTGAAGCGGTATCAAAATTATATTTATACGATAGCCTGCGCCTGTTTTATGCAAATGGAGGGGGAAACTGTTATATTTTATCGGTAGGCGCTTATCCTTCAAGTGTTTCTTCCTCTGCACTCGAGACGGCTATCGCTCTACTGGAACGCGAAGATGAGCCGACAATAATTCTTTCTCCCGATGCAATTTCGGACAGTAATGGACCGTATGAATTCCAGAAAAAAGCGTTGCAGCAATGCAATAAGTTAATGGATAGAGTGGCACTTTGCGATTTAACGAAGAGTGTTAATAACCAAGAGTTTAATACGTCAGTATCAACTTTCAGAGATAAAGTCGGGATCAATTATCTGAAATATGGTGCTGCTTACGGTCCATGGATCAAAGCAATTCTCCCTCGTACACTGATGCGTCGCAATGTGGTCTTGAAACGGGATGGGACGACTACTCCAGAGATTTCTCTAAAAAGCCTTACGGCTGATAACGACATACGAAATCTGATTGATGAGTTGTTAAATGTAGAAATCTTTGTTGATGCTGCAGATACTGCAAAATCAGGCCTAACCGGTACTGCGGGTCCTGCACTGGAGGATGCATTAAAGGCATTGGTCGATAACTATAATACAAAGAATTCACTTAATGATGTGCAGGGTGCGTTGCTACAAATTGCAAACTTCATGATGAGTATTATCAAGGAAATACAATTACGATACGCTGCAGCCCCTGTTGACGCAGGTACCCGTTTTAAGTTGAAAGATGATATCGAAAAATATCGCGCCAGTTCGCGCATTTTAACGGCGTTAAAAAACTTGGCAGACCATCATAAATACCTGAGTGGTTTATTACCCGCGCCTACCAATGCGATGTCCATATTGCCTACCGCTGTAGGAGCAGCTTTAGATAACTTTAATACTGCGACGTTATTTGTAAGCAATAGCGTTTTTTCTGATGGCGCCGCATTAATTGCAGCGGCTGATGCAAATAATGTTACTGGTTACCCGTCTGGTGCAGCAACGGCAAAACAGCGTGGTGACGTGGCAATTGTATATCTAGTGTCAGGTGTCAAAGAAGCCATCGCATTCTTTAATTTTCTTGAATCGGATCAGAAAAACTATGAAAAATCACTGAATGAAGCTTTGCTTTCATCATTTGGAATATACAAAAACTTGGTCGGAAAAGCGGCAGATGCACTTAATCTTCTTCCCCCATCGGGGGCCATTGCAGGCGTTTACGCCACCATGGATCGCGACCGTGGAGTTTGGAAGGCACCGGCAAACATCAGTTTAAACGCTGTATCCGCCCCTGCAGTCAATATATCCCATGAGCAGCAAGCTGAGTTAAATGTGGATGTTAACGCTGGAAAATCCATCAACATTATCCGTTCATTTACAGGGAAGGGCACGCTTGTGTGGGGTGCGCGTACTTTGGCAGGCAACGACAACGAATGGCGCTACATCAGTGTGCGGCGCTTCTTTAACTTCGTCGAAGAATCCACAAAAAAAGCCACGGAACAGTTTGTGTTCGAGCCCAACGACGCCAACACCTGGGTAAAAGTCCAGGCCATGATCGAAAATTTCCTCACCACGCTTTGGCGGCAGGGTGCGCTGCAGGGAATAAAGCCGGAGCATGCATTTTATGTCGCGGTGGGGTTAGGCAAGACCATGACTCCGCTGGATATCCTCGAAGGCCGCATGATCATTGAAATAGGCATGGCCGTAGTTCGTCCCGCTGAATTCATCATCCTCAGGTTTTCACACAAAATGCCAGAATCCTGATCAGGGAATGTGAGTAACAGGAAATCAAGCAGTCACTTTTAAATCGATAAAGGATAAATATCATGGCACAAGAATATCCAATACCCCGCTTCCATTTTCAGGTTGATTGGGGAGGCACAAAAATCAGTTTCACGGAAGTGACAGGTCTTGTAATGGAAAGAGAGAAGATCGAATACCGGCATAGCGACAGCAAGGATTTCAGCAAAATCAGCATGCCAGGTCTGGCGAAATTCAATCACATCACAATGAAACGCGGCAAATTCGAAAGTGATTTTGATTTCAATACCTGGCTGGATGAGATCGCAAATGAGCGAGTCGAGAAACGGCGAGATGTGGTCATCCGTCTGCTTAATGAGAAGCACACGCCTGTAGCAGCGTGGTCGGCAAGCCGATGCTTTCCGGTGAAAGTGACGGCATCGGATCTTAAATCAGATGCGAACGAGATCGCGGTGGAAAGTATAGAAATCGCGCATGAAGGTTTGAAGCTAATGAAGGTATAACAGGGCTACTTTGACATGACAGATTATTACCCGCCTTGGGGTTTTTACTACAAAGTTGAGTTCGGTATCAGCAAGGATAAGAACGATGTGCGCTTTCAGTCCGTGTCTGGTTTGACGGTGGAATACGATTATGAAAGCTTCAAGGAAGGCGGTGAGAACCGGTTTGAACACAAATTACCGGTGCGCACCAAGTATTCTGACCTGGTATTGAAGCGTGGCATGTTGATAGATTCTGGCGTGATTAAGTGGTTTGTCAAAGCCTTCCGTGACCGGGATTTTGAGCCAACCGAAGTTAACGTGATTCTGATGAACGAAAAGAGCGAATCGTTGCGCACCTGGAACGTGGTCAATGCCATCCCAAAAAAATGGACGATCAGCGATTTGAATGCAAATGAGAGCAGTCTTGTGATTGAAACCATGGAGCTTACCTATCGATATTTTACGGTTCTGCCCTGAATTGTATTTCTGTATGAATGTAAAGAATAGCCATGCCTATAGAGATTAAGGAATTGCATATCCGCGTCGCGGTCAATACTTCCCCAAGCGGGCAGTCGTCGGGGGGATACTTGGCGGCCGGCACTGCCAACGAGAGCGAAGGTAATAGCGGCGGTACAGATTCAATCGTTGCCGAGTGCGTAGAGCAGGTGTTGCAGGTACTCAAAAACAAATTGGAGCGTTAATGTCCACAAGCGGCAAATTGGAAAAAATGCTGATTCTTGCCTTCGCCGATTCAAAGAAGGCAGAAAGTGGCGGCGTAAGTGACGCGGACGCTTCCTTTGAGGCGCTGATCAATCCGGAGACATATACGCTTGACTATAAACTTAAATTTTCAGAATCAGGGCAGGGACATGGAACTAGTGGCAAACAATTAAAATATGAATATACCTCCCCGGAGGAAATAACTTTCGAATTTCTATTCGACGATACCGGCATCATTGACGGTAAACCGCGCGATTCTATAGCCGATGATATTAAGAAATTCAAGAAGGTCTTGATCGAATACAAAGGTGACACGCACGAACCTTACCATTTCAAATTGGTGTGGGGAAAAAATTCCATTTTTAAAGGGCGGGTTACTGAAGTCGGTATCACATACAAGATGTTCAATCCGGATGGAACCCCTATCCGGGCAGTTGTAAAGGTCAAATTTAAAAGCAGTATTGAAGAACAAAAGCGTGCAGCCAAGGAAAACAAAAGCTCACCCGATCTCACGCATATACGGAAAGTAAAAGCTGGCGATACCTTGCCGCTGATGTGCCAAATGATTTACGGTGATCCGAAATATTATCTTCAAGTTGCTGCATTTAACGAACTGGAAAATTTCCGCTACCTGAAACCGGGAACAGATTTAATTTTCCCACCTGTCGACAACACAAGTAAAACAACAATGTGAATAGCGAATCAACCATACCAACCCCAGCAACGCCCGACGTATGCACGTTTGCATTGCTGATAGACGGAAAGGGAATTCCGGGCGAATTTCAGGTGTTGTCGGTCACCGTCAACCGCGAATTGAACCGGATTCCAACGGCAATCATCCAGCTGCAGGATGGCGAAGCGGCGAAGTCCACTTTTTCAGCGAGTAATAGCGATTATTTTTTGCCCGGTAAAAAGGTCGATATCCAACTGGGTTACCGGTCTCAAAACCAGTCGGTCTTCAAAGGGCTGGTAATCAAGCAGAACATCAAGATACGCAAGAGCGGGAGTGTGCTGAGCGTGGAATGCCGTAACGAAGCGGTAAAAATGACCGGCAACAAAAAGAGCAGATATTTCACCGACAAGAAGGACAGCGACATCATGGAGGAGCTTATCGGCTTTTATGGCCTGCAAAAAGACGTGGAAGCCACAACACCTGCCTTGAAAGAAATTGTGCAATATGACGCTACGGACTGGGACTTTATGCTATGTCGCGCCGAGGCTAATGGGCAAGTAGTGATTGTCGAGGATGATAAAGTGAAAGTAGCAAAACCTGCGGTGTCTGGCGCTCCGGTTGTCAAGGTTGCTTATGGCTCCACTGTGCTGGAGCTTGATGCCGAAATGGACGTACGTTGGCAAAGCAAGTCGATCAAGGCCAGCAGTTGGAATGCCAGCGATCAAGCCATCATTAATGCCGATGCAGCAGAACCTGCGACAACCAACAGCGGCAATCTTTCCCCGGCTGATTTGGCCGATGTATTGGGAGGCGATACTCGGGAAATCAGGCATGGCGGCAAAGTGGATACGGCAGAGTTGCAGGCATGGGCGGATGCGCGGCTGTTGAAGGAGCGTTTGGCAAAGATCCGCGGCAGGGCAAAATTCCAGGGATTCGCCGGAGTCATGCCGGGCAATATCATTGAAATTACCGGAGTAGGGGAGCGCTTCGGCGGCAAGATGTATGTCTCAGGCGTGCGTCACAGTATGAGCGGCGGCAATTGGGAAACTGATGTGCAATTTGGCCTGAGCACTGAACTCTTCGCCGAAACCTGTAACCTGCAGCCGCTCCCGGCTGCAGGTCTGCTTCCGGCCGTCAGTGGCTTGCAGATCGGTATAGTCACCGCGCTGGAAAACGATCCCGATGGCGAAGATCGCATCAAGGTACGCCTGCCTTTAATCAACACGACTGAAGAGGGGATCTGGGCACGGATTGCCACGCTGGATGCCGGAAAAGAACGTGGCACGTTTTTCCGCCCGGAGATTGATGATGAAGTGGTGATTGGATTTTTGAACGAAGACCCGCGTTATCCGATAGTGCTGGGCATGTGCCATAGCAGCGCAAAACCTGCTCCCGAACCCGCCAAGGATGACAACCACCACAAGGGCTATGTCAGCCGCGAGAAATTAAAGCTGAGTTTTGATGATGAAAAAAAGATTATCGGTTTGGAAACACCCGCCGGCAACAAACTGGTGCTTTCGGAAGATGCCAAGGGCATCTCCATAGAAGACGAGAATGGCAACAAGATCACACTCGACGATAAAGGTATCAAGATCGAAAGTATCAAAGACCTGATAGTGAAAGCCAGCAAGGATTTCAAGCTCGATGCAACGAATGCGGAACTGAATGCCCAATCTGCTTTCAAGGCAAAAGGAACTGCCAGTGCAGAGGTGTCCAGCCCCAGTACAACGATCAAAGGCAGTGCCACAACGGTAATTCAAGGTGGCATGGTGCAAATAAACTAGAGGACATCCACGACATCATGCTACCCGCAGCCAGAGTCACAGACATGATAGTCAGTGCAGCAACGATGGGTATACCTACGCCCATCATTCCACCGGGCGCCCCCACGGTGCTTATTGGCGGTTTGCCGGCAGCCGGCATGGGCGCTAGCTGCGGTGCGGATGCTATTGTAAAAGGCTCGGCTACCGTACTGATCGGTGGATTGCCTGCCGCCCGTGTGTCCGACCCGACCGCAGGCGGGGGCGTTGTGATGCCACCTGGTGCATTGACTGTTCTGATAGGAGGTTAAGAACAATGAATCAGGATTTTCTCGGTCGCGGCTGGTCTTTCCCACCCACTTTCATGAGGGATAGTGCCTCTGTGGAAATGCTTGAGCAAGAAGCAGACATCGCCTCCAGCCTTGAGATATTGCTAGGCACAGCGCAGGGCGAGCGCATCCTGCAGCCCGGTTATGGCTGCAATATGGATGAACTGCTGTTCGAGAATCTGGACACGCGCATGAAAACTCTGATGGCTGACAAAGTGGAATCGGCCATCTTGTACAACGAACCCCGTATTGAGCTGGAAGACGTAACGCTGAATGACAGCCTGGAACTGGAAGGCGTGATTCTGATCGAGGTTATCTATCGCGTCAGGTCCACTAACTCCCGGTTCAATTTCGTCTATCCATATTACAAACAGCAAGGCACAGACATCAATATCACGACAACCGTCAATCTTTTGCCTGATCAATCTTGACCCATGACTGACTGCACACAAAATATCGATCCCCTGAAGCTCGTGCGCGAGGGCACGAGCCAGGATCAGCGCATGCTCTCGACCCCCGACTCTCCTGCAGCGCTGGATCCGGCTTATGCCCCCGTGGATGGGCGAAAAATTGCGCACGACATCGTGTTCGCGCAAAGCTATGCTGCTTTACTGAAGTATTTCGGCACCGATAATTCCGAGGTGGCAGTTGGTGATTGGCAGTCTTTTTTCAGCAAAGATGTATGCGCATTATTGGCCATGATTACGAATGAGGATGTAGATGCTTACCGGATCAATATCAAGAAAAATGTCGATTATTTGAATGAAAGAGAAAACCACCTAAATACCGCTTTATTGAAAAAACAACTAAGGGATTTGTACAGCAGTATCGCCACACTTGCCCGTCAACTTGACCTGTTGAAGGATAATCTTCCAACAGATACGCCCCTGAAGGAGATACTGAAAAACCTGATAAATATGCAGTTGGCGCCTGCATTTAAACGCCTGATATCGTATTACAAGGCAGCAGGAACACTTGTAAATTCGGCATCACCTTTACCAGATATGTTGATTTTTCGAAGCCAGATGGTGAGTTTTGCATCGGTCTTGAGCACGGGACTATCCCAGGATTGGAGCGACGGACTTGCTTGGGCAGCGTATGAATCCGGCATAGATCCGGATCATACGGTTTACGGTAACCCGGGTAGTGTTTATGTTCGTATCAATCACCTCGTCACACATAACTTTTTCAAATCCATTTTTGATCAATTTCTTAAGGTCTATGCACGCATTGTGAGTGAAGCATCTGTTGACCTGGAAAGAAAACTGACCAATTGGGACAAGCATGAACCTCATTACGCGCTGTTTCTCGCATTCCTGAACCTGTTCAAAAATGTCCGCCAGGAAACTAATACACTGACCGGACGACACCTGGATTTTTATTACCGGGAAGTCCTGCGCCTCAAGGAAAGGCCGGCAGAACCTTCACATGCTCATCTGCTGGTTGAGCTTGCCAAGCATGCCACTACACGGGAATTTAAAACTGGCGAATTGTTCAAGGCCGGAAAGGATGATTCAGGTCGCGATGCCTACTTTGCCAACGATCAGACATTCGTCGCCAACAAAGCCAAGGTGGTCGCTTTGAAATCAGTATACCGGCATGGCAAGGAAGAAGTAGGGACAGACACGTCAATTTCACATATCCACGCAAATCGACTCTTCGCATCGCCAATTGCCAATTCGGATAACGGGGTGGATGCCAAACTGACGACAGAAGATCAATCCTGGCATCCCTTCTTCAACAAGGTTTATGCCAATGGAAAGCTCACAGAAATTCTGATGTCCCAAGCAGAAATAGGTTTTGCCATCGCGTCGCATTATTTACTGATGGCGGAAGGAACCAGGACGATTACGCTTGAATTTACTATCACGGGTGATATTTCAAAATTCACCGAAGTACAGAAGGATGACTTGGTGTGCCAACTTTCAGGTGAAAAGGGGTGGATTGATGCATCGGTGTCTGAGTTTGCAACCGACTCAACCAAAGCAGTATTACATCTGGCAATAAAACTTACAGGAGCTGAACCTGCGGTAACACCTTACTCGGCTAAAACACACGGCTATGTTTTTGCGACAGAATTGCCGGTCTTGCTGGTGAAGCTGCGGCATAGCGACGATAAATATATTTATTCGTTTCTCCAGAATGCAGTCATTACAAAAATTGATTTGGCTGTGTGTGTAACAGAGCTGAAGACGCTCGCCGTTTCCAACGACTTTGGCCCGGTCGATACATCGAAACCGTTTCAGCCTTTCGGCCCATCGCCTGTCAAAGGTAACTGTTTGATCATTGGATCTAAGGAGATATTTCAAAAAGATTTAAAAAGCGCAAAGGTGAAAATTAATTGGTCGACAAAGCCCATATCTTATTATTCATCACCAAGAGTACTCGTTGATTATCTGAGCCAGGGAAATTGGCATGGTGTGACATCTCCGGAAATATCAATTCGAACAAATGCCGAATCTGCCGAATTCCCGTTCCCAAGCATTTTGGACATGACTCTTGATAAACCAGACTTTAGTGACAATGAGTATTTCAACACAGCTATACGTCAAGGTTTTGTCAAGCTTGCTCTGACCGATGGATTTGGTCACGCTCAGTATCAGGCTGATTTGATCCAGTATCTGGCTACCAAAGTAAAGAGAGAAAAGCCAACAAGTCTCATTGAATTAATAATGAAATTGAGTGGAAAGAAAGAAAAAGTTAGTTTCGAAAGATTTGCTGAATTTCTCAGGAATTTAGTAACCCCAAGTAAACAAAATGAACTTCACGAGTTAATCCGGAAACTGGACTCTGGGAAAGGAAAGGTTGATCCTGAAGAACTTGCCAATTTGATCATGTATTTGGTCACCGAAGGTGAAAAACAAAACTCAGAAAATCTTGCCAATTTGATCAATGACTTGGTCACCAAGGACGCAAAAGATAATCCAGGCGAACTTGCCAAGCTGATAAATGTACTGGCCACCAAGGGCGCAAAGGATAACCCTGAAAATCTTGTCCGGCTGATCATGTATCTGGTCACTGAGGATAAAAATGCTAACTCAGGAGACCAGCCTGTTGCCCCAAGCATCGGCAAACTAACGCTAGACTATGTTGCCAGCACGGAACTGAAGATCAGTCCATATTCACCAGACTCACCACCAAATCGGCAGGGAGGATTTTTTCATCTTGCCCCGTTTGGACAGGCTGTGCAACAGTCAGTGCCAAAAACGGAAGGCAATGTCTATCTGTTGCCCCAATTCGATTTCCAACTCAATTCCGAAACAAAAGAGAGTGAAGCAGAGTTTTATATCGGCATTACCGGTTTGCAGCCCCCGCAAAATCTTGCCTTGCTGTTCCAGGTTGCAGACGGCACCGCAGATCCGCTGGTTGAAAAGCCTAAGCCACCGCACATACACTGGAGCTACTTGAAAGACAACGAGTGGTGCGAATTCGGCCCTTATGATGTGCAGGATATTACCGGGGAATTGCTCAATTCCGGCACCGTCACTTTTGCCATGCCCAGCGACGCATCTGACAAAAACACCATATTCCCAAGCGGAATGTTTTGGATACGTGCTGCAGTCAAAGAAAAGAGTGAGGCGATATGCCGACTCAAGATGGTGGCAGCTCAGGCTATAAAAACCACATTCATTAACAAAGAAAATTCCTCGACGTTTTCAGCCCAACCATTGATAGCGGACACGATCAGCAAGCTCAATCAACCCGACTCAGCGGTCAAAACGATCACACAACCCTTCTCATCTTTTGGTGGGCGCGGGGCCGAGCTTCCTGCGGAATTTTATACCCGCATCAGTGAGCGCTTGCGCCACAAAGACCGCGCTATCGCATTTTGGGATTATGAGCGGTTAGTATTGGAGGCCTTCCCGCAAATCTATAAAGCAAAATGCCTGAATCACACTTATTACGAACCCAGCGGAACCGGCGCTGGTGCTTACCGGGAATTGGCAGCGGGACACGTAACCGTTGTTACGGTACCAAATCTGCAATTTCATAATTTACGCGATCCGTTAAAGCCCTACACGAGTCTCGGTCTGTTAGATCAAATCAAAGCATTTCTGCAAAAAAGGCTGGGTTGTTTCGCTACGCTGCACGTCAAGAACCCGCAATTCGAAGAAGTACGTGTCGAATTTGGGTTGCGCCTGCGTGAGGGTTACGACGAAAACTATTATTCCAGACAAATCAAACTGGCGATTACCCGATTTCTTTCCCCCTGGGCATTTTCTGAAGGAGGTAGTCCTTCGTTCGGCGGAAAAATATACAAGTCGGTGCTGATCAAATATATTGAGGATCAGCCCTGCGTTGACTATGTAACCGATTTCAAATTGTACCTTGATATTGCTGGTAACCGCGGGGGGCGCAACATGGATGAAGTGGAAGGGTCTGCCGCCATTTCCATACTGGTATCAGCCCCATCCTCAGAGCACGTTATCCACATTATCAAGGCGGATGATGTACCAACCAAAGGTTCTGTTTGTTCTTGTTCATCATGAGCGATAAGCCATTATTCATAGAAAAAAATCCGACGCTTTCAGCAGTAGAAGATTTTTATCGTCTGCGCCGTGAAGGTATCGGATTTATCGAAAAACTTGCAAGCAAATCGTGGACAGATTACAACATCCATGATCCCGGAATTACCATCCTGGAAGCGTTATGTTATGCGATCACTGATCTCGCCTATCGTATAGGCTGGGATGTCAAAGACATACTGACACCTGAAAAGCCTTCGTCAGATACCGGACAACCCTATCCTGACCAGGCATTCTTTACCGCACGAAATATCTTGACGGTCAATCCGGTAACGCCTGATGATTTTCGACGCTTGCTGATAGATCTGAAGGAAGTTCGAAATGCCTGGGTTTATGCCAGAGAATGCGCTTGCGATGTTCACTATTATGCATGGTGCGACAACAACAAGCAGTTATGCGTGTCTTATCAGAAGCCTGATGAGCCCCGAAAGTCAATTGCAGTTTCGCCCGTGGGACTTTACGAAATTCTGCTCGAGCTTGAAAACGATCATATTTATGGTGATCTTAACGATCGCAAGATCGAAAGTAAGATCATGCTGGAAGGTGGACAGAGCATAGTCACCGAGTTGCGCTTTCCTGATATCAGTCTCATAAGCTCCGACGAATGGAAAATATTTCTTGAAAGCGAGGATGCGTTTACAGATAAAAATGGCGCATCGATCAAATTGACTGATATAAGATTAGGCGCAACAAAGACCTTTGATCTATACGCTGATTTTGACACGGAAATTGATAGAGACAACTATGTGCGCGCTCATTGGCGCAATGTTTTTTTTATCGGTTTTAAGATAAAAATCCTTCCATCGCAGAAGGTAATCAACATCGAAAATGTTGCGTTACGACTCTTTGGCGATGTTGCAGCAAAAAATGCCATCACTGCCAAAAGCATTAAAGATTGGTTTGAGGTTCGAGGTGAAGTTGATGTTATTCAGCCCTACCGCAGAAAAGCGCTTGCGAAAAAATCTGCAGTCGAAACAGCAAAAAATCAATTGCATGCCCACCGCAACCTGTCAGAAGACTATTGCAACATCAAGGTTGTTGGAGTCGAGGAAGTCGCCGTTTGCGCGGACATTGAAGTGAAGCCCGATGCCGATATCGAGTGGGTTCAAGCCCGTATTTGGTTCGAGATAGAGCAGTACTTCAATCCACCGATACCTTTTCACACTTTGCAGGAACTTATGGATGCTGACGCTCAGGTGGAAGAAATTTTCAATGGTCCGGAACTCGATAGCGGCTTTATCAAGGCTGCCAATCTAGAAGCGTCCTCTCTGAAGACCGAACTGCTTACCTCCGACATCATCAGCCTGCTTATGAAAATAGAGGGCGTGATCGCGGTGAACCATTTGCAGTTGAGCAAATACGATGCAGAGGGAATTATTGTCAAGGGCGCTGCCGATTTCGATGCCAGCAAATCCAGTGCGTCCTGGGTGCTTTTAGTTAGTGAACGTCACCAGCCGCGTCTTTACCTCAATTTATCACGCTTCCTGTTTATCAAAAACGGCCTACCATTCCAACCGCGAATGGATGAGGCCAATGACACCTTGACACAGTTGCGCGGCGAAGCTGAACGTCCAAAAAATGACTTGGCAGACAAGGATATCGTTATTCCCAAAGGGAAATTCAGAAATCCGGAAGAATATTTTCCCCTGCAGCACAGCTTTCCTTTGACTTATGGCATAGGCCCCAGCGGTCTGCCTCCCCATGTACCAGATCTTCGTAAGTCTCAGGCAAAACAGCTGAAGGCATACTTGATGGTATTCGAACAATTGCTTGGAAATGCATTGGCACAAATTGCAAATGTAGAAAAATTATTCTCCCTCGACCCAAAAGTAGACCGAACTTATTTTGTAAAAAAACTCAGCGAGGAGCTGATAAATGGCTTCGATGAAATCTCAAATGGACTGGATCAAAACACAGTCGAACAAATAACTGAAACCATGGCTGAATTTAATGTTCGTCGTAATCTTTTTCTCGACCACCTTATGGCGCGTTTTGGTGAGCAATTTAGCGAATATGCATTAATACTCGGCAATCTTGATGGCAAACTGGTTTCATTGGACAAGCTGATTGCCGACAAGATTTCATTTCTGAAAATCTATCCGAAGATTAGTCATGATCGAGCCAAAGCCTTCAATTACAAGTTGATCCATTGCTCACAGGAAAATATACCGGGTATAAAAAAACGTGTCAGCCTGTTGCTGGGTTACCCCGATTTGAAGTTTGTCTGGCACAAAAACAATCATGCTGTCGGCGGGTTTAAATTAACTGATTGTTATGACGAAAATATCATATGGCTTGAAGGAGATATAAGACCGGATATCTCAAGTGTAGATGAGGATCTCGCCAACGAAGACTTTGCTTACCGCATGCTGATCAAGCGGATGACGGTTCCAGAGGCTTACCATGTTAAAAAATATAACAAATACCATTTGCATTTTAAGGACGAGGATGGTGATTTGCTTGGAGACCACATTTTCGACAGCAAGGCAGAGGCGCAAACCAGGATGGATGAACTGTTGGCATGGAGTGCCAATGAACGTTTCATTGTCGTCGAACACTTGTTATTAAGACCCAAGTTTCCCGGCGATGCACTTTATCCGGTCTGTTCGGATGGTGACTGCGCAATCTGTACTGATGGTGAATGTGTTAGTTGCGGGGATGAAGATCCTTATTCATCCCGCCTGACTTTTGTGATGCCAGGCTGGGCAGGGTTGTATGCAGATAATCTGGATATGCGACGTTTCGCCGAGCGTACGATTCGTCAGGAGATTCCATCTCACCTGATTGGAAAAATTTGCTGGGTAGGAAATAGCGGTTCCAATGTAAATCCATGCGAAGAAGTCATTGTACATTTGTCAGAGCTATTGATTTCTGAAGGCTTGATATCGGGCGACACTGATCAGGTGGAACATAATGCCTGTATATGTTCTGAATCGATTTATGAGGCATTTTTTTTCAGTTTTACAGTTTGGTATGAGAGTAAATCACTGGATTATATTCATGCAGATACAGTGGATAAACTGGATGAACTTATTAAAGAGCAGTTTAGTACCGCACCTAAGCCCTCTGAAAATGACTGTGAAGTCGAATTCGATACTTCAGTGTGGGAGAAAATTATATTAATGATGGCCAATCATTTTTTGAATATTGCCCTGCATGGATGGCAGTTCGAGCGTTTTGAAAGTGCCTGGTATCTATGGTTTGAGGCGAATGCCAAAATAGACTGGACTGAGGAACGTTTGCATGAGCGCATATACGCCATTCTATTAAACAACCTTAATGACTCGGCGAATGATATCGATGTATGCCTGTGTGCAGCGAATATTCTGGAGCAATATGGTTTGGCATTTTATGAATGGATGAAACCACTCGCTCATGGAGATTGGCTTAGTGTCCCGGGGGAATTGCCGGCATTCAACAATTTAGGCCTGCCCTTGCTTTGCGATAAATTGAGCTTCAAAGAGACAACAGATTATGGAGCTATCAATGAAGCTATCAATAAATTATTGGAAGATCGCTACAGCGCATATATAGAAGTCTCATATCGACTACATGTCGTCGTGTACCTGCTTAGCGAACTGCGCAATACCTACCCTGGAGCGACTTTGCATGATTGTGATGACGGCAGCGATCACAACCCGGTTCGATTGGGCAGTACCGCTTTGGGTAATCACCGCCTCAATACCTCCACCTCCTGAACCTTTTCTCAAAGGATACCGCCATGGACCCCACACCAGAATATGATCACTACCCGGTTTTTGCAGCAAACCAGGTGCTCAGCAATATTCATCTTAATCAGGTATTCAATTATCTGGACGAGCAGGAACGTCTTACCCGAGCCAATCTGAATGGCATCGGTATTGTCTGCGGTTTGGTAGTCAAGCTTGATACTAACAA
>Ga0315270_10000421_pt1 | contig 23479 bp, 20 predicted proteins | sample C1_bottom_MG_FD_204932 | JGI IMG/M metagenome (GOLD analysis project Ga0315270, IMG submission 204932) | Sediment microbial communities from Yellowstone Lake, YNP, Wyoming, USA - C1_bottom | ecosystem: Environmental > Aquatic > Freshwater > Lake > Sediment | place: USA: Wyoming | collected...
GGAAAGGACCCTTCCGGGGCCTCCCGATGCCCCCCAGAGCCTCCCGAATCCACGAGGGCCTTGGGTTCTCTCGCCTGCTTCCGGAATCAGCCCGGCTCCAAAAAGGGGTCAAGCGACAGGCTCTTCATTGGATATTGTTTCCGGGACAATGAAAAACATGCGCGAGGGCAGCCCTTCCCAGAACCCGCTTCAGGAACCGGAGATCCGAGTGGCCGATGACCGGCGCGCCCTGGCTGTAACCTTCGCCGGGTTCTGCGCCTTCCTCGGGCTTTACGCCACCCAGCCCCTGCTGCCGATGCTGGAGCAGCTCTTCCACGCCAGCAAGGCCGCTGTGAGCCTCACCCTCACCAGCTCGACCCTGGGCGTGGCCCTGGCGGCCCCCCTGGTGGGCTCCGTGGCGGACCGGCTGGGGCGGAAGCGGGTGATCGTCGCCTCCGCCAGCCTGCTGGCCCTGGCGACCCTGCTGAACGCCACCGCCACCGGGCTGGCGTCCCTGGTCTTCTGGCGCTTCCTCCAGGGGGTCTTCACCCCCGGGGTCTTCGCCGTGACGATGGCCTACGTGCAGGAGGAGTGGGCCGACGGGAGCGTGGGCCGGGCCATGGCCATGTACGTCACGGGCTCTGTCATCGGCGGGTTCACGGGCCGCATGACCACGGGCCTGATCGTCTCGCATTGGCACTGGCACTGGTCCTTCGTGGTCCTCGGGATCATGGGCGCGGCCTCGGCCTTCGTGCTCCAGGCCTGGCTGCCCAAGGAGCGCCGGTTCACGGGCTTCGTCCGGGGGGAATCGCCTTTCGCCGGCGCCGCCGCGCACCTCCGCAATCCCCGGCTCCGGGCCGCCTTCGCCGTGGGCTTCGGGGTGTTGTTCACCCAGGTCGCGAGCTTCACCTACGTCACCTTCCACCTGGCGGGCGCGCCCTTCCACCTGGGCCCTCTGGCGCTCGGCTCCCTGTTCTTCACCTACCTGGTCGGCGCGGCCATCACCCCCTATGCCGGTCACGTCATCGACCGCTATGGCCATCGCACGGCCATGATGCTAGCCATGGGCGCGGGCATCGCGGGCATGCTGCTCACGCTGCTTCCCAGCCTCTGGGCCGTGATGGCGGGTCTAGTCTTCTGCTGCACCGGCGTGTTCGTGGCCCAGGCGGCCACCACCAGCTACATCGGTGTGGCGGCCCGCCACAACAAGGCCTTGGCCGTGGGCCTTTACGTCACCTTCTACTACCTCGGAGGCTGCGTCGGCGGCGAGCTGCCGGGCTACCTCTGGCGCTTCGGCGGCTGGACCGTCTGCGTGGCCCTCGTCGTCCTTGTCCAGGCCCTCACCATCGCCATCACCCTCGCCGGGTGTACCGTCCCCGCCAAAGCGGGCCCCACCCTGGAACCACTCACCGACTTCGAGTGAGTCCGGGCGGGGCCACAGTCAGTTCATCCTCAGTCCTTTTCACGGTTCGGTTCGGGCTTGGGCTTGGGTTGTGGCGCTGGATGAGGCGCAGGTTCTGGACGCCGCTCGGAGGCGGGGCGTTCGGCTGGCGGCGGCTGGGGCCGGGGAACGGGCTCTGGAGCGGGACGCGGTTCGGGCCTTCGATTGGGTTCCGGGATCGGACGTGGGGCGGGCGCCGGATGGCGATCAGGCGCGGGCCGTTCGACGGGCGGTGCCTGGGGCTTGGGCATCGGACGGGGCGCGGGTTCCCGACTGGGTTCAGGAACGGGACGCGGGGCGGGTGCTGGCGCTGGATGCTGGGTGGGTGTGGCGGGACGCGATTCCATGGGCCGCGATTTCGGATCCGATGCCGGGCTGGCGGGCCTCGCCCCGGCGGCAGGGCCCCTCACGGGCGGCGGCAGGGTCTTCGGCGTGGCCTTCAGGACGGCGTCTTCCACATGGCCGCCGGGGGCCTTGGCCGGCACGACGTTCCTGGGGGAGAAATCGGCGGGTCTCGCGGTCGCGGCCACGGGCGGTTTGCCCCGGTTGACCGAAGCCAGGAGTTCCCGGTTCCTGCTGGCAGCCTCATGCTGCCGAGTCTGTTCCGCGGTGGGTTGCACATGTTGTTCGCGCGCCACCGTCCGCTCCCGCTCCGTGGGTACGGCATTCACGCCACCGACGCCACCGTTGTAGGCGATGTAGGTGTTGTTGTTGACGATGACCGTCCGGTTGTAGACGTAGGTGATGTTGGTGGGGTTCACGTTGGCGGCGGAGCGGTTGTAGTAGTAGTTCCGGCCTTGCCAATACCCGCCATCGAAACCTTCGCCACCGTAGCCATAGCCATAGTTGATGCCCCCGTAGAAGCCCACGTGGGTTCCCCAGTAGCCCCGGTGGAACTCGAAGAATTCACCTCCCCACCCCCAATAGCCGGGCGTCCACAGCAGACCTATCTCGGGGACCCGGACCCAGGTGCCTGGCACCCAGTAGTACCCGTCATCTCCCCAGGCCCAATACCCGGGCGTCCAGGCGTACCCGTACTCGGGAACCATGGGCTGTTCGTAGATGGGAATGGGTGGGGGTCCGATGGTGATCTGGATGCTGACCTGCGCGACCAGGGCGGCAGGCGCGGCCATTGCCAGAAGGAGGTACGTGAGCCTGGAAACGAATCGATGGGCATGCATGGTGATCCTCCAAAAACCGTTCAACCTTGAAAAACAGGTCAAAACCGGAGCGCCATCCGGCTCTCCGTTCTGTCCCTGTGGTGAAGATCCCGGGAAGCACGACCTCCGAGTGGCAAGGGCCTTCCGTGAAGGTTGATAAGCAGGTTCCGAGCCGTTGGCATAAATACAATAATTTAAATGTTTATCGTTTTTATCCACAGGTGGTAACTGGACCAATCCATCAAGATGGAAGGGGTGCCCCCCTCAATTTGAACGAGAAAGAGGGCTCATGCCCACCGACTGTCTGGATCATCCAGGCGGAAGGGGCTGGTCTTTTCGGTGTGAAGATCACCGGTCCAGATGCCCAGGATCCGGCGGTCCCGGGGAGAAAAAAATTAACCTAGCAAGCGCTTGCCAAATTAACTAGGATTTCCCCAACGATCCCAGCTTGAAGCCTTCCCGAGATCCCCACTGGAGCCTCACCATGTCTGAAGCCTTCATTTTCGACGCCATACGAACCCCTCGCGGCAAGGGCAAGGCGAGCGGAGCCCTTTACGAGGTCAAGCCCATCGACTTGACCGTCGGGCTCATGAAGGCCCTCCAGACGCGCAACCACTTGGATACGTCGCGGGTGGAGGATGTCCTCATGGGCTGCGTGACACCCGTGGGGGACCAGGGCGCCTGTCTTCCCAAGGTGGCGGCCCTCGTCGCGGGGTGGGACTGGAACGCGGCCGGCGTCCAGATCAACCGCTTCTGCGCGTCGGGCCTGGATGCCGTGAACCTGGCGGCCCAGAAGGTGCGGTCCGGCTGGGAGGACCTGGTGGTGGCCGGCGGAGTGGAGAGCATGTCCCGCGTGCCCATGATGTCCGATGGCGGCGCCTGGGCCCTGGATCCCCGCACGAGCCTCGACACGGGGTTCGCGCCGCAGGGCATCGGCGCGGATCTCATCGCCACCCTCGACGGCCTGTCCCGGGAGGATGTGGACCGCTTCGCCGTGGCCTCGCATCAGCGCGCCGCGCAGGCCCGCGCGGAGGGCCGCTTCGCACGGTCCATGGTCCCTGTACGGGACGCCTTCGGCGAGACGATCCTGGCGGAGGACGAGCTCATCAAACCCGGAACATCCATGGAGGGATTGGCCCAGCTCAAGTTGGCCTTCGAGGGCCTGGGCGGCCTGGGCTTCGATGAGCTGGTGAAGACCCGCTATCCGCAGGTGGAGCGGGTCAATCATGTGCACACAGCGGGGAACTCGTCCGGCATCGTGGACGGGGCGGCGCTGGTGCTGGTCGGCAACGAGCGCGCGGCCCAGGCCAATGGCCTCGTCCCGCGGGCGAGGGTGCTGTCCGCGGCCCTGGCGGGCGACGACCCGATGATCATGCTCACGGCCCCGGCGCTGGCGGCCCGGAAGGCGCTGGACCGCGCCGGCCTGCGGGCCGAGGATATCGACCTCTACGAAGTCAACGAGGCCTTCGCCTCGGTGGTGCTCCGCTTCATGCGGGTCATGGGCGTGCCCCCCGAAAAGGTCAACGTCAACGGCGGCGCCATCGCCATGGGCCACCCCCTGGGAGCCACCGGGGCGATGCTGGTGGGCACCCTGCTGGACGAACTGGAACGCCGGAACCTGCGCCGGGGCATGGTGACGCTGTGCGTGGGCGGCGGCATGGGCATCGCCACCATTATCGAACGAATGTGAGGAGTGGACCCATGGACAGCTTCCGCATCGAACGCGACCAGGACGGCATCGTCACCGTCACCATGGATATGCCCGGCCAGTCGGCCAACACCATGAGCGGCCGCTTCCAGGCCGACTTCATCGCCCTGGTGGACCAGCTCGAAAAGGACAAAGACGGCCTGTCGGGCGTCGTGCTGGCCTCGGCCAAGAAGAGCTTTTTCGCCGGGGGTGACCTGGGGGAACTGCTGGCCTGCCGGTCCGAGGACGGACCCAGGCTGTTCCAGTCGCTGGAGGCCCTCAAGGGCGCCATGCGCCGCCTGGAGAAGCTCGGCAAGCCCGTGGTGGCGGCCATCGGCGGCGCGGCGCTGGGGGGCGGATGGGAACTCGCGCTCTGCTGCCATCACCGCGTCTGCATCGATGACCCCAAAGTGGAACTGGGCCTGCCCGAATGCACCCTGGGTCTCTTGCCAGGCGGGGGCGGCATCGTGCGCATGGTGCGCCTGCTGGGCTTGCAAGTGGCGGTGCCCTTCATCCTGGAGGGCCGGAAATTCCGTCCGCAAGAGGCGCTGGCGGCGGGTCTCGTCCAGTCCCTGGTGCCTCCGGGCGAGGATCTTGTGGCGCATGCGAAGGCGCTGCTGCGGACGGCCCCCGTGGCGCAGCAGCCCTGGGACTATGCTGGCTACCGCATCCCGGGCGGGGGGGCCGAGAACCCGAAGACCGCGCAGATGATTTCCGTGGCCCCCGCCAACCTGCGGGCCAAAACCCGGGGTTGCTATCCGGCGCCGGAGGCCGCTCTTTCCGCGGCCGTGGATTCCACCCGAGTGGATTTCGATACGGCCTTGCGCATCGAATCCCGCTACTTCACGGAACTGGCCGTCGGCCAGGTCGCCAAGAACATGATCGGAACCCTGTGGTTCGGCCTCAACGAGGTCAAGGGCGGGATCCGGCGCCCCGCGGGCGTTCCCGCCTGGCGGGCCGGGAAGGTGGGCATCCTGGGCGCGGGGATGATGGGCGCGGGCATCGCCCACGCCTGCGCCAGCCGAGGCGTTGCCACGGTGCTCAAGGATCTGACCCTCGAACAGGCCGAGCGGGGCAAGGCGCACGCCCGGACCCTGCTGGACAAGCGCGTGGCGAAAGGGGCCATGGCCCCGGACAAGCGGGATGCGGTCCTGGCGCTCATCACGCCGGCGGAGGCTGTCGGTGCCCTGAAGGGGTGCGACCTCATCGTGGAGGCGGTGTTCGAGAATCGCGAGCTGAAAGAGCGGGTAACCCGCGAATGCGAACCTGAGCTGACGGAGGGTGGCATCTTCGCCTCCAATACTTCCACCTTGCCCATCACGGGGCTCGCTGCGGCCTCCGCACGACCGGAGCGTTTCATCGGCCTCCACTTCTTTTCGCCCGTGGACCGGATGCAGCTTGTCGAGATCATCAAAGGCGCCCGCACGTCGCCGGAGACCCTGGCGAAGGCCTACGATTTCGTCCTGCAGATCGGCAAGACTCCCATCGTGGTGAACGACAGCCGGGGCTTCTACACCAGCCGGGTCTTCGGAACCTTCACCAACGAAGGCGCGGCACTGCTCGCCGACAGCGTGCCGCCGGCCGTCGTGGAGAACGCGGCCCTCCAGTCAGGCATGGCCGTGGGGCCCCTGGCGGTCATGGACGAAGTGACGCTCGCCCTCTTCCTTCATGTTTCAGGCCAGCATGCCAAGGATTGTGAAAGGGAGGGCCAGCCCTACGTGGAACCCTCGGCCCTTCACGTCCTGCGGCGCCTGGTGGGGGAAGGGCGCACCGGCCGCGCCGGCGGAGGCGGCTTCTACGACTACCCGCAAGGCCATCCGAAGCTGCTGTGGAAGGGCCTGGAGGAACGCTACCCGTCGCGCCTGGAGGCGATCCCGTTCGCGGATGTGAAGGACCGGATGCTCTACATCCAGTCGCTGGAATCGCTGCGCTGCCTGGAGGAGGGCGTGCTGGAGAGCGTTACCGACGCCAACGTGGGGTCGATCCTCGGCATCGGCTATCCCGCCTGGACCGGCGGCACGATCCAGTATGTGAACGCCGTGGGCACGGCCCGTTTCTGCGAGCGCGCGCTGCGCCTCGCGGAGCGCTACGGGCCCCGTTTCGCGCCGCCCGCACTCCTGTTGGAGAAGGCCGCCCACAACGAACCGGTCCTCTAGATGGGGACAGCCACGCCAGCGAAACGAGGACGCCCCCTGGGCCCGCAGGATGGCCGGGCCCGGATCATCCGCGCGGCGGCTAGGCTCTTCCGCGAGAAGGGCTTCAACGGGACCACCGTGCGCGAAATCGCCGCGGCCTCGGGCATGCAGTCGGGCAGCTTGTTCTACTTCTTCCCCAGCAAGGAGGAGATGCTCCTCGCCGTCATCGACCAGGGCATGAACCAGTTGCAGACCGTGGTGGCCGCCGCGGGGAAGGACGCCTCGCCGGAAACGGGCTTCCGGGCCATGCTGCGCCGCCATCTGGAGGGAATCCTGGACCGGGAGTCGGACTACATGAATGTCCTGCTCTATGAACCGCGCTCCTTCCCGGCCTCGATCGTCACGCCGATCCGGAAGCTCAGCCGCGAGTACGAGGCGATGTGGGAGGCCCAGATCGAGGCCCTCATCCGGGAAGGCCGCTGGCGGCATCCCGGCGACCCGAGGCTGGTCCGCATGACGCTCATGGGCGCCCTCAACTGGTCCGCGCAATGGTTTCGGCCCAACCGGGGAGACAGCATAGAGGCGCTGACCGAGGTCATCTGCGAGCTGTTCCTGGCGCCGAAACCGCCCGCCGTCCCCCGGGAAAACCTGAAACCCGGCGCAAAACGAACGGACAAGGTGTAGCCATGAGCTCCGCTACTTCCTCAGGCCCCCTGTCCGGTGTCCGTGTGCTGGAGTTCGAAGGCCTCGGCCCCGCCCCCTTTTGCGGCATGCTGCTGGCGGATATGGGTGCGGAGGTGATCCTGCTGGAGCGCCCTGGCGCGGGCCTGGCCCGGCTCAGCCTGGGCGATGGCCGGCAGCGTGTTACTCATCGGGGCAAGCGCTCGGTGGGAATCGACCTCAAGCATCCGGCCGCGCCTTCCCTGGTGCTCAGGCTGCTGAAGGAGAGCGATGTGCTGGTCGAGGGCTTCCGGCCCGGTGTGATGGAGCGCCTCGGCCTGGGTCCTGAGGTCTGCCTGGCGGAAAACCCGCGACTCATCTACGGCCGCATGACGGGTTGGGGGCAGACGGGGCCATGGGCCCAAGAGCCGGGTCATGACCTGAACTACGCAGCGCTTTCGGGGACCCTGTCCACGGGGCGGTGGCATGGCGGGGCGCCCTGGGCGCCGCCGTCCATCATCGGGGACATGGGCGGAGGCGGAATGATGCTGGCCTTCGGAATCGCCTGCGCGCTGCTGGAAGCCCGCCGCTCGGGGGTGGGGCAGGTGATCGACGCTGCCATGGCCGAAGGCGCGGCGCTGTTGGCCCAGGGCCTCTTCGCCCTCCACGCGGGCCGGGCCGAACGGCCTGGCATCGAGCATCTGCTGGATTCCACGGCGCCTTTCTATGATGTCTACGCCTGCGCGGATGGCCGCTGGATCTCCGTCGCGCCGCTGGAACCGCAGTTCTTCACGAGCTTCGTCGAGAAGCTGGGGCTCTCCGAGGACCCCGACTTCCAGCCGCTGGAACAGTTCACGCCGGACCGCTGGCCACGCATGCACGCCCGCCTGGAGGGGATCTTCGCGGCCCATGACCGCGACCACTGGTGCGCGCTGTTCGAAGGCGGCGGAAGCTGCGTCGCGCCGGTCCTGGAACTCGATGAGGCTCCGGACCATCCCCAGCACCAGGCCCGCAACGCCTTCCTGGAGATCGCCGGCGTGCGCCAGCCCGCACCGGCTCCCCGCTTCTCGCGCACGCCCCAAGGGGTACGCCGGGAGCCGCCCCTGGTGGGCGAGCACACCCGGAGCTGCCTGGAGGCGTTCGGCTTGTCCCCAGGCGACATTGACGGACTCACCTCGTCAAAGGCCATCCATTGCGCCACCTGAAGGGGGGCTTATGCAGCTGCCGTTGAACCATTGGCCGTGGATGAGCGAGGATGTCGCCCAGTTCCGGAGTGCCGCCCGCCGCTTCATCGAAGCCGAGCTGGCACCCCGCCTCGAAGGCTGGCGTGAACAGGGCCATGTGGATGCCGAGGCCTGGCGGAAGGCCGGAGCATTGGGCTTGCTGCTGCCAGAGCTTCCTGAGGAATGGGGCGGCGCGGGCGGCACACTGGCCCACCAGCTGGTCTGGCAGGAAGAGCTGGCGCGGGCGGAAATGCCGGTATCGGCCTCGGTTCATTCCATCGCGTCGCACTACATCCTCGATCACGGCACCGAGGCGCAGAAGCAGCGATGGTTGCCGCGGCTGGCCACGGGCGAGTTGTTCGCGGGCATCGCCATGACGGAGCCCGACGCTGGTTCCGACCTCCAGGGCATCCGGACCCGCGCGGTCCGCGAGGGCGATCATTTCATCGTGAACGGATCCAAGACCTTCATCACGAATGGCGCCACGGCCAACCTCATGCTGGTGGTGGCGCGCACCGGAGACGGGCCCAAGGGCTTCTCCATCCTGGTCATGGAGACCGAGGCCCTGACCGGTTATGCGGCGGGGCCGCCGCTCGCGAAACTGGGGCAGAAAGCCTCGGACACCACGGAGCTGTTCTTCGATGGCGTGAAGGTTCCGGCCGCCAACCTCCTGGGGGGGACGGAAGGCAGGGGCTTCGCGTACCTCATGGCCCAGCTGCCCTACGAGCGGACCCTCCTCGCGGTGGCGGCGGCGGCCATCATGGAACGCGCCCTGGAGTTGACGGTGGCCTACACCAAGGAAAGGAAGGCCTTCGGGCAACCGCTTTTCGAGTTCCAGAACACCCGTTTCAAGCTGGCGGAGTGCGCCACCGCCGCGCATGTGGTACGGAGCTTCGTCAACGACTGCATCCAGCGCTTGCTGGACGGCTCTCTGGCCCCGACAGCGGCCTACATGGCCAAGTGGTGGTGCGCCGAACAGCAGTTTCACATGCTGGACGAGTGCCTCCAGCTCTTCGGCGGCTACGGCTACATGACCGAGTACCCCATCGCCCGCATGTGGGTCGACGCGAGGGTCCAGAAGATCTACGGCGGCACCAACGAGATCATGAAGGAACTCATCGCCAGGAGTTTGTAGAACGCCGACCAGGTCCCACGCCGCCGCGACCGGAGAACCGCCCATGATCAACATCGCCGCCAATCTCGAGCGCAACGCCACGCTGCTCCCCGAGCGGACCGCCATCTGGTTCGGGGAGAAACGATTCACCTATGCCCAGCTCAACGGCGCCGCCAATCAGGTGGCCCATGGCCTGGAAGCGCTCGGCATCGGCCACGGCGACAAGGTGCTCCTCTCCTGTCCGAACCTGCCCTACTTCCCGATCATCTACTTCGGCATCCTCAAGGCGGGGGCGGTGGTCGTGCCCATCAACGTGCTGCTCAAGGGCCAGGAGATCGCCTACCACCTCAAAGATTCGGAAGCCAAGGCCTACTTCTGCTTCGAAGGCACGCCGGAACTTCCGATGGGGGTCGAGGGCCATGCCGGCTTCGTGGCGGCCGGCTCCTGCCCCCACTTCTTCATGATCACCGCGGATCCGGCCAAGCCGGCGTCGATCGAGGGCGTCCAGACCCTGTCCATGCTCATGAAGGACCAGCCCCCCACCGGGTCGCACGCCCTCACGGACGCCAACGATACCGCCGTGATCCTCTACACTTCGGGGACCACGGGGAAGCCCAAGGGGGCGGAGCTGTCCCACGCCAACATCCTGATGAACGCGCTGGCGTGCCATGCGCTTCTGCGGCAGACCGCCGATGACGTCCACCTGGTGGTGCTGCCCCTGTTCCACAGCTTCGGGCAGATCGTGCAGATGAATGCGGGCCTGCTGGCGGGAGCGGCGCTGGTGTTCCTGCCCCGCTTCGATCCCGACGCGGCCTTCCGGGCCATGCAGGCACACCACGTCACCATCTTCGTCGGCGTGCCTAGCATGTACATCGCGCTCCTCCACCTCCCCGGCGCCGCCGAGCGGCATGACCTCCACGCGATCACCTCCCGCCTGCGGCTGGGTGCCTCGGGCGGCTCTCCTCTGCCTGTGGAGGTGATTCGCCAGTTCGAGGAGCGCTTCGGCGTTCCGATCCTCGAAGGCTACGGCCTGTCCGAGACCAGCCCGGTGGCCACCTTCAGCTTCCTCGACTTCGACCGCATTCCGGGCTGCGTGGGCAAGGCGATCTGGGGCACCGAGGTGCGCATCGTCGATTCCTCCGATGTTCCGGTCGCCACCGGAGTCGTGGGCGAGATCGTGATCCGCGGCCACAACGTGATGAAGGGCTACTACAACCGGCCGGAGGAGACGGCCATGGCGATCCGCGATGGCTGGTTCCACAGCGGCGACCTCGGGCGCATGGACGAGGCGGGCAACGTATTCGTCGTGGACCGGATCAAGGACATGATCATCCGCAACGGATTCAACGTCTATCCGCGCGAACTCGAGGAAGTGCTCATGACCCACCCGGCCATCGCCCAGGCGGCGGTGGTCGGCGTGCCCCATGTGACCCAGGGCGAGGAGATCAAGGCGGTGATCGTCTTGAAGCCCGACATGACGGCCTCCCCCGAGGAGGTCGTCACCTGGTGCCGGGAACGCATGGCCAGCTACAAGTGCCCGCGGCTGGTCGATATCGTCGCCGCCTTGCCCATGACGGCGACCGGCAAGATTCTCAAGCGCGAGATCAAGCGGACCGTCTGAGCCGTATTGCCAAGGAGGATCCCCATGTTCGACGTGTTGATGGATGTGGATGAGCGTGCGGTGCGGGACGAGGCCCGGACCTTCGTCCGGGACCGGGTGGATCCGCAACTGCTGAGGGACATGGATGCCGAGAAGGTCGAGTACCCCCGGGATTTCGTGAGGGAGTCCGGCCGCGCGGGGCTTCTTGGCGTGCGCTTTCCCAGGGAATGGGGTGGCCGTGGCCTGAACTGGACCGCCGAATCCGCCGTCATCGAGGAATTCGGCGTGCTGGGGACGGCCCTGGGCTGCGCCCAGTCCATGCCCAGCATCGTGGGCGAGGCCCTGCACAGCTTCGGCACCGAGGACCAGAAGCGCCGCTACCTCCGGTCGATCCTGAGCGGCGAATTGATCTCCGCCGAGGGGCTGACGGAGCCCCGGGGCGGCAGCGACTTCTTCGGCGCCACCACCACGGCGCGGCAGGAGGGTGACACTTTCATCCTGAATGGCCAGAAGCGGTTCGTGGTGGGCGCGGTATCGGCGGACCTCTTCCTGGTCTACGCGCGGACCGGCGGCCCGGAGGCCAAGCCACACAAGGCCATCTCGGCCTTCCTGGTGGAGCGCGCGATGGGTGTGGAAGTGAAGCATGTCTATGGGCTCATGGGCACACGGGGGGGCGGCACGGGGCGCATCCTGTTCAAGGAGGTCCGGGTTCCCGCCATGAACCTGGTCGGGGAGCTGCACGGCGGCTACGACGTGTTCAACCGCATGATGATCCCCGAGCGCCTCACCTCGGCCGCGGGTGCCCTGGGCATGGGCCGCGCCGTGCTCGAGGTGGCCACGCGCTACGCCCACAAGCGGAAGGCCTTCGGCCGGGTCATCCGCGATTTCCAGGGGGTGAGCTTCCGCATCGCCGAGTCCGTCGCCCGGATGGACGCCGCCCGGGCCCTGGTCTATGCGGCGGGGCGCATGGTGGACGCTGGCCTGGACGCCCGGAGGCTGGTCTCCGAGGCCAAGAAGGTGGCCACGGAAGCCGCCTGGGCCACCGTCAACGACGCCATGCAGGTCATGGGCGGCATCGGCTACACCCAGGTCTTCCCGGTGGAGCGGATGCTGCGGGACCTCCGCCTGGCCCTCATCTGGACTGGAACCAACGAGATCATGAACCTGCTCGTCCAGCACGAGTATGCGAAGGAACTGCTCGGGGCCCCGGGACGATCCCGGGATATCGAAGCCGATGCCACCCACGCCGAGGCCGAGGAGGAGAAGGTCTATGAGTGACGGACAAGCTCTAATTCGGGCCTGCGAGCCGCCGGGAAGGGCGCTTCTGACCCTTCCTGTGGCCCGGATCTCGCAAGGAAAGTGGACCTGGCTCGAGAAAAGAGAATTTTTCTGTGCTTGAACTGATGGGAATTTGAGGCAAGATCCAAGCGACACATCACTCAGCGCCCGTTGGCGCTCTCAGACAGGAGGCCAGCATCATGGCCGATAACCTCACCAAGGCTGAACTCGTCGACGCCGTCGCCAAGACCGCCGACATCACCAAGTCCGCCGCCGCGGCCGCCATCGGCTGCTTCCTCGAGTCCATCGCCGGCCATGTCGGCAAGGGCGGGAAGGTCACGCTGGTCGGCTTCGGCACCTTCAGCCAGAAGTCCCGCAAGGCCCGCACGGGTCGCAACCCCCAGACCGGCCTCCCCATCAAGATCGCCGCCTCGAAGTCCATGAGCTTCAAGGCCTCGAAGGCTGCCAAGACCGCGAAGCCCAAGGCTGCGAAGAAGGCCGCCCCCAAGGGCAAGAAGAAGTAGTCGACGGATCGAGGACGAAGGGAAGGGGGCCGTCGGCCCCCTTCTTCCTTTGGTGGCGGGCCGATGGGGCGAGGCGTGGGGAACAACATGGCACTTTCGGATTGGGCCAAGGGCTATGTGGACCTGGTGCTGGCGGTCGGACGTCACGACGCCGATTTTGTGGACGCCTATTACGGGCCGCCGTCATGGAAGGAGGCTGCCGGGGCCGGGACCCCACGCCCCCTGCCCGAGCTGCAGGCCGAAGCTGCGAGGCTCCTGGACTGCGTCGCCGCCTCGGAGGCGCGGGCCGACGAGGTCTTGCGGCGCGACTACCTGCTCGGCCAGCTGGAGGCCGTGGTGGCACACGTGGCCCGGCTGGAAGGCCACCGCTTCAGCTTCGAGGACGAGGCTGAAGCCCTCTATCAGGTCCGGCCACCCCGTACGCCCGAAGCCACCTTCGAAGCGGCCTTGGCCCGGCTGGATCAGATCCTCGCAGGCCCCGGGTCCGTCCAGGATCGCTACCAGAAGGCCCGGGAGCGGGTCCTGGTCCCCTCCGATCGTGTCGATGCGGTCTTCCAGGCGGCCATCGCGGAGGCCCGCGAACGCACCCGCCATCACGCGAGCCTGCCGGCCTCCGACCACTTCCGCGTGGAGTATGTGCGGGACAAAGCATGGTCCGCCTACAACTGGTACCAGGGCGGCGGGACCTCCGTGATCCAGGTGAACCTGGACCTGCCCATCGCCATGGACCGCGCCCTGGATCTGGCCGCCCACGAGGGCTACCCGGGCCACCATGTTTACAACGCCCTGCTGGAGCAGCGGTTCGCCCAGGCGCCCCCGGAAGGCCGGGGTTGGGTGGAGTTCACGGTCTATCCCCTGTTCTCGCCCCAGTCCCTCATCGCCGAAGGCACGGCCAACTTCGGCATCGAGGTGGCCTTTCCTGGTCAGGAACGCCTGGCTTTCGAGCGCGACGTGCTCTTCCCCCTGGCGGGTCTGGATCCGGCCGAGGCCGAGCGCTGGGCGCGGGTGCAGGCGGAGATGAAGGTGCTGGCCTTCGCCGACAACGAAGCCGCTCGCGGCTACCTGGATGGCCACCTCGGTCGCGCCGAGGCCGAGGCCTTCCTGGTCCGCTATTCCCTGCGGACCGAGGCCCAGGCCGCCCAACGCCTGCGCTTCATCGATACCTACCGCAGCTACGTCATCAACTACAACCTGGGCGAGCAGCTTGTGCGGAACTGGGTGGAGGCGCAGGGCGGGACTGCGGAGAATCCGGATCGGCGCTGGTCCCTGTTCGTCGACCTCATCTCCAGCCCGCGACTACCCAGGGCGCTGGGTCTGTAAGCCGGCGCCCACCAGGGGTCAGGCTGCATCAAAGCTTTCCGGTCCGGACGCATTCTTTCGTCTGGGGGGTCATGGCGCGGCTGACGGTCAGTTCCACCTTGGGCGCGACCATGACCTTGATCCGGCCCACGGTGGTCGGACGGATCCCCTTGACCATGCTGGGGCGAAGCAGCAGATGGCGCTGGATCCGGAGCATGCCATCCTCCGGGAAGGCCTGTTCCACATCTGACAAGGTGGGCCAGCGGGTCAAATAGCGGTTCTGGCCCCGGCAGGCCCACACGCGATCGTTCTCCAGTTCGAAATGCGTCACCAGTTCCAATTCCATGTAGACCTCCCCATCCCCGGCCCGGATGGGGAAGCGGATGGGGGGCGGCAGGAGGGTCTTCAGTTCCGACGGGCTGAGGCGCCGGACCAGCCGGTTGCGCAGGCGTTGCAGGCATTTTTCAAGACGATCCTCGAACACGGGTTTCAGCAGGTAATCCACGGCTGCGAGCTCGAAGGCCTGCACCGCGTAGGCGGAATAGGCCGTCACGAAGACCACGGGAGGGGCGTCGGAAACCTCGGCCAGCACTTCCAACCCACTGAGGCCGGGCATCTGGATATCCAGGAAGATGGCGTCCACCTCGCCCGGTTCTTTCAGCCATTGAAGCAGCGCTACGCCGTCCCCCAACTCACCCACGATCGTGCATCCAGCTTCCTTGAGTAGACGGGAGAGCCGCTCCCGGGCCAGGGGCTCGTCGTCAACTACCAGGGCCTTCAGCGGATTCATGGCTGAATTCTACTTCGATTGCCTCGAATCGAATGCAGGCGAGCGTGCCCATGCCGGAGGGGCCGATGGACAGACTGGCCCCGGAACCGAAGTGCAGGGCCAATCGGGAACGCAGATTGTCCAGGCCGATGCCATGCCCCGCTCCGGTGGTCCGGAAGGGTATCCCGGCGTTCCAGACTTCCAGCACGACCGCCCCACCTTGAGTCCGGGCCCGGATGATCAGGTCCCCGCCCGGGATGCTGGGCGCGATCCCATGCTTGATGGCATTTTCCACCAGGGGCTGGAGGAGGAGGGGGGGGATCTCGATCGAGTCCAGCTCTTCGTCCCACTCCCAGATGACCTGGAGTCGATTCCCCAGCCGGATGGACTCCAGGGCCAGGAAATCCGCCACGATCATGCGTTCTTCCCCAAGGGGCAGGCGCATGTGCTCCGAGGCCACGAGGATGCGTCGCAGCAGGTCGGAAAGGTGCCGGACGGCCTTCTCGGCGGCTTTGGGATCCTTGTGGACGAGTTCTGCGAGGCCGTTCAGGGCGTTGAACAGCACGTGGGGATGGATCTGGCTCTGAAGCAGCCTGTTCTTGGCGATCTGGGCTTCGGCCTGGGACGTTTCCCGGAGCTCCTCCGAGCGGGCCCGTGCCGCGACAAGTCCCCCGACGACCATCATGGCCGGACCCACGAGCGAGATGTAGAGCTGCAGGAGCTTGCCCAGGTTGAATTGGACACCCCCCCGGCTAAGCAGCCAGGCATCCATAAGCGGAAGCAGGGCCGAGACGGATTCACAGACAAGCACCGAGAGGGCGAATCCCAGGATGAAGTTCCAGGGGGAGGGAAGCCGGCGGGGCAGGATCCAGGGCAGGGGGGCCAGGAATGCGAAAGCCCCGATGTGGGTGAGCGGAGAGGAGAAGGCACTGGCCCACCACCACCCGGAATCGATCCGATGGGATGTCCAGAGGCCATACAGCAGGAAGAGGACCCAAAGCAAATAGCTGACCCCGATGACCCGCCAGTTCCTGGCCAGCGGAAACGCAGAAACCCAGGGGTTCGCCGAGCCCATGACACCTCCATCCCCCGGTTCGGCGAACCCATGGTGATCGTCACTAAATCGTGGTGAGTGAAGTGGTGAGGGTCGGGTACCACCGGTCACGGGCATGCTTCGTTCCCTGGGCATCCGTGAATGCAGCGGGCGGACGGCTCGCCGCTTCGCTGGCCTGGCTCGAGCGCTGGATGGATTCCTTGTGGAAAGAAAGGGTGGTGTTCATGGAAACTCCCAGGTAACGCCGTGGGGCGCGACCTTGTTTGTGGACCCAACCTGGACGCCAGCCAATGCCTTTCCATGAACGGTATGAAAACACACCTTCAACCGTTGGGACCCCCAAGTGCCACCTTTCGGTGGTCCGCGCGATCCAGATGGTGTTCTCCTGGAGGGAGCCTCCCCCCACGAAAGCACCCTCTCCATGCCTCCGCAGCCCATCTGTCAAACCGCTGATTTTTTTGTGCTTCGCAGTCCGAGCCTTCCGCTGGATTCCCTGCATCCCGAGGGCTCGTCCCAGTGGGGGCCCCATGCGGCGGAGCCCTCGGGAACCCGTCTGGCACGGAATCGTGAGGCTCTGCGCCAGCTCCTTCGGGACCTGGTCCGCCACGACGCCGTGCGGGAGGCGGTGGCACTGGCCTCGCCGGACCTGGCCTCGCGGCTGGGGGCCTGGTTGGAAGGGACGCTGGAGACCACCGCGGCCCGGGGCGTGGAACGGGCTCTCCTGAAATACCTCAGCCGGATGAGCCACCGCGCGACGCCCTTCGGCCTGTTCGCGGGCGTGTCCATGGGCGCCTGGGGGCCTGCGAATCAGCTTTCGGTGGGGCCCTGGCTGGCGTGTCGCAAGGCGGTGCGTCTGGACTGGGGCGTTCTGGAAACCCTGGTGGACCACCTCGAGCGTGATCCGGAGCTGCGGCCGCGGCTGGCCTACCGGTCGAACTCCAGCCTCTACGCGTCCGGGGGATGGTACCGCTACCTCGAACACAGGGATCAACCCGGAACGGGGCGGACCTACCATCTGGAAGCGGCGGAGGCCACGTCCCATCTCGACCTCGCGCTGCAACAGGCCCAGGCGGGGGTGCGCCTGGAAGACCTGACGGCGAGCCTGGCCCACCGCCTGGAGGTGGCACCGGCCGAGGCCTGGTCCTTCCTGGAGCAGATCGTCCAGGCGCAGGTCCTCTGCGGGGACCTCCACCCACCTTTGACCAGCCCCGATCCCCTCGGCCACGTGATCGCCGCCCTTCAGGCTGATCCGGTGATGGCCCCCAGAGCCGAGCCCTTGGTGGCGCTGGGCCGAGCTTTGAAGACCTACCAGGAGGCGCCCATCGGGTCGCATCCGGACGGCCATCCCAGCTTGGTGGCGCCCTTGGCGGCGCTGGGGGTTCCAGCGGACACCCGGGACGTCCTCCAGGTGGACCTCTTCCGCCCCGCCACGGCCTTGACCCTGTCTCCCGCGGTGCGTCGCGCGCTGGAGGAGGGGGCGGAGACGCTGCGTCGCCTGACGCCACGCCGCCTGGAGGGTCCCCTGGATCGGTTCCGGGCGGCCTTCACGGAGCGGTACGGGACGCGCTGGCTGCCGCTGCTGGAGGTGCTAGACGAGGAAAGCGGAATCGGGTTCGACGGGGCGCCCCCGCTGGAGGGCGCTTTGCTGGAGGACCTGCCCTTTCAGGCATCGACGCCTCCCCACCCGCTTTCCCCGCGGGACCGGTTCCTCCTCGCGCAACTGCACAGGTGGCAGGGAACCCTGGCCTGGGAACTGGAGGATGCGGATGTGGAGGCCCTTTCGGAGCCCGATCCCCAGCCCTTCCCGGTCTCCTTCGCGGCGCTGGCCAGCCTGGCGGCCGCCAGCCCTGCCGCCCTGGACCGGGGCGATTTCCAATTCTGGATGGAACAGTATTCGGGCTCCACGGCCGCGCGGTGGCTGGGACGGTTCGCCTCCGGAGATCCCGATCTGAAGGCCTCCCTTCAACGTCACCTGCGGAAAGAGGAGGCCGCGCGCCCGGAGGCCGTATTCGCGGAGGTGGTCCATGTGCCCGAAGGCCGGATGGGCAATGTCCTGGCCCGGCCCGCCCTGCGGGATTACGAGATCCCCTTCCTGGCCACCTCCGGCGTGGCGCCGGCGAACACGCTCCTCCCTTCGGACCTCCGGTTGACCGTGCGGGGGGACCGCGTGCGGCTGGCCTCGGCGCGGCTGGGGCGCGAGGTCGTCCCCCGCCTGTCCTCGGCGCACAACTTCACCCGCGGGCCCGTGGTCTACCGGTTCCTGGCGCGCTTGCAGGACCAGGACGGGCCCTCTGGTGGGTGGTCCTGGGGGGCCCTAGCAGAACAGCCGTTCCTGCCGCGTGTCACACGCGGACGCCATGTCCTCAGCAAGGCGCGCTGGCGGGTGGAAGCCAGGGAATTGAAAGCGGCCCTGGCAGGCTCCGGCGATGGGGCCTGGGGCGCCTTCCAGGCCCTGCGGGAACGCCGGGGACTGCCCCAGTTCGTCACGCTCACCGATGCCGACAACAGCCTGCTGGTGGACCTGGACCAGGTGCTCTGGGTGGAGGCGCTGCACCACCTCGTGTCCAGCCGCTCGGGGTTCATCCTCACGGAATGTTTCCCGGCTCCCGATCAGGCCCTGGTGACTGCGCCGGAAGGACGGTTTGCCCACGAGCTGGTCATCCCCTTCGAGGCGCTGACACCGCCTCAACCCAGGGCGCTGGCCCTCCCATCACTGGCCGAGGTTTCCGTGGTCCGGGCCTACCCCCCGGGCTCGGAGTGGCTCTACCTCAAGCTCTACTGCGGGTCGGCCAGCGCGGATCGGCTGCTGGTGGAACTGGACCCCCTCCTCCGCCTGACGCAAGCGCAGGGCCTCTGGGACCGCTGGCACTTCATCCGGTACCGCGATCCGGAGCCCCACCTCCGCCTCCGCTTCCATGGCCGTCCCGGGCCACTGCTCGCGGAGCTGCTGCCCCGGCTCCACCAGCACCTGGCGCCCTACCTGGCCGGAGGGTTGCTCTGGAAATGGCAGGTGGACACCTTCGAACCGGAATTCGAGCGGTACGGGGGACCTGCCGGCTTCGCCCTGGCCGAGGCGTGGTTCTTTGCTGATAGCCAGCAGACCCTGGCCCGCCTCGTGGATGGCATGACGCAGGAGGAGTGCTGGCGCGTGGGTCTCCGCGATGTGGATGCGATCTGGATGGCCCTGGGCCTGGATGTCCAGGCGCGGAAGGCGTTGGCCCAGGCCACCCGGGAGGGTTTCCGGAAGGAGTTCGGAGACACCGGGGCGATGAGCGTGCAGATGGGCGCGAAATTCAGGAACCTGCGGAAGGGCCTGGAGGCGGAGTTTCCCCTGTCCCCTGGTTCACCCCCGGTCCCCGGACTCGGCGGCCTGCCCCGGTTCCGGGAAGCCTTCGACCAGGGCTTGCTGACCGAGGATCTGGATCGCATCGCCGGAAGCCTGGCGCACATGCACCTCAACCGCCTGCTGCGGACCAACCACCGGGAAAACGAGTGGGTCCTCATGGAATTCTTGTCCCGTCTTTACGACGCCCACCTCGCGCGTGTGTCAGAACACCCGTTCAAATAATCCGTTCGGAGGATAAAAACTACCGTTCGGCCGGAGTCCGCTCCGGTCTCCAGGGGCCACTGCTAGGATTCCGCTCCAAACGGAGGTTCGTATGGAGTCCCGCGCGATCGTCCTGCACCCATCCCAAAGAGGTCTTGTGCCCGAAAACCTGGAGACTCGCCGATCTGTGGATCAGGATTGGATCAACATCCACGAACCCTATGAACTGCGGGACTGGGCCATCTATTTCAGCGTCTCGAGAATGAGGGTCGCCGAAGCGGTCATGGCCGTGGGCACCAGGGTCGAAGACGTGAAGCGCTTCCTCGGGAAATGAACCAAAGGGGAGATGGGGCGGCCAGACGAGCCTGTTGATCGGCCCCAACGCGAAGTCCGTCCTGGACGAGGCGCCAGCGTCACGTCGGACCGGCTTCTTTCATTAATTGAATTTATGTCGCGCAAAGAGAGGGCACCGATGTCCTCCGGATTGGCCTTGCGCGTTCCTTCCTCTGCGGGCGAGCTTTGATAAGCCTCATGGGGGTCTGGACCCGCACGCCCCGTGGCTGCCACAGGTCAGGCGACACCGGTGCACCCGTGTTGCCGGCCCACTCTGAATGGAGGGAAAAACAGCTCCGGAAGAAACATGGAAGTGAGCGGAAGTAGACTGGTCATGCCGGCACGCAGAACTCGGTTGCCGCAGGGGGAACGGATGGCTCAGTTACGCAGCGTCATCACGGGCACGGGCAGCTGCATTCCCCCGCGGAATGTCCCGAATGACGCTTTCCTGGATCGTGATTTCTTCGAGGGCGAAGGGCGGCCCTATCCTGCCGGCGAGACGGCGCGGATGGTGGCGAAGTTCCAGGAGATCACCGAGATCGCCGAGCGGCGCTACGTCTCGGAGGACCGGGTCGCCTCGGATCTGGCCTTCGAAGCCGCGGAGAAGGCCCTGGCCTCGGCCGCCATCGACCCGGAAACCCTGGACTACATCATCGTGGCCCACAACTTCGGCGACGTGACCACGGGCAGCCGGCAATCCGATCAGGTCCCGACCCTGGCCGCGCGGGTCAAGGCGCGGCTGCGCATCGCCAATCCCTTCTGCGTCGCCTACGATCTTCCCTTCGGCTGCCCCGGCTGGCTCCAGGCTGTGATCCAGGCGGACTACTTCCTGCGCTCGGGAGACGCGAAGCGGGCCCTGGTGATCGGCGCCGAGACCCTCTCCCGCGTGTCCGATCCCTGCGACCGGGACAGCCTGATCTATGCGGATGGCGCCGGGGCCGTGGTGCTGGAGGCCCAGGCCCACGACGAGCCCGTGGGCATTCTCTCGCACGCGACGCGATCCGATACCCTCGATCATGCCGGGTTGCTGCGGATGGGCCGCTCCTTCGACCTCGACCGCAGCGATGGCCAGCTCTACATCAAGATGCAGGGACGGAAGCTCTACGAATACGCCATCGCCACCGTGCCGGGCCTGGTGCGCCTGAGCCTCGAGCGGGCGGGCCTCTCCCTGGAACAAGTGGACAAGGTGCTGATCCACCAGGCCAACGGCAAGATGGACGAGGCCATCCTCAAGCGCCTCTTCCGGCTCTACGGCATCGCGGAGCTGCCCAAAGGGGTCATGCCCATGACCGTCGCCTGGCTGGGCAACAGCTCCGTGGCCACCGTGCCCACGCTCCTCGACCTGGTGGTGAGGGGCCAGCTGGAGGGCCACACCCTGGCCAGCGGCAACATCGTCGTGTTCGCGTCCGTGGGTGCGGGCATGAGCATCAATTCGGTGATCTACCGCTGGCCCTGAGGGAGAACCGTCCTCACACCAGCTTCGCCACCAGGACCCTCAGCGAGGGCAGCACGCCGGCATCAGGGAATGGCATCCAGGTATCCCTCGATCAAGGAATCGGTGGGCCAGTTCTCCGAGTTCGGGCGGGTGTGGGCCAGGAAACTCGCCGCTTCCGGAGGTGCGGCCGCCCTCAGGTCCTTGAGGGTGGGGTATAGCTCGGCCAGGGTCCGCAGAACGGCACCTTCGTCTTCCCTACCTGACATGACATGGCTCCCAACGCACATCGGTCCCGGTGCAAGGGAAGCCTGCACCCGGCGCTTCGTCCTGTCTACTCAAGGTCCCTGGGCGCGGCCGTCGATGATGACGGGCTCCTCTCGAACCCCACCCAGCCGAACCGCTCTGGGCCTTCCTGTTCATGTTGGTTTCACATGGCCTGCGAGTACACCCCGGTGTTCCGCTCCGGGTACGAAGAGCTCGCCAAGCGCGACAAGGCCAACCTCGACATCTTCTTGCTCAAGGACGATGCCCTGGAAGAATCCGCCAACCTGCCTGCCCCCGGCATCATCGCCCAGGAAATCATGGATGACTTGGAGGCCGCCCTGGAGCAGTTCGCGGCCATTGCGGAGGATTTGAACTAGTTTGCCTCAACCTGGCGAGGCCTGGGGTCTAGGTTCCGAGCTCCTTCATGCGTCGGGGCAGATCCTCCGGGGCAGTAAACACGAAGGCCCGGCCTTCCTTTGTTTTCTCCAGAAGCCCAAGGCTGACCAGCTCAAGAAGGTCCGCCCGGGCGGTCTCATAGACGACGGCGTGGGTTCGCTGATGGCCGTCCACTCGGTAGCTGGCCCCTGGGTGTTTCAGCGCATGGGTCAGCAGGGCTTTCTGCCGATGATTCAGGCTGGTTTTCAGGATAGGGGATTCGGATAGCAGGCGTTCCAGGCTGCGCTGTTCCTTGGCCTTCCGGGCCAGGTACTCATGCAGGCTGGCGATAGCCTTCCGGATGGTGGCCAGCTGGTGGATCAGGAAGTAGGTGGTGTCCCCTCCGTCGGACTCCGTAAACAGGTAGGCCCGTCCATACTGGGCCGGGGCGCGACGCAGAATGTGCGAAATGGAGATGAACTCCGTCAGCCAATAGCCGCTTCGGAGCATGGACCAATAGAACACCGCCCGGGCGGTACGACCGTTGCCATCCGCGAAGGGGTGATCATACCCGATCATGAAATGCAAAAGGATGGCCCGCAGCACGGGATGGACGAAGGGCCGCTGATCCTCGCCCGCGTTCGCGAAGGCGCACAATCGTTTCAAACGATCCGGCAGTTCGCTGTGCGTGGGCGGTTGGTGCAGGGTGGTCCCATCCTCCGTGTCGACCACGCGGATATCGTCCGACTGCCGCAGCCTGCCCACGTCATGGGAATCTTCCAGGGTGTTCTCGGTGACCAGCCGGTGGATCTCCAGCAGCCGCCCGGGCGTCAGTGGTTCGTCCTTGAATCCCTGGATGGCCCGCATGGTGCGGAAGTTGTTGAAGATCATCCGCTCGCTTCGATCCCTTGGGGGCCGCCCTTCCCGGAGCATCGCCGCCGCGGCTTTCCGGGTGGTGGAGGCACCCTCCAACTGGCTGGAGGTGATGGCTTCCTCGATGAGGGATCGAAGAAGGTAGTCATCCCTGTGCGCGGGAGTGGCCGGTTGGTTCGCGGAGCGGATTTTGCCCGCCGCGTCCTGATCGATGTGGTGCAGGTCGATCTGCACGGGTTCGGGAACGCCGAACATGAAGGCTTGCCCCGTCTTGTCCCACAAGGGCAGGGACTGCAGCAGACCCTGTCGGCCCCACTTGATCCCCAGCCACCACTGCTCGTGATCCAGCCCCTCAGGCGGCTCCCGGTGCCTTAGTTCGTCCCAGTGGAGGTAGGCATCCTTCACCAATGGGCCGGATTGAAGCTCAAGGATCCGGCTTACCATCCCGGCCGGAAGCGTTGCCAATAGATCAGATGTGTTTGGAGGGAGGTGGGGAAGCTTCATGGTTACCTACTAATTTTGGTGCTGATTGGGACCTGATTAGTAGCTTAGGCGGGTGGAGGCCAGTCGTCCATAAAATACTAAAATTAGTTATTATTAGTAGTCACTAGTGTCCGGTTAACTCCGTGCCCACCCTTTGGAAGTAAAAGCACAGATTGACTTTAGAGGCGATTTTGGTTGGTGTCGATTTGAACAGCCGTTTGCGCTCTCCCCGAGAATCGGGTAGAG
>Ga0315270_10000422_pt1 | contig 23422 bp, 22 predicted proteins | sample C1_bottom_MG_FD_204932 | JGI IMG/M metagenome (GOLD analysis project Ga0315270, IMG submission 204932) | Sediment microbial communities from Yellowstone Lake, YNP, Wyoming, USA - C1_bottom | ecosystem: Environmental > Aquatic > Freshwater > Lake > Sediment | place: USA: Wyoming | collected...
GAAAGGACCCTTCCGGGGCCTCCCGATGCCCCCCAGAGCCTCCCGAATCCACGAGGGCCTTGGGTTCTCTCGCCTGCTTCCGGAATCAGCCCGGCTCCAAAAAGGGGTCAAGCGACAGGCTCATGTATGACTATTTGGTCATTTTATTTATGTAATCGCTTAAATAAAAAGGATTATATATTCTGGCAAGATCATTGCTCTTTAGAATTTCGCCGGAGATGAGCAGGATCAGGGCCGGTGCTTCTCGGATCTCAAGCCTCCCCGTCCAAGTGAATCATCCTCCTGGGGTCAATTCTCGTTGATCGCGGGAAGGGACTGCCCACCACCCCCCGGAGCCGATCGCACAGACCGCTCCGTTCTGTTCTCCCACCCCACCATCCGGGCCCGCCTCCCCCTCTACCCAGGGGCGGGATTCCTCTGCCCCGAACGGGGCCCCAAACCCACCATCCGCAGGAGGTTCCCATGAAATCCAACGCCGTCCATCGAGCCTGGCGCGCCCTCGCGGCCGTCCTCGCACTGGGAGGGAGCGTCTTCGGAACCGCTTCGCCCCAGAAGGAGGGCCGCATCTCCATCGCTGTGACCGTGAAGGACATCGAACCCATCGTCAAGGCGGTGGGTGGAAGCCAAGTGGACACCGTGAGCCTCTTCAGCGGCTGCATCCTCCGGAAGGACCTCCAGGTCGACCCAGGGCCCGGGGCCCGGCTGGCTTCCACAGAAGCGATCGTGTGGACGGGCTTCCTTCATGAGTCCGCCGCGATCTCCTCCCGGTTCCGGGCCGATGCGCGGAAGGGTGGAGATCCCAAGTGGATCGACGTGTCCAAGGGTGCGGCCAGGACCAACATGCCCACATCGAGCTGCTCCGGCGGCGTGGATCCCGCCTTCGCCGCCGGCGACCCGTTCTTCTGGCTCAACCCCGAGAATGGCGCCATCATCGCCCGGAACATCGCGCGGGGGCTAGGCGAGCTGAGACCCGCCAGCCGAGCCCTTTTCGTGGCCAACGCGGAGGCCTTCCGGAAGTCGCTGGAGCAGGACATCAGCCGGTGGAAAGTCGCCATGAAGCCCCTGCACGGCCTGCGGATCTTCTCGGCCCAGTGCGGCTGGCAGAACTTCTCCTCCATGGGCGGCCCCGAATTCGTCGTCTGCAAAGGCACCCCCGGCGAGCTGCCGAGCCCCCAGTCACTCCTGCAACACATCAAGCAGATGAAGGCAGCCTTCATCCTCGTGGACCCGAACACCCCGCCCGACTATACCGAAGCCTTCCGGGAGCACTCGAATCTGAAGGTCATCGAGGTCCCCTCCACCATCGAAGCCATCCATGGCGCCTCGACCTACAGTTCGCTCTTCGACAACCTGGTCAAGGTCCTCCAGAGCCAGGCCAGACGTTGATCCGACGCCGACGGGCTCCACACCGTTCCTTCCAGAGAAGACCCATGAGCCATCTGGCTTACCACCCAAGAGGTGTTCCGTGACTGCCTCCAGATTGGGCCAGGACCCGGATTCGCCCCCGATCGTGGCCTTCACGATCCGCCCCATCGGCCTTGTCCACAACATCCCGAAGAAGCACGTGCGGGTCCCGAAGTACTTCGTGCCCAAGCGGCCGACCACCCTTGAGATCTTTCATCCGTACCAGCCCGGACTCGATGGACTGTACCTCGGCCTCGACCTCTGGATCGTCACCTACCACGCGCCTTCCGCCCATCCCCCGGCAGATCATGGAAGATACGGTGGCGAGGTCCCGGGCGTGTTCGGCACGACCTCCATCGAACGTCCCAATCCGATCGATTTTCTTCGGGCCCGAGTGGTCGAGCTCGACCTGGAGAAGGGCCTCTTGAAAGTCGTGGGCCTCGATGCCGAGGATGGTACCCCCATCCTCGACATCCGGCCCGCCAGTTCCCCCCATCAACGTCTCGCTCTCCCGCACGAATGAGGTTCCCTTGTGAAAGTCGCCGTTCCCGTCCACATCACATCCGAGATGTCGGCCCACTTCGGGCGCAGCCACGCGTTCCTCGTGATCGAGGTCAGCGATGGGCGCGTCCTGAAACGGGAGACCCGGATCAACGACCAGGCCGGCTTGGGCGAGGGGTGGCATGATGCCCACCACCACCATGATCACGCCCATCCCCACGATCACAACCGGTTCGTGCGGCTCCTGGGAGATTGCCAGGCCGTGATCTGCTTGGGCATGGGTATGGGCGCCCGCCAGTCCCTGGAATCGGCTGGCATCACCGTCCGGCTGCTGCGGAACCCTTGCGCACCCGAAGAAGCAGCGCTCCAGTTCGAAGCCGGAACACTGGAACCCGGACCGCAGACTTGCTGTGGAGCAGGGGGGAACCAGCTTCCGACAGACCGGTGAGCCGGATCACGCCCCTGTCATCCCACACGAATCCGGGTCGACGCATCCTCTGAACTGCGGACCGGATGGGCCGGCACTCATCCTCCCTGCTCTGGGAAGGCTTCGCCCTGCCCTGACATACGTCTCTGCCTTCAGGAGAATCCATGCCACTTTCCTTCAAGACACCGCCTCTGACGAGGCCAGGCCTCCTCCTCGGTTTGGCGGCAGCACTCTGGATATCTGTCCTGCCGGCCCACGCCCAGTCGCCAGCGTCTCCCTCTTCCATGGCCCATGGCTCGTACACCGCGCACCACGCGACCCGAGCGCATCGACAGACCGCAGACCACAGCAAGTTCAAGATCCTCCAGGGCCCCTTCAAGGATGGCGACGGCGCCGCCGTCACAAGGGCTTGCCTCACCTGCCACACCAAGGCGGCCAAGCAGATCATGGCCACCTCCCATTGGACCTGGAATGTCGCCAAGGACGGCAAGGATGGGTACGGCAAGTCCAAGCACCTGGTGAACAACTACTGCATCTCCATCATCGGCGGCAACACGGAATCCTGTGCCCGGTGCCACATCGGCTACGGTTTCAAGGACAAGTCCTTCGACTTCACCAAACAGGAGAACGTGGACTGCCTGGTCTGCCATGACACGACTGGCGACTATGAGAAGGAGAAGGCAGGCCTTCCCAATCCCGGCGTCCCGCTGGCGGAAGTCGCCCAGAAGGTCGGGGCTCCCAGCAACCGGAACTGCGGGGTCTGCCACTTCTTTGGAGGTGGGGGAGACGCCACCAAGCACGGCGACCTGGACGACACGATTCTGAAGGCCCCGCGGACCGAGGATGTGCACATGTCCAAGCAGGGCGCGGGGATGGACTGCGTAGACTGCCATGTGTCGGACGCCCACAAGGTGGGGGGGCCCAACTACGTCATCCCCGCGGACCGGCGCGAGCAGCCCAAGTTCCCCGGAGAGCCCGTCTCCCGCATGTCCTGCACGGCTTGCCATACGGACGCACCCCACGGTTCCTACATCCTGAATCGCCACTACCAGAAGGTGGCCTGCCAGACCTGCCACATCCCGGCCTTCGCGCGGGGTGAACTGCCCACGAACACCTACTGGGACTGGTCCACAGCCGGCCGACTGAAGAACGGCCGTGGCTACAAGGAAGAGGATGCCCGGGGCTATGAGACCTACAACAGCATCCATGGCGAGATGATCTGGGATCGGAATGTCCGGCCGGATTACATCTGGTACAACGGCAACCTCAAGTTCACCCGGCTGACCGACACCATCACGATCCCGGCCAGCGGCAAGGTGGTCCTGAACCTGGCTGAAGGCTCCTATGCCGATCCCGCCGCGAAGATCTGGCCCTTCAAGACCCATGAGGGGAGCCAGCCCTATGACCCGGTTCTGAATCGGTTTGTGGCGCCCTACACGGCAGGCCCAAAAGGATCTGGCGCCTACTGGGGCGACTGGGATTGGGACGTGGCGATCACGAAGGGCATGGAAACGGCGGGCCTCCCTTACAGCGGCAAGTTCAGCTTCGTGAAGACCTCCATGCTCTGGCCCATCACCCATATGGTGGCTCCGAAGGAGCAGGCCCTGAGCTGCACGGAATGCCACAGCCGACAGGGCCGCCTCGCCAAGGTTCCAGGGTTCTACCTGCTCGGCCGCGACCACGGCAAGGACGTCGACCTCTTGGGCTTCGGATTGATCACCCTCACCGTCCTTGGCGTGGGGATCCACGGCCTCATCCGCTTCACCCACGGCCGCCACTAGGAGCTACCATGCGACGCGTTGTCCTGTACGAAACCTTCGAGCGTTTCTGGCACTGGGCCCAAGCCCTGTTGATCCTCACCTTGATGCTCACCGGATTCGAGGCCAGGGGCCTTGGCGTGCGTCTCTTCGGATTCCAGAGGGCCATCTCGATCCACAACATCCTCGCGGTGGCCCTGGTGATCCTCATCGTCTTCGCCATCTTCTGGCACATCACCACGGGCGAATGGCGCCAGTACATCCCCACCCGGAAATTCCTCCGCGAAATGGCGGACTTCTACCTCACGGGCATCTTCAAGGGGGCTCCCCATCCCGTGAAGAAGCACCGGATGGCCAAGCTGAATCCGCTCCAGCGCCTGGCCTATCTAGGCTTCAAGGTCCTGATCATCCCCGTGCAGATCACCACCGGGGCCCTCTACTACTTCTATCCGAACCTTCAACACGCACTGGGATGGTCGCCCTCCTCGCTCTGGTTCATCGCCATCCTTCACGTGGTCACGGCGTTCATCCTGGTGGCCTTCCTCATCGGCCACGTGTACCTGACGACCACCGGGCACACCCCCCTGACCAATCTCAAGGCCATGATCACGGGGTGGGAGGATCTGCGGGACGACGCCTACTTCGAAGAGTGACCATTCCTAGTTCCTTCCATGACGAGGGCGCCTTCCAGGCGCCCTCGTCGCGTCGGAACGTCCGAAGGAAAGGATCACCCGAGGCGCTTGCGCACCAGCCGTTCCACGGGCACGCCGCCCTTGAGGTGGCTCTCGATGATCTCCGGCACGTCGGCGGGCGTGACGTGGGCGTACCAGATGCCGTCCGGGTACACCAGCACCGCGGGTCCGATGGCGCAGAAGCCCACGGACCCGCAGTGGATGCACTGCACCTCGCCTTCCTGGTTGCCCTTGTAGAAGAGCAACTTCTGGTCGATCAGGTGAGCCTTGAAAGCCTCCAGCACGGCTTCGGACCCGTTGGCGGTGCAGCTCTTCGAGGTGCAGACCAGCACCTGCCGTTTCAGCGCAGACCCCATCACGGGCGTCACCGCGGCATCCTGCTCGGGCGTGGGGAGGGGGTGGGGGGAATCCATGGGGTAGCCTCGCGAGTCCCCACGATAGCAGCCCTGTTCTGACCAGCATCAAAGGTTCCAGATCCATGCCAGACGCAGGTTTTGAATCAAATTACTTCGTGGTTATTTAATTAATGGTGATCATGGTCACGAACGACTTGACCCCGTAATTCACCCGTTCATCCTCTATTCAGCGGCGCCGGTTAAGCGCCCCGTATCAGCCTCCACCGGATCCTCAGGATCCAGCGCCTTCGGCTTGCCCGATCGGGCGCCATATCACTCCTCCCTCCAACCAGAAAGGACGTGCTCCATGCGGAACACCCTGAAGCTCCTCGCCGTGCTCGCAGCGCTCACGGTGCCTCTTGCTGCCGCCCAGGGCGGCAGTGACACCAAGGGCAAATTCTTCTTCAAGAAGACCTGCAAGTCTTGCCACACCCCCGGCAGCGCCGCCAAGGAGATCACCCCCCTCTCCAAGACCCAGGCCCAGTGGAAGGCCTACTTCGCCGCCGGCAAGCACAAGAAGGGCGCCGAGAAGCTCGACTCCGTCGTGAAACCCGAGCAGGTCAAGGACGTCCAGACCTTCCTGGTGAACCACGCCTCCGACTCCCCGCAGCCCGAAACCTGCGGCGGCTGATCCACCACTCCGTTTCCCCCACCCCCTGCCCCTGAACCCACCACCCGGAGACTCACGCCATGAACTCCCGAATCACGCTCGCCCTCGTCGCCATGCTGGCGCCCGCGGCCCTAAGCGCCCAATCCAACCAGGACCTGCAGAAACAGATCGAGCAGCTGAAAGTCCAGCTGAAGGCCGTTGAAGAGAAGGCGGCCACGCCCCAGGAAATCGACACACGTCTGACCAAGGTCGAGACCAAGGTCGCCGGCGACAACATCCAGTGGGGCGGGGAACTCCGCACCCGCTTCGACAGCACCCAGCAGCACTTCAAGTCCTACAACCAGTTCATGGGGTTCATGCAGAACACCCCCAGCGCTTCCAACCCGTACCCCTTCGCGCCCATCGCCCAGCCGGTAGGTGCCCAGGACTGGTCCAACTCCGTCCAGTGGTCCACCCGGCTTCGCCTGAACATGGGTATCACCATCAACGAGAACGCCAAGGTCATGGGCCGGCTCGTGATGTACAAGGTCCACGGCGGGGCGGATGTGCCCACCTTCAACGGGACGCCCAACACCATCAGCACCTCCTTCACCGCCGGCCAGACGCCCGCCACGGACGCGCTGCTGGTGGAGCGGGCCAGCCTGGTCTACCACTTCAACTCGGTCGCCAGCATCCTGTCCATCGGCCGCCAGAACACTTCCGATGGTCCGCCCTTCGAAGTCCGCGAAGGCGGTGAGCGTCAGGCCACCCCACAAGCTCTGGCCGTGAATGCCACCATCGACGGCATCGGCTGGAAGTTCCAGCTCGACAAGATGGGCTTCCCTGAAGGCACGCTGCTCGGCATCTGCTACGGCGTGGGCTACGAGAGTGGCTTCGGCGGCGGCGGCAACGTCAAGTCCAACCAGACCATCGTGGGCATGAACTTCACCAACTTCGACGGGACGAACCCCTCGGCCATCACGCCGGTCGTGGGCAACATCGGTCCCCTGAAGGACACCACCGTGCTGGGCGCCATGTTCGATATGCCCCTGCTCTTCCAGATCGGCGAGTCCGTCCAGAGCGCGAACCTCTACCTGGGCTACAACCGGATGGGCAACATGACCGATATTCCCTTCGGGAATACCATCAATTTCCCGATCCCTGGCCAGACGCCCTCGACCCAGTACGTCACCGCCACCGCCAACCTCGGTGACATGGATCAGTTCACCGCCACCTGGAAGCACAAGATCGGTGACACCTTCACCTATTTCGTGAGCGGCGGATACATCAAGAGCCATCCGAATGGACAGGTCTCGCAGTACGGCGCCTATTGGACCATGCCTGCCTCCATGGGCGGCAACACCGTCCAGCTGTCCGGCTTCGGCGGCCTGATGGGCGACCCCGCCAAGAGCGAAACCGCCACGGCCTATTATGCCGGCGTGCGCTATGACCCCACCTCGACCTTCGGCGTGGGCGTGGAGTTCAACCACGGCTCCCCCCGCTGGTGGACCTACACTCCCGCCACCGGCGAGTACACCGACAAGCTCGGCGCCCGCGGCGATGTGTGGGAAGGCTACATCCACTGGAAGTTCGCCCACAACGCAGCCATCAGGATCGGCTACATCGACTACAAGTACACCACCGCGATGAGCGGCTGGCAGATCGGCCCGTCCGCCCAGCCTGGCCAGAACTGGGAGTCAGCGATGAACCTGAGCAACACTCCCATGCTCCAGTACGCCTATCCGTCCACGGTGAAGAATTTCTACACTTCCCTCGAAGTGCGTTTCTAGTTCTTGAAGCACTCGGGCCGGAGGGGCAACCCTCCGGCCCGGTTCTTACAACCTTCCTCGCATCACCAAGGGAGACCACGATGGGTACGATTCGCATGGATCGCAGGCTGTTCCTGAAAAGCGCGGGCGCCACCGCCGGGGCCGTCGCCGCCACACAGGTGGGATGCCTCAGATACTTCAAGAAGGGGCGCAGCTCCGCCGCGGACACCAGGGAGATCCCGACGACGTGCGAGCTGTGTCCGAACAAGTGTTCGGCCATCGCCGTGGTCGAGGGGGGCTTCGTCAGGAAGCTGAACCCCAACCCCGAGAACCCGAAATCCCGTGACATGCTGTGCGCCCGCGGCAACGCGGCCATCAAGCAGGTCTACGATCCCGACCGCCTCAAGCAGCCCATGATCCGCGTGGGGGCCCGGGGCGAGGGCAAGTGGAAGCCCGTGAGCTGGGACGAGGCCTTCGACTTCGCCGCCAAGAAACTCTCCGAGGTGAAGGACAAGTACGGCCCGCAGGCGTCGCTCTGGTCCTCCACCGAAGGCTTCCAGGAAGTCTTCTTCAAGAACCTGGGCCTGTCCTTCGGATCGCCCAACCTCGTGCGCCACCCGACGCTCTGCCTGGCCTCGGTCAACCTCGCCTACAGCGCCACCTTTGGCACCGTGCCGAGCTTCGACCTGCTGAACAGCAAGTTCGTCATCATGTCCGGCGCGAACCGCTTCGAAAGCATCATCACGCCCGACACCATGGACCTCATCGGCGGCGTGATGGAGCGCAAGGCCAAGCTGGTCTACCTCGACCCCCGCTTCACCGTGACGGCCGCCAAGGCCGACGAGTGGTACCCCATCAAGCCCGGCACCGACCTGGCGTTCATCCTCGCCATGATCCACGTGATCATCAAGGAAGGCCGCCACAGCAAGGACTTCGTCAGCACCTACACCACCGGCTTCGAGCAGCTGACCGAGCACGTGAAGCAGTACACGCCAGAGTGGGCCGAGAAGGAGACGGAGATCCCGGCCAAGGACATCGTCCGCATCGCCCGCGAGTTCGCCGACGCCGGGGCCCGGGCCCTCTACTATGCGGGCCGCCGGTCCTCGTGGTACCAGAACGACTTCCAGATGCGCCGTGCCCAGGCCATCCTCAACGCCATCGTGGGCAACTGGGATCAGATGGGCGGCATGGTGCCGAACGCCAAGCTCCCCAAGGGCGAGTTCCTCTTCATGCCCTGGGACGAGCCCAAGGCGCCGCGGGTGGATGAGATCCAGAAGGAGTTCCCCCTGGCCGCCGCCGGCGACGGTGTCTACCTGAAACTGCGCGAGAACGTGCTCAGCGGGAAGCCCTACCCCATCAAGGCCTGGATGGTCTACAAGCAGGACCCCATGAACTCCCTGCCTGACCAGTCCAAGACCCTGAAGATGATCGACCAGATGGATTTCATCGCCGTGATCGACGTCCAGATGAGCGACATGGCCTGGTATGCCGATGTCGTCTTCCCGGAGAGCGCCTACCTAGAGCGCACGGATCCCGTGGAGGTGATGCCCGGCATCTGGCCCGCCGTGGTCTACCGCCAGCAGGTGGTGAAGCCCATCCACGACACCAAGCCGAACCTGGAGATCGTCCAGGGGCTGGCCAAACGCCTGGGTCTCTCCGACTACTTCGACTACACCATCGAGCAGTGGGTGGAGGCGGAATTCAAGGACCTGCCCATCCCCATGGCCTCGGAGCACATGAAGAAGCATGGCGTGTGGGCCGCCAGCGGCCAGCCCAGCTACGGCAAGACCCTGACCCCCGACCACCGCTTCGTCACCAAGACCGGCAAGATCGAGATCTTCTCCGAACGCCTCCAGGAGGCCGGCTACGACCCCCTCCCCGTCTACACGGCGCCGGTGCAGCCGCCCGGCGATCGGTTCCGCCTGATCCTGGGGCGCGTGGGCTACTTCACCCATGCCAACCAGTCGAACAACGTCTGGCTGCACGAGTTCATGAAGGAGAACGATCTCTGGATCAACCCGAAGCCGGCGGAACGGCTGGGCATCCGGGATGGCGGCTATGTCAGCGTCACCAGCAGCGTGGGCAGCGTGAAGCTCAAGGTCCGCGTCACCGAAGAGATTCGTCCCGACTGCGTGTTCATGCTCCACGGGTTCGGCAAGAAGTCGAAGATGCAGAGCCTGGTCTACAACGTGGGCGCCAGTGACGCGGTGATCCTCGAGACGGCCTGGGACAAGGTGTCCGGCAACGCCGCCTTCCACGAAACCTTCGTCAAAGTCGCGAACGCCTGAGGGGGGTGAACCATGGCCATGAAGAAGAAACGCTACGCCCTCGTCATCGACTCCAGGAAATGCATCAACTGCAAAGCCTGTGTCGTCGCCTGCAAGGCTGAAAACCGGGTTCCCATCGGGAACTTCCGGAACCGGATCAACGAGGAGCGGAAGGGCGAGTACCCCAAGCTCAGCATCAACTTCGAGCCGGAACAGTGCCACCACTGCGCGGAACCCTCCTGCGTCCGCGTGTGCCCCACGGGCGCCTCATGGCAGCGCAAGGACGGCGTCGTCCTCGTCAACTACGACGAGTGCATCGGCTGCCGCTACTGCATGGTCGCCTGCCCCTACGACGCCCGCTACTTCAACGAGGAGGAGGGCGTGGTGGACAAGTGCACCCTGTGCAGCCACCGGGTGGACAAGGGCGATACCCCTGCCTGCGTCGAGACCTGCCCCTCCAAGGTGCGCGTCTTCGGCGACCTGGAGGACACCTCCAGCCGGATCCACGAGCTGCTCTCCACGCGGCGCTACCGCGTGAAGGAACCTCAGACGGGCAACGGCCCCCAACTCTATTACCTGCTTTAGGAGCCAGCCATGCACGAGTTCAATTGGGGCCTCCTCATCGTCATCTACCTCTTCCTGGGCGGGCTTTCCGCCGGGCTCTTCTTCGCCGCCGGTCTCGCGGATTACATGACCGTCGACGACAAGCCGATCTATGCCCGCGTGGCTCGCATGGGCGCCTTCCTCGCGCCCTGGCCCGTGGCCATCGGATCGGGCCTGCTCATCCTCGACCTGGGTAACTGGTACCGCTTCTACAAGCTGTTCATCCACTTCCGGTGGGAGAGCCCCATGTCCATCGGGTCGTATCTCCTCACGATCTTCACGGTCATCGCCTTCCTCTACCTCTTCGCGTGGCTCACCGCGGAGGAGCGCCAGTGGCTCTTCAGCAAGGTTCCCGCAACCTGGAAGCAGGTCCACCGCCTGAACGTGGACATCTCCTCCTGGCGCGGGAAGATCGCCATGGTGGGCTTCCCCTTCTCCATCGGGGTGGGCATCTACACGGGCGTGCTGCTCGGCGCCGTGTCCGCGCGACCCTTCTGGAACACCAACCTGGTGGCCCAGATGTTCCTGTTCTCCGCCCTCTCCAGCGGCGCCGCGGCCCTCATGCTGGCCATGGTCCTGAACAAGAAGGCTCCCGCCGAAAAGCACGAGATCAAGTTCCTCGTCACCCTGGACGTGGTGTTCATCTCGCTGGAGTTGTTCATCATCCTGCCCTACCTGATCCACGGGCAGCTGTCCTCCCTGGCGGTGAAGCAGGCCCTGAGCCTGATCCTGGGCGGCCCCTACACCTTCATCTTCTGGGGCCCCTTCCTCGTCATGGGCCTCCTGGTGCCGCTGGCCATCGAGGTCTACGAACTCGCCCCCAACATCTTCAAGGGCCACGAGTTCCACGGCAGCCGCAACCTGGCCCTCACCGCCGCGGGCCTCGTCCTCATCGGCGGCTTCCTGCTCCGCTACATTTTCGTCTACGCTGGCCAGGTGAGCAGCTTTCGCCAGATGGGGATGCTCCACTAGTTCAGGTTGATCCCCAGGAGGAACCTCAACATGTCGCTCGCGCTCCTGGCGGACCTCGCCCAGATCCTCGCCGAAGCCTTCCTGGAGCCCGATGCCGACCTCAAGGAGGGGCTGGAGCAGCTGCTGAACAGCGGCCCCAGCCCCTCCCTGGCATCGCCCTTGGCCCGGATGGTGGAGACCACCCTCACCGCGCAGGACCAGCCCGTGGAGTACGCCCGGCTCTTCCTCCACGCCAAGGACACGGACATCGTCCACCTCTTCGAATCCGTCCAGGCCCGGGGACACCACATGGCCCCCGAAGTGCTGGAGCCCCTCAAGGCCATTTATGACGAGGCCGACATCAGCCTCCAGGAGGATCTGGGCATCCCGCCCGACCACCTGGGCCTGGAATTCGCCTGCCTGAGCTACCTTCTGGGCGAGGTGATCGAAGGCGATCTGGCCGAGCGGTCGCGCTTCAAGGAACTCGCGCTGCGCCTCATCCACGGCCACCTGCGGCCCCTCGTCGCGGTGGTAGTCGAACAGCTGCCCCAAGTGCAGGCCCACCCTTACTACCTGGCCGCCTCGGATCTGGCCTCGGCCCTCCTTCCGGAAACCGAGAAGGCACTGGCGGAATCCTAGGTAATCGGCTGCTGGACAAAGGCTTGCCCCGTGTCCAGCATGGAACCATGAGCGTTCCCACGACCATCCTCCTGGTGGATGACGAGCCGGGCATCCGGCGATCCCTGGGCGAAGCCCTCAAGGATGAGGGCTACCACGTCGTGAAGGCCGAGCGGGGCGAACAGGCCATCGACCTGCTCCACAACCCCGATGGCGAGGGCATCCAGCTCGTGCTGCTGGACGTCTGGCTTCCCGGCCAGGACGGCCTGGAGACGCTGAAGCAGGCCAAGCAGATCCGGCCCGACCTGCCCATCGTGATGATCTCGGGCCACGCCAGCATCGATACCGCCCTCCAGGCCACCAAGCTGGGCGCCTTCGACTTCCTGGAAAAACCCATCGATCTGGACCGCCTGCTGCTGGTGACAGGTAATGCCCTGCGCCAATCGAAGCTGGAGCGCGAGAACCAGCGGCTCCACGCCGAGGTCGAAGGCGGCCGCTTCTTCCTGGCGGATAGCCCCGCCATGAAGCGCCTCATGGCTGATGTGGCCCTCGTGGCGCCCACCGAGGGCCGCGTGCTGCTCACCGGCGAGAACGGCAGTGGCAAGGAGGAGGTGGCGCGACTCCTCCACGTGCAGAGCCCCCGCAAGGACGCGCCCTTCGTCGAGGTGAACTGCGCGGCCATCCCCGAGGAGCTCATCGAAAGCGAGCTGTTCGGCCATCAGAAGGGTGCCTTCACCGGCGCGGTGCGCGATCAGAAGGGCAAGTTCCGGGAGGCGGACGGCGGCACGCTCTTCCTCGACGAAGTGGGCGACATGTCACTCAAGACCCAGGCCAAGGTTCTGCGCGCCCTCCAGGAGGGCCGCGTGGAGCCCGTGGGCGGGGGCGGGGCCGTGGGCGTGGATGTGCGCGTGATCGCCGCCACCAACAAGGACCTGGCCGGTGAGATCACCCGTGGCCGTTTCCGCGAGGACCTCTACTTCCGGCTCGCCGTGGTGCCGCTCCGCATCCCGCCGCTGCGCGAACGGCCCGAGGACATCCTGCCCCTGGCGGAAGCCTTCATCAGCCGCATCGGCCGTCAGTACGGGCGCCCACCCAAGCACTTGGGACCCGAGGCCAAGGACACCCTCCTGCGCCACGACTGGCCCGGCAACGTGCGTGAGCTGAAGAACCTCATGGAGCGCGCCGTCATTCTGGGCCGCGGCGCCGAGATCGGCCCCCGCGACTTGGGCCCCCTGGCCGCCCGGCACTTGGCGGAGCAGGATCCCTTTTCCTTCCCCGAGTTCCCCAGCCTCAAGGAGGCCCGCGACTGGTTCGAGGCCCAGTACCTCCAGCGCGAGATGCGCCTGCAGAACGGCAACATGACCCGCGTCGCCGAGCGCGTGGGCGTGGACCGCTCCAACCTCTACAAGCGCCTCAAGGCCCTGGGCCTCGAACCCAGGGAGAGCTAGGCAGCGCGGCCATGTCCGAGCGGAAGTGGTTCAAGATCGGCGAGGCTGCCCAGCTCATCGACGTGGGCCCCAAGGACCTGCGCTACTGGGAAGAGGTCATCCCCGACATCAAGCCCCGGCGCAGCAAGGGCAACCTCCGCTACTACCACGTGGACGAGCTGCCGCGCCTGAAGCGCATCAAGGCCTGGCTGGACGAAGGCCTCACCGTGGCCGACTGCGCCGAGCTGCTGGCCCACGGCCACCTCGTCCAGCGCCTCGACCTGGGCCTCGATACCGACGAACTGCCCGCCACCCCCGCCGCGAAGTCCAGACCGGCCGTCCCCCGCCTCCACCGCGCCAGCTCCGACCTCCAGCCCATCCTCAAGGCCGTGCGGGCCTTGTACGAACACCTGTCCGGCCCAGTCAAACCTTGACCCGAGGCCCCGTCCGGTCTAGAGTCAATGATTCACGGCGCGTGGCGCAGCCTGGTAGCGCACTACCTTGGGGTGGTAGGGGTCGGAGGTTCGAATCCTCTCGCGCCGACCAAAACACCAGAGGGGCCCTCGAAAGAGGGCCCTTCTGGTGTTTTGAACGATGAGGATTCGAACCTCCGAGTGGGATCGCGGAGACAGCGCGGGGCGCTGTCGGGAGCGAGACCGGCGGCTGGCGCAGCCAGACGCAGTTCGAATCCCACCCTGGTGCGACGACACCATCTACGGGGAACGACCAACCTCCGAGTGGGATCGCGGAGACAGCGCGGGGCGCTGTCGGGAGCGAGACCGGCGGCTGGCGCAGCCAGACGCGTTCGAATCCCACCCTGGTGCGACGACACCATCTACGGGGAACGACCAACCTCCGAGTGGGCTTGCCGAGGCGCGACTAGATGTCGCGCCGAACAAGACCGGCACACGGCGAAGCCGGGTGCGTTCGAATCCGTCTCCTGGTGGGTCGGCCCCAAATACGGAGCACGGCCCGACCCACTCAAGCGTGATGCTCACGCCGAGGGGTGCCCGGTTCGGCAGGCGATATTCAATCGCCTGCACTCACCACCCCTCTGGCCTTCGCCCGAGTGGGACCGCCCTGCGGAGGCTGTTATCGATATTTGACAATCGCGATAAAGTTTTCCAACGGAGGGCGGACATGTCCGACCGACAGAGCCTTTCGGACCAAGAGCGTGAGCCGGGAGCCCGATCCCAGCCACCCCTCCTGGACCGGACCTACTTGGATGCCTGCCTTCAAGGTGGTGTCTCGCCCAAAAAACTCTCTCAGATGGCTGATCTCTTCGAGGCTCGCCTCAAGGAGGACTGGCTCGCCATGCTCGAGGCCCTGGCGGCTGGGGATCTGGACCGGGTGGGTGCCTGTGCGCATCGTCTGAAGGGGTCTTCCGGCAGCCTGGGACTCGTGGGAGTCCGATCCCATGCCGCAGGCATCGAAGAGGCCGTGAAGACACGCCAGACGACTACCTGCCGTTCCGCCTTGGATGCATTGCCGGAGGTCAGCGCGGCTTCGCTTCGCGCATTCCGCGACCATCTTGGCATCCAGGGCCTCCCATGACCTGGGCCATCCCGGGCCGGCCCCTGGATCAGATTCTTCAGGCCCGCGCCTGCTTCTCGATGATCCCCAGGATGACCTGCCGGATTTCGTCGGGCCCACAACGCCCCTTGATGAAGGTGTGGGCAAAGCCTCCGGATGGTATTGACGCCGGGTCGTCGCCGGAATAGAAAATCACCGGCAAGTCCCCACCAAAGGCCTCCCGCAGGCTGGGCAGCAGGTCGAGCCCGGATCCATCCGGAAGGCGGCCATCCAGGACCACCATCGCCCAGGCGTTCCCCGGGATGCGTTCCCTGGCCTCCTCCAAGGTGCGGACTTGCTCGACTCTCGCCACGTCTTCCAGGACGGTCGCCAGCAACTGGCTCACCACATCGTCGTCCTCCACGTGCAGGATGGACTTGAGCGGGCCTCCGGCGCCACTGACCGGGCCCGAAGCGGGAGTGACTGCGGGAAGTTCCAGGCGGAACACCGTGTGGCCTGGGCGGGACTCGAATTCGAGGACGCCCCCCATCGCCTCGGCGAAGGATCTGGAGATGGAGAGCCCGAGACCGCTCCCAGGCTGCTGATGGGGCCCGCCGGCCTGGGAGAACTCCTGGAAGATCCTGGGCTGGAACGCTTTGGGGATGCCTGGGCCGTGATCCTCCACCTCCACCGCCCAGCCGCGGACGGATGGGAGGAGGCGTGTAACCACGGATTCCCCGGGCGGGCTGTACTTCACCGCGTTCGAAAGCAGGTTCACCAGGATCTGGATCACCCGATCCGGGTCCGCGTGGACTTCGGCCTCTTCCGGGCAGGGATGCAAGGGTAGTCTCACGCCGAAGGAATCGCTGTAGGCCTGCACCGCCTCCGCCGCTTGGCGGGCCAGGGTGTGGAGGCGGCAGGGCCGAGGCGTCAGGGCCATGCGGCCCTGTTGCGCCTGGCCCAGGAGATCGTCCACGATGCGGGAGAGCCGCACAGTGTTGGCGTGGGCCAGGGCCGCAAGGTCCTGGGCCTTCCCGGGCATCCCTCCGGCCTTGCCTTCGGCGAGCAGGATCTCCAGGCTTCCCCGGATGCTCGACAGGGGCGTCCGCAGCTCATGGCTGACGGTGCGCAGAAAGCGGTCTTTCGCGCGCTCCTGCTCGCGTTGCGCGGAGATATTGCGGACGATGGCGAGGACCTGGCCGAACTCGCAGGGTACGATGCGGGCCTCGAAATCTTCTTCCCGGCCATCGATGGTGAGGCGGTATTCGAGGGTCCGTGCTTCTCCTGTGTCGAGCACTTCACCGATGGCCTTGAGCCCTGCCGTCGCCTCCACCGGCGGCGCGAAATCGGAAATGGTGCGGCCCAGCAGTTGCTCAGCGGGCCTGATGAGGCCCTCCGGGCGGCGGGCGATGATCTCCAGGTACGTGCCCCGGCGGTCCAGGCGGAACAGGATGTCTGGCAGGGCCTGAAGCATGGGTTTCAGGTGGGCTTCCCGCCCGGCCTCCTCCTGCGCACGGGGAGGCGGACTGGCCTGTCCGGTGGGATCTCCACCGCGTGGGGCCTCGGGCGGCCGCCGGATCAGCTCCAGCTCGACCCAGGCGGCCATATCCATGAGGTAGTCCACATCGGAGTGTGAGAACGTGCGCGGCTCCTGATCGATCACGCACAGGGTTCCAATGAGCGCGCGGCCAGGGCCCCGCAGGGGCATGCCAGCGTAGAAGCGGACAAAAGGAGGGCCGACGACCAGGGGGTTGTCGGCGAACCGTTCATCGATGAGGGCGTCCTCCACGAGAAACGGCTCGTGCGCCCGGATGGCGTGTCCGCAAAACGAGCTGCCCCGGGATGTCTCGGCCACGTCGACCCCGTGCCGGGACTTGAACCACAGGCGGGTGGAGTCCACCAGGCTCACCAGGGTGATGGGTGCCACGTAGAAGTGGGCCGCGGCACGGGTGATGCGGTCGAAGCGCTCCTCGGCCGGGGTGTCCAGGACATGCAGATTCCGCAGCCCCTCCAGCCGGAAGGCTTCATCGGGCGGAGTCGGCGGCGTCTGCATACAGGTGATCGGAGGACATGATCCCTCGTTTCCCCCTTCCGGGAAAGCCCTGTCCCCACCACCTGCGCACCTGGGCCCTCACCGGGCTTTGCGGTAGCCTGAAGAAATCCAGCCAGGCCTGGCAATTCCCCGGCCCTGTTCCATCCTCTTGTAGGGATTTCATGTACTCGATTCTGCTCACCGAAGATGACCAGGTAACAGCGATGATGGCCGAGGACATCCTGAAGGCCCGCCGTTGCTCGGTTCGCTGGGCGGCCAACGCTTCCGAGACGAAAACCTGCCTTGAGCAGCAGAGCTATGATGCGCTGGTCATGGATCTGGGCCTTCCGGACGAGGACGGCTTCGAGCTGTTGCGCGAGTTGTCGTACCAGTACCCGAACATGCCGATCCTCGTCATGACGGCCCGCGATGACGCGGCCTCCGCCATCAAGGGCCTCCGGAACGGTGCCACGGACTACCTCACCAAACCGGTGACGCCGGAGATCCTGTTCGAAGGCCTGTTGGCGGCCATCCAGCAGAAAGCCGAAGCCTGGAACGTCCAGGAGAACGAGCGCCAGCGCCAGCGTTATTCGGATTTGGGGCAGCTGGCCTCCTCGTTCGCCCACGAGGTCCGGAACCCCCTCGCTTCGATCCGGACTCTTTGCGAGCTCCTCAACCATGACCTCCAGTCGGGCCCCCAGCTGGAGTGCGTGGAGCGTCTGCAGAAACTGGCCATGCGCATCGAATCGCTCATGAAGGTCTTTCTCGACTTCAGCCGCCCCTCCGTACCCACACCCAAAATCCTCGATGCCAAATCCATGGCCCTTCGCTCCCTGGAGAGCCTCGAAGGCCGTCTGCGCCCGTCCGGGACCGCCCCCGTCCTCTCCTTCCCCGCGAGCGGCATCAAGGTCTACGCCGATGAAGTGCAGACCGTGAGCATCCTCGTGGCCTTGCTGGAAAACGCCCTGGACTCCGTGAAAGACCCCACGCGCATCCGGATCCAGGCGGCCTCCGGAGGAACCTTCCGGGGCCAGGCGATGACGCACATCCGCGTGTGCGACGACGGTCCTGGCATCCCTCCCCACCTGCTGCCCAAGATCTTTTCTCCCTTCTTCTCCACCAAACCCAAGGGGACCGGGATCGGGTTGGCCATTGCCCATCGCCTGGCCCTGGAAAACCATGGCAGTCTGGTTACCACCTCCATTCCCCAGCAAGAGACCTGCTTCTTGCTCTCGCTCCCACGGGAGGCCCCTCGTGCCCAGGGTGCTGTTGACGGAAGATGATGACGATCTGGCCTTCGCCCTGACGAGGCTGTTGAATCACCATGGATACGAGGTGGAGTGGGCCGCCACCGCCGCCCAGGCGCGAGCCATGGCCGCCAAGGCCATCCATGACCTCGTGGTGATGGACCTCGGCCTGCCCGACGAAGACGGGCACGATCTGCTCCGCGGACTGCTGATCCAGGATCCCACCATCCCCATCCTGGTTCTCACCGCCAGGAACGAGGCTGCCTCCGCCATCAAGGCCCTCCGCCTGGGGGCCTCGGACTACCTCACCAAACCCGTGGATTCCGAAACGCTCTTCGCGAGCCTGGCGGCTGCCCTCGAGCAGAGCACCCTCCGCCGCAGCTTCGAGGCGATGCGGCGCCAGTCCATGGAGGGCGAGGGGATCGTGGGATCCGCACCGGCCTTCCAGCGGGCCATGCGCGCCCTTTCCCAGGCCGCTGGCGCCGTGCATGCGCCAGTGCTCATCACTGGAGAAACGGGGACGGGGAAGGAACTGGCCGCCCGGTTCGTCCACCGGGCCAGCCCACGGAAGGAGGGCCCCTTCGTGGTGCTCAATGCGGCCTGCCTTCCGAAGGAGCTCGTGGAATCCGAGCTGTTCGGACACGAGGCCGGCGCCTTCACGGGAGCCAAGGCCGGCCGCCGGGGGCTGTTCGAACTGGCCTCCAGGGGCACGCTCTTCCTCGACGAGATCGGGGAACTCCCCTTGGACCTCCAACCCAAGCTGCTGAGGGTGCTGGAGGGTCACCCCTTCCGCCGGGTCGGCGGGGAGCGGGAGATCCAGGTAGATGTCCGCATCGTCGCGGCCACCCATCGGGAACTTTCCGCCTTCGTCGAGGCGGGCCGGTTCCGGGAGGACCTCTATTTCCGATTGAAGGTCCTGGGGGTCCACCTCCCCCCCCTGCGGGAGCGGGTGGAGGATATTCCGCTCCTGGTGGAATGCTTCCTGTCGAAATTCCGGGAAAGCATGGGAACCGCATCTTCGGGATGCTCGGCCGAGGCCATGGCCTCCCTGACCCGCTACCGATGGCCGGGGAACGTCCGAGAGCTGCGCAATGTCATCGAACGCGCCATCATCCTCACGCCCCGATCCGAGATCCAGCTCGGCGACCTCCCCCCCGAGATCGCCAACGCGACCATGTCGCCAGCCCGCCCAGTCCCCCAGGAGACCCTGGAGGGCATCCTGCAGGGTCGGATGGTGGAGGCCTGGGAAACCTCGGGCCGGAACCTCAGCCAGACGGCCAGGAATCTTGGCGTTACCCGTGTAACCCTCCGATCCTGGCTCCGGAAGGCGGGCGCCTACCCGATCAAAGACTGATCACCTGGATAATTAATGATCCCGGTCGAGCCTTGGCACCGTACATTATGAACATCTAACACAAATCATGTATTCAATTAATAAAAACGACCCACTTGGCGTCCCTGTTGCTTCTGGTTGGACATGGCAAGCGTCTTGATGGTGGACGATGAAGAAGATCTCCTCTGGTCGGTGTCCAAACACTTCGCGCGCGAGCGCCCGACCGTGGATTTCAAGATCTGTTCCAGCCCTAACGAGGCCTTGGAGCTTCTCCATCGGGAGAAAATTGACGTCCTGATCACGGACTTCCAGATGCCGGAGGTGAACGGCATCGAACTGATGGTCGAGGCGCAGAAGATCCGCCCGGATCTTTCCGTCATCTTCATCACGGCCTTTGGCAGCCCCCAGATGCGCACGGAGATCGACCGGAGGGGCGCCTTCAGCTTCATCGAGAAACCGTTCGCGCCAATGACCCTGGTCGAGGAGGTCGACCTTGCCCTCCAGTCCAACCGGGGGGGCTTCACCGGCTCCCTGAAGTTGGGGTTCGTCGATCTCGTCCAGTTGTACTCCTCGACCCGCACCAAGGGTTGCCTGACCGTGCGGCTGGGCCGGCAGACCGGCCGGGTCTGGCTCAAGGACGGCCAGGTGGTCCATGCGGAACGGGACCAGGTTACAGGGCCTCAGGCGGTCTACGACCTCATCGCCTGGAAGGGTGGCATTTTCGATATGCACGAAGGCGCCGAGGCGCCCATGCAGACGATCCGGGACAACACGGCCATGCTGCTCCTGGAAGGCCTGAGGCTCCGCGACGAGTACCTGCACGCCGCAGCCTCCGCCCCGGCATCTTCCACAGCCAGCCCCCAGGGCGACCCCCGCCGGATCCCTCCGGTCCTCCAGCCACCCCCTGTCGTGCATTCGCCGGGCGCCGCCCTCTCTTTGGACGAGGCGGGCCAGCCGCAGAAACAACCCGGGGGAGCGTTGACCGAGGCCGGGACCCAGCTCCTGTTCCAACCAGTCGCCACCCCCGGGGTCCCGCTGGACACACCAGAGATTCTTCGCCTCCAGGACGAGGCGAACATGATTCACGCCGTGATCAAGGAGCGGGTGGAGCGGACCCTGAAACTGGCCGAGGCCGGGATTCAGGTTCCGCTTTCCTCCTTCCAGCAGGAAGCGGACCTTCTTCTCGGCGTCGCCAAGCCCAATCCGGAGAACGCCGCCCCAGCCTTCTCGCCGGACCGCCACACCGCTCCCGCCGATGACCCCGTGGTCCAGTTCCTCCTGGAGCTGGAAGAACGCTACGCGAACAATGCGGAGGAGCTCGCCAAGGTCCACGCCATCACGGTCCACACCGACTGTGTCGAAGTAGGAGGCATCCGGCTCCGGCGCAGCCACGAGAAGGCCGCTCCGGACCATAAGGAAGGCATCTACGAGTTCAATGGGAACATCCTGTTCACCTGGCCCTCGGCGATGAAGCGGTTCGGCTCCCGCATTCCCTCGGATGACGAGTGGGGAATCATCTTCGAGGCGATCCCGGGATTGAGCGACAACAGCCGCCTCGTGAATGGCCAGGCCATCCTGGAGATCCCCTTCGTGGGGCACCGGGATCCCTATGGGGATTTCCTGAATCCAGAGGATGAATCCAATCTCTGGTCCTCCACGCCGGATGGCAACGTGAAGGCCCGCTGCTGGTATCTCCTGAGGAACTTCCGCGTCGTCACGCGGTACTCCAACTCGAAGATGTACGCCTTCTCGGTGCGCACCAAGGCGGAATAGTCCGCGCGGCGCCTTCGACGGTTAAGGACCACCACGGAGACACCGAGGCCACGGAGGGGGCCCGGAGGCCTCCGTGCTCCTCTGTCATGGGCAGGCCGGAGCCGCTTCCGGCAAAGCCGGAAGCCACGGGAGGCGCCGGATCCGGATATCTCCCAAGAAGAATCGGGACCCGGCGCCTCCCGCGTGCTCATGCTCCGTGCCTCCGTGGTGGGTCTCTATTTTTGAACCCTACTTGGTATCAGCCGTCCCTCCGGCTCCTCCGCACCGCGTTCAGGATGGCATTCGGCAGCATATGGAGCGGCACGACGGCATCCACTCCGCCCCGCTCGATGGCCTCCTTCGGCATGCCGAAGACCACGCAGGTGGCTTCATCCTGCGCGATGTTGTAGGCCCCGGCACGCTTCATCTCCACCATGCCATTGGCACCGTCGTCCCCCATCCCGGTCATGATCACGCCGACGGCGTTGGACCCCGCGGCCCGGGCGGCGGAATGGAACAGGACATCCACACTCGGGCGGTGCCGGGAAACCAGGGGGCCATCGCTCACGCGGGCGATGTAGCGGCCACCGGACCGGATCACCTCGGTGTGGCGGTTCCCGGGCGCGATCAGGGCCCGGCCCGAAAGAACCCCGTCGCCATCCGCCGCCTCCTTGACCTCGATCCGGCAGGTCTCGTTGAGCCGCTTGGCGAAGGCGGCCGTGAACATCTCCGGCATGTGCTGGACGACCACGATGCCCGCGCAATCCACGGGCATGGCGGACAGCAGTTCCCGAAGCGCCTCCGTTCCACCGGTGGAGGCGCCCACCACCACCACCTGGTCCGTGGTGGTCCCGAACGTCGGCACCTCGGCCCTCGCCACGGGTCCGGGCTGAGGCGCCGGGCGGCGGCGGCGCATGCGGCGCGAATGGGCGGCCGCGCGGACCGCATCGATGACCTGCATGGCGGATTCGTGCAGAAAATCCCGGACGCCAAGCTGGGGCTTGGTGATGACCGCCAGGGCTCCTTCCTCAAGAGCGAGCATGGCCGCCTCGGCCCCTCTGGCCGCGAGGCTCGAGCAGATCACCACCGGGATGGGATCATCCTTCATGAGGCGCCGCAGGAAGGTGATGCCGTCCATGCGCGGCATCTCAAGATCGAGGACGATGACATCCGGCCTCAGCGTCTGCATCTTCTGGAGGGCGAAGATCGGGTCCGCGGCAGTCACCACCCGCATGTCCTTTTCCTGCTCCAGAATGGCCGTGAGCGCCTGTCGGACCACGGCTGAATCATCCACGACCAGGACTTGGATCGGGAGCTGCCCGTTGTTCCGTTGCTGCTGTCCCATGATGCGCCACCCTGCCTTCACGGTTCTTGCCTGGCCTGGATAAAGAGGTACGCGACCGCGGGCTGGGAGGCAAGGAAATACGGATCGCCCCGTCTGCCAGACCGGCAGGCGCCCTCTCAAGACGTGAAGGTGTGATTCACCTCACGCGGGGAAGGCGCTGGCCATTGAAATAGGTCGATTGAATGGGAGCGTAGATGGTGGGGCCCACGCTGCGGGCCCGGTCGGTGAGGCCATGGAGGCTTTCCGCATGCCCAAGGAGCAGCAGGCCGCTCGGGGCCAGATGGCTGAGCAGTTCCTCCACCACGTTCACCTTCGTGGCCGCGTTGAAATAGATCAGCACGTTCCGGCAGAAGATGATGTCGAAGGGACCCTTCACGGGATAGGGCCGGTTGTTGAGGTTCATCCTGGAAAAGGTGACCAGGGACCGGATTTCCGGCCCGGCCTTCATCTTGCCCGTCTCGGGGCCGGTCCCCTCCAGCATGAAGGCCTTGAGGTAGGGCTTGGGGATCTCCTCAGCCTTCTCGATCCGCCACAGGGCATCCTTCCCTTTTTGCAGAACCCGGGTGGACAGGTCCGTGGCCAGGATCTCGATGGCCCAGCCTTCCGAAGCCGGCAGCTGGTCCAGCAGGAGCATGGCGATGGAGTAGGGCTCCTCCCCGGTCGAGCAGGCGGCGCTCCAGACCCGGATGGTTCTGGAGCGCTGCCGAGCCTGGGCGTCTTCGATCCATCTCGGCAGGACCCGGGTCTTGAGGAACTCGAACTGATGGGGTTCCCGGAAGAAGTGGGTCTCGTTGGTCGAGA
>Ga0315270_10000423_pt1 | contig 23415 bp, 15 predicted proteins | sample C1_bottom_MG_FD_204932 | JGI IMG/M metagenome (GOLD analysis project Ga0315270, IMG submission 204932) | Sediment microbial communities from Yellowstone Lake, YNP, Wyoming, USA - C1_bottom | ecosystem: Environmental > Aquatic > Freshwater > Lake > Sediment | place: USA: Wyoming | collected...
TAGCTTGACAGAAAGGTTGCTGCTTTTGGGCGAGGCGTTGGGCAGAATATTTGCAGGTACCACGACTGACGCACTGATGTCATCCTCCATTTGTACTTTTTCGGAGGGAATAAAATCCTGGCGCATTTTGAAAACACGCCACGCACCTTTTTTCGCAAAGCCCACGCGCAGATAGGAGCCGACCAGCTTGCGTTCTCCTAATTTTAATTCATGCCCGGGGTGACCATTGACGAAGTCGACAGACAGATATTTGCGCCATTCATTTCCCCAGTTTTGACGATACATCCGCTTGATGACAAAGGCCAATGCGAGAATGCGGTCTGGCACACCTTCCAGCCAGGTGTTGTACTCATCAGTATAGGACGGGGAGGGTGTAAGTACCTTGATAACTGAACCCAAGCTGCGTTCAGTGCTGAGGAGTTTGCGGTTGGGATCGCGATCTTCGGATTCGTATCCAGATTTGAAACGGTTGCTGTAGTCTCGTTCAAAAATACTTTCAACCTGATCCATATCCTGCTCCAGGTCTGACACAAAGAGCGGTGCATAGATCACCGCATCGCTCATCGATTTTGAAATTTCAGATTTTCCACCGCCTGATACGGTGCAGGGCTTATGGCAAAACGTGCCTTCAGGATCAGTGCCCACCAGGCGCCAGGAAGGCGCACCGGGATGTTTTTGCATTTCGACTTTATAGCCGTTGGGTTGCACGTAAACTTTACCGGGTCTGAGTTTGATAGTCTGGGGCGTGCCATTGTTTAGCCAACTGATCTTCTGGTTTGGAAGATCCATGCGTATATCCTGCGGTACGTAAATGACCTCTGCATGCAATTTATCAATGCCATAACCTTGTGGCTGGAGATGCATGAGTTCGCCATAATTTTTTACCAATTCTTCAAAGCTGTAACCTGCCACACGAGTAATGCTGTCCACGCCAAATTCTTCGCCATGGTTATGGCGCGGGAAGGCCAGCGCACCGCCGGCATGCTCTTCTTCGGCAAGACCATATAGATTGGTTGCGTAACTAATTTGTGTTTTGACTTCTTTCTTGCAGTAACCATAGTAGTTATCGGCAAGAATAGTGATGATGACCCCGCGTTCATCACGGGCAGTAATCTTAAAAGCAGCACCGTCGTTGTATTGTTCGTCCGCTTTGCTCCAGCACATGCCATCCGCCAGTTGGCGGGGGCTGGCATTATCGCGATGGGGTAAACCCAACTCTTTCTTGGTGAGTTGGACCAAATGCGGCGCAAGAATGACGCAGCCGCTGTGCCCTGACCAATGCTCAACGTCTAAACCTGCGTCATTTGACGCCAATACAGGATTGCCGCCGTTTCCAAAAATACTCTCAACGAAGTCCAGATTACTAACCAAGCTGCCCGGTGCAAAAAAACGAATTTCCATACTTTTTTCCGCTTCTCTGTTGTCGGCATTGTGACTGGGAATCTCGGGGCAAATAACCGGGCGCAACAATAACGATACAAACATTTTTGCTTCTTGCTGCTGTCCCGCAGTGAATGGCAAGCGCAACATGTGCTCAGGTGGATTAAGTGCCGCTCTGAGGAGCCGAGCAAAAGTAAGCTTGGGTACGGCTTTTTTATCACCGGGAATAGGCAAGCCTTCCTCGGCAATATGGAAAGAACCTTTGGTAGTACGGCGGTCGCTGGTCGGGTTGTGCAACACCCCGTTGCGGATACGATAACTGCTCACATATTCACTTTTAAATTCATTTTGTCTGGCTGGCAAAGACAGCTCGCGGGCGACGCCGTGACGGTCAAGTATCAGCGTGTTTTCGGGCAGGCGCGGAACCCCACCTTCGGCGACATCCTTAAGATAGTCGTTCAGAAAAGATTGAATGCGCAGATCAGGGGGGCAAAGGTAACCTGTAAGCAAACGCGATTTTTCGCGGTAACTTTTTAGCAGGTTATTTGCCACGTCAAGAAATCTGCTATCGCTGCCTGCTTCGCAGGGGGGTTGGCCGGATGAAGATAATTTCAGGTTAATGTAGAGTTGTAAGCGTTCGCGCGCAGCGTGCGCGTCTTCGGAGCCGTCACTCAGCCCAAGAAATTGATTCATATCCATAATGCCATTACCTTTTATTTAGTACTCACGAATGCAAGACGAAAAACACGTGATTTTACCTCAAAACGGGCAACTATTTCAGGTACATATTGCCCCACTGTCAGGTCAGATATTTAACTGTCTGTCTTGGGAGGAATTTAACCAGGAAGTTAGGATGCCGCCATGAAATATTTCAGCATGTGATCAACAACATTTCGAGTTGTAATACAGTACAGATATTTATTACCTCATCAGGCACGGTCTGATATCATCCCGCGCTTGCTTTCTCGTCTATCCGTACTGGCACTACTCGACTTCATGTCATTCATTCCGTTTATCTCTAAATACGGAATTTATATAGTGGGTCGCAGGTCATCTAAAACGCCGTGACGTGTAAACAATTAATCGCAACCAGTCATTAATATACCGAATCATGAAAACTCTTAAAGCATGGTTACCATTTGTTGGGGTGTCATTGGTTTACCACGCCATCTTGGTTTTGCTGGTAATGCAACAATTGACCCTACCTCGGGTGGAGGAGGCGCTTCCTCAAGCGATCACTGTGCAGCTATCTGGTAAGTTACCGACAACGCAGACTAAACCTAAAGTATTGGATAACAGACGGATAGTTAGCTTCAAGCCAATCGCTGAGACTGTCAGAAATGAAGATTTAGTAGTGAAGGGTAAGTTGTCTGATGATGTACAAGAGACTACCAGCAATACACAAATGCAGTTGGAAAATAATTCAGAGCCGTCAAATGCAGAAAAATCTAATTTTGAAGTTGTAGAAGGAAGCAAACTGACAAAATTGCCAAAACGGCTACAGGATTTACCTGAGTACCCCAACCTGGAGAGACGTAATATATCGGCAGTGAAAGGTGGTCTTTCCACTTTATTAATTGACAAAAACGGCAATGTATTGGATGTGACTATTGTCAAAAGTTTGGGTCCAGGCATTGATGAATTTTATAAAACCGAAATAAGAAAAATCAAGTTTTCGCCGGCTTATATGGGGCAAGAAGCTGTTGTAACGCGATTGCCTGTGCCATTTAGTGTCAGGCTAAAATAACAAGGACAAAGTATGGAAAAAAAATTCACAAATATTCTGACATTCTGGATATGTATAGTATTGGTTTTACAGGCAAGTTCATCAGGGGCACAAGAAATGAGTTGGGCTGTGGCCGGAAGAGTGTTCGAAAAAGGTACAAGGAAACCAATTGAGGGGGCTTTAGTATCAGTTCAGGAACTGAGCACGGTCGCAGCAACAACGGACGAAAAAGGCAGTTTTGTGTTAACTATTTCGCAGCTGGGAAAATACACGGTGATGGTGTCATTTCCGGGAGAGAACAAGATTGAATCAAAAATCATCAATCTTGAAACAGGGACAGCCCCTCCAGATCTTGCTTTCTATTTGACTCCCCCGGTGACATTGGAAGAGGTGGTGGTGAGCGCAGAACGTAATCCAAACCGGGTGAGCAAAACGGTTATCAAGGGTGAGGAATTAAGACAGGTTGCGGGGTCGTCGGGTGATCCCTTGAGGGCATTGCAAAGTTTGCCAGGTGTTGCCGTTACCAGTGGCGGCGCCCCGGCAATCAGGGGGTCTGGTCCGGGAGATAATTATTATTACGCCGATTCTATTCCCGTGGGAAAATTATTTCACCTGGGGTTAGTCAGCGTATTTAATGGTGATCTGATCGATAATTTCAACATTTACAGCGCTGCCTTTGCACCCTATTACGATAACGTGACCGGCGCCATTCTGGATATTACCCTGAGAAATCCGCGCACAGATCGATTGGGAGGAAAGGTGAATGTCAGCCTTACCACGGCAGATTTTCTGGTTGAGGGGCCCACATCCCCCGATCAATCGTTTTACTTTGCCGCACGCCGCAGTTATTTTGATTTGTTTATTCGTTCCATTGAGACTAAGGGCGCGGTTATACAAGTGCCGAATTATTCCGACTATCAGGGAAAATATATTTGGAATTTGAATCCTGATAACCGTTTAACTGCGCACATCAACGGGGCAACAGATAACTTGAAGGCGTATATATCGAGCGATGCTGATATTGCCAAAACACAACCTGATCTGGTTGGCGCGCTTAGCCTGCTGGATAGCACCGCAACCCAAGCTGTCGTATTGGATACGCGGATGACATCCTCCATCAATAACAAGCTCGTTGTTGGACACTTGATGCGGTTGGTAGATAATAGTGCAGGAACGGTAAATGCAGTGCGGATTATTACCAATAACAATTTTGTACGGGAGCAAGTTGTCCTGCCGGTTCACGATAATCATGAGTTAACGCTTGCTACGAACGTAGCAAATGTTATCATCGATCTAGAATTGAACGCCAAAAATACAAATTGCACCCAATTTAATACGGGCTGTGACCTTAGCGGCGCACCTAGTGTTCAACTTAAAGATTCGTTCACCACAAACTTTTGGGATGTGGCAGCACAAGATCGCTGGCATATACAACCTTCTGTTACTTTGATAGGAGGGCTGCGCCACAGCACAGACAATTTTTTACACCAGTCGTATGCAGAGCCTCGTGTCGGGATGGAGTGGCAATCAACTGAGCAAACCTTGTGGAGCGCGGGCTGGGGGAAACACAATCAACAACCAACTGGTCAGCAGATTGTGCCCAAGTTTGGCAATCCCAATCTTACCCATATACTGGCCGACCATAGTGTGGTGGGGGTGAGTCATAAGGTGGATTTTGATTGGTCGTGGAAAGCAGAAATCTACTATAAGAAGTTCAGCGATCTGGTAGTAGGTGTCCCTGACCCTGCCGTGAATTATGTCAATGGTGCGAGCGGATCAGCGTACGGATCTGAGCTGTTAATTAAAAAGGAAGCCACAGAACGTTTGTCTGGCTGGCTGGCATTGACGCTGGCCAAGTCCGAAAGACGGAATGATTTGACCGGAGAAACTTTCCGTTTTGCCTATGATCAACCTATCAATGCGACACTTATCACGAATTACAAGATGTCGGATGAATGGTCGTTTGGCAGTAAGTGGACTTTTACCAGTGGTTTGCCATACACCCCCATACTGGGTTCGAGTGGAACCTATTCTTCTACTGATTTACGTCCTAAACCGGACTACGCACCGATCAATTCAGGAACATTGCCGGACAAGCACCGTCTGGATATACGTTTTGACAGGCATCTTGTGTACGATACCTGGAAGCTTAATGTGTATTTCGAAATAAATAATGTGTACAGAAGAAAAAATATTTCCGGTTATGACTATGGTCCAAACTACGACAAAAAAGATCCGGTTGAGGAATTAATTATTCCTATTTCATTTGGAGTGCAGGGTGAGTTTTAAAATTTTTTATGCTGAGTTTGAGCATCAATCCTTGTAATTTTCATAAAATACGTAATTGGTCGAGTAATCGCTGATTTCGAAATACACCTTCTTTTCACCTTTATCCACCACAAAATTCTGGTTGATATCCACATAGCCATAGCCATAACGATAGGGTCGTGGCTTGCTATCGTCGGTGCCGTAAGCGGTGCTTATCTTGTCGATCTTGATAAAACGTTGCACGAGCTTATCACCGGCATAAATATCCAGCACACCATTGGTGCCCGTCCAATTTTGAATGCTTCGACTAATTTCATTTTGCTTTTCCTGCGTGCAGCTTGAAAGAGTAATGGCTATAGAAAGTATCAAATAAGGTGATTGTAAACGGGTCATATTCTTCCTTTGAGTGAAATATAAAACAAATGCCCACCAAACTGACGTTTAGTGGGCATTGGCGTTGCTTAGTTGATTGCTGCTAATTACTTCAGCTTGGTTTCTTTATAGTCCACATGCTTGCGCGCAACCGGATCAAATTTTTTGATCTCGATTTTTTCGGGTGTGGTGCGCTTGTTTTTGGTGGTGGTATAGAAATGTCCTGTACCGGCACTGGATTCCAGCTTGATTTTTTCACGCATGTTAAATTCCCCTTAAATTTTTTCGCCGCGAGCGCGCATCTCAGCCAACACGGCTTCAATACCGTTTTTGTCAATAGTGCGCAGACCTGCATTTGATAGACGCATTGAAACATAACGGTTCTCGGACTCTACCCACAAGCGACGACGCTGCAAGTTAGGTAAAAAACGACGTTTTGTTTTGTTATTCGCGTGGGACACGTTGTTACCTACAACAGTGTGTTTTCCCGTTACTTGACATACACGTGCCATGACAATACTCCAACCGGATTTCAAAAGAGGCGCGATTCTACCTTAAAACCGGCACCGTGTTCAACTTAATGATGCGTTACTGATAAAAATCCCTGCGAATACGGGAATTCTTGGTGGGTATCTGTACCGACCACTTCCTGAATATTCAAATTATCCAGCTTATATCAGGCAGTTTTGTAAGCTACTGGGTCAGCGCGCAACAACCCATGATGTTCATAGATGTTAGTGACAGCACTGCTCCCCATAAAATCCAGCAGAGTCTGCCCCCATTTTCCCCCATTGCCTATCAAACCACAGCTAAAATAATTTGTATCGCGTGCTTGGTCGCCGAGTGAACCCGTCGGCCAAACAAAATCAAAAAGATCCGGGAAAATGCGCTGGTATCGCAAAGCCAGGTGGTAGAACACCAAAGCCGTGTCAGCCCTGCCATCAATAACAGTTTGTGGTGCTTCTCGATGATGTATAGACTCACCGTAGACTAATTTTTTAGGGTCGGGTTGCCCTGGAGGGTGTACCAGGAAATCCAGAATGATACCCTTTTGCATGGCTAGGCGCCGCAAGCAATCGGTATAAAGTTGATTGCTTATTTTTTCTGTAATTGGGTTGGATAAAAACAAGCGCACATCGGGGCGGAGCAAGTCGGTAATTCCCGCAATATCTTTAGGATTATCTTTTGGTACCAGCAGCACCATGCCTCGGCTACTCATAAATGGAATAGTGGCTTGCATAAAACAATCTCTCACCAGTACATCCAACACAACGGGCGGGCTGATGAAAACATGCGGTGTCAGCGTTAAGCGTAAATTGCCTATTTCAATGCCTCCCCCGCGTAACATTTCCATCGCGATGCCGGGCGGGGTAGTAGTATAAAAAATCTCGCCCACATCCGGGTTTTTAAGCGCGAATGTGTGCAAGGTTTCTTGCAGGGCCATATGGTGGTTGCCATCGGAAAAAACGACCAAGTTCGCATTTGCCGGATCGCCGTGCAAGTCCAGGCGCAAGCTTTCTACCTGTTTGTATCGGGGTAACGTTTTATGCAGTCCCGTTGCCTGCTCGGTAGGCCAGTTTAACCATGTCATAGGCGAGATTTTTTATTGATCAAAGGTAATGAACATGGCCGAGGTCCAAACTTTTGCGTCATCAATCTGGCGCCCGAAAAAATACACCGGGCGATGGCCGTGCGGGCCATTGTGAGGATCAATGTTCAAGGTTCCGCTTACTTCACGTGGTGCCGGAGAATCGCTCATACGTTCGAAACCAAGGAACATCTCAACACCCGGCAAGTCTTTTTTCAGGCGTGCTGCTTCAAGCAATTCTTCTCCTGTTATTTCCCAGGTAAAGGTAGGGCAATGCACGAAGGGATTTCCCTTGAGCGGGTCGCCTACCTTGACATAACCATCAATTGTTCCCTCAATGCGAATCTTCGCAGTTTTTAGATGGGATACATCGATTTCTATCGCGTCCACATCACCATAGGTATCGCTTTTGAAGCCGATGGTTGTCGCACTTTCGCGCCAGCAGGTTTCCTCACGGTGCTCAAATCCTAAACCCTGAAAGTCGTTAATGACTGCATTGGTGATGGTGACGGTACCTTTCCAGATGGCCCAGCGATAGCGATCTTTGACGCGTGCGCCACCCCAGCGGAATCTAACCTTGCGGTCTGAGTAGCCCAGCTCTTTTTGCAGATCACGACGCCAGATTTCTCCCGTGTGGTCGAATGCCACAATTTCATCCCAACCACTGTCCCCCAAAAAGCGATAGTCGATCGTGACCGGACCTTTGTGATTGAATTCATCGCCCATGATGTGTTCGCCGGTGCTGATCAACCCGTAAGTACGCTCACCTGTTGAAGCGAAGGTATGGCGGGCACGCAGATTGGTCGCGATATCTTTTCGTGTCAACGAGGAAGAGATCACACCACTCATGCCTCCCTTGGTACCAAATACCGCTGTACCGGGGACGCCACCACCGCAGCGACCACGGTGCTCATCGCCCGCCATCGAAGCGCCGATTTTATATCCGCGCTCCATAGCTTCGTGATACAGCCAGCCGAAATGTCCCCAACTTGAACCGATTTCAATCAAGCGCTCCAACTTTGGATAGTGCCAGTCGAGAATGCAGCGACGCCCACCTACATGAGGGATCAATAAATGTCCTTCGGGATCTTTGGCGTATGCTACCCAGAGTTCTTCCAATGGCCATGCACCAGGCTCAACGCCGCCCCCCTTGGTATCCTCGTTCCAGTCTACTGACCGCACATGTTCACCATTTTTTAGGAAAGGAAATTCGGGATCGTGATCGTGCAGGAACACCACATTGTGATCGCCGCCGGCACAGGAGCTGCCGCACCATTCTGTCCCCGGATAAGCCACAAACGTGCCGTCTTTGGTGATCTGGCGGATGAGTTCCACGGTTTTATTCCAACGCTCGGTTGTGATGTTGAAATCGTTGTGAGCAAAAGCCAGAACATCCAGGCCGGTTACATCACGACCATAGGTCAGGTTATAACTCGTGGAATTGGTCCCGATGGTATCTTCAGAGTGAACATGCAGGTCACAATAGTAAATACGAGGGGCTTTCAGGTTTTTATCAACGGTAATGTAGAAGGTCTGAGGTTTGACGGTTGGGTGGGCCGGCATATGAGCTGTCACTGCAAGCTCTCCTGCCTGCTTGGTAGGCAGATCTTCCAGCAAAAGCACAGACCAGTTTTTATCTGCCAGATTGGCGGTTTTTTCGTAAACTGGTTTGCCGTCAAGGGTCGCACTGATCACAACCTGGTCAGGCCGGTTGCGACATGTGTTACCCCACTCATCCTCAGCGCGTAACCGCAGCGGAAATTTTTCACCGGTACGCACAATGCGTGAACCTGCCCATTGCAATTGAGCGGGAGCACCAGGTACGATCTGTACGACCAAATCTTCACCGACAGCCGCAAAACGTGATGTTCCGAGCGGATCGACATAGCAGCGGATCTTGAAATTCTCTTCGACGAAGGTTTGAACCCGCGTACCTGCACCACCAAAACGACGGTCCCCTAGGCGTATAACGATATGGTCGCCTGCTTTCAGGTAACCATCGAAGGTGTCGACAATAACAGCCTTCTGGAAAGGACGTTCATGTCCCTTCTGGTCGAAACGTACACTGAGTTTCTGCACTGTGGCAGGGCTCTGGCCTGGCAGAGTAGGGCTTGCATGGTATTCGGCAGAAATAAAATTGGCGCCTTCAGGTTGTGTATTCTGGAACAAAGCCCAATCGGAATAAAAGCGAAAGGTCGCCTTAAACCAGGAACCATCGGCCATACCCGAAGCGCCAAGCGTATAGTCAATCACGATTTCCTGCCAGGAACCCGCAACGATAGTTTCAACGTTGCAACTGACGGATCCCAGAAAAGGCATGTCCTTGGTGATGTCGTACAAACCGGGCGGGGCAATGTAGTCTCCGAGCTTGCTCTTCAACTCTGCAGGGGTCATTTTTTTCATGGTTTTCCTATTGTGATTGTATTTTTTTATAGCAAAAAAAACCTGGCCACAACTTTTAGCCAGGCTGAATAAAGATTACTATTTAAACGGCCAGGGTGCCGCAGGATCCCACACCGGCATACCCATGTAGGCATACCACGGTGCCATGATCAAGATACCATATGCGATCGCTATCAGCACAGATACCCAACCCACCTTCGCGTAATCGGTCATGCTGAAAGTGCCGCTGCTGTAAGCGATGACAGCGGCGGTTATTTGTGTAGGCAATATATAGGCAAAGGTGTCGGTATCAGAAACCAGCATGGTAAAGGCTACGGGATGGAGTCCAAGTTTGGGTGCGAGTGCAACCAAAATTGGTGCAAGCATGGTGATCGCGGCTACATTAGATAACATGCCCAAACGAATGATATGTGTGCCCGCCATCAGGATTAGCAAAATCATCCACCAGGGATGACCAACGGCCAATGGATGAATGATGTCAGACAGCCATTTAGCGAGGCCTGAAGAGCCCATAGCTTCAGACATTGATAATGCCCCTGCGAGTAACAGAAAGGTACCCCAGATTGTGCGATCCTGAATCTCTTTCCATTTGAAGCCGAACAAACCGGGTATGAATAAAACTGACAAACCGATTAGCGCCGAATTGTGAGACTTGATCTTATGGATGTCTTCCGTCACCCACATCACAGCGATAAAACCGAATACCGCCAGAATCAACCATTCGGTTTGGCTGGTCTTGGGCAAGTCGTTATATTGTTTCTGTACACTTTCAAAGCCGCCTTTAATGCCAACTTTTCGAGTCTTGAAATAGCTTTGAACCCACCATTGAGTCAGTACAAACATTCCCAGGTAAGGCCATTGCAATTTGAACCAATCCAGATAAGAAAGATTCAAGGCAAGCTCGGATTCGAACAAACCAACCAGCACCAGATTGGGCAAATGTGCGGTCATGATGCACATGCCGCTTATCATTGAACCGTAGACGAGGGTTTGAATCACAATTGCCTTCTTACCAGCTTGCTCCTCAGGAGTGTCGCCAAATAACTTGGTGATACCGTTTATCACCGGCAGCAGGGTAGCAGCACGCGCGTTGGCTGCAGGGATAATAAAGGACAACAGTATATTTGCACCGAACATGGCCCAGATAACGCCGTTCACGGTTTTAACTTTAACTTTGTTTAATAGCCCCAATGCAATACGTCTGTCGAGCCCCGCAGCCTGCATCAGGGCCGCAAATATAAATGCGGCTAGACATAAAAACACGACAGGTGTGGTAAAACCGCTAGCCGCCTTGGGGAATTTCTCTATTGATCCCCCCATCACGAGTAGCATGGGTATCAACATGCCGGTTACCCCGACAGGCATTGATTCGAATATCCACATGATACAAGCCCAGGCAACCACGGCCAGTGTGGCCTTGCCAGCAAGCGATAACCCATCTGGAAGTGGCATGACCCATAAAATTAGAAAAAAGGCTATCCAGGCTAGAAAAAATCCCAATAGTGATTTTGTGGGTGTGAGACCGGTAGCAACGATATTTTCCTTGAACTTCGACAGGAATCCTGTCTGTGTCATTTCACTCATTCTTTATTTCCCCCTGATTTTATTTTTAGAGATTTGAAGCAGTCAAGCTGACCAGTAAAACTCCGATTACTTTGTCCCCATCCTTTACGGGCGCAGCTATTTGTACGCCATCGATATTGGTACTGGGATCTGGCTTTGATTCGCCTTGATGCCAAAGTTTGCCATCAAAAGCTTCGTCAAAATTGGGTTTGCCTTTGCCGATATAAATTGCCGGCATTGAAGTGAACGCGACGCGGTGACTCTTATTTCCGGACAGAACGATTTTGTTGATCCCTTTGGCATCTGCGTTCATCCATTTGGTGAGTAACTGTCCGGTGGGGTTGCTTACAAAAGCGGTAACGACGGGATCCGTTTCTTTTAGGTCACGCCACTTGGCATTGCCCATCCCGCTTATCGGGCCTTGTGCATTGGCTTCCTTCACTGCCTTAACGATGGTCGGATCGGCCGCCCACACCGCTGCCTGTTTCTTATAGGTTTCGATTTTTACCTGCATTTTAGGTGTGATATCGCCGGCAACCGCAGCACCGGACATGAAACCCAATATTGCAATAACACTCCACATAGAAAACATAGTCTTAATATTCATAAAATTCCCCTTTTTATTTACTATTGAACTTGTTGGCTATCTGCCATTAACTAAAATTGCTCTCGGATTGTGCCTTAATTATTTGCGAATGGCAAAGTGTTCAATATACTCACGCCGATTCTGCACGCAGGCTTGGCACAAAGCCTCAGTCGGTTACGCCACAATCAAGAAATTTTACGTAAAAATTTAATGTTGAATAATGTTTTGTCAGCAAGTTATATTGATGTATCTCATTAAATTGATAATCGAATTTTTTTGAGTAAATAAAATACCATAGTAAATCGAAGTGGCAATCAAACCGAAAAATGCTTTCGTATCCAAATTGAACCTTATGCACCGCAAATGTGCTGATGCATTATTAATTGACTATTTTTAATCTCTACTCGCACCAGGAATGAACTCGATGTACCTTATCCAATTTGCATTGGATTTATATATGTATTCGCATCATTATGATTTTAATCAATTAATATTCCAATTTTAAGTCTGGCACGACTGTTGCTGATAATAAATTATCAACGTGTTCACCGTGACAAAAAATAAAAAATTCGTTTAATTAATTAAAACTTAAGGAGAGTAAAAATGCAAAATATCAAAGCGAAAAAAATAGCAGATTCAAGAAGCAACAGTAATATATTTCACAAAATATCATTCGGCAAAACATCTATTGCTGCCTGTGTTCTGGTGTTGAGCAGTATGGTTCCTGCCGGCGCCAGTGCGGCAGTTGGCAAGGCAGAGCAGGCTTCTTTGAAATTTGGATTTATCAAGTTGACCGATATGGTGCCATTGGCGATTGCTTATGAAAAAGGCTACTTCGAAGACGAAGGGCTTTCGGTCACGCTAGAGGCACAAGCCAACTGGAAAGTATTGCTCGACCGTGTGGTCACAGGTGAACTTGACGGTGCGCACATGCTTGCCGGTCAGCCTATAGGCGCGACAATCGGATTCGGTACCAAGGCCGATATCATCACGCCGCTCAGTATGGATATGAATGGAAATGGAATTACAATCTCCAACGCGGTGTGGGCTGAGCTAAAAAAGAAACTGCCAATGAAAGATGGGGTACCAGTCCACCCAATTGATCCCAAGTATTTGAAAGCGGTTGTAGATGACTTCAACAAACAGGGCAAAACTTTCAAGATGGGTATGGTCTTCCCAGTATCGACGCATAACTACGAACTACGTTACTGGCTCGCCGCCGGCGGCATGAACCCCGGCTTTTATGCACCATCCAAGGGTGATACCAGCGGCACGATCAAGGCCGATGTGCCCTTATCTGTAACGCCACCGCCTCAAATGCCTTCCACCATGGAGGCCGGTACGATAGATGGTTACTGTGTCGGCGAGCCCTGGAACCAGCAGGCTGTATTCAAGGGTATAGGTGTCCCGGTTGCGACTGACTATGACGTGCAAAAAAACAATCCCGAGAAAGTGTTTGGCGTGACAAAAAAATGGGCTGAAAAAAATCCGAATACTCTTGTCCATGTGGTGAAGGCAATGATACGTGCCGGTTACTGGCTCGATGCTGAAAACAACAAGAACCGTATGGAAGCTGTGAAAATTATCTCTAAGCCTAACTACGTGGGTGCAGACGAAAAAGTGATCGCCAACAGTATGACGGGCACCTTTGAGTATGAAAAAGGGGATAAGCGTGCAGAGCCGGATTTTAACGTCTTCTTTCGCTACAACGCTACTTATCCCTACTACAGTGATGCCGTCTGGTATCTGACGCAAATGCGTCGTTGGGGTCAAATTGAAGATGAGAAACCGGATAGCTGGTATTTAAAAATGGCAAAAGATATTTACCGTCCGGAAATATATGCAGCCGCTGCAAAAGAACTTATTGCCGAGGGCAAAATGAAAGCATCTGACTTTCCCGATTTTACCAAGGAAACCGGCTTCAAGGGGCCGCAAGGCGGCTTCATAGACGGTGTGGTATTCGATGGCAGCAAGCCGAACGACTATCTTAAAAAATTCAAAATTGGTTTAAAGGGTAGCGAAAAACTGTAACCCTAACTTGCCCGCCTAACACTCGGGCCTGCATAACAATACGAGGTAAAAATGAATACAACGATAAAATTAACCACTACGTCATGGCAAAATTTGTTGGCACGCTTTTCAACCGATGCCAGTGGCGAATCAATTTGGCGAAAAGCGTTGCGTAGCACCATGCCACCTTTGATCGGGATATTGGCTTTTCTGGGTATTTGGCACATCAGCGCGAGTGGCATTCACACCTCATTGGGCACATTGCCAGGGCCTGTTGCGGTGATGCAGCAGGCGGGTAATCTGTATCAAGAATATAGCAATGAGCAGGAGCGGGAGCGAACCTTTTATGAACGTCAGAAGGAACGCAAAGCCAGGTATTTAACCGAGAATCCGGGACAGGAATTCAACGTCATCAAATACACTGGACAGCCGACTTACCTCGATCAGATATTCACCAGCCTTTACACTGTATTTGTCGGTTTTATGCTGGGCACTATTATCGCCGTGCCACTCGGCATATTGTGCGGATTAAACAAAACTGTTCAGGCTGCAATCAACCCGTTGATCCAGATTTTCAGGCCAGTGTCTCCGCTCGCGTGGTTACCAATTGTCACCCTGGTCGTGAGTGCGCTGTATGTGAGTGTCGACCCCATGTTTGCCAAGTCGTTTCTGATCTCCGCGATCACCGTGACGCTTTGCTCGATGTGGCCGACATTGGTAAACACTGCACTGGGTGTTGCCTCAATTGACAAAGACCTGCTTAACGTCTCCAAGGTGTTACGCCTTTCCACGCGTACAAAAGTAATGAAAATTGTTATACCTTCATCCCTTAAATTAATTTTCACCGGCATGCGCCTGTCGCTGGGCGTGGCCTGGATGGTGCTAATAGCTGCCGAGATGTTGGCGCAAAATCCGGGCCTGGGCAAATTTGTTTGGGATGAGTTTCAAAATGGCAGCTCACAATCTCTTGAACGTATTATGGTGGCCGTGTTTACCATCGGATTTGTGGGTTTTGTGCTGGATCGGACAATGCACACGTTTCAACAAATGGCCAGTTTTGGACAGCGAACAGAATAAGCATTGCTAATCAGGGAAAAATATGTCAACTGCACAACTTAAAATCGTCGCTGCTCCAACTGAAGTACAGGAGCCTTTATCGTCCGCGGGAATACCGAGTCTAGAGTTTAAAGGCGTAACAAAGTCCTATGGTTCCGGAAATCAGCGAACAAACGTACTGGATAACATCAACCTGAAAATAAACGAGGGAGAGTTTGTTGCCATTGTCGGTTTTTCCGGTAGTGGCAAGTCCACCTTGATTTCATTGATTGCAGGGTTGCAGCAAGCCGATGCGGGTCAAGTCCTATGCAAAGGCAAAGTGATCGAAGGTCCCGGCCCCGATCGCGGTGTGGTGTTTCAGAATTATTCACTTATGCCATGGATGACCGTGCGCCAGAATGTGTCACTCGCCGTGGACCAGGTATTCAGTCAATTTTCACAAGCAGAGCGTAAGGCAAGAGTCGAGAAATATATTGATATGGTAAATCTGACCCCGGCGATGGAGAAGCGACCATCCGAGCTTTCAGGCGGCATGCGTCAGCGTGTGTCCGTAGCACGCGCACTTGCCGCTTCGCCGGATATCTTGCTGCTTGACGAACCCCTGGGTGCACTTGATGCGCTGACCCGTTCCAAGCTTCAGGATGAAATTATCCGCATCTGGAGCCAGGAGAAAAAAACGGTCGTGCTCATCACGAACGACGTAGACGAAGGCATTATTATGGCTGATCGCATCATTCCGCTGAACCCTGGGCCGAATGCGACATTGGGGCCTGAGTTTCCTGTCACGTTGCCCCGTCCGCGTGATCGTACTGCGATTAACCACTCTCCGGAGTTCAAGCGCATCCGCCGTGAAGTGACACAATATTTGATGCAGGTGGGCGCAGAAAAAAATGCGGCAACAGAGGACAAGGTTATCAATCTACCTACAGTGTTGCCAAACACTTCGCGCGAACACCAGGAAGGAAAGAGCCAAAAATCGAGTGAGGTGATACCGCTCAATGCAGACCGTTATGTTGAGTTTTCGCGGGTTTCCAAAATTTATCCTTCGCGCAAGGGTCCTGTAAAAGTGGTAGACGGTTTTGAACTAAAAATACGCAAGGGAGAGTTTATATCGGTTATTGGCCATTCTGGCTGTGGTAAGTCTACAGTCCTGTCGATGATGGCCGGTCTCAGTGATATCAGCGAAGGGGTGGTGGTTCTGGACGGTCGTGAAGTCGATGCGGCGGGTCCGGATAGAGGAATCGTGTTTCAGGCGCCCAGCCTCGTGCCCTGGCTCAGTGCGCATGAGAACGTCAGCCTGGGTGTTGAGCAGGTATATCCCCACGCGAGTAAAAAAGAACGCAGAGATATTATTGAAAATTATTTGACCAAGGTTGGCCTGGCCGATGTATGGGATAAAAAAGCATTTGAACTTTCCAACGGTATGAAACAGCGCGTAGGTATTGCTCGGGCGTTTGCCCTCTCGCCAAAAATGCTACTGCTCGACGAACCCTTCGGTATGCTGGATTCTTTAACCCGATGGGATTTGCAAGAAGTGTTGATGGAAGTGTGGTCACGCACCAAGGTTACTGCAATGATGGTCACCCATGATGTGGACGAAGCGATTTTACTTGCAGACCGTGTTGTGATGATGACCAACGGCCCGAATGCAAAAGTGGGCAAGATTCTTGAGATTGATCTGCCACGACCCCGGACTCGCAAGATGTTGTTGGCACACCCCGATTATTACGAATTACGAGAGCAGTTACTAAGCTTTCTCGCTGAATGTGATCACAGTTAAATCTCTGCACCAGTTTTTTTACTTTCATGCTGAAATGAAAAAATAACCATCACTCATTTTGCACGGAGGAAATGCGTATGATTCATTTTCGTGCACGTTTTGCAATTGGGCACCAAAGCAGGGCCGGAATCCTGTCCAGAATGGTGCATGATAATCTCTATTGGATTGATAGAGATACCGCTTATTCGCATCAATAATTCAAAAGTGGCACGATCATTGCTCATGGGTAATTAGCCAGGCTTGCCGTTTGCTAATTATTAATGAGGATACGTGATGAAAAATGATTTCTGGAGTGTGGGCCACAAGCCGACATTGTTTTCTGCTTTTTTATATTTTGACCTGAGCTTTATGGTGTGGGTGCTACTGGGCCCGCTGGCTGTTCAAATCTCATCAGATCTGGGTTTGACTGCTGCACAAAAGGGCATGATGGTGGCTACGCCTATCCTGTCCGGGGCAATCCTGCGCATGATTATGGGTGTGTTGGTTGATCACTTGCAACCCAAAAAAGCGGGGCTCATTGGGCAATTGGTTGTCATCACTGCCTTGATACTCGCCTGGTTTGGTGGTGTTCATACCTATCATCAAGTATTGGCCTTGGGGGTAGCGCTCGGCATGGCTGGTGCAGCATTTGCCGTCGCCTTGCCACTGGCCTCGCGCTGGTATCCGCCCGAACATCAAGGTACCGCACTCGGCATAGCCGGGGCTGGCAACTCGGGTACTGCTCTCTCGGCACTTTTTGCACCCGGCCTGGCCGTTGCCTTTGGATGGAACAATGTATTTGGGTTGGCCGTTATTCCGCTTGTTTTTGCACTGGTTGTTTACATTGCCTTTGCAAAAGACAGCCCGGATTGTCCTCCCAAAAAGTCACTCCATCAGTATATGAATGTACTCAAGGATAAGGACGCGTGGTGGTTCATGTTTTTCTACAGCGTTACTTTCGGCGGCTTTGTTGGCATGGCCGCTTCACTCACGCTCTATTTTCATGAGCAGTATGGTTTGTCGCCTGTCATCGCGGGTTACTTTACTGCAGCCTGTGTGTTTGCGGGGTCGATGGTGCGTCCCTTGGGGGGCAACGTGGCCGATCGTCTGGGCGGAATTCGCACCCTCATGGTAATGTATGTGATCGCTGCCATCTTCCTGATGCTGTTGAGTCTGGGTGTAAAGCAAGTTTACCTGGCACTTTTTATTACTGTAGTAGCAATGACTGCGCTCGGCATGGGAAATGGTGCGGTGTTCCAGCTCGTGCCCCAACGTTTTCGCAAAGAAATCGGTGTAATGACCGGCATGGTGGGGATGGCTGGCGGCATCGGTGGTTTTTACCTTGCATCAAGCCTGGGTTATTCCAAGCAGATTACCGGCAGTTATCAAGCGGGACTTATTATATTTGCATCACTAGCAGTATTGGCTATTATTGGCCTGACCAGTGTTAAGCAACGCTGGCGTACCACATGGGGATCGGCTACTTCGACTACCGCCAAGGTTTAGTCTGTCCCATTACTAAAGAGCAGAAATGGAAATCAGATGCCTTTGCACATTGTAATCGGCCAGACGACAGAAACCGGTAAGCGTGAACGTAACGAAGATTACTGCGGTGCAGTCACGCCAATCGCTGAACAACTGGAGATTAAAGGCGCACTCCTCGCCGTAGCAGACGGGGTGGGTGGAAATGCGGGTGGTCGAGAAGCGTCTGAAATGACCGTACGGGGAGTGCTGTCAGATTATTATGCAACACCTGACACGTGGGAAACGACCGCTGCGCTGGACAAGGTTCTCATTGCGCTCAATCGCTGGGTGGTGTCTCAGGCTGCCCGGCAGCGTGAGATGGCAGGCATGGCGACCACACTTTCTCTTCTGGTGTTGCGCGGTAATCGTTATGTCACCGCGCACGTTGGTGATAGTCGTATTTATCGTCTGCGAGGTGGGGAGCTGTTGCAACTCACTACCGACCACGTGTGGGACAGACCTGATATGCGCCATGTGCTCAAGCGCGCAATCGGCCTGGATAGCCAGTTACAGGTTGATTATTCTGAAGGTGAGCTTCAGTCGGGAGACATGTTTGCGCTGATGAGCGATGGTGTGTGGGAAAAGCTGGGGCAACTCGGCATCCACGAAATACTCAGCCTCTATCACGGCCCTCAGATGGCGGCGGACGACCTGGTTAAACAGGCGCTGGCCAAGGGAAGCCAGGATAATGCCACTGCGGTAGTGGTGCGGGTTGAGCAGATTGGCGAAGCAAATCATGCCGATCTTGTTGCAGAAGCCAGGCGATTGAGGGTTCCGCCACGTCTGAAAGCTGGCGAGCAACTGGATGATTTTGAAGTGCTAGAATTACTTTACGAATCCCGTGCCAGTCTGCTTTATAAAGTCAAAAACACATTAAACGGTCAGGTGTGTGTGCTTAAAACCTTGCAATCGATATTGGCCGATGATGCAGAAAGTTGTAATGGACTTCTGAACGAAGAATGGCTCGGCAAGCGAGTGGTGTCACGTTATTTCACTCAAGTTTATCCTGTTCCTTCAGAACGTCGCAGTTGTCTTTATTACGTGATGAGCTGGCACGCTGGAGCAACCCTGCAGCAACAAGTCGATTTTGGGCAACATTTTTCCGCTGCCGAAGTGGCAATAATTGGCATACGTTTGGCCAAGGGCCTGGGTGCATTGCACCGGTTGAATATCGTGCATCGCGATATCAAGCCAGCTAATCTCCATCAGGGGGACGATAACAGGTTGCGTATTCTTGACTTGGGGGTCGCACTGAACCCCGGCAGTAATAGCGAAGGCATGAATGGACACCCCGGCACGCCGAGTTATATGGCCCCCGAGTTGTATGCGGGCGAGAATGCAAGTGCGGTAAGTGATCTGTATGCAGCAGGTGTGACTTTGTATTATTTGCTTACACGGCATTACCCATATGGAGAAATTGAACCATTTCAGCGCCCCCGATTTGGCGATCCGTTACCTCCCACACGTTATCGGCCAGACATTCCATACTGGTTGGAAAATATAATTTTGAAGGCAGTTGCTCGCGATCCAAAAATCAGATTTGAAACTGCAGAAGAAATGTTGTTGGCTTTGGAAGTAGGTGAACGTAAACCGTTGATGGCACCTGCACGAACCCCGTTGGTGGAACGTGACCCCACGCTAGTATGGCAAAGTATAGCTATACTTTCCATTATGCTAAATGTGTTGCTGATCTATTTGCTGATCGTCGCATAATCTTCAATATAAACTGACTGAATCAACGCTTGCAAGAGCACACTTAAATGCAAAGTACTCCGGGTTTGGCATCTTAAATAGAACACTAAATGAGGTAGCCAAGAAAAGTAAGGGCTACTCTAGATTCATAAACGTTCCTCGTATTGGCTTGAAATCACCCTCCAAATTACCTTCTCTTCACCTTGAACGGGAGCGACAAATGCAGACTACTTTGTGCATCCCAAGATCAAGAACCGGGTTATCAAGCAGGCAAGTATCCGGTAACATTAAAAAGAGTTTCAAATATGCGTAAATTCTAATTGCGGATTGCACGCAAAATATCAATTTATGTGTAAGTTTTATACGAAATTGAGACATTTTAACCATAGTTTATGTAATGTTATAACCCTTGTTTATGTTTTTAATAACAGCTGGAATGGTATAACTATTTGATATGGAAACATTTTGTATTACAATTAACCGTGAGCAGGTGTTATCATTAACCTATGTACTTTTTTTACATTAATTTGCATCTTGAAACAATCCTGAAACATAATTAATTGCATAATAGGTGCGTGATCTGTCTTCATGGAGGAAGGGTCGTGCTTGTGAATATGACCGCTGCGGTTTAATTGAATTTAGAGAAGATGTGTTGGCGTAAATGCAGAGCGGGTGTTGTTGTAACTATAAAGTGATTTCGACCGAACAAAGGTCAGATAAAAAATCTTGTAATGCGGTGATTTTTGTTTTTAAAAAATATTGATAGAACATAACCAGATGAACAAAAAAAATATGACCTGGCTGAATAAAGTAAATAATTGTTCAGCAATAAATTCGGTGAAAAAAATTCCGTTAAGACAGCTTCAAAAAAGTGTCCTGGCGAGCTTGGTGGCTGTTGTCGTATTCATGGTGGTGGCTGGCGGTGTTCATGCGGCGACTAAACCGGTGAAGCGGGCTGATGCTCATACGGCTGCGGCAAGTGTTCCAGAAGCAGTGCAGGTGACCTATAACATTACGGATAACACCGGGTGTTTGTCATGTCATGAAAAGTCAAAGAGTGAAATATTAGTACAGGTCGAAGAGGGAAAAAATCGTCCACTTAAAGCGGTGAATGATGAAAATTACTTGCAAAGCGTTCATGCAAAAATGCTCTGTGTTGAGTGCCATAAGGAAATTGCCAATAGTGGTGCGCCCCACAAAAAATATGCGACCAAGTTGCTAAGTTGTACCGAGTGTCACCAAAACCTGTGGGAAACGGGTGACAACAAAACCAAAAATCCAAGATTGGGCATAGTGGTTCAGAACATCGAGGCATACAGAAAGTCGTTCCACGCTCGCCCCAATCAGGATGATCCCGGCAGGGCAAATGCAACCTGCAACGATTGCCACGATACGCATTCGTTCAAGGTGCCGCTCAAGGGAAGTACCGAGCGGACGGACTGGCGTCTGACTATTCCAACAACATGCGGCCCAAATTGCCATTCTGAGCAATATGATACCTATGAAACATCGGCTCATGGCAAGCAAGTCATTGAAAAGCACAATCCAAAAGGCGCGGTATGTACCGATTGTCATACCAGCCATAGCATCACCAATACTTCAGCCGATCCGTTCAAGATGGACGTTACCCAGGTTTGTGGCGGTTGCCATCAGGAAAACCTGCGTTCCTACGTAAATACCTATCACGGTCAGGTCAATTCGCTGGGTTACACGTATACAGCCAAGTGTTACGACTGTCATGGAAGTCATGGCATACTGGGTTCCAAAGACCCGGCCTCCAAAGTGCATCCGGATAACCGCCTTAAAGCCTGTAAAGAGTGTCATGACGGCAAAACTCGTTCCTTGGCAACTGCAGGATTTATCACCTTTGGCCCGCATGCCAATAGCCACGACTATGCAAAATATCCTCAAGTGTGGATCGCGACTAAATTCATGGTGGCCTTGCTTATAGGAGTTTTCACCTTCTTCTGGCTGCACTCTGGTTTGTGGTACTTCCGTGAGAGACAAGAGCGCAAGGCGCATAAAAAGGTTGCTCATGTGCGTACCGAGGGCATGCAACTGGACGAGAGTAAATTCTTCCAGCGTTTCCCTGTGGGTTGGCGCATCGCACACCTGTCGTTTGCTCTGGTCACTATGACACTGGTGTTAACCGGGACGGCAGCGCTCTTCTCCAATACTGGATGGGCTTCGGCTGTTGCACATGTTGTAGGTGGCGCTAAAGTGCTGGCCGTCATACACCGGATTGCTGCTGTCATGTTTGTTGGCATCTTCCTGATTCACTTTGTGTATGTAATGCAAAAATTATTGCGTGACAGAAAATTCCGCTGGTTTGGCCCCGATTCGCTCGTGCCTAACTGGAAAGATCTTGCCGATGCTTGGGGTATGTTCAAGTGGTTCTTCGGCAAAGGTGAAAAACCACTGTTTGATCGCTGGACCTACTTTGAAAAGTTCGACTACTGGGCGGTATTCTGGGGTGTTACGATCATCGGCTTTAGCGGCTTGATGCTTGCCTTCCCAACTGTTACTGCAACCTATCTACCGGGTTGGGTGTTGAATGTGGCAACCATTGTGCATGGTGAAGAGGCCTTCCTTGCAGCGGTGTTCCTGTTTACGGTTCACTTCTTTAATAACCACTTCAGGCCCCATAAATTGCCACCACCTGACATCGTCATGTTTACCGGTACGCAATCTCTGGAAGAGTTCCGCAATGAACACCCGGCGCAATACCGGCGTCTGGTAGATGCGGGTGAGCTGGAAGACTATCTTGTAGACGGCCCTTCAAAGCGCATGACGTTTGGTTCTAATGTGCTGGGGCTTGTCCTGATTGCGATGGGGTTGACGTTATTGACGCTGGTCGTAATCGGATTTTTGAGTAGCGGGCATTAATGGGTATTAAAAATTAAGAAATTGATTTGCGGGTTAAGTAGTGGTGTCATGAGTACAACAGACAGCTATCGTTAGTATTTGTTGGATATTTAATTTACAGGGAGCTAATAATGAATTTCAAAATTAATACAATATACAAAGCACTGGTGATGTCTACGGCATTGCTACTAACTCTGCAGGGTTGTGGAAGTGGTAGCTCTTCATCTCCACCCGCTCAAACTTTGGCGCCTGTCGCGGCTAAAACCATAGTAACGGGGGTTGCGGCTACTGGCGCACCTATTGCGGGTGGAGCCGTTACGCTAAAAGATGCCTCACCGACAGCCGTACTCTTGTCATTGACAACAGCCAGTGATGGTACGTTTACCTTTGATACCGCTAAGATAACAGAAGCGAACAGGTTGATCGATAGCGCTGCCTCTGCAGTCCAAATTACAGTCCCGGTTGTGCTGAAAACGGTGAGTGGCAGTAAAAACTTTTACGCGATGGCTAACGCGGACACTCCCTATGCGAATATCAACCCGCTGTCCACTATTGTGGTAAGTGTGGCTGCAGGGGGCCCGGCAAATTTGGACAAGTGGTTTGCAGCAGCAACACCTGAAGAA